>Ga0299915_10003609_pt1 | contig 11181 bp, 9 predicted proteins | sample RVTome_13_FD_200263 | JGI IMG/M metagenome (GOLD analysis project Ga0299915, IMG submission 200263) | Soil microbial communities from uranium-contaminated site in the Upper Colorado River Basin, Wyoming, United States - RVT92D227 (version 2) ... | reverse complement strand
GGCACAATTTACCTCTTGACACCACCCAACTCGTTTCCGACCAACTCCCCAAAGTAGGGGTACATGGGCATTAGTAGATGCCGAGCTCGTGCTCCTCTTCGCGCTTGCTCTCCTCTCTCTTTAATGATTGCATGCCACACGGGTCGGGATACCCAGATGAAGGCAGGTGGCCACAAGCTCCTGGAGGATGTTTCCGTATCCAATGGTAATGTGATTGGACATGTGGGTGGCCATGAGCTGATCTCGACCATATCCTGGAATATGTACGTTCGCAATGGGCCACTCGGGCGTAGTCTTCTTCAGGCGATCGTCGACCTCGTGTTTCGGAAGATCAATGACTTCCCCAATCCCGCAGTCCATTCCAATCTCACCAAACGTTTCATAAAAACGCGCCCAGGTAATGACACCTGGCTTCGAAACACCCGAGCATGTGCCACCCCCTAAAGGAAAGTACATCTTCGGTTGCCGGTAGATTCTTACATTCTTCCAGCCTCCGAAATGAGCGGGTGGCGCACCGCCTGAGATCTCAAGCACCCAAAGGAATTTGCCTTTGTATTGGCGACCCCAACGGACATCATGGAGTGTTGTCTCAGGTGGCATGCCCTTCAATTCATAAATATCGCGCATCAGAACCTGAGGGATACCTGAGCCGATATCGCCTTCGTTGAAATGAACAATGGGTTTGCCCTTCCGGATGATCCTCCTTGTATCCGGGTCTATCACATCAGGTCGATCAGAGTTGTTCAACATCCCTTCCGCCAAGTCTGAGGTTGGGACGGACCGGACAAGACCCACTTGATATGGAATGCCAATCGCACTGAGACCGTATCGTTGATAGATCCGAGCTGCCGCAGAATACATCTTCATCTGCGTGAGGACCTGACTGTGAACCAAATGTTCAAAGTGATCTGTGCCCCAATCGAACCAGGCCCCCTTCTCCAGTATCCAGTTCAGGTGACGTTGGGCCTCTTGGTCATCGACGAGCGACATTTCTGCCACCAGGTCAGATTGGTTCAGGAATTCGATAGGCATACCGATGGCTCCTAACTTTGCAGGATTGATGACAGCATTGAGCATGCCCATGCACCCGGGATCAAGTTGCCCCATGATCCTTTTCTCACGGAGGATCTTCTTAGCCAATTTTTCTGCCAAAGAGACTGCCTTCGAAGAAAGTCTTAGTTCTGCAGCGTCAACGAGGTGAGACTGGTCATATTCGATTTCACCGGTCTCGCACCACGTCTCCAGTCGCTTCATAAACTCGGGGTCATCGCCGAATCGTTCGCTCCACAGACGTGAATGCTTCACGCAGAGCCGATCCAATGTGGCAGAGTGGTTCAAAAGCGCAACCAGTCCTGGCCAGGTTCCATCGAAGTTAGCGAGGAGCAGAATGGGCCCCCGATGAGTTTGAAGGGAACCCGACACATGGTGGGAATAAGCCCAACAGCTAAGCACCACAATGACAGGGAAAGATGGGTTGATCTTCGAGAAAGCCAGTGTCCCTTCGCATTGCTTCGTCAGAAAACCGTGTTTTCGCCTGGCATCATATGAAGGAATCACTTCAGTCTTGAATCCCAACTTCCTCAGGGCTCTCTGGACCGCCTTCAAAGTTTCTTCCTGTTTAGGCCAACAGACCACCCCTGCAGAATCCCGAAAATCACCGTTCGAAATCAAATAAATCTTTTTTTCGTTCTTTTCCATGGTTGCTTCGTCCTTGTACCTCCTTCACTCCCGCCCTCTCCTCGCTAAGATTGTGTCGCAATGAAAAAAACACACAAAATCAAGACCTCTCTTTTCGAGGCGTCTAGAATAGCTAGGGGACAGGCAGGTTGCTGAGGGAGCTTTAGAGCGAAACCTTTTGTCGTGTAGATTCAAGCGCATCTATAGCATTCACCCGCCTTGTCTGACGATAAGGACATTCTTAATATCAACCTTTCAAATAATCGCAGTTCTAAAGCTCCCGAAGCTATCTGCCTGTCCTCTTCTCTCCCCGTTATTGCGACAAACAGTCTCCCTGGGGAGAGGGGAAGGGTCGATAAAATCTCTACTTCACCAACCCATGCTCCATCTTGTCTTGTATCTTTTTCTGAAAATCGTACATCTCTTTGAAGATCTCGTATTTGGCATCATGAAATGGGGCTGCCGAGGGGTTCGGTTCAATCACTTTCGCCGCATGACTCATCGATCTCATTCCTTGAAGGATACCTGGGAATTCCCCTCCAGCTACGGCAGCAAGGATCGCTGATCCAAGCAAGACCGCCTCCGGTTCTTTCGGAAGAATGACTTTACAACCCGTGACGTCAGCATTCTCCTGGACAAAAAGCTGGTTTTTCAGATGGCCTCCGGTAACGTGAATATTTTGAATATCATATCCTTTCTCATTCATCGCCTCGATGATGTGTCTCGTTCCGTAAGCAATAGCCTGCATCGTTGCATAATAGAGAAGAGCTACATCCTCTGGAGTCTCGTTAAGCCTGAGGCCGCTGACCATTCCTCTTGCATAAGGATCGGCCCTGGGGGATCGATTCCCATGGTGGTAAGGCAAGACGTGGAGGTCACGGGCGATCATCCATCCATCCTTCTTCTTCGTCGCCTCGATCATCCGGTTCAGAATCGTGAATATATCGGTTCCCTTTGTTCTGGCGGTTTTAGCAATGTCTGGGTAAGAAGAATTATTCCTAATCACCAAGTCAATCAGGGAACCGGTGGCCGATTGTCCCCCTTCGTTAAGCCACATTCCTGGAATCATTGCTCCATAGTATGGCCCCCAGATTCCTTGAATGAACCTTGGCTTAGAGGATACTCCCATATGACAAGAAGATGTCCCAGCGATTAGCGCAATGCTTTTCCTAAACGGGTCTCCTTCCACCTTAGCCTCTTGCAAAACCGGGCCAAGCGATCCGATTCCCCCAGCATGAGCATCGATGATACCCACTCCCACTGGTGTTCCATGTATCAAGCCGAGATCCTTCGCGGCCTTCTTTGTCAATCCTCCTGCCACAGCGCCCATTGGGTGGGCGGTAAGAGGAACCCGATCATTGTCAAAGAGGTCAGGGATCCCGATGGCTTCAAAAAAATCATGCCGATAAGCGCCCAAAGGTCCCTCGTGACCGAGGTATGTCCATTTGCACACGGTGGTGCAAAGACTTCTCATGTCGTTCCCCGAAGCCCTATAGACCATATAATCGGCCAGGTCCATAAATTTCCTGGCGCTTTTCCAGGTCTCCCTCAGATGCTCATTGATCCACAAAAGTTTAGGGGATTCCATTTCGGGGGATATCCGGCCTCCCACATACTTGAGGACCTCATGACCGGTCTGATTGATCCGTTCAGCCTGATCGATTGCTCGATGGTCCATCCACACAATGATATTCTGATTCTCTTTCTTTGAAGGAGAGACAGTGATTGGCGTAAAGTTCTCACCCAGCGCCACAAGGGAACAGGTTGCATCAAAAGAGAGGCCTCCGATTGATTTGGGATTGATCTTCGCCCTACGAAGACAGGCGTTCGTAGCCTTGCATGCGGCTCTCCATATGTCTTCAGAAGATTGCTCAACGAATTCGTGCTTGGGCCTCCAGACCTTAATGGGATGCTCTGCCTTGCCTCTCAAATGACCTTGCGAGTTAAACGCACCTACCCGCACACTTCGCGTGCCCACATCGATGCCCAAAAAGATTTTCTTCATGATAATAAGCCCTTCAAATCGTGTTAGAAGGTTTCACTGTTGATCCTCTGATCACCAACTCTCCGCAGATGACGACCTTTCGGGGCAATTGAGGGGCTTTTCCCTGGATCCTTTCGATCACCATCTGGACGGCAATGGATCCAAGATCGTAGATTGGTTGATGGATCGCGGTTAGAGGTGGTTTGAGGAGCGATGAGAGATAGAGATCATCAAATCCTGTTACGGCGATATCTTCAGGTATTCGGTATCCCATCTGATCAATCGCCTTCATGGCGCCGATTGCAATCATATCATCTGCGCAGAAGACGGCCTCTATCTTTTTCCCTTCTGCGAGCCATTTGCTCATGGTCTGAAAACCGTTCTCAAAAGTGAAATCGCCGCAGTAGATCAAATCCTCCCTGTAAAGACCTTTCTCCTGGAGGATTCTTCTGCCCCCCTCGAGCCTTTCCCGAGCAGTCAGGGTTTTAAGCGGTCCCATGATCATGCCAATCTGCCTAAAACCCAGATTGACAAGATGAGTCATCACTATTTGAGCAGAACGGACATTGTCTAGGATAACCAGATCCTGATCCAAACTCGGAATATCTCGGTCCACCATGACGATGGGTAGATCAATGGCCTTTACCTGATCCAACTCCTCCGCACTATAATCGGAATAGTCAGAGGTTGCTATGATTAATCCATCCACTCCTTGAGATATAAAGTTCCGGATAAATTCTATCTCCCGTTTTGGATGTCTGCCGATGTTTCCCAGAAAAAGACTGTACCCAAATTCGCCTGCCTTATCTGTGGCTGCTTGGACCATCTCGGGAAAAAAGGGGTTGCAGATGTCGGGGATGATAAAGGCAAGTGTCTGAGATTGTCCGGTGACCAGACTCTTGGCCACTCGATTTGGTTTATAATTTAATTCTCTTATTGCCTTCAGAACTCGCTTACGGATCACTCTATCGACAGTAGGAACTTCATTCGAAACGTGCGACACAGTTCCAATGGATACTCTAGACAGCCGGGCCACGTCCTTAATCGTCACGCCCATTTTATAGATCCTTTCGACGGCCAGAGGTTTGGTGAAACCATTTATCAAGATATAATAGTATTTCGTTAATGTCAATACTGTATTGACTGGACTTTCCCCAAAATTTTGACTTTGCCTTAATACCATCAGTTTACAAAATCTACCTTAAATTTTTGATTTTGGTAAATGGTTGTTTTATAAGATTTTTATTCGTTTCAGTCTTTGAGATTCCCCAAAATTTAGGGTTTGATCCGAGCTTTCCTTTGATAAATGTACCTTTCCACTTCTTATATTGTTTTAAGCCTTGATATTACTTGTTTTAACGTCATTGCCCCTAAAATTTTGGGGAAAGTCCAGTGTATTGAGTTCTAAAGATATGGAACCGTATGTTATTGTTTAATTTATTGCTGTTTAATTTATTGCTTGACAATAAATCTAGAGTATGTTAATGAAACGTTTAACTAGTAACGCTATTTTGGCTATGAGAAAGAAATTCATTTACGAACCTGCAAAGAGGATTCAGGTCGCAGACAACGTTGATGTAGCCGTTGCAGGCGGGGGCCCAGCCGGTATCGGAGCCACTATAGGAGCAGTCAGAGTGGGAGCCAGGGTTGCGTTGATCGAAAGGAACGGCTTTATGGGAGGAATGGGCTCTGTGCTCATGGCCTTTTTCGGAGGCCCACCTCCTTACACGTCAGGAATCGCGAAAGAAATCTACGACCGGATGATTGCGAGTGGGACGGCACAGCCTATCGACGGGCTGCGCGAGAGGAGGTGAAGCAATTACAAGTTGCCCATCTCGGTTTCTTGTGGAGCGTTGTCTTTTCGCCTCACAGCCTCCGATGGTAAGGATTTTGGAGGATGCAGGATTTTGGCTGACGAAGATGTTTTCCTACATGTCAAATTGAAACCTCTAAGCTAAAAAGGGCCTGAAAAAACCTTGGCAAAAAAATTTAGTCTGATGTATTATTTCAGACATAACAATTCACGCCACGGAAGATCTGGGATGAGAATCCTTTCTGTAAAAGGACCAGGAGAATTAGAATACCTTGAGGGAAACTCTCCTGAGCCCAGTGAGGGCCAAGTGGTTGTTCGTGTGAACGCCTGCGGAATTTGTGGGACGGATCTGGGTATATATCGACGAGGCGAGACGGAATACCCTTATTTTGGGCATGAGTTTTCCGGCATCGTGGAAAGGATCGGGTGTGATGTTAAGGATCTCCAGGTAGGCGACCGAGTGACGACCGGACTAATGGGGTCATGTGGGTCGTGCAAACCATGTCAACTGGGTCATCCCAACTTCTGCCAGGAGATGAAAGATACCCTTTATCCGGGTGGTTTTGCAGAGGAGTGTTTAGTCAGACACTCCCGCGGATGTATTCTGCTAACGAGAATCCCGGATGGAATGGATGATATTACAGCCACGCTTCATGAACCTTTGAGTTGTGCGTTGCGAATTGTTCAAAGGGCAAGTCCCGGGTCTGGAGACACTGTTCTGATTTACGGTTTAGGTACAATGGGTGTGCTGTCTGGAATCCTGTCCAAGAGAAGTTATTCGGTCAAGACTTTGATTGGGGTGGACATTAATGCTTCGAGAGTGAAACGGGCCGAAAAGCTTGGATTCGATTTTGTTTCCTGTGTTGATCTCACCCGTATTGAAGAGTTTATCCGGGTGGTGGGTGAACCCGATATCGTTATTGATGCGACTGGAATGTCAGCAGCGTTTCCTCGTGTTATGGGTGTTGCGAGGCTGGGAGGAAAGATTGTTATTGCAGGTGTCCCCGAAGATTTCGTCGAGCTCTCACTGTTGCCCATTTTTCGCAAAGAATTGACGGTTCTGGGCGCAAAAGGCCCATTCCCCTATCTGAGTCCGAATGGTGGATCGATTGTATTGGAATTACTCGGAACGGGCGATTTGCCCGTTCATGATTTGGTCGGAGTGTTCTCTTTTGACAAGGCGAGAGAGGCCTTCCATGCGGTCTCCGACGGGACGGTTCTGAAAGGTGTTCTCGCTTTTTGAGTCGCTGATTTTGGGAGTAAGGAGATACATCTATGAAGGTGGTTTTGATCGAACCCAGTCATTGGCATTTCCCGTTGTATAGGGATGCTATCAAAAAGCTGAAACTGGACGTCATAGGGGTCAGCGATAAGAGTGTGGAAAAAGGTAAAAAGATTGCAGACCAATTTGGCTGTGCCTTTTTTGAGAATTTCCATCAACTTGTGAAGCAAAAGGATTTTGATTTCGCCTTTGCCTTTGGACGGCACGTCGACATGCCTGCGATCGGTGAATCCTTGATCAAAAAGGGAACCCCTTTCGCGATGGAGAAACCCTGCGGCACTAAACTCGATGACGTGAAAAGGTTGAGAGAGTTGGCAGAGAAGAATGATATTTTTGTTTCGATTCCTTTCATCTTCAGGTGCAGCGACTTGTATGAAGAGATCAGAAAGCACGAACGGGGAATCCCTTCGGATTTTAAGCACCTGTGCTTTCGTTTTATTGCAGGCCCTCCCTCACGATACGAAAAGGTTCAATGCGCTTGGATGCTGGACAAAGAGGTTGCAGGGGGCGGGTGCACCATGAATCTGGCCGTCCATTTTGTGGATTTCTTTCTGCTTCTCACTGGAAGCGATGTTCAAACCGTGTATGCCCTGATGAACAATAGAACCCACCATAAAGGAATTGAAGACTACTCGCTCATGGTCCTTACGGCGAAGGATGGAACCGTGGGCGTGGTCGAGACAGGATATACGTTTCTGCAAACACCTGGAGACCAACGGGAGGCTTGTTTCAGTTTCCGGTCGGGGAAGAATTATTACGTCATCAGCCGCGAAACATCGCGTGTCATCTCACAGGCCGATGGGGAACCGAAGGACCATGATTTGGGAGTCTCGATTGAGTCGGATATCTTCTACCCCGTTTTCGTGGAAAGAACCATCGATGATTTTCGGCACAATCGGAAGCCCCTTGCCGGTTTGGGTGACATGGAAAAAGTCATGAGAATCATCGAAGCAGCCTATGTGTCAGCGGATCGTGGGCTCCCCATTGTCCTCGGCTACGGCCATTAAGCCTTGAACGAGTGTTACTGCGCCGCGCGGGTAGCCGTGTAGGTCAAAAGGAGAGCAAGCATGGCGAAGTATCTTGTTAGAAGCCTGGAAGGAGCTGCTGAGGTCATTCGTAGCCAGCAAGGCGAAAGTATACGCATCATTACCTATAAGGATACGCCGGCCATCAACATTCACCTCAGTCATATCCTTGACAGTATGAGGCATTATCACAAACGATCGACCGAGGTTTATCACATTCTTGAAGGAAAGGGGAGTATGGAGATTGATGATGACCTGGTGAACCTCGAGCCTGGGATGACGATTTTAGTCCCACCTGGTGTCCGTCATCGAGCTTATGGTGACTTTCGAACGGTGATCGCAGCAACGCCTGCCCAGACTCCTGAGGATTTTTATACAGACCAATGACAACTACACAATGTTCGTTACACACCGACATCACGCTTTTTGTTAACTGGGATCACCTGACGGGGGCGATGTGATGGACGAAATTCGCCTGGCCTTCATTGGCGTAAATGACTGGGCAACCCACTACCATCTTCCTACTTTAACCCAATTGCGAGTGGCACAAAACGTCAAGGTTTGCGGCATCTGGAATAGGACAAAAGCCAAGGCCATCGACGCCGCCCAACGATATGGTATTTCTAACGTCTATGAATCATTAGACGATGCCGCTAATGACCCCGCCGTCCATGGCTTTGTCGTCGTCATCCATCAATCGGTGGTTGGTAGCGTGATTGAGAGAATACTTCCAAGACAAATCCCTTTTCTTTGTGAGAAACCTCCTGGAAACGACACAAGGGAGTCGAGAGGGTTAGCGCAACGGGTTGATGTCCCCAATGTTGTAGCCTTCAATCGGCGTTACAGCCCGATGAACCAACGGTACAAAGAAATGGTGGATTGCATCAGGGACGTCTATTTCGCCGAATGCCATTTCTATCGAAATGAAAGGCTCTACAAGAATTTTGTAGTCGCCACGGGAATCCACGGTATCAATTATCTGGAGTTTCTTTTCGGAGAGATCGCACATATCCGTACGGAAAAATGGCCCAACCCTGGGAAAGATACTTTCCTCTGGGTCTCTTCGATCCGGTTCGCGTCGGGAATGAGAGGCTTGATCAAATTCTTCCCTTGTTCAGGGTCAAGCGTCGAAAGATACGAGGTTCACAGTAGGGATTGGTCGGCTTACTTCAATTCCCCCCAGCATTTCACCACAGACATCCCTGGTAGAATCATCCTTTATAAGGAAGCCAAGATTGAACAAGTGATTGAGGGGTCCTCAGGCGAAGATCCCCTTGTCGAATCTGGCTACATCAATATTTATACTGACTTTTTGAAGACGATACGGGGGAACTCACCTACGGTCTCGAATTTCGCAAACTCTTGGAGATCGATGGCTGTGGCCGAATCGATCGAGAAGGGAGTGCCTATACCACAGCAGTAGAGGTTGAGATTCCCAAGAAGGAACGACCGGAAAGGTGGCATGCAAGTGATTGGGGTGGGAATCATCGGGTGCAGTCCGATCGCAGAGATCCATGCGAAGGCCCTCCGGGACATACCAGGTGTCAAACTAAAGGCCTGCTCGGATATTGAGGCAGAATCCCTCAACCGATTTTGCAGACAGTTCGGGGTAGCAGGCGAACGGGATTACAAGAGATTGCTCAACAGGGATGATATCTCCGTGGTCGTTGTATGCCTCCCCCATTGCCTACACCGGTCCGCGGCACTAGAGGCGATCGAGGCCGGGAAACATCTCTTGATCGAGAAACCGATCGCCCTGAATGTCCGAGAGGGGAGAGAGATCATCAACGCCTGCAGGATGAAGAAGCTGTTGCTCGGTGTCATCTACCAGAATCGTTTTCTTGCGGCGACACAGAACCTTAGGCGCATCATGACAGAGGAGAGATTGGGACGAATCCTTTGTGCTCATCTTTCGGTGCGATGGTATCGAGATCCTTCTTACTACACGAAACGGCTCTGGCGATCGACCATCGAGGAGGCTGGCGGCGGAGTCCTGATGGTTCAAGCTATACACATGTTTGACTTACTACAATGGCTTCTCGGCGAGCCGGAGACGGTGTACGGACAGGTCAGAACACTGTTTCAGCCCGTTGACGTTGAGGACTGGGCGTGTGGTTGGATCCGCTTCAAGAGCGGCGTTGTATCAGACTTCCATGCGACGACCCTTCACTATCCCGAAAAGCCGGCTCTTCTCGAATGTATTGGCGAAAAAGGTTCAGCAACCTTGCAGGAAAAGAAAGGGCTTCTCTCCTTGGATGCTAATTTTATCGATGGAGAACCTATCCGCATTCTGCCGTTACAGGCCTTCGAAGCCATCGAGAATCAAGATGGTGTCACACCAGCTCTCTCAAGCACCGAGGGACATCGCGGACAGCTTGAAGACTACTTTGAAGCTTTGCGAGAGGGGAAGGCGCCAATCGTTGACGGCAACGAAGCTATAAAATCCCTTGGTCTTCTGGAGGCTATTTATGCGTCTTCTCAGAGGAACACGCCAATAACGGTTCAAGACCGTTGTTGAATTCAAGTCCACAAAGGAGGTTTCGCTATGAAGAAGATTTCTGTGAAGAAGGTTTGTATGGTTTTGGGATTGGCTTTTTTGATAACGATGTTCTCGTACTGTTTAGCACCGTGGGCGGGGGCCCAATTGGTCCTGAAAGCTGGCCACAATACCGCCGCAGATTACCCACATGCAAGAATTCTTCTCCATTTCGCAGACAAGGTCGGTGAATATTCCCAAGGCAAACTCAAGATCCAAGTGTACCATAATGAGACGTTAGGCCATGAACGAGCTTTGTTTGAAGGTTTAAGGCTAGGGACCGTTGACATTGCAAAAACAATAAGTTCGGTTCCCGGAAACTGGGTTACGGAACTTGGGATCTTTGATCTTCCATATTTGTTCAAAGACCTGGACCACCAGCTGTCCGTTCTTAATGGACCTATCGGAAAAGACCTCTCCCAGAAGTTGGAAGATTCGGGAGTGAAGATCCTCTGGTGGGGTGAACAGGGAACGCGAAACTTCTATACGTCGAAGGTTCAGATTAACAAACCGTCCGATATGAAAGGTCTGAAAATTCGCGTCATGGAATCTCCCATCATGGTTGACACCATCAATGCTCTGGGAGCCGCCGCTACACCCATGCCTTATGGAGAAATTTACACCTCCATCAAACAGGGAATCATCGACGGAGCCGAAAACGCGCCAGATGCGCTTTATGTCAGCAAGCAATATGAAGTGGCCAAATATTATGCTCTTACTGAGCACTTCCGAACGCCGGTGATCTTCATGATGAGCATGATCACCTGGAAGAAGTTGACCCCAGAAAATCAGGGCTATATCCTCAAAGCAGCAGCCGATGCGTCAGAATGGGGAAAGACACTCTACTCTAAAGAGGCGGCGGGA
>Ga0299915_10003608_pt1 | contig 11182 bp, 11 predicted proteins | sample RVTome_13_FD_200263 | JGI IMG/M metagenome (GOLD analysis project Ga0299915, IMG submission 200263) | Soil microbial communities from uranium-contaminated site in the Upper Colorado River Basin, Wyoming, United States - RVT92D227 (version 2) ... | reverse complement strand
GGAATACGGGATTCGTCTGGGAATCCCGGCCCCATCCGGATTATCTGGGTCCGAAATGGTGGGACGACCTGAGCGTGGCCGTCGACGAAGCCCGCTGGCTGAGTCTCGACGTCTGGATTTTCGATGAGTGGATGTATCCGAGCGGCATTGCCGGGGGCAAGGTTGTCGCGGAGAACCCTGGACTGACGCATCACATCCTCCGCGACCGGTCGCTTGTCGCGGACGGCCCGTATCCCGAGAAAGAGTGGGGGATCCCCGGCGGTTTGAAAACTGCCGAAACCATCGTGTCCGTTGCCGCTTTTCCCGCGGTTATCGGGAACAACTTTCCCTCCGTCGATCTCTCCACCGCGGCCGGCCGGAAAGATCTGAGCGAAATCCGGTGGGCCGTTCCGAACGGCCGGTGGCGGATCTGCTGGGTAACGGCGGCGCCGGAATTGCCCAAAGAAGGCTGGCGGATGGAGACGATGATCGATATCTTGAATCCGAAAGCTGCTGAAGCCTTCATCCGTCTCACCCACGAAGAGACCTATAAGCGCTTCGCCAGCGATTTCGGGAAAACGATCAAGGGCTTTTTCAGCGACGAGACGGGATTCCGCAACATCACCTCCTACGACAGCCTTCCGGGGAAGCCCGGAATGCCGATGCCCTGGTCGCCCGTATTCCTCGACTATTTTCGCAAGGCCAAGGGGTATGATCCCGGGCCCTGGCTCGCCTCGCTGTGGTACGATCTGGGAGCGCGCGGCCGGGAGGTCCGATACGACCTCATGGACGCCTATGCCACGGCCTTCGCCGAAGCGTTCTTCAAGCCGCAGCAGGACTGGTGCCGCCGGCACGGCGTCCGCCTGATCGGCCATCTCGTGGAGGACAACGGAGCTGACCACCAGCTCGGCTATGGGCCGGGGCACTGGTTCCGGGCGATGAGCTATTTCGATGTTCCCGGGATCGATATCGTTGGCTACCAAGTCATGCCGGGACTCGACGCGGGAACAAGCCGTTGGATTCCCGATTCCGGACCGGATTGGGACCAGGAGTTCTTTCAATTCGGCTTACCCTCAATGGCCCGCGGTGCGGCCTTGATCAAGGGCTCGCCCGAGATCTTCTCCGAGGCTTTCGGTGCCTACGGCTGGAGCGAAGGTCTGCGGATGGTGAAAGAAATTGGGGATTGGCATTTCGTCAACGGCATAGGGATTCTCTCGCCCCATGCCATGACGATGAAATATCATGACCCGGACTGTCCGCCCCATTTCAATCGAACGAGCGGCAATCCCCAGTGGCGCTATTATTCGGCTTGGGCGGACTATGCCAAGCGCATTCAGACCCTCCTCGCGGACAGCCTCCCGGTGTATGACGCGGCGGTTCTCTATACTGCGGAGTCTTCCTGGGCGGGCCCCGCTCAGAGCGCGGCGCCCATCGTCAGAACCCTTGAGAAGAGACTGATCTCGACGGTTGTTCTGCCGTATGAAACGTGGGCAAGCGAAGGAGTGATCAAAAAAGGCCGGTGGAATTATCACGGGCAGTCGTTCTCATTGATCGTCTTGCCCTCCGTTCGCTTCGTCCCGGCCGGAGTCATGACCAGGCTCGCGGATTTCGCGGAGAGGGGAGGACGCGTGGTCGTCATCGATCCCCGGCCGGAGGGATCCGTGGACGGGCGCGCGGACGGCGAAGTCCTTAAAGCCGTCGAACGGCTGGAACGCGCGCGGGGAAAGGCTTTTTGCGCCTTCTCTGATATCGGAGAGATCACGGCCGGATTGTCGAAAATCCGTTTTGAATCCGGAAGCCAAAACGTGATGATTTCCCGAAGAATGGCAAAGGAGGGGGAATGGATTCTTGTCCATAACCGGTCATTGGATACCGAAGCGGCCGGCCGTTTTGTTGTGAAAAATGGGCGCGGAGGGATGGCCCGCTACGACGCGGAGCAGGGGATCTTTTTTACCGTTCCCTTTAAGGCTCATAAGGATGGCCTTGAAGCGGAATTGAAGATACCCCCCGGGGCGATGTGGTGTCTTCGGCTTGGAACCCGGATGCCTCAGGCCAAGCGTTCCGCCGATTTTGGGCCGGGCGAGGATATCCGGGTCGAGTGGGATGTGATCGAGCTTGACGATTCGGGGAAACAATCCGGACTCGCGGTTCATAAGAAAAATCTCGAAGACTGGAGAACATGGAAGGAATGGCCCAAATTCGCGGGAACCTTGAGGTACCAGGCTTCGCTCGACCTGCCTTCGTCGGATGGCGCTCTCGCTCTGGATGCGGGTCGGGTCGGTGAAATCGCCGAGCTCCGGGTCGACGGCCGCCCGATGGGCGTCCGGCTGGCTCCTCCTTATATCTGGGATATCACGGAGTTCCGCCGGCCGAGCAGAGTTACAATCGAGATCGACGTGACGAATACCGCCCACGCCCGCTGGCCCGATCCCTTTTCCCACGGGGACGCAGCCTGCGGCCTTTTAGGACCGGTGTCCCTCCTCAAAAGCGGACGATAAGCGGCTGCTATCCCTCAGGAGACGACGTCTTATCTATCGTCTGTTATAATCCATATTAAGCCTATCGGACAAAGAAAAACGGCCAGTCGTTGTCTAATTTTAACGAAAGGAGCCTATGATGAAAAAGATCGCGATTTCCATAAGCGTTGTGTTTGTTTTCGCCGCCTTGATCGCCGCCGCCTCCGTCCTGAACGCGCAGGAGACGAAGGTTGTCCAACTCGACGTGAAGTTCGATCCGACGACATATGTCAATAGGAAAACTCCGCTCATCCTGGTCGTCAGCACGTTCCTGATGCAGAACCTGGAGAAAACCCAATCTTATATCCCGGTCGAGGTCGGGATCGGCAACTCCGGCTCGACCACCGTCACTTTGACCCGGAAAGGCATTAAGCTCACCGACGAAACGGGACAATCCTATGACCTCGTTTCGGCCCAAGAAATCACCAAGAATTACGGGCGTTTGAATTACGACCATGAGAAAGCCTATGTTCCCCATCTCATGGGACCGATTTTCTTCAGATACCGCGCCGTGTCCTCCCGGTTCACACCGGAAGCCAAACCCAACAGCCTCGTTTATGACACGATTGACCTGGCGGGCAACGACGTTCTGATCGACATCCTCTATTTCAAGGTGCCGGCGGCGAACGTCAAGGGGAAATCATTCGAGCTTCGGGTATCGGCTTCCAACCTTGTAGAACCGGCCACGATCACCTTCAAAGTCGATTGAATTCCAGCGCTCTTCCTAGCGCAGCCGGCTCAGAGCCGCCGGATCAGCGGAAAGCTGTTTACTTATAGACCACGTTGCTTTTAATGAGAAACAGCTCGCCGTCATGAATCAGGCCGATGCCGGGCGCGCTCTGTTCGCTGAAATCCGGCGCCTTAGGCTATCGTCGAGGTCGATTTAATCGAGCGGGACGATACCCGGTCGACTTTTGGACATTGACGAGATAGCGGAAATTCCGAAGCAGGGTCGCGGTGCTTTCGGATAAGCCCAGCGCCGCGAATTTCGCGGAAATAGAGCTTCCCGGAAAGCTGTTCTTGTCATCCGGTTCGAGGATCGATTTCGTTTCTTCCTTGGCGAAGGGGACGCCTGCTTTCTCGTAGATCAGACGGTTTTTATTCATCGGACAAACTTCCTGGCACTTCAGGCAGCCGATGATGCATTGGGGGGACGGAGCGAGCGTTCCTGCCGGAAATGGGCGGGATGACTCCGAATCGATTGTGAAGCACTTTTCAGCATGAAGAAGAAAACGGTCCTCGCCGATAGCTCCCCGAGGACAGGCTTTCCGGCAGGCGAAGCACGTCCGGCATGCGTCCGCAGCGACTTCGAGCCGGCCGACGTCGGACCTTGAATAGGGGAGGACTCTGTCGACAATGTATCCCACCAGCTGGAAGCAGCTTCCGAATTCTGGGATATAGGTGATGTTGTTCCGCCCGTAGGCGGCGAGTCCCAATATGACGGCGAGCGACTTCAGCGGAATGGTTATCGTTTTCAAGCGGGCTGTCTTTTCGAATACGTTTTCCATGAGGTCTTTGCGGACCTCTTCGAACAAAGGGCGATAGCTGTGATAGGTCGGAGGAAGAAGCATCTCAATGGGTCCTGTTTCGGTTTCGAAAGTCAGAATATGGGCGGGACGCGGAACAGCGACGAGGATCAACGTTTCCCGAGGCCGGATCCGGCGCTCGGGAAGGCCGTCAAAGAGACCCAGGTTTTCCTCGAAAAACCGACGGTCGATCTCTCCGCTGTTTTTTCGCCGTTCCAGGATCTCGCCGACATCTTTGATAAGTAGGGGATTTCCGGTCACGACCCGGTATCCCCGTTCTTCGGCCCAGCGGTTAAGTTTCTGGTTCGGCTTCTTCATCTTGTCGGTCTTTCGCTTTATTTGTCCTTATTCATACCCGGAGGAGCGGTTTTTGTCCAGGGAAAATCGAGCGTTTTTTGCCATGGAGTTATCTTGGAGAACTAGCCCTTTAAGTTTTTTCTTATATCCAACCGAATCGAATTAAAGTTTTGCTGACTCTCCAAGCGAATAAGCCGGCTAGTCCGATTAATCCGAGAGTCAGAACCGGGCTGAAAGCAGAATAAACCTGAAGCCCGAGAATGATAATGGTGATTATGATGAACAGACAGAACGTCGCCATCCGCTTGCGCCGACCTCGATGGGTCTTTAGGTCAGAGAAAAGGCTGTTCGGGAGTGGAGCGTCAGGACCAAGGTTTGCGAGTAATTTTTCAATTTTTGGCTGCAATGTGAAATGAACATATGAAAGCAGCCCCATCAGAGTAAATAACAATATCGTCTTGAGAATGATAATCCAATGAGACCAAAGCGCATTAATGCCCAATGGCCCAAAGACTAAAAGCAAGACTCCAGTAACAAAAACGGTGGACTGGAATACAAAACACCGATAGGCTCCATGCTTTATGATATTCTCCATATAGCGATCAACGGAATAATTGAAAGATGAGCTAAACAAAGCCCTCTCGTTGACCACGATAAGATTAAATAATGGGACTGACATAAAGACAAAACTTATGATATGCAAAAACTTCAATAGATCATAAAGAATGTTCATTCATCAACTCCTTGCTTGGTCTTGAACCCGCTTTCACTCAATGATCTTTAGCGCGACCTTTCGTTCGAAATAATTCCCGAGCATTCCTTTTTTTGCGTCGGCCTTGACGGATTCGCCCTTTGTCAGCATGACCTGCAATTGCAGTTCAGAATTCTGGGCATCGTCGAGCGGTTGAAGAGTCATGGGCAGAACGGAAATCTTAGTTCCCTCAAAGCCAGGCAAATTGTCGCCGACCAAGCGGCATGCCATCTGGAGATTTACGGCCCAGCCCGGTGCGAATTTTGAAAGAGAATTTGACGCTATCCTCTTCGGATCAATATAGGTCCAGGCGTTTCGGTAGGGCGGCGGCGCCTCATCATCTTTAGGGCGGCCGATGACTGTGAGAACCGTTTTTTGTTGTCCTCGTTTCGTTTCGATAAGGAAACTTCCATCCGCTTGCCGCAACGACTTCATCGTTTCTTTGTCAAGGAGATCGATTATCGTTTTCTGCTCATCCGTCCAGGGCCCGTTGTTCGTATGGCAGACCAAACAAGATTTTGCTTTTCCCAGAATGCCGACCGCTGGGGGGTAAGAAAATGTTTTTACCGTAAAAGCAAGAAACAAAAATAATCCAGGAACCAAAATAATTCGCGTCTTCATGTTACGCCTCCTTTTTTACATTTCAAGGCAGCCGTCCTTTTTATAGAAATTTTTAAGTATTTTTTACAGAGTTCTTTATCTTTCATAAACGCTTTTGCTCGAAAGTCTAACTTCGACTTCAAAGAACCGCTTGTATGAGGAACAATCACTATTGACCATTAAAAAGTCATAATCTTCGAACCTTCTTCGATCCAGTGAGCCAGGTCAAGCATTTTCCCGACGGCCACCCCCTCGACCAACTCGTCTTCCTTAATGCCTCTTGCGTTCAGACAGGTCCCGCAAGCTTTGACATTTGATTTTAAAACTACAAGATCCCCTAACATTTGGGCAAGGTTATAATAGCCGGGAGGAGTTTGCTGTCCTTTTTTTGCTATCGTGACGGCATCACCTAATAAAAATATGTTCACCGTCTGCTTCGTTGCTACCAGGGCCCTTGCCAATCTCAGAGCGTTCCATGGTTTTTCAATTCCATACGGTGCATCATTGATGATGATCGTCATCGTTTCCATTTCTTTAAGGTCTCCTTTCTTTCTTCCAACTGCTCAAATAAAACCTCTCGCATCAGGTCACAGGCTTTAACGATTTTTGGATTGGCAATTCGATAGAAAACATTCAATCCTTCTTTTCGGGCATGAATTATGCTTTTCTGACGCATTATAGAGAGATGCTGGGATAGGTTCGCTTTTAAAAGACCAGTCGTCCCACGTAACGAGGCAACTGATTTCTCGCCAGAGCGGAGCAAATTAATAATCTCGATGCGCTTGGGATTAGCCAGGGTTTTGCAAACTTCTGCATGAAGCTCATATAGTTGTTTCATAGTTTATATATCTATAAACTAGTTAATTATAGATGTCAAGCGAATTATCGATGTTTCGTTTCAGGTCGTCTGTCCGGAATTGATTAAAATAGGCAAATCAAATATATTCTTTAAGGAAAAGCCGGGGTGGCGGAATTGGCAGACGCAAGGGACTTAAAATCCTCCAGGAAGATTTTATGGGCTTTTCCTTAAATCCCTTCATTGCCAGCAACTTAATGAAGAATTTGTAACTTACAAGAAAAGGGGGCTGTTTGTACCGTTCCCAGGGTTCGCCTTGTTTGCATGAGAATATGCAAAGCGGAATGCCTCTCCCAAAATCTGGTCCATCTAAAAGTAGAAATTTTAGCTCAGGCTAGGAGGGTGAATTCAGCGCCATGGGGCCGGAATTCTGTACGCCGTGTAAAAAGGAGATTCTTGCTTCCACCTTCGGCGGCAAAGCAAGCCCTCCTTTCGTTAGCGGGCGGTGGGCAGGCCGGTAACTACAGCACTCCAGGACCAGCCGGCGGCGTACCAGCTCGCGGTTCCGGAAGTGATCCGCGTGCCGTCCGCAGACAATGTGCCGGAATAGCGGCCTTTATTGCCGTGGCGATAGAAGACGATCTGGTTCCCATTGACCGATTCGATTTCAATGACATCCCGCACGGACCCGTTCCAGACCGCGTCAAAGACATCGGTTCCACTCCGCCTCGTCCACGTCCCATTGTAGACGTTTCCCCCAGCTACTTCCTTGACGGTCAGGGTGCTTCCCAGGACTCCCGCGAATCGGGACGTGCTGGTGGTTGAGGCCAGTGGCGGCGGCGTCCCTGCAACCCAGACGTAGCGGATATTGAGGTGGGGATTCATGGCTCCAAGGTGCGCGAGGTGGCTACCGACATTGATGACCATGGTTGCGCCTGGTCCGCCGTTCGGAATGGTCGCCTCACCCTTGGCGTTGCCGGTCTGGCCGAACTTGGCGGATACGTCGACGAAGTTCTCGCCATTGTCGATCGCGATCGTGCCGCGCCCGGTCGCCGGTATGGCGCGTGACTTGTCGTTGCCGCTTATCACCAGGCTTGCCTCGAACACGACCTTCTGGCCGGGCACCAGCGTCACCAGATTGGCATGGGCTCCGAAGGTGAGCGTCGAAGTCGCGAGAAACTGAACGCGGTCGGCGTTGTCCGTCTTGAAGAAATTGTCGATCGAGCCCTTGCCATCGCCCGGCCCAGCCTGAAACCCCCCGGTCGCCTTCAGTTCATACACGTGTCCAGGCATGGGCTTGACGGACGCGTACTCCTCAGGCGTCGGCGCGATTTGATGGCCGTTGTATTTCCAATAGCCCGATGCCGCGAATGCTGTGTGTGGACCGCTGATCAGCGCCACAACGACGGCGGCGAGCATGATAACACCGAACAGACGGCGGGAAAAAGGCAGGTTGCAGAAGATGGTGACGTCAGCACGAAAAGGAAAATGAATTATGTTCATTAAAAGATTTTATACGACTTTGACTGAAATAACAATAAATGTCTGTGAATGATAAGCGCCAGATCAAATCCGCCTTGACAGTTGCGAGGTTTGTTGGCTGGTTGGCGGAGCCGAATGTGAGATCCGGATCGGTTTTGGATTGCAGCGTTCGTTCCGGTACGAGGAAAGCACGGAGGACTAAGCCCAATCCAATTTCCCTTCCTCGATGCCAAGATCCCCTGCAAAGCTTGTGAAAAGCCGGCGAATCTTCTATATTGGGAAAAGACCGATCCGCAGATTGCACAGAATTTTTCAGGTCATATGCCGGGGTGGCGGAATTGGCAGACGCAAGGGACTTAAAATCCCTCGCCCCGTAAGGGGTGTACGGGTTCGATTCCCGTCCCCGGCATTTAATTTCAACAACTTAATATGTCAACAGGTGTTCAATTTATTCGGAATTGGATTGTTCCTTCTTCGCCCATACAAACATCCAGGCGAACCTGCCTTTAATTTTGAAGGTTTTAAAGGGAGATCGAGCGAACATTTCGCTTACTTCGATCGGAGTGTAGCTGGCCAGTATTGACCTCATTGGTTCATTGAGCTTATGCATCGCGGCGGGCATGATAATTGCTGTGGCGAATTTCATTAACATGTAAAAGAAGATCCGCGAATCCCTGCGCATATCGAACAACAATACTTGCCCTCCGGGTTTGAGTACGCGATGGATTTCTGATAAACCACGCTCAGGTTCGGACCAATGATGTAACGACATGGTACTTATGGCAAAATCCAGCGTATGATCAGGCAGCGGTAAGTTGCGGATATTCCCTTCTTGAAATACGACCCGCTCTTCGAACCCCAGAGAAATGGCATTCTTGTTGGCATTTTTAATCATCTCTTGCGACGTATCTAGCCCGACCACTCGCAATTGAGGGAATTTCCGGGCGATGAGCATTGTCAATAGCCCCGGACCGCAACCAATGTCAGCCAGGATTCCAGTCGGCCGATGCCGGCGCAGTTCCCGCACGATCAACCGCCTTAATGCCCTAAACTGCGGCCATTTACTGATCCGGTCGTAGGCTTGCGCCGCTTGAACGTCTTCAATGCCTTCAAGACTGGGCTTTCGAACTGGATGAACCTTTATAAAAACCAATAAAAGTATAACAAGAGCTACAATTTCCAGGATAATTCCAGTTGTCATTATCTCTTATATTATTCCCTTTCTAAAGATGAGATAGATTTCTCCCTCAGTGGATAAAAAATGCATCGGTTGCTTATTGCGGGCCTAGGCTTTTTCGGCTCCCGCTTCAGTTTTTTTCATGATTCGACAGCAGCATGTCTGGTAAAAAAGACTCATAATAGCCAGAATCGCCGCTGCGGCAACGATCACCCATTTAGCCCATATAGCTGGCCACCAAAATATGGCCAGAACAACGACGGCTGCAGCCAGTAAAAACCGGCAGAAACAAAGCTTCATGATTTACCTCCTCCACTTTGTTTGATTATTTTCTTTTTATAACAAAACATGACTCTTTGGCAATATCAAATCCGAAACGTTCAAGGTCCTGAATCCAAGAGAAGGGAAGCGGCGCCGGCGGCGTTGAAGAATCTTCCGACCTTCATCCCGCCTAAAACAGGAAGGGGACGAACCTTTTCGTCCTTTTTCGATAAGCGATGTATTCCTCTCCGAAGCGGGCCCGCATCTCGCCCTCCTCTATCAAGGCCGTTAGGCATAGCGCGACGACGACGACGAAAGCCAGGACGGACGTCAGCGCTGTGACGCGCTTGAGGAAGATCCCCAGCCCGAGGAGGATGAGCGAACCGTACATCGGATGTCGGATGAACCGATAAATCCCGTTCACGACGAGCCGGGTCGAGTTCTCGAACTGGGCACGAGGGGCAGCGAACTTGAGGTAGGTCAAAACGCTTCCAACGGCAAGAATAGAGGACGAGATGAGTAAAACCCAAGAGAGCGTATGAAGAACCGACAACGGTTCATCGAACCAGAACCGGACATTGAGGATAAACAAGGCCAGGATGCCTTCGAAGGCAAAAAACCGGGCGATACCGTGGAATCGGCGGGCCCGGATCGAAATCGCCCATGAGAACCAGGCTATAAGCGCCGAACCGGCCGCGAAGGAGATCCAAAAATATTTCATCGAATCGATCTTACCGGCAAGTGAGATCGGCGTCCACCGATTGTTTTCGAAATTTAGTGAAAGGAGATCTGCTCTTCCTGACGCTGCCGGAAGCTTCGCCGAGACAACCTTGCGGGTTTGAGATCAATCGGACGCCGCGCAAGTCAACAATGGAACTGTTCTATGGTTTCATTCCAATTGTGGACAAAAACTCTTTGGTGAAAGAGGCCGCTTTTTCCAGTTCGTTATCGGCCAAAGGCCCTTTGAGTTCTTGAACTTCGCAGCGAAGAGTTTCCGAATACGCATTCAAACCGTGGGCTTCCGCCGCCTTGTGCATAATACCGGCGGCTCCCGGGTATAGCCATTTTTTTCCCTTTTCCAAGTCTTCGGGCTTTGTCGGTATGGGCCCATATGTGTCGAAAACGGCAACCGGTTTTTCGACACATCCCTTTTTCCGCAGCCGCTTTAACGCCCGCAGGGCTTTTCGAGTGACCCTTGCAAATCTCGTTGGGGCGCCGATGAACACGAAGTCGAAGGTGCGCAAATCTGGAAGCTTCCGGCGGAGATCTTGAACAAGGGATTCATGGCCTTGGGTCTGAACCTGTCCGGCGATAGCTTCTGCAACCTGTTTCGTGTTGCCGTGGTAGCTTCTGTACAGAATAAGCGCCTTCATTTTCGAGCCTCCTCAAAACTCAATGGCGATCATATTTCGCCTCGGATATTATCCGGGATTACCCATATAAAAGCCAGACCGGAAAACATTTTCCGTGTAACAAATCATTCACTCGGGTTGCGATCGCTGCGGTTATTTTCTTGCGGGCAAAATCAAGGGCAAGCCTTTGAAGCCTAACCAGACTATGAAAACGAAGATATATATAATTATGAAAGGATTGCGCCGAGTTGTTTAGATCCCGGGGCGCTTTTATTTTATCGTATGTAAATATTGTAAACGCATGTAAGGATATATTACTAAATCGTTGATTAAATTATCCCGGATATCCCCCTGGCAGAAATTTAATATGACATCTCGCAACGTGGCATGATTATTGCTCGTTTAATAAGGCATTCAGGGTTTTTTGAGAATAAAAGCGTTTCTT
>Ga0299915_10003607_pt1 | contig 11185 bp, 8 predicted proteins | sample RVTome_13_FD_200263 | JGI IMG/M metagenome (GOLD analysis project Ga0299915, IMG submission 200263) | Soil microbial communities from uranium-contaminated site in the Upper Colorado River Basin, Wyoming, United States - RVT92D227 (version 2) ... | reverse complement strand
CTCTATCAATCCTTCGACGTTGGAGACATCTACATCCTCACTCTGACTTACGTTTGATACAGCAATACCTCTGGCACCACCGTTTGTCTGGCTGGTAGCAAGCAGCAAACCGTTCTTCATCTTGAGCCCTACAGCCTGCCCTTGATTTAAATCACACTCAGCTATGGCTGCGCAGACGGTAATATTGGTGACCGCCCGTTCCACCAGAGAAGCATAGCTCCGGAGCTCCCTGAGCATCTTGAGCATCCAGTTGACTCCTTTGGTGCTAACTCTATATTGAGAGCGACCGGTTGAGACGACCAGGTCCTCATTCATTAATTGACGGACGTAGTCAGATATTGCTTGTGGCGTGACACCCAACTTAGTCGCGATGTCCTTTTGTTGAATGTTAGGACCGGAAGCGGCAATTTCAACCAGTATCTGGAATCTGGTGGCGGAATTCTTGTTTTGCAGTATCTCTACCATGACTTCAATATAATTGTTCGATAATCAAGTAAGCTTTGTCTACAATTATAGCAATTTTTATTCCGTGAGGCACTGGTAAGGCTCAGGGTGAAGGTCTTAACTATTTGACAGAGACTGTTAAGACAGGCTAGACTTTTTGTCGCTGAGTCACGCTGATGTTGCCGACTACAGAAGTAAAACGGATAAAATTGGAGAGCAAAAAATGAAAACACAATCGAGACAAATATTGAAGGAGTCTTGTTCGCATAGAGTAGGGTTATTCGGAGATATAATATATAGAAATGCGTGGTTTTATCCCTCTCGAGAGGCATTCATTTTTGGTGACCAGCGGGTCACGTTTGAACAGTATAATAAGAGAGTAAACAGCCTGATACATGCCCTACGCGATATGGGGGTGAAGAAAGGAGATGTACTCGGTGTCCTGTCTTGGAATTGCCCGGAGTACATGGATGTTTTCGGAGCCGCTGAAAAGGGAGGATTCATTATCGCTCCCTTTAATGCCAGGTTATTGTTAAATGATTTCGAGTACCTGATAAACGACTCTGAGGCCAATACCCTCTTTGTAGGACCGGAATTCGCCGACACAATAAATACATTGAAACCTTGTATACCTAAGGTCAAGCACTTCATTAGCCTTGAGAGTTCTTTGCCCGGCATGAAGCGCCATGCCGATTTGCTTGCCTCGTATCCAACCAGTGAGCCGGATACAGAAGTGGACGATGAAGACTGGCTCTTTATATGGTATACAAGCGGCACCACCGGCCGTCCTCGCGGTGCCCTATACAATCATGGGCGTTTTCGAGAGGAGATGATGTGTCTGGCTAGAGAGGCACCGATCGGACCTGATGATAAATGTATAGCAATGATGCCACTATTTCATAGTGGTGGTATAGCATTGAATTCTTATTTTTTCCACCAGGGCGCTACCATTGTAAACATGAAATTTTTTGACCCGAAGGACCTTTTAGGCGCCATCGAGAAAGAGAAGATTACCAATGTCGCCCTCGTTCCTACACATTTGAGCGCCATGCTAGACCTCCCTGATTTTAAGAAATATGATACCGGTAGTATAAAGCGGATATATTATGCTGCCTCTCCGATGCCCAAAGCGTTATTAGTCAGAGGCATAGAGGAATTCGGCATGGTCTTTTATCAGGCATATGGTCAAGCTGAATCCGGACCTGAAATAACTAATCTCAAGGAAAAGGAACACGATGTCCTCGATAAGTCGCCACGGGAGCAGCAGCGACTTTTGTCTTGTGGTCGTCCGGCGCTTGGGGTACATGTGCGGATTGTCGATGAGAACGGAGCTGATGTCTCGGTTGGTGACATTGGCGAGATAGTCGTAATGAGCCGACACGTCATGAATGAATATTGGAAAAAGCCGCAGGAAACCAAGAAGACAATAGCAGACGGATGGTTACATACCGGTGATATGGGGCGTTATGATGAGGATGGCTACATCTACATTGTGGATAGAAAACAGGACATGATTATTTCTGGTGGGGAGAATATCTATCCTAGAGAGGTGGAGGAAGTGCTTTATCAGCACTCAGCTGTATTGGAATGTGCTGTCTTTGGTATTCCAGACCCCAAATGGGTGGAAGCAGTACATGCTGCAGTCTCTCTAAAGAAGGGTGCAGCGGCGACACCAGAGGAGCTAATAGAATTTTGTAAGAAGAATATAGCTAGGTATAAGGCGCCTAAGTCAATAGAGATTATGCCGGAGATACCTAAGGGGGCGACGGGCAAGATACTCAAAAGGGAGATGAAGAGCAAATATTGGGCTGGAAGATGAGGAAGACGTAAAATTTACCCTTTTAGGCTACAGCCCCAGATAGGCTTTCCTTATATGTTCACTTGTAAGAAGCTTATCACAGCACCCTTCCATGGCCACGCGTCCATTTTCTAGCACGCATGCCCGGTCAGCTGTCTCCAGGGTAAGTCGAACATTTTGCTCAACCAGAAGGATGGTAATTCCTCGCTCACGCAGGGACTTAATAACGTGGAAAACACTCTCTACCAGAATCGGTGCTAGCCCATATGATGGTTCATCGAAGGCGCATAGTTTCGGTCGTGACATTAGTCCCCTACCCATAGCTAGCATTTGCTGCTCACCACCGCTTAATGTTCTGGCTAATTGTCCTCGCCTTTCTTTTAGTATGGGAAAGAGTTCATAAACCTGCTCAATCGTTTCTCCCCTCTGTTTCCAGGCGTGATGAGAGTAGGCACCCATCTCTAAGTTCTCATGCGCCGTCATATCCCTGAAAACTTTCCCCCCTTCGGGTATGTGAGAAAGGCCCAGCTCAACAATAATATTAGGGGTTAGGCCGTCTATCCGCTTGCCGAGGAACTCCACACTCCCTGAAGCGGGCCGGACCAAACCGGATATAGTATTAAGCAGCGTAGTTTTACCGGCTCCGTTGGAACCGATTAAGGCGAATATCTCTGCATCATCGATTCTTAAAGAAATGTCCCACAAGGCTTGAACCTTGCCATAAAAAGTATTCAGGTTACAAACTTCCAGCATAAACTTACTCTCCTAAGTATACCTCAACAACTGTTTTGTTGGCAGCAATCTCCCGTGGTGTTCCTTCGGCAATATTCTCACCGTGATGGAGCACCATAATCCGGTCACATATGCCCATAATTGCTTTCATGACATGCTCAATCATGAAAATGGTAATACCCTTATCCCGAAGCTCGGTTACCAATTCCATAGCCTCAGCCATCTCAGTTTGGTTTAACCCTGCCATCAGCTCATCAAGCAGCAATAGCTCTGGCTTGGTGGCTAAAGCTCGAGCTACTTCAAGTCGCTTTTGGTTAGCCAGGGTTAAGTCTCTAGCCGGGATTGCTCTCGCTGCTGACAACCCCACAAGCTCTAATGATTCTATGGCTTCCCTGGCAGCATCCGCTGATGACATACTGGTTGGCGTTCCAAAAAACGAGCCCACCAATGCATTATTAAGAACTGGCATATTGGCGAAAATTTTAACCGATTGAAAAGTTCTCGCCACTCCCAGCCTACAGATTTGATGCGGCTTTAAGCCAGTAATCTTTTCGTCTTTAAATTTTATTGTCCCTGATTTAGTAGCGAGGGCTCCCGATATTAAATTAAATAGCGTTGTTTTACCGGCTCCATTGGGACCAATCAGACCTACGATTTCGCCCTCGTCAATATGGAAGTTGACATCTGATAATGCGGCTAATCCTCCGAAATACTTGGTCACCTTTTCACCTTCAAGTATTCGCATGCTTTCCTGTCAGACCTCCTTTCTGCCATCTTTGTCTCGATCTTTGTATCAAGCCTATAAGTCCATCGGGCAGGTATAAGATAACGACCACTAATATAATGCCGAAAATGAGCATATAATAATAGGGGAACTTGGTTAGTAGCAATTCTTCCAGGTAGGCAAAGATAGCTGCGCCTATTACTGGACCGTAAAGTTGCCCCATACCGCCGAATATAGCCATTAAAACCGGCAGAAAAGAAAAGAGCGGATTAAAGGCGACATATGGGTCAATATATGTCCATCTTGTGGCCATGATTGCCCCGGCTGCCCCGATAAAAAAAGCGCTGACGGCGAAGGTGATAACCTTCACCAAGGTAACGTTGACGCCCATGTGAGCCGCGGCGTCCTCGTTGTCACCGATACTTTGCATGGCTAACCCGAACTTAGAGCGTCTAATAAAGTAGACGGTAAGCAGTAAAAGCACCAGAATGCCGAACATGACGTAATAAATAGTGGTGTTACCTACGAGGACAACGAATCTGCCACGCGTGCCTGTTACAGTAATCTCCCAGAACAGGAGAATATGCTTGATGAGCTCAACGAGTCCGAAGGTGAATATGGCAAAATATATGCCCCTCAGCCTCAGGGTTATGGCGCCAACGAGAAGGGCAAGCACGAAGCTGACGAGACCACCAGCAGCGACAACAGCAACTAGGGGTAGTGCTTTCCCCAGTACGGCTGTAGTATATAGGCCAACCCCAAAGAACGCCGCTGTCGCCAGTGAGATGTAACCGGTAGGACCGGAAAAAAAAGCCCAGCTTACCGTAAGGACGATATACATCAAGATGGCAGCCAGTAGTATGACATTATAAGAGGATATATATAGGGGTGAAGTAGCTAGCAGGATTAATAAGATTAGACTGATTAATCCTGGTACCAAGAATCTTTTAGATGTAAATGCGGTCATATCCATTTCTTTACTTTCCTAAAATGCCTGTTGGTTTCACTATGAGCAGGAGCATGAAGAGCACATAATAAGCAGCTATTGATAAACTGGGCTGCCAGCTACTCACTATGCTGCCGATAAGACCAAGTATAAAACCCCCGATAAAACTGCCGGGGATACTGCCCAACCCACCTAAGACGACCACAATGATGGCGATTAGGGTATATTCCAGACCCATAGTTGCGTAAATAGGGTAGCATATGCTGACAAGTACGCCGGCAAAACCAGCCAGTAAGGCACCAAATCCAAAGCATAAAGCCAGCACCTGGTTAATGTTTACCCCCATGAGCCCGGCGGCCTCCGGGTCTTCAGCCGCTGCCCTAATTGCTTTCCCCAGCCGGGTACGCATTATAATCACATAAAAGATTACACCTATGACTAGGGCAGCCAAAAGAGCTACCAGACGGTTGGCGGCAAATACCGTTCCCAAAAAATTGACTCCAACGTTTAAATAAGAGTATCCCCTCATTCCAGCACCCCATATGATTAAACCTATGTTTTCAATGATGAAGAAGAGACCGAAAGCGGCTAACATAGAATTAGCCTCGAAGACAGCCGGTGATGGTGACGAGGTTCTAAGGCGGGTGAACACAGTCCGGTAGATTAGAAAACCTAATATAAATGTAACAGGGCCGCAAATTGCAAGGGAGACCAGCGGGTTAATTCCGAAGGCTGTATATACCGTCCAGGTGAGTAGAGCCCCGACCATAATAAATTCGCCGTGGGCTATGTTCAACACCTTGGCAACGCCATACTGCAGGCTGAGCCCCATAGCAATCAGGGAATATATGCCGCCCATCAATAAGCCCGCAATAACTATGTCGAAAATTCGCGTAATCTCCATGATAGCTTCCTATCTTTATCAATCTCATAGATGCAGGCTGCCTAAGAGGCGCAGGATAAATCTGCCGGTCAAAATAACCACTTTTAAGTTGTTATTTCCGCACCCTTTAGACAGCCTGCTTAACTACTTATTCTTTTGTTGATAACTCGATTTCTGCTCTTACTTTACGGACCTGCTGGCCATGCCGGCTTGGGATATACAAGTGGTGCGGTAGTAATATTACCGCCTACGATTTCACAGATCCCATTTTGCCACTGGCCAATCTCCCCGGGGTGGCATTCTATTGCAAACATTCCACCGCCACCACCGAATATCGTAAACCAGGTCGGTCCCAGAACCGTATCAAGCTTCTCGGTGGCAAGTGTGTCTCTTAATGCCTTCTGGTCAACTTTTCCAACCTTCTCAAGGGCTGCCTTCCAAATGTCCAATGCCGCCCAATAGTATGGATGTCCCCACCAGTCGTTGGCGTCTTCGGGCTTGCCCGCATAGATTTTATCGTACATATCTTTGAGTGCGGGAGACGTTTCGCGGTTAGCAGTAGCAAAACAAGTTACTCCATCCACCGCAGGACCAAATGCTGTGTGATAAAACCCGAAATTGGCTCCAGGCCCGGCTATAAAGGACTTGGGGTTATAGCCAAGCGCTATTGCCGTACCAGTAACAGGCATGACCTGGTCGGGATAGCCAAAACAGCAGAAGATATCGGCACCAGATGCTTGAGCATTCTGAATTATGGGTACGAAGTCCTTAAGGTCAGGCGGAACGCTCACCTCATCAACGATATCAATTCCCACCCTGCCGAATTCTTTCTCTGCCACGCCGGAATACTCTATGCCAAAGACGTCAGCGATGTACATTACATATGCCGTCTTCGCGCCCGCTGCAGCCATCATGTCAGCATAAACTGGTAGCTGGTACCAGTCGGAAAAACTCAAGCTGACAAACGTGTAGGGTAGGTCGGGAAGCATGTCCTTGATAGTCGTGGCGCCACCCTCGGCGGTCACTAGTACATACTTGTACTTATTGGCTATGGGACCTTGTGCAAAGACAAAAGAGCTGCCACAGGCAGGCCACAAAAAGTCAACCTTGTCCTCTAGAATCAATTTTTCCGTCAGCCTCGTCATCGTACCCACGTCAGACTTATCATCATATATGATTGTTTCTAGGGGTAGTTTCTTGCCATATGCCGACAAAAATATCCCGCCATCGGCATTGACCATAGGAACCCATGTCTCATAGACTGGTCTGAATGCCGAATCACCAATAATAGCCAGGGGACCGGAAAGAGGTCTTGACATACCAATAACGATTTTGTCTTTGGCTGGTAGAGCTGGTTTACAGGCACCAAACAAAGGCAATGTTACCAAGGCTACTAGTGTTAATGCTATCAGGCTAAATAATACTTTCCTTTTCACTTGTTGCTCCTCCTTTTTAAGACTTTACCGGATTGTATTAGGTCTTTATTGCCGTAAAATCTCACATATATCATACCTCCTCTTTATTGTCATTATGATATAAGCTCTGGTGGCTTGGTAAACTCGTGAGACGTGTTTTGCGTTTCCGAAAGCCTTTTTTCCTGCCGCAGGGCAGCAGTCAAAAATATCTGAAGCATCGTGTAACTCTTTGTACGCGTGACAGTATAGTTAATCGACCCAAGTATAGTTAATCGACCCAACGTTGTCAAGACCCCCCCCTATGAAACTGGCGAGACCACTAATACCGATAACGATAAGCAGGGGGTAATGCCTTTCCCAGCATGGCTGAAGTGTATAGGCCGACCCCAAAGAATGCCGCCGTCGCCAGTGAGATATAACCGGTAGGACCGGGGGAAATAGCCCAACTCACCGTAAGGACGATATACATGATGATGGCTTCCCAGCTTTGGTAATCACAGATGCAGGCTGCCTAAGAGGGCAACATAAACCCTCGGGACAAAATAACAACTCAGGTTGTTATTTTGTCGCCCTTTAGACAGCCTGCTTAACTACTTATTCTATTTGTTGATAACTCGATGTCTGCTCTTACTTTGGTGGTGCTGGCCATTCCGGCTTGGGATATACAAATGGTGCGGTAATCTTAGTGTTAGGCCATGGACCTCCTCCTACGACTTCAAACACTCCATTTTGCCACTGTCCGATCTCTCCGGGATGGCATTCCTTTGCCATAAGTCCGCCACCACCACCGAATGTCGTGAAATAGGTATCTCCCAGAACCGTATTGAAATGCTCCGTAGCGAATACATTCCTTACTGCTGTCTGGTCAAGGGTTCCAGCCTTCTCTACAGCCTGCTTCCAATAGTTCCAGGCACCCCAATAGCATCCATGCCCCCACCAATCTTGGGCTTCTTCAGGCTTGCCGGTGTAGAGTGTATCAGCCAAGGCGTTGAGTTCGGGGGAACATTTCCGGGCATAGGTAATAAAACCACATACTCCCTCTACCGCCGGACCAAACGTGGTGTGATAGAACCCGAAGTTGGCTCCGGGGCCGCATATCATAGCCTTTGGGTTATAGCCGAGCGCTATTGCCGTCCCAGTAACAGGCATGACCTGGTCGGGATAGCCAAAACAGCAAAAGACATCAGCACCAGATGCCTTAGCATCCATTATTATAGGCGCGAAGTCCTTAAGGTCAGGTGGAAGGCTCACATTCCCTATGATACTAATTCCCGCCCTGGCGAATTCTGTACCAGCCACGCCGGCATACTCTATGCCATGGAGGTCGGCAATGTAGGTTACATATGCCGTCTTCACGCCCTTTGCCTTAAGCATGTCAGCCAGAACTGGCAGCTGGTACCAGTCAGAAAAACTCAAGGTGATAAACGTGTAGGGTAGGCTGGGAAGCGCGTCCTTGATAGTCGTGGCACCACCCTCGGCAGCCAGATGTAGATAATTATACTTATTGGCTATAGGAGCTTGACCAAAGATAAAAGCGGTGCCACAGGCGGGCCACAGAAAGTCGACTTTGTCCTCTAGAATCAATTTTTCCGTCAGCCTCGTCATCGTGCCCACATCACTTTTGTCATCATATATGAGTAACTCTAAGGGCAGTTTCTTGCCATATTCAGCCACATATATCCCGCCCTCGGCATTGACCTGGGGAACAAATGTCTCATAGATTGGTTTGAACCCCGAGTCGCCAATAATAGCAATGGGGCCGGAGAGAGGTCTTGACATACCAATAACGATTTTGTCTTTGACTGCTGGGGCTGGTTTACAGGCACCGAACAAGGGCAATGTTACCAATGCTACCAGTGTTAACGCTATCAGGCTAAATAATACTTTCCTTTTCACTTGTTGCTCCTCCTTTTTAAGACTTTACCGGATTGTATTAGGTCTTGTTACCATAAAATCTCATATATCTCATCCCTCCTCCTCATTTTCACTATGATATCGGCTCTGTTGTCTTGGTAAACTTGCGAGATGTGTTTTGTGCCGCCGGAAGCTTTTCTTGGCAACAGGCAGTACTTGAAAATATCCGCAGCATCCTGCAACTCCTCGCCCAAGTGGGAGTATAGTGGGTTGACCCAACGTTGTCAATACTCCTTTGCTAAAATAGCTACCATGAATTTCCCTTTTTAATGCCGCTGTTTACTTAATCCAGGATGTAGATAGCCCCGTTGGCGGCGTCTATCTTTACTCGCTGCCCTGTTTTAATCTTTGAGGTGCCCTGTTGCGTATTCACAACGGTGGGCACACCATATTCCCGGCCGATGATGGCAGCATGGCACAGTGTCCCTCCCGTATCGGTTATTACGCCTCCAACTAAGCCGAAGACCGGTGTCCAGCTAGGGTTGGTGCTGGGGCAGACCAGGATGTCGCCCGGCTGTACCTTCTTTAGGTCATCATACATAATTACCACGCGGGCAGTTCCTTCAGCTTCTCCTGGACAGCCGCAGATACCCCAAAGGTCTGCCTTTAGCTCTGGCTTCGGCTGGGGCATTTCACCGACAATAATCTTTATGGCAACGGCATCACCTGAGGGCAGCAAATCGAGTCTTACTGCTTCCTCAAAGCTGGTGCGGTTAGTAATCATGGGGGGATTGGGTTTCTTATGCGCCTCTTTCCAGGCAGCCCTACGTCTTCTCGTTATCCAGCGCATGTCGTGTGACTCAGGGACCATCATCACCCGGTCAATTTCATCCGGGTTCATCATGAATACGTCATCGGGGGCATCAATTGTCCCTTTCTCGGCTAACTTCCTCCCCATTGCTAGATAGCCGCGGCGCATTAGGGCGTGCACAAACAGCTCACAGTAGAGGTCATGTTCTTCGCTGTATGAGCTTGCTTTCCCAGATAACCGTATTAGGCCCTCGAAAAGGTCCTTCTCCTCGGGCGGTACACGGTTGAGGAAAGCTGCTATGGCTGTCTTTCTCTTCCTGGCAATCTCTGCTCTGATAGATTCCAGGTCATAGCTAATACCCCTCATGATATTGTCCTTTACCAGCCCTATAGGCGTGGCCGGGTCTTCCAGCCAGTATGGCTCGTTGAGGTCGGTGAAGCGCCTCATTCGCCAGCCCCCGACATCGTCAGTCTTCATGTAGTCCATGAATTTCTTTAACCATTCCTTGCCTTTTTCTGATTGCTGGAGTTTGGCGAGGATGGATTTGGGCTTGTTTTCCTTAAAGACGTCTTGCAGGTTCATTTCTATGGCGAGCTGTCCAAATTCCCACATCTTCTTGTCCATCTGATAAACCTTGTTATCGAAGCCTCGCATCATATCCTGGAACTCAGGGTCCTGGTCACTTAGGCCGAAGTGCTCCTTGGTCATTGTCTCGAGCAGTAGCCAGGTGTTGAATGAGGAATACATAGCCATGAAATGGATTTCCCACATTCTCATGTAGGCGTGCATTAAATCGTAGTTGTGGTAGTACAACTGGAGGTTGGTGGCGTTGTCGACATCAAGCTCCTTGAGCTTGCTGTAGATGCTCAGGAGCTCTTGCTTGTAGCCAGCCCACAAGCCGTCGAAGTCCTCAATCCAGGGGCGCAGCGCCTGGCGGAATTTGACTTCGCGTTCGGCAATTTCCTTTCGGTCTCTCACTACGTGGAGGGCGCAGTAGATACCACCGTTCAAAATGCGGATCTCCCAGCCTTTACAGGTGGGGGTGCTCAACTCGGTACAAGCGAACTGCAGCCCGTGGCCGCAGAATCTGGCCCACTGGTATCCGAACATAGTTGTCACTGGGGGTATGCTGTGCGTGCCGTCCTGGAACCAGGAAGGCATCTCAGCAAGGTCAATCTCCTCGATAAAGTCATAGCCGGGCACTCCATCCCAGATTTTAACCTTCTGTTGCTTTTTCTCCGACACTTTTTCTCCTGTGCATAATTTGAGGCTAGGCAGAATGGTATTTATCGTCAAGGCCTGTAGAATCTTTTAGCAATCAGGTCAATCATACGGTCGGTAACCGATTCCGGTTTCTTAGCTGCCACCTTTGCCGGGCGAGTCTGGAGAAGAAATATGTTATTGGGTGGAGTGAAGTCAGGGTCAATAGCCCATTCTATGTCCTGCGGTTCACCCAGGCGCTCCTCAAGTAATATGGCCAGTTTAGCTACTGCTACTATCTCGCCATTGCTTAGGCACGGTATTGACTGCTTCTCCAGAGGCACGTCGTCCCAGGCAGCCCCTCTCTTTTTGGGTATC
>Ga0299915_10003606_pt1 | contig 11186 bp, 7 predicted proteins | sample RVTome_13_FD_200263 | JGI IMG/M metagenome (GOLD analysis project Ga0299915, IMG submission 200263) | Soil microbial communities from uranium-contaminated site in the Upper Colorado River Basin, Wyoming, United States - RVT92D227 (version 2) ... | reverse complement strand
CCTTTAGCGTCTCGGCCCGTTACACCGGCCAGGTACTCGACCAAGACACCGGCCTGTACTACTACGGCGCACGCTACTATGACCCGCAGTTGGCCCGATTCATCCACCCCGATTCCGTCGTTCCTGAGGAGAATAGCTCCCAGGCCCTCAACCGCTACTCCTACTGCATCAACAACCCCCTGAAATTCACAGACCCCACCGGACAGGGTTTCTTTTTGGCAATCGCCACATTCTTGGGCTTCAAATCAGTAGGTGCGATGGTTACGGCAATAGTCGTTGCCGCCGCTGTCGGCGCGGGATTGGCCGCTGCGACCGGTGGCAATGTGCTAAAGGGCGCGCTGGCCGGGGCTATCGGCGGGATGTTCGGCGTCGGCTTCAACCCGGTCAGAATCATCGCCGGCGGGGCCATAGGCGCGCTTGTAACAGGCGGCGATCCGATGATGGGGGCCTTGAGTGCAGGGATAGCAGCAGGCGTTGGAGCGTGTTTTGAGGGGAGCCCATTGCCGGGGGTATTTGGCGATGTTGAGAACGACTATTTCTCGGCCCTGATGTTCTCTACCGCCTCCGGTGCTCTCTGCGGCGGCGTAACCGCAGAAATCTTCGGCGGTGACTTCGGCTCCGGCGCCGCCTTCGGCGCGGCAGGTGCTGCTGCAGGATTCGTAGTCTCAAAGGCTTTGGAGGATTTCCATTTTGGCCCTATGGGTGAAAAAGCATACGGGGACCCTGCGTACTTGACTGTGAGAAGAACTGACCCTCGCACTGGAAAATCCTACTCGTACACAGTGAAACTCAACGAAGTCAAAGACTTTGTCTACGAAATACTAAAATCAAACGTGACTGGAGAAAAAATAGAGTTCATGAGATTCGAAGGCCACGGCCTTGGAAAAGACGCGGAGGCGATGAGAGGAGAGGGCCTCGTGATGGGTAAGGAAGTCCTCCACGTTGGTGGTAGCGACCCTGGCATTTACTCTATCGGACGCCTAATCAAAACAGGTGCTCTGGCGAAGGCATTTCTTCCCGATGCGACAATCGAATTGGCGTCTTGCTGGTCTGCCCATCGGAAATATGGTGGCATGAACTCGATAGCAGATGCCTTCAAGAGAACTCTGCCCGGTGCCAGAGTCTATGGTTATACCACAGACACGTGGGCCATTGGCATAGGGAAACATAGATGGTACTTTACGGGACGCCTAACAGAAGTCAAGCAGAACAGGTAGAAAGGGCAATTGATGAGATTGCAGAAGTCGCAGAGGACTTCAAGAGAAAGAATCATCGTGCTCACAGTTCTTTCCATGGGAGTTGTGACAGTAATCGTGTTGATTCTATGTCGGATTCTCGGTTTTACGCCTGCAAATCACGCGTACAAGTTTGCGTCTGCGAGAGCTTGTCTTGCATCAGGTCGTACCGAGATCAACCGATTCAAGGAACTGACCGGAAGATGCCCAGCTTCACTGGATGACGTAAGAAGGTACGCCAAGGAGAACCTTAACAGTGGCATAAGCGGTGAGTTCTTCAAGGAGTTTTTGTCGGACCGGCGAGGAAATGGTACCGAGCATGCCGTTATAGATGGGTCGGGTGGTCTTTACTATAACGGCAGCACTGGTGAACTCAGAATAAACCTTACAAATGAACTTCATCACTACCTTCCCCTTATCCGTGGCAAAGAGAGAAAGGATGTGCCAGCAAAGTGGTAAGCTCTTAGGCGTGTCAGGTGGAAAGCGAGCCCTGCAATGTTCTTCGCTCTTTGAAAACTGAAGATGGGTTACGAGTTCATTGTTCGTAGTTCGTTGTTCATTGTTTGGCGAATCACGTGCGAGGGGTGGCGATGTGCTAAAAGGCGCAATAAGCGGCGCTATCGGCGGGATGTTTGGCGTCGGCGGCTGGACGCAAAGTCAGCAAGAGGATAGTCATTATAGTACAGGCATTTGTAGTTGAATTTCGATAGCGTGAATAACCGAAAGGGTTTTTTGGTAACGGCTTGGAATTTTTGCGACCGATCACTTGGTGAAGCGACTGCGATTCGCTGGCCGGCTTCTTCGTTGTGCTCAAAATGACACGCAGCGCTGGATATATAACGATGGTGGAATCTTACGAGACTATTAAAAAGTGAATCACGTTAACGATCTTTAGGAGGCACAAGAATGAGATGTAGATTAACGATTATTGCATTGTTGGTTCTTGCGGGTATTGGGGTTGTGGTTATGCCGCCGCCAGCCGGCGGCGATGCGAACCCGGGAATCAAGAAAGAGCACCTGGACCCGACGCCCGGCGACTTCGTCGATGATGTAGCCATTAGAATTCTGCCTCTGAACTCTTTGTGAATCCGTGGGAAGTAGTTGGAATTTGTGGATGGGTCCGACGCCAAACATTATGTATAGACAGATCAAATATCTGGGCCTTCTGCTCTTGTTTGCAGCAGCCGCGATTGCAGCGGAGCCGCAGGTTACAGGCCTGAGCGTATCGCATCGCTCCGGCCAAACCTTCATAACCTGGGAAGAAGTTGACCCGCCCCAGCTCGATAAGAATTGCGACGATGCCGCCATAAGACAGCTTGCCCGTGAGCTTGACGATGGCAAGCTCCGCTACCGAATCTACCGCGGCAGCGACCGCATCGATTCCGTTGAAGGCTTAACTCCCATTGCTCAGGCCAAACCGCTAAGCTGCTGGAACCTCGATTATTATGGCGTCGATCCCAAGAAGGGCGAGCCTGCCCTTCGCTACGTGATAGAGGACGGGGCCGAGCCGCTGCCGCCCGGAACGGGCCTCTACGTTCACAACCCCCGCAACGGGCCCTGGGGGCCTGCTTTGCCCGGTTCGCCTGTGTCCGCCAAGAGCTACTACGCCGTAACCGTAGTCAGAAATGGGACTGAGAACAAGGGTCTGACCGACGCCAACAGGACATCGACGCCTGTTGAAGAGACTGAGGGCCGGGGCGCGCCTGTCCTCCAGAGAATCGTCAAGCCCGATAGCTTTAACTACATCGATAAGCCGGAGCTGCACTATTATGTCCGCTGGGAGTCCCCGCCGAATTCCTCCGTCGACAACAGGCCTATGGACTACGTGGTGGCGATTCCGCCCAATATCGAAGCTAAGCCGACGCCGGTCGGGCTGCACCTGCACTGCTGGGGCGGCAGCCTCGATGGCGGGTACGGCTGGTGGTACAGCTACCAAAAACTTGGCACAACCTATTTGATCGCCTCCAATCAAGTCCCCTACGACTGGTGGACGGGCTACCACGAGCTTTATTGCTCCGGCCCACGCGATGAGCAGAAGTGGAAGCAGGGCGTCGTTCAACCTTACTCTACCGCCCGAATGTTGTCATTCCTCGATTGGGCCGCGAAGAAATACGACCTCGACCTCAACCGCGTCTTCACCGCCGGCTCGTCGATGGGTGGCAGCGGCGCCCCGATGTTCGCCATCCGATATCCGGATAGGATCGCCTGGTCTATCGGCTGGGTTGGCGTGCACGACCCCGGCAGCACCCCGCAGTTTACCGGCTCGTACGAGCAGGTCTATGGCGATAAGTCCTGGGGCGTCAAGTTCGACGACGGCACGCCCGTTTTTGAATACTACAAAGACGCCGCCTTTTTGCGTAAATATCCACAAAAGGAGATCGGATTCATAACGTGGTCCAACGGCAAGAACGACGGCGCCATCGGCTGGCCCCAGGCCGTCGAGTTTTACCAGGCAATGCAACAGACCCGCCGGCCTCACATCTTTGTCTGGGGTCTGTCCGGGCACGGCCAGAGGGCCTCAATGCCCGCCGACGCCGGCGAGCGAATAATGCCCATCGACATCCGCCTCGACCGGAGTCTGCCCGCCTTTACCAACTGCTCCCTTGATGACGACCCCGGCACCGCCGCCAGGCTGAAAGAGCCTAAGGAGGTCACCATTGGCGAGGAAAAGAACAAAGACACTTACGATGGCGATTCGCTCGGCCAGGTCAATCTCTATCTGTACTGGCGGTCCGAAGATATCGTCGATGCGCCCGACAGGTGGGAGATGACGGTCGGCCTTACCGACACCGCGCCGAAAGACCAATGCGCCGTCGATATCACGCCCCGTCGCCTGCAAAACCTGAAAATACTTCCCAGTCAGACGTATAAATGGAACAATGCCTGCGAACAAAAAGTGATCCAAACCGGCGCAGTGACCGCCGACAAATACGGTCTGGTTGCGCTGAGAGGTGTTATCGTTGGTAAGAATGGCAATAGAATAGTCATCTCGAAATAGGGACGCGCTTAACTGCCGCGAAGAACGGTGGTCCCGAATAGATCACAATCAACAAGTATAATGCCTCCGCCGCTATGGAGGATAGGGCGACGCTGGGAAGCGCCATGAGCACCCTGATGCCGGCGTACGGCTTATGCCGGCGTCTCCAACGGCGCCGCCCACCTATGAGGCTATGCTGGTGCCCAAAAAGCGATAAATCCCATTGCAATCTTGCCTTAAAGTTGTTGCCATTCTATGTGCGTTTCGCGCTTGCCTTTTGAATGGTCATCAGTAGAATGATGTGTGCCGGGGCAGTCGAGTACCGGTCCAAGTGCCAGGTTTGAGGTTGGAAAAGCCTGGGGCGTTAGGACATAGCCTTCAAAAGGCTGAATAATCCGGAGAAGCCGGAGCGCCTACCTCCTTGTGCCGTCTGCTCCGGCATCTTGATAAAGCTTCAAAGCAGCATAAAATCAGGTGAAGTCCCTGAATATAGAGAAACTTGGCTTATGAAGGGTCCAATATCCGGCTCAATGCCGTATTCTTGAAAGGCGCAGTGTCATGGATGGCAGATCAATGTTGCCGTGGGAAGCCCTCGAGCAAACAGGGGGCGATATTCCCTGGCCGGCGCTATACGAGTTTGCTGCAGCAATAGTGGTTGATCCGTTGGTGGTGGATGAGCTTATTGATCTCTACGAGCAGGGCGTGGGTTGGGATTATGGCCTCGAACACTACCAAGAGTTTTATGTCCCCGCCATTTTCGCCCTTGCAGCGCCGCAGCTTAGCGGCGAGAGGCGTCGTGAAATCGGTCGGTTTCTGCTGGAGAAGCTGGCTGAAGCCGGGTATGAAGATGAGGACCTATTGATGGAGGTGCTGGCGGCGGCATGCGGCTCAATGGGCGCGGAGATATTGCCGCTGGTTTTAGAGACCATAGCCAACGAGCCGGATGATGGGGGAGCCTGGTTCCATTTATGGGGACTCACGGAATTGGCCGCGAAAACCGATGACACCCAAATTCGCCAGCAGGTGATTTGGGCGTGCATGGAATTGCTCCGGCAGGCGGATCGTGGAGAGATTGAACCCATTTGTGCTATCAACGCCGCACGGACTCTCGCATTTATGAAACACACGGATTCTGCCGGGCTTCTGCGGCGCCTCAAAGACAAGTCTGAGGAATCCTTTTGTCAAGGTGAATATGCAGATGCCCTGGACTTATTGGAAGGGTGTTTGCATGATGCTCCTCCAGCGAGGTTGTGGGAACAGCCGGTTAAGGAATGGTTTGAGCCTGGATGGCGGACGGCGAGAGATTGGTACGCCAAAAAGGCAGGGCAAAGCGATGAAGACGAGATTGACGTAGCGCGTCGTCGGGCCGAGGAGTTGACGAAGCGATTCTTGGAGTCTGCTGAAGCAGCCCAGCTTGCCAATGAGCTTCTCGAAGATGCAGATTTTATCGTATATAAAGTGCTGGAATTTGCGTGGGTTTATGCCGGCCGCAGCCCGGAAGAAATTGATGAGCCTGCACTGGAAGAGGTGCTGACGGAGGTGTTTCCGCGTAAGGTTACGGCTGAACGAGCTTTGTTTGAGAAAATCGCGCCTGTAACCGAGGCGCTTCTGCGATGGGCGGAGTCTGAGGGCATACTCGCCAATACAGAGGGGTTGATCAGAGTAGTCCACAGTTGGGCCGACGCGATCGTTGCCAGAGGTATGAACCCGCGGTATTGGGGGATGGCCAAGAGCTTAGTGATGCAAATGCGAGCCGACGGCGTGGACACAAGAGATGAGGAAGCCGTCCAGAGGTATATTGCCGAGTACAATCTCCGGCTTATGGAGCGGAAGTCTGTTGACCGGTCCGACTCCGGAGGTTTTTTGCCGCCGATACCAATAGTGGAACAGTCGCCCAAAATAGGACGCAATGACCCCTGTCCGTGCGGCAGCGGCAGGAAATACAAAAAGTGCTGTGGCAGCGTGAAGAAGGCGAGCATAGACTTCTAATTAGAAGGAGCGAAAAATGAGAAAGTACCGGACGTTCATAATTGCAGTTGCGTATCTTGCCTGTTGCGTTTTCATCACGGTTCACACCTGGGCCGAGAAGATCAAGCTCCGCGCAGGACACGTAATCCCCATTGACAAAAAGCTCTCCCGCTCGGACATCAAGGGCATGTTTCGGCGAGGCGAGCGCTTAGTCTGGGCCGACCAGGACGCCAATACGGTCGGTATGCCCGTCGGCGGCATCGCGGCAGGGCAGCTCTACCTCCGCGGCGACGGGACGCTCGGACTGTGGCAAATATTCAACAAGCACATCTTCAGCGGCTACGGCGCCACGAACTACCGTACCTACAAGCCCGAATCACCCGTGGATTCGGGCTTCGGCGTCGTCGTAAAGCAGGACGACAAAATCACCGTCAGGAAACTGGACCACAACTTCGGCAAAGTGGAATTCGCCGGCGAGTACCCAATCGGCCTGGTCCGCTACGGGGCCAGAGAATTTCCCATCAAGGTTGAGATGGAGGCGTTTTCGCCGTTCATCCCCCTGAACGCCAAAGATTCGGCCCTGCCTGCAACGCTGTTCCATATAACGCTTGAAAACACTTCTTCGCAAAGCATCCAGGCCGGCATTCTCGCCTGGCTCGAAAATCCCGTCTGCATAGATTCGGCGCCGAGCATTCACGCCCTTAGGCGGACCCGCGTTGTCGGTGAAAAAGGCAGGGCGATGATCGTGCACACAGCCGAGAAGGCCCCGCCTCCGACTGCTGCCGAGCAGCCCCGCTCCACGGTCGCCCTTGCCGATTTTGAGGGTCCCGACTACGGCGACTGGAAGGCTGCGGGCGAGGCCTTTGGCAAAAAGCCCGCGGGAGGCACGTTGACTAATCAAAACCCCGTCAGCGGATTTCTGGGCAAAGGCTTGGTCAATACCTTCTTAGGCGGGGATGGGCCGCACGGGACGCTCACATCGCCGCCCTTCGAAATCTCGCGCAAGTTCATCAACTTTCTCATTGGCGGCGGCAGCCAGCAGCGCCAGACCTGCATCAATCTGCTCATTGACGCCAAGGTCGTTCGCACCGCCGTCGGCAAGGACAACGAGAAGCTCGAATGGCATTTCTGGAACGTGGAAGAATTCCAGGGCAAATCCGCACGGATACGGATCGTTGATGGAGCCTCGGGCGGCTGGGGGCACATCAACATCGACCAGATAGAGCTGGCCGACGTGCCTCAGCAGGTGCCCCCTGGCGAGCTTGAAGACCTGCCGGACTATGGCTCGATGGTGCTCGCCTGTGCCAACGCGCCCTGCCAGACCCGCACCGTGCTCGACTCTGTTGGCGGCTGGGCCGCGCAGCTCAACGCCGAGGACGATGTCACTTTCCCGGTGAGTAAGAGCAAGACCGCCGCGCTTGCGACGCAGCCCCTCAAGCTCGCGCCCGGCCAGAAGCAGACCTACACGTTTGTTTTGACCTGGCACTTCCCCAACTTCAAGCAGGGCCACGAGTACGCCAACCGCTTCAACAGTGCTTCCGAGGTCGCCCATTACGTCCTGGACAACCACGAGCGGCTCGCCGGCGATACCAAAAAGTGGCACCAGACCTTCTACGAGGACAGCACGCTGCCTCGCTGGCTGCTGTTCCGCCTGCATTCGACCGTGGCCAACCTTGCGACCGGGACGTGCCAGTGGTGGAAGTCCGGGCGGTTCTGGGCTTGGGAAGGCGTCGGCTGCTGCGCCGGCACGTGCACGCACGTCTGGAACTACGCGCACGCGGTGGCGCGGCTGTTCCCGGAGCTTGAGCGAAGCGCCCGCGAGATGCAGGACTTCGGCGAAGGCTTCCATGAGGACTCCGGCCTTGTCGGATTCCGCTCCGACAACAACTACGCCGCCGACGGGCAGTGCGGCACGGTGCTAAAGGCATACCGCGAGCACCTTATGTCCGCGGACGGCGGCTTCCTGAAGCGCAACTGGCCGCGAATCAAAAAGACCCTCGAGTTCTCCATCAAACAGGATGGCAACGACGACGGCCTCATCGAGAACAGCCAGCACAACACCTTCGACATAAACTTCGAAGGCCCAAATACGTTTGTCGGCTCGCTGTATCTGGCTGCGCTCCGGGCCGGCGAGGAAATGGCAAAAGAGATGGGCGATGAAGAATTCGCCAAACGCTGCCGAAAGATATTTGAATCCGGCGGCAAACTGTCCGTCGAGCGGCTCTGGGACGGCGAGTACTTTATCGAGGCGGTGGATTTGGCCAAGCATCCCAAGTTCCAGTACGAAAAGGGCTGCCTCTCCGACCAGCTTTTCGGCCAGGGGTGGGCCGAGCAGCTTGGCCTGGGCTACATTTATCCCGCCGAGAACGTCAGGCAGGCGCTGCAATCGGTCTGGAGGTACAACTGGGCCCCCGATATCGGCCCGTACAATGCGGACTACAAGCCCGAGCGCTGGTTCGCGCGTGAGGGCGAGCCGGGCCTGTTCACCTGCACTTGGCCGAAAAGCCCGTACCTTGCCGACGGTGTCCGCTATAAGGACGAGGTCTGGACGGGCATCGAGTACCAGGTTGCGGGCCACATGGTCTGGGAGGGAATGGTCGAAGAGGCCGTTGCAATCTGCGACGGCGTTCAGAAACGCTACGACCCGGCTAAGCACAACCCCTTTAATGAGATAGAGTGCGGCGACCACTACGCAAGGGCGTTTGCAAGCTGGGGCGTCTATACGGCCCTGGCCGGTTACGAGTATCACGGGCCTAAGGGACATCTTGGCTTCGCGCCGGCGGTCACGCCGGACGACTTCCGCGCAGCGTTCACCGCGGCTGAGGGCTGGGGCGCGTTCAGCCAGAAACGCAAAGGCAAAACGCAGCAAGAAATGATTGAGCTTCGCTGGGGGCGATTGACGCTCAAATCGCTTGCGTATGAAGTGCCGGAGAATTTCAAGCCGGCCCAGGTGACGCTGACGATGGCGGGAAAATCCTCCAAATGCGATTACACTCTCAAGGATAGACGCGTTGAGATAAACCTCAAAGACGCCCTTGTCCTGACCCCCGGCCAGATGCTCGTAGTTACTATACAGCGTTAGGGCATAGGGGAGAATACGGACGACAGAAAACAGAGGACAGAAGACAGACGATAGACAAGCCGAGAGCATGAGCGACCGGATAGGCCACGAAGGACGACGGACGATGGCCGACAGAAGATAACCGCCCTCCAGGGTCTCTCGCCAACTCGCCAATTAACCACTAACCACTCACTAATTCCCAGATTTTTGGCTTGACTGGATTGAGAATGTGCGGTAACTTGACGGCAGATAGGGCAGCAGTGAGTGAGCTTTTTAATTGATTCCGGCCAAGCAACGCCGGATTTACGATATTGACCAAGGACAATTGATCGTTACAATTTTGATAATCCGGTGAAGAAGCAACGGGAACTTCTTATACTGAAGAAGGAAGTCTGCGTTTGCCTTCGATTTTGGCTAGTGTAGATAGATAAAGAAAAAAGTACTGTCTCTGGCTGCGAGCAGAATAATGAAAAGTCCGTTTGACGAAAAGGTTTATACATCAATATCGCTCACTAAATTAACAATCTTTGCGATATCGAAAGTAGTCGAAAATAGCGAAGAATGTGCGTACGAACGACTCGTTAAGGAATGCTTTTCTCTTTTTCCAAAACGTTTTAGCTTCCAAAGATACCCAGAATGGCCTGATGGCGCTAGAGTCAAGATTGAGATTTTGCGGTGTCGTGATAACGGGTACGTAACAGGAAATGAAAAAAAGGGATTTCAAATCACATCTTTAGGAATAAGAGTTGCTAACGAACTATTGAAGGAACTGGAAAACGGGCCCGCTAAAAAATTATATCCCACACAAACTCGCGACCGTGGTGATACCGTGCTTAGCTATTTAAGGAAAAGTGAACCTTATAAGAGATATCAGGAAAACAAAGAAAAGTTCATCATCACAGAAGAAGAATTCAGAAAGTTGATCATCTCTACATTTGAAACACCACCTAAGGTCCTCGAACAAAATTTTAATTATTGTTTTGACCTGTGCCAGCAATATGGAGAAAACCAACTTTGTGAATTCTTGGGAAAATGCCGCGAACAAAAGAGCCTGCTGCTAAAAAGCTGGACGAAGCGAAAAAAGGTTAAACGCCGGAGGCCCAAAAAATGAACGAAAGAAGATTTGAAGAGCCGCAAGACCTTCTCATAGATGCAAGGATATCGCTGCAAATGAGTCACGCGACCATTCGTTATCTATATGATGCGATAGTCGAGCTCGTGACCAACAGTGATGACAGTTACAAAAAAATGGAAGGAGACAGTACCGGGGGTGAAGGTGAAATCAGAATACGCGTTAGAAGGCTAAAAGGGGGTAGATGTGAAAGGCTCGAAGTCATAGATTCTGCCGAGGGAATGGACAAGGAAAAACTTGAGAAATCCTTGATATTTGCAGGTGAAACCAGTGGATTTGAAGAGGGTAAAAGCGTCAGGGGATTATTTGGAAGAGGATTAAAAGAGGCGATCATAGCTCTTGGAAAGGGCGAAATTTTCTCTATTAAGGATGATAAATTATCAATTGCTGAGGTGTGGATTGACAAAAAAGCCAACAAGCCGAAGCGGAAGCTAATTGAAGAGGCATACGCGCCAACCAAAGAGGAAAGGGAAGAAATTGGGATCACTGAAGGGAATGGAACAGCGGTAAGAATAATTGTAACTAATGACAAGATAAAATGTCCAGACCTAAAAACATTTCTCCCTCTGATGGGTGCATCTGTAGTTTGTAGGTAGGTTCCTCATGCGACCAGCGGTTTTTGTGACCACACCTGCTCCCAATCCCTATTCAGCCAGGACACACGCAAGGCTAACACCGAAGACGAGCCGGCACGACTCCAGATCATCCCAGAACGCTTAACCCGCATATTTCACCGAAATCTTATATATTTCGATAGACAAGTGGCCTAACTGTTTGTATTGTAATAGGTTATACAACATTCAACAGGCAAAC
>Ga0299915_10003604_pt1 | contig 11187 bp, 9 predicted proteins | sample RVTome_13_FD_200263 | JGI IMG/M metagenome (GOLD analysis project Ga0299915, IMG submission 200263) | Soil microbial communities from uranium-contaminated site in the Upper Colorado River Basin, Wyoming, United States - RVT92D227 (version 2) ... | reverse complement strand
GCGGGGCTCAAGTTCGGGATCTACCTTTCCCCCTGGGACCGGCACGAGCCGAGCTACGGCGACTCGCCCCGCTACAACGAGTTCTTCCGCCGCCAGCTCCGTGAGCTCCTGACCGGTTACGGCGAGGTGATCGAGGTCTGGTTCGACGGCGCCTGCGGGGAAGGCCCCAACGGCAAGCGCCAGGTCTACGACTGGCCGTCCTATTACGCCGTCATCCGCGAGCTTCAGCCGAAAGCCGTCATTTTCGGGATGGCCCCGGACCTGCGCTGGGTGGGCACCGAGTCGGGATACGGACGGGAGACGGAGTGGAGCGTCGTTCCGGTGTCGCCCCCCGTCATCGACCTTGCCAAGATCCGGCCAAGCCCCTATCCCGTGGACGCTGCCTTTCTTCCGCGGGACTTTATGGGTCCGGACCTCGGGAGCCGGGAAAAACTCGCGGCGGCGGCCGCCCTCCTCTGGTATCCGGCCGAGACCGACGTCTCGATCCGTCCCGGTTGGTTCTACCATGCGTCCGAGGACGCCAAGGTCAAGACGCCCGAGACGCTCGTCGACATCTACTTCAGCTCGGTCGGGAGGAACGGCGTCCTCCTTCTCAACGTCCCGCCCGACCGGCGCGGCCTCATCCACGAAAACGACATCGCGAGCCTGCGGGGGATGCGGACAATTCTGGATGGGACGTTCCGGACGGACCTGGCGGCCGGCGCGAGGGCGAAATCGTCGGCATCAAAGAGCGGCCATCCGCCGTCCTCGGTCCTCGACGGCGATCGCGAAACGTTCTGGATGACCGGGGACGGCGTTGAAACGGGCTCCCTCGAGTTCGAATGGGACGCGGCCGCGACTTTCGACGTCGCGCTTCTCGCCGAGCATTTACGCGTCGGCCAGCGGATCGAATCCTTCCGTCTCGAGGCCCGGGCCGAGGGGGGCTGGAGAGAATTCGCGCGGGGGACGACGATCGGCTACAAACGTCTTCTTCGTTTCCCGGCAGTGACGGCGAGGGAGGTCCGCTTGGTCATCGAAGGATCGCGGACGAGCCCGACTCTGGCCGGATTCGGACTCTACGGGCTTTATAAAATGAAGGAGGGGGCATGACGCGCCGGGAAAGGGTTCTGGCCGCCCTCGCCCACAAGGAGCCTGACCGGGCCACGGTCGACCTCGGGGCCATGCGATCGACCGGGATCACGGCGTTGGCCTACAGCCGGCTCAAGTCCTATCTAGGGATGACGACGGGCGCCACTCGGGTCTACGATGTCGTCCAACAGCTTGCCCAGCCCGAGCCCGAGATCCTCGATTTCGCGGGCGCCGACATCGTCGACCTGGGCCGGGCGTTCCTGACCGAGCCGGAAGACTGGAAGGATTTCACTCTCCAGGGAGGAGTTCCTGCCAAGATTCCAAGCTATGTCGATTTCACGCCCGACGACGGCGGCTGGCTGGTCCGGCACAAGGACGGCACGGTGATCGGCGCCATGCCCAAGGACGCCTTCTACCTCAGCCAGAGGTTTTATCCGCTCCGGGACTGGGACGGGAAGGACCGCGGCGTCCTCGACCGTCTCCCCGACCTCATGGAAAAAGTGACCTGGTCTGCCCTGCCATCGGCGCCCTTTCATAAGCCCCTGACGTCCGATCATCTGGCCGATATCCGGCGCCGCGCGAAAATGCTGTTTGAGACGACCGACTATGCCGTCATGATCGGTTTCGGCGGGAACCTTCTCGAGTGGGGCGAGTACCTATGCGGCATGGACCGCTTCCTGATGGACCTCGCCGAGGACCGGCCCAAGGCCGAAGCCCTCCTCGACCGGCTGGTCGAAATGCACATCGCCAACATCGAGAAGGTCCTGGATGCGGTCGAAGGCTACGTTCAGGTCATCCAGATGGGCGACGACTTGGGGACGCAACTGGCGACGGTCATCTCGCCCCGGATGTACCGCGAGATCTTCAAGCCCCGCCACCGCCTCATCTACGAGAGGGTCCGGCGCAGGAAAGGCATCCATCTCTTCCTCCACTCCTGCGGCGCCATAGCCGACATTATCCCCGACCTGATCGAGATCGGCGTCGAGATCCTCAACCCGGTCCAGACGAGCGCCCGGGGCATGGAGCCGGAAAGGCTCAAGCGGGAGTTCGGGAAGGACCTCGTCTTCTGGGGCGGGGGCTGCGATACCCGTGACGTCCTCCCCAGCGGGACGCCGGCCGAGGTCCGCCGCCACGTCCGGGAGCGGATCGGGATTCTCGGCGCGGGCGGCGGGTTCGTCTTCACCCAGGTCCACAATATCCTCCCCAATGTCCCGCCCGCGAACATCGCGGCCATGTACGAAGCCGCCAAAGAATGACGAGTCGGGAAAGGCGCGCCCTTTAACGCCGATTCCCGGCCGGGGAAGAGGCGCTTGGAGACAAAGACTCCTCAGCCAGCCTGAGGGGATAGGCGTCAGCCAGTTTTTTCAACAGGACGGCTTCGATCGGGCCTCCGTATTCCGCCGGGCAGTAGCCGCTGATCCGAGAGCGGCAGAGCGTGACAAGAATCGGTTTGATCCCGCGCTCGACCATCGTATTGACCAGGGTGTCGACATCACGCTCAATCTCGTCCTTATCGGGCAGATGAACTTGGTCCTTTGTTTTGCGGAAAGAGATGACGACGCCGTATCGCTGATCGTCTTGCCGGAAGGAAAATTCCAGCTGAGAGAAGGGGATCGTCCCATCCGATAAAAAAGCGTCTTTATTCAAGTACTGTTCCCTGGTGATTTCAAGCCGGTATTCCCAATTGTTCTGAACGGAATCGCGGCAGGCAAAATAATCCAGGTCGATGTCCAGGATGACTTTTCTCTTTCGCGGCATCCGGCCGACCGGATGGGAGAGGTAAGAAAACGTCTTCAAATCCGGCAAGGCCTTGTCCACGGACTTTTGATGAGTTTCCCGCGCCAGCCAGGCCGGATACTTGATGAGTTTCCCCTCTCCAAAGACGCTCGCGATCTGGATGACCGCCCGTTTCGGCTTGAACTGTCTCCACTCCGGATAGATGAAATGAACGTTTTTCACCAAACCGCTTAGGACTCCCGGGTAGATGAAATTGCCGATCGACAACTCATCCCTTGAAAACGTCCTGAAATAATCGAGCGGATCGGCCACGTCCGAATCGGAGGGATGAAGAGGCGTCCGGAACGCGGAGGGCCGTGCCATGTCCGCATGAGCGTCGACGTGGAACAAATCCAGGGGGCCCTTAAGGATCCCCTCGAGCCGGGCTTTCTGCCAGTAGAAATAGGCCTCGTTATGCTCATCCAAGCGATAAACCGGTATTTCGCGCGGCCGTTTTTTATTCAAATCCTTGGCACCTATCCGGCACGTTCCGTTTGATGTGACGGGTCTCGGACCAGGCCGATATCCGTCCCTCGTCATCTTCGCTTTCCCGAACTATTGTTATTATAAAAGTTTTGAAAATGCAATAGAAGGGATCTCTTATTGAGGAATTGCGGCGGTGCGGAATATTCGTTCTTGTTGGAAACAACGGGCCGGAGGAGCACGCGGCACGACCGCTCAACTGTTGTAGAATGTGATAGTTTGAAAAGGTCCGCCGACTTCCCGCGTTATTGACAAATCCCTCCCCTCCGTTATAATGAATTCCAAAACCAGGATAACACCATTATCTTAAAATTGGCGAAACAATGAATCGCTATTCCATGCGGATAGCCGTCGAGGCCTTTCCTCGAATACCCCTGGAAGGCTATCTGGATCTGACCTACCGCTGCAATAACGACTGCCTCCACTGCTGGTCGAGGATCGCGCCGGACGCCCGGCAGATAATAGAGGAGCTCTCCCTGGACGAGATCGGAAGGATCGCGGCCGAGGCGCGCGCCATGGGATGCCGGCAGTGGTTCATTTCGGGCGGCGAGCCCATGCTCAGGCCCGATTTCCCGGAGATATTCGAGCTTCTGACGGCGAAATCCGCCGCTTGCCGGTTGAATACAAACGGTACGCTCATCACGCCCCGGATCGCCAGTCTCCTGAAACGGGGGAGCGTCAATCTCGTCGCCCTCTATGGAGCGGACGCCTTCGTCCATGACACCGTGACGCGCCGCCCGGGCTCGTTCGAGGCGACCATGCGGGGGATTGCGTACTTAAAAGAGGCGGGGGCCGAGTTTATCACCCAAATCATTCCGATGAGGGCCAACTTCCATCAATTCGAGGACATGAAACGGCTGGCCCTGGCTTTGAGCCCGCGTTGGCGGATCGGCGCGACTTGGCTCTTTCTGTCCGCGGAGGGGGACCCCGTCAAGAACCGGGAGATCGAGGCCCAGAGGCTGACCCCCCGGGAGGCGTTCGGGGTCGAGCGGCCCGATTTCCTCGATGATGAGGAACCTGCGGCGGACGGCCTTTGCCTGCCTGAAGCCCACGGCGACGACTTCTTCAGCGATTGCATCCGGGCCAAACGCGATTTCCACATCGATCCCTATGGCCGGATGACGTTTTGCGAGCTCATCAAGGATCCCGCGCTCCGCTACGACCTGAGGAACGGCAGCTTCGGGCAAGCTTGGGAGGAGTTCATCCCTTCTCTCGCCGGAAAGGTCCGAGGAGGCGACGAGTACCGAGAGAACTGCGGACATTGCGACCTTAGGGCGGACTGCGGTTGGTGTCCCTCCCATGCATACCTTGAACAACGGCGCTTTCCGGCCAAGATCGATTATCTTTGCGGCCTGGCCGAAGAACGCAGGCGGCAGGAGCGGGAATGGATCAAGACCCAGCGGCGCTTTTACGAGTTCGCAGGCTTGACCATCCAGGTCGATTCTGACCTGCCGATCGAGGACGAAACCTTCATTCCCTTTATTCGGTTGTTCGAAGCCGAGACTCCCGGTGAAGATATCATCCGCTTCCGCCATCATTTCCACCTTCCGTCGCTGGAGGGCGCGGAGTTCGGGACCAAGGCCTATCAGGCCGATGCCTGGACGATTTATAAAAAGGGAGGAAGCTGGATCTATTTCGAAGGCGCCGAAAATGGGAATCTCGCTAAAGCTCAGAAGATCGCCGTCGTGAACAATGCCCACACCAGGGCTAGGTTTTATCACGTGAGCGATCTGGCGTTTCGCCGCGGCTCGCTGAGCTCCTTGTCCTTGCTGCCCACGGACCAACTCCTTTTGGGCAGGATTCTGGCCGATCGCCAAGGGTGTTTTCTGCATGCCTGCGGCGTATCATTCGAAGGGAAAGGCCTGCTTTTTGTCGGCCATTCCGAGGCGGGGAAATCGACGGTGGGCAAGATGTACTCGGGACGAGGCGTGCTTCTTTGCGACGACCGGATCGCGATCAGAAGATGGCCGGACGGCTACCGTATCTACGGCACCTGGCATCCCGGAGAGCTTCGCGATGTTTCTCCCCTGGCGGCGCCCCTGGCCGGTCTCTTTTTCCTGGAGAAAGCCGACGAGATCCGGATCACCAGGATGCGTGAAAAAGCCGAGATCATCCACCGGCTGGCGGCCTGCCTCATCAAGCCTCTGGTCACGGCCGACTGGTGGGAGAAGTCCTTGACGCTCCTGGAAAGGATCGCGGAGGAGGTCCCCTGCTACGACCTGCGTTTTGACCGAAGCGGACGTCTTGTCGATCGGTTGAGAGAACTGTAAGATTTGAGCGCGAAACCTAAGTCCCATGTCCGGCGAGTCGCTTCCGGCCGCCATCCCATATGGAAAGACAAGGAGCCACTCCTATATTGGCTGGATATCGAACTGACCGAACGCTGCAACAATGATTGCGTCCATTGCTGTGTCAACCGTCCCGCCGCCGATGCCGGCCTTCGAGCTATGGAGCTGTCCGCGGACGAAATCAAAGCGGTCCTTCAACAAGCGGCGGAGCTGGGCTGTTTGACGGTCAGGTTCACGGGGGGCGAACCCCTGCTGAGGGATGATTTCGCGGATCTCTATGTCAACGCAAGGCGAATTGGCCTTAAAGTGTGTCTTTTCACCAATGCGACGCTCCTGACGCCGGATCTGGCCGAGCTGCTAGCCCGGATACCCCCCCTGGAGAAGGTCGAGGTATCCTTTTACGGGATGAGCCTAGCTGCCTATGAAGCCGTGACCCGGACGCCCGGCTCTTACGACGCCGCCCGGCGGGGGATCAATCTTCTACTCGAGAACAAGGTTCCCTTCATCTTAAAAACAATCCTGCATCCCTCCCATAAAGGCGAAATTCCCGATTTTAAGTCTTGGGCCGTGTCGATGCTCGACCTCGATAAGCGGCCCCAGGCGGTTGCCTTCTTTGACCTTCGCACGCGAAGGGATTCGGAGGCCAAGAACCGTGCCATTAAAAAGCTCCGTCCCTCTCCTCAGGATGCTCTAGCCATAATGTCCGACGACGTCTCCGGATATATTCGAGAGATGAAAAGCCAGTGCCGACGCTGGCCGGGAAACAAAGGGCGGGGGCTGTTTCGATGCGGAGCGGGAAAGGGAATAGCCGCTCTCGACGCTTACGGAAAGCTTCAACCTTGTCTTCTTTTGAGACATCCTGAAGCCGTCTGCGACCTGAAGACGGGGTCTCTTCGGGAAGCGATGACCGGGTTCTTCCCGAGGCTGCGAGAGAGGATGCCGCGGAATCCCGAATACTTAGGGCGCTGCACCGATTGTTTCCTGGGCTGGCTTTGCGAGCAATGTCCGGCCAAGTCCTGGATGGAAGACGGAACGCTGGATACTCCGGTCGACTACTGGTGCGATCTGGCCAGGGCGCAGGCCGAGTACCTGGGATTGATCGAGAAAGGGGAAAAACCCTGGGAGATCAAGGACGGCGAAAAAAGATTGCGAAAATTCATCAGATCCAAATAGACCTGGTAAGCCCCCCCCTGCCTGAGCCCGAGCCGGCTCGACCTTGACAAAACTTAGAAATTCGATCATAGTTATGGTGCTAAGGAGAATATTATGTCAAAGAAAAAGTGGTTAAAGCCTGAATTGATCATTCTCTTCAGAGGAAAAGCCGAGGAAAGCGTCCTTGAGCACTGCCGGTATAACGCTGCCCCTCTCGGAACGGGAGGAGTCCAAACTACGCTTGGCCATGGATGTCAGGCGAGTAAGGAGGGTTCCTGTCAAGCCTGTCAGTCACTCGGCGGAGGAAACAGCTAAGAGTCATATTATACATCCCGACTCCTTTCTTCTTTGAGATAGTGATCATTTTTTTGAAAAAGAAGGTGGACGAGGGGTTTTAAGAGGCGTTTCTGAAAATCATAAGACTATAGATCGAGCCGCTTTTTCAATGCAGAAGAAAAAAGAATCCATTCGGCCCAAAGAGAACGGATTTTATACCGTCTCCGAAAACGTGGTCGCTCGGGAAATCGAGGAGGAGCTTATCATCGTCCCCTTGGTCTCCGGGATGGGAGATCTCGAAGATGAGCTCTATTCCCTGAATGAGACGGGCAAGGCCATCTGGAAAAAGCTGGACGGAACTCGGGACCTTCAGGCCATCGCCGCCGAGCTGGCGGCGGAATGGGACGCTCCTCCCGGCGAGGTCGAAGAGGACGTCATGGGATTGACCCGGGAGCTCCTCGAGCGGGGGATGCTCGTTGAGATCCAAAAGGGTTGAGCCGGTCTACAGCCGGGCCGACAAAGAAACGATTGCGCTTTCAGCCCGAGCTCTCGCCGGTCTGGCGCGAGCCGTCCTCGAGAAAAGCCGCCCGTTCCGCTTCCTGGCGCGGGGATTCAGTATGTCTCCTTTTATCCGGGACGGCGACATCCTCACTGTTTCTCCTGTTCCGCCTGACGCCCTGACCGTCGGCGATGTCGCGGCTGTCGTGCATCCTGCCACCCGAAAGCTCGTTATCCATCGCGTAACAAGGCTGGCTGGAGACGTAGTGACGGTCCATGGGGATAATGCCGTTTCCCCGGACGAGCCCATCCCCCGGGCCGATATTCTTGGCCGGGTGACACGCGTCGAAAGAAACGGCCGCGACATTTCGTTCGGGCTCGGACCCGAGCGCGTTCTGATCCCTCGATTCAACAGGCTGAGGCGCCGGGCTTGGTTTCGTCCCTTATTGAAGATCCTCCGTCCCATCATTAAACAATGAATAGGCCCCGGATCACTTCACGATCCTTGCCCAGCTTCTCGCTTTGGGACAAGGCCAAGGTCAAGCGCCTCCCCCTTTCCTTCGACATGGAGCTGACGGCCCGTTGCAATAACAACTGCCGTCATTGCTACATCAACCTGCCGGCTGGCGACCGCGAGGCGAAAGCCCGAGAGATGGATTTCGGTTTCATCATGGATCTGGCGGACCGAGCGGTCTCCCTGGGCGCCCTGTGGTGCCTCCTGACCGGAGGGGAGCCCCTCTTGCGGGAGGATTTCGCCGAGATCTATCTCGGCTTGAGGAAGAAAGGTTTCCTCGTCTCCGTTTTCACCAACGCCGCTCTTATCGGAGAAAAGGAAATCGAGCTGTTCAGGGCCCACCCGCCCCGGATCGTGGAAGTCTCCATTTATGGCGTGACCGAGGAAACCTACGAAAAAATCACCCGGACGCCCGGCTCCTTCGGGGTCTTCCGGAAGGGACTGGACCTCCTTCTCAAAGCCGGGGTCAAGGTCCGCTTTAAAACGATGGCGCTCCGCTCGAACCTCTCCGAACTCCCCCCAATCGCGGCATTTTGCCGGGCGCGGTCTCCCCAGGTCTTCCGTTTCGACCCTCTGATCCACTTGCGGGTCGATGGGGACCGGGTCCGGAACGAGGACATCAAGGGCGAGCGGCTCGCGCCCCAAGAAGTCGTTGCCCTGGAGCGGTCCGACCCGGAGCGGTTCGGAGCCCTGGAAAGGAACTGTGATTCCCTGATCCTTCCCGGGCGCGACGCCGCGGGCTGCCGCCATATGTTTTATTGCGGGGCGGGCCAGAGCTCGTTTGCGATTACCTGGGACGGCCTATTCGCCCTCTGCTTGTCCCTCCGCCACTCGGCTTGTCTGTACGATCTGAGAAAGGAATCTCTCCAGCAGGCATGGGCGGAGTTTGCCCCCCGCGTCCTCGGCCTGCGATCGGACAAAAGGGAGTTCCTGGACAAATGCGGAAGCTGCCCGATCGTCAATCTCTGCCTGTGGTGTCCGGCCCACGCCCATCTCGAGACGGGCGAGCTGGATGAGCCGGTGTCTTATTTTTGCGAGGTCGCTCAGGCCCGGTCCGTTGCCCTGCAGAAGGCGGTACGAGGCCGGCGAAAGGGATGAGTCCGATGAAGGTCCGACCAAGGATTTGGATCGCCCGGTCGCTGGTGACGGCCGGACGATTCGTTCAATCGCTGGCTCTGATGGTCATGAGGCCGGACGACCTCATCGAATTCGGCCGCCGGACCTATTCCGAGACCGAGGGCGTTGACGGCTGGACGGCGGAAAGGCTCGTCGATTCGGGGTTGATGGATGGAGAAAGAGAATTGGTCGACAGCCTCCCGCTGAAACAGGGGCATCTCCTCCTGCTGGGAGTGGGTGGCGGGCGCGAGGCCATCCCGCTTGCTAGGATGGGCTTCAGGGTGACGGGCGTTGATTTTGTGCCGGCCATGGTTCGACGGGCGGAAGACAATGCGAGGAGGCGCGGCGTCCCGCTGACCGGCGTCGTACAGGAGATCAGCCGGATCGATTTTCCGGCTGAGTCTTTTGATGTGATCATACTCTCGGCCGCCATGTATTCCTGCGTTCCGACGCGGAGGCGCCGCGTGGAAATGTTGCGAAGGATTCGGCTGGCCCTCAAGCCCGGAGGTTTTTTCTTGTGCCAGTTCCATTGGGACCCGGAGTACAAGCCGAACCCGCGGGGGGAGATAATCCGTAAAATCATCGCCTTTTTATCTCTGGGGAACCTTGAGTACGAGAGGGGCGATATGCTTTGGGGATCCGCGGAATTCATCCATGCCTTCGGTTCGGAAGAAGAAGCGCGCAGGGAGTTCTCCGAAGGGGAGTTCGAACTTGTTAAGCTTCATTTGCCCGATGGGACCCTCCGCGGCGGCGCCGTCCTTAAGAAGCTTGGCGAAAAAGCCTGGACCTAATCCCTTTCAACACACTCCTATCTCAGCCGCCGCAGCGCGCCCAGGGGATTGACGACGCTGACGACATAATCCCTGAGCTTTTCGTAGCCGACGTTGATGCATTCGTGGGCGCCCCGGCGCCGATAGTCCGCTAGAACGGCCCGGACGAGCCGCGCCGCGAGATCGAGCCGGCGCTCCGCCAGTCCGCAGGCGACCCAGCCCGAGGCCGTGCCCCAGTATGCGCCGTTCTGGTAGGTTCCCGGGGCGACAGGAATGAGCGTTCTCTCCCAGAATTCCGGCTCGGGGAGATGGCGCACCTGGCCTCGGTAGATGAAGCGGCTGTAGTTTCTGACGAGATAATTTATGATCCGCTCTTTTTTAGGGCCGAGCGGAAATCTTGCGTAGACGGCATAGGCGTTCCCCCAGATGTCAATCTGTCGGCAATCTGCCGAGGCCGCCAAAAACATCCCCGCTTTCTCGTCCCATAAAGATCCGAGGTTTCTTTCGATCGCGCCGGCCTTGGCTCCGAAATCCACGACCCGCGCCGAATCCCCGGTTTTCTCGAACAGGGCTGCGAGCTCGCGGCTCGCCTCCCAGTAAAGAAGCGACGAGAACAGGAGCTCCCCGGTCTTGGCGATCGTGTCGGTGAAGCCGTAGGGAGAATGGGGACGGCCGGGGTCGATCATGATGAGGCCGCGTCCGCTTCTCGGCGTGAAATCCATGGCCCGGACAAGTTTCCCGGCGACCCCGCGGAAGAAATCCAGGTCTCCTGTCGCGCGGACATAATCGGCGACAAGCTTGATCATGAACTGCGAGTTGTCCGTGGGCGGATCGCCCAGCGGCTCCCCGACCGGGCCAGCGCTGTAGACGGGGAGCCCGTCGGCCTGGACGCGGTCCGGGATGCAGCCGTCTTCCCTCTGTCCCGCCAGGAGATAGAGAATGCAGCTCCGGACGTTTTCCGGCGGGATGAGGTCGGGGGCATTCTCGACCATATAGGCAAAGTCCCTCGTCCAGAGCGCGGCGTAATGTCCCTGCCCGTCGGGAGTGCAGAGAGGAGTCCCGTCGTGGGCCTCGATCACGCATCCGGCGAGTTGGCGCCGGGCTTCGGCCTCGAGCCAGGCGATGTCGTCGGCGGAGACGACGGCGACTTGACGTTGTTCCGGGCTTCGGCAAGCGGCCGCGCTCATCGCGCCCGCGGTGAGGAAGAAACACAATAAGTATCGCGCCCGCATCCGGCTTATTCTGG
>Ga0299915_10003603_pt1 | contig 11191 bp, 10 predicted proteins | sample RVTome_13_FD_200263 | JGI IMG/M metagenome (GOLD analysis project Ga0299915, IMG submission 200263) | Soil microbial communities from uranium-contaminated site in the Upper Colorado River Basin, Wyoming, United States - RVT92D227 (version 2) ... | reverse complement strand
GTGATGGCCCTGCCGTAGCTGTCCGTGACGCTGCTAACCGCGCCGGACTGCGGCAGGTACGTCGGCGAGATGCGGTTCCCGAAAGGATCGACGATGCCACTCACCGGCCACACCACCACGGTCCCACCGAAGTAGAACTGGTTCTCGAAGGAGCTCGAGAACTCGTGACGGATTCCGGTGTCCGACCATATGCACGTGCCCGCGCCGGATAGTGCGGCGCAGTTCTTCTCCATCCTCCAGTAGTCCTTCGAGATGAACACGGAGTTGCTGCCCGGAGCCGGGTAGAAGACGCGGGCGGTGCCGTCGGGCGCTTCGTAGACGGGGAAGTCTCCTGAACAACTGCTGGATTGGCCCGTGGCATTCGGGTTCTTGAGCCTGCCGAGGTGGAACGTCCAGCCATATCCCAGCACCGAGTGCTCCTTCTCGGCAAGCAAGGGCTCCATGTCGAGGAGGTCAGCTCGTCCCCACACCTTGCTGGCGTAGGCACGGACGATCCGCAGGTCGAGGCCGGCCTTCCCGGGGAGGACGAGGTCCGTCTGGACGACGCGGAGGGTGCCTGTGAACGGATCCACGGTCTCACCCGGGAGATCCTCAAAGAACGCCCTGTGCTCCCGCTCGGTATAGCGGAAGAACTGGTCGAAGGTGTCTCCCGTCGGCGCTGATCGCGCCATGGTCGGAATCGAGAGAGCCAGGCTGAGAAGCGCCGCGACACGGATCGGTCGACTCATGTTCCCCTCCACTACCCAAGCTCGGCGGTTACCCGGTTTTCCCCTGAGCCAATGGCCAAGGACGACGCGACAGGACGCCGGGGACGGAGCCTTCCGCGATCGGGGGATCACGCTCTCATTCAGTGATTGTCACCCATAGCCAAGGAAGCATTTCCCATAGCGAAGGTCAACGAACATTGTAGAGGACCTTCCACCAATGGCGGAAAGAATCGCAAGTCCGCGACCATCCGTCAATGGTGACGCGAGTTACGAGTTCGTGAACTCATCGCGCGGAGCGGGGGCTAGGATCCGGACCATAGTGGCTCGTCTCCTGGCGACTGCAACCGGACGAAGCTTGCACCCGACCTTGTCCCACGCTTTGGGCACATTGCGGCGGGCACGAGGACCCGCGCAGCGACGATTCCAGGATCATCTCAGGCCTTCCGGCGCCTCGGCTTCCGAAGCGTACGTCCGATGAGGGCGTGACTCGAGTCCGTGCCCTGTCCTTCCTGCCAGGTCTTCCGCCTGTCCGCCCGGACGATGTGCTCCTCCACGCCGTCCGCTACACACCTCTCCGCCCGCGGGAGCGGGACGGAACGGAGTGAACGACCATGGCGGCAGGAAGCTGGGTGGAGCTGTCGGACGCGCTGGTGGCGGTGGTGAGGCAGGCGGCGGGCGCGGTGGTGCGGGTCGATGGCCGGCGTCGCGGATCGTCCTCGGGCATCGCCTGGTCGCCCGACGGCACGGTGGTGACGGCGAGCCACGGCCTCGACGCGGATGACGAGGTCGAGGTCGGACTCCATTCGGGAGAGACCGCCAAGGCGGAAGTCGTCGGCCGCGATCCCTCGACCGACCTGGCGGTGCTGCGAGTCAAGGCGGCGCTGGCCGCCGCCGAATGGAGCGAGACCCCGCTCGAGGTCGGGCAGCTCCTCCTCTCGGTCACGCGGCCAGGGCGGGGCCCGAAGGCGAGCCTCGGCCTCGTGTCGCGCCTCGGCGACAGCTGGCGCACGCCCTTCGGCGGCAAGCTCGACCGCTACGTCGAGCTCGACCTCGGACTTCACCCCGGCTTCTCGGGTGGTCTGGTCCTCGACATGGCCGGTCGCGGCCTCGGGCTCGCCACGGCCGGGCTCGTGCGCGGCACTCCCATTGCCATCCCCGCCGCGACGCTCAAGCGGGTGGTCAAGGCCATCCTGGCGCACGGCGGCGTCCGCCGCGGCTACCTCGGCGTGGCGAGCGTCCCCGTCCGGCTCCCAGCCACGCTGGCGAAGGAGACGAGCCAGGCCTCGGCGCTCCTCGTCACCGAGGTCGAAGGCGACAGCCCGGCCGCGCGCGCCGGCCTCACGGTCGGCGACCTCCTGCTCGCGCTCGACGGGACCGCGCTGGGCGCCATGGGCGATCTCTTCCCGCTCCTCGAGGAGGAGCGCATCGGAGAGCAGGCCCGCGTCCGCATCGCCCGCGGCGGCGCCGTGCGGGAGATCCAGCTCACCGTCGGCGCCCGCGGGGGCGCGCGCCCGGGCAGGTGCGAGCCATGACCGCGCTCGCGCAGCTCTCCCAGGACCTGGCTGCCCTGGTGGCGCGCGCCGCGCCGTCCGTCGTCGGCATCGAGCAGCGCCGCGGCCAGGGATCCGGCCTCGTCCTCACCCCCGACGGTTACGTGCTCACCAACGCCCACGTGGCGCAGGCGGCCGGCCCGCTGCGCGTGCGCTTCTCCGGCACGGCGACGGTGAAGGGCGAGCGCGTCGGCGCGGACGCCCGGACCGATCTGGCCGTGCTGCGCGTCGAGGCACCGAGCCTGCGCGCGCTCCCGCTGGGCGACAGCCGCAGGCTGTCGGTCGGGCAGCTGGTGGTCGCCATCGGCAATCCGCTGGGCTTCGAGCGCTCCGTCACCATGGGCGTCATCTCGGCCCTCTACCGCAACCTCCCCACGCCTGACGGCGGCATGTTCGACGGGCTGGTGCAGACCGACGCGGCCGTGAACCCGGGCAACTCGGGCGGTCCGCTCCTCGACGCGGAGGGGGCGGTGGTGGGCGTCACCACGGCCATGCTGCCCTGGGCCCACGGGATGGCCTTCGCGGTGCCGTCGCACACGGCGAGCTGGGTCGCTGCCGTCCTCATCCAGCACGGGGAGGTGCGGCGCCCGTTCCTCGGCATCGCGGCCCGCGGCGAGGACCTCGAACCTGCCCTCGCCGCGGAGCTCGCTCGCGCACGCGGCGTCCGCGTCCTGCGGGTGGAGGCGGGCGCGCCGGCAGAGCGGGGCGGCGTGCGCGAGGGCGACCTCCTCGTGAGCGCGAACGGCAGCGAGATCGTCACGCTCGACGACCTGCAGCGCGTGATGGTGCTCGCCCCCGAGCCCGAGCTCGAGCTGGAGGTCCTGCGGGGGGGCGATCGGCGCCGGATCGGGCTGCGCCCTCGCCCCTCCGCGGAGGCGGCCTGATGGCGGGTGGAAGCGCCGGTTCACCTCCGGGAGGAGAGCTTCACCAGGGCTCACGCGCCCCGATGAACGAGTACGGGTACCCCCACTCGGGCGTCGAGGCGCGCTCCAGCGCCGCCAGGTCGTCCGCGTCGAGCCTCGCCTCCAGTGCCCGGAGGTTCTCCTCGAGCTGGCGCACGTCTCGAGCGCCCACCAGGACCGTGGTGACCTCGGGGCGCGAGAGGAGCCAGGCGAGCGCCACCGCGGCCGGCGTGGTCTCGCGCCGCTTCGCGACCGCGCTCACCGCCTCGACCACCGCCCAGCAGCGGGCGTTGTCGAACTGCTTGTACGTGTCCTGCCAGGTGGCGAGGCGCGAGCCCGCCGGAGCCTTGTGGTCGCGCTGGTACTTGCCGGACAGGAACCCGCGGGCGAGCGGGCTCCACACCAGCGTCCCGAGCTCGAAGGCGCGGCAGGCGGGGACGAGCTCGCGCTCGGCGTCGCGCACCGCCAGCGACCACTGGAGCTGGAGCGAGACGAAGGGCTCGAAGCCGCGGCGGTCGGCGGCCCACAGGGACTCGACCAGGCGGTAGCCGGTGTAGTTCGAGCACCCGAGATAGCGGACCTTGCCCTGCCTCACGAGGTCGGTCAGCGCCGAGAGCGTCTCCTCGACGGGGACCGCCCGGTCCTGCATGTGAACCTGGTACAGGTCCAGGTAGTCCGTGGCGAGCCTGCGCAGGGAGTCCTCGCACGACTTCAGGATCGCCTTCCGCGAGAGCCCGTACTCGTGCGGTCCCGCGGTGGCCACGTTGCCGCCGGTGGGAAAGCGACACTTGGTGGCCAGCACCACCTTCTCGCGCTTTCCCTTGAGCCACCGCCCGAGCAGCTCCTCCGACCGGCCCTCCGCGTAGACGTTGGCGGTGTCGATGGTGTCGATCCCCGCGTCGAGCGAGCGATCGAGCACCCGGCGCGCCTCGTCCTCGCTCGAGGTCACGCCCTTCATGAAGCCCTCCGCGTCACCAAACGTCATCGCGCCCAGCGAGAGACGCGAGACCTTGAGGCCGGAAGGTCCGAGAGTGCGGTGTTCCATGGCGCAGGTAGCTAACGGGGAACCCGCGCCGGCGCAGCCCTCTCCGCCGCGCCCTCCGGACTACGCCTCGACGGCCCCCGTGACCAAACCTCCCACCAGATCCGCCAGCTCGCCCAGGTTCGCGACGCGGTGGTCCGCCGGCCCGGGGCGCGCGTGGGGCCGGCCCACGAAGACCGTGGTGAGCCCGAGGCCCCTCGCGACGGCGAGGTCGTAGTCGGCGTAGGCGGAGACATGCCACCACGCCGGACCGGGCTCGATACCGAGCCGCCGGGACACGTCGCTCCAGAACGCAGGACTGGGCTTGTAGCAGCGCACGTCCTCGGCGCAGATCCAGGCGGAGAGCAGGAACCCGAGGGCGCCCTGCGCCTGGACCCCGTGCGCGCGGTCGCTGTTGGTCATCGCCACGCAGGGGGCGATCGCCATGAGCCGCCGCAGCGCTTCCGGCGCGTCGCCATACGCCGGCCACTGGCCCACCGTCTCGCCGATCGCGTCGGCGGCGGCCGCGTCCAGGCCGAGCACGTCGATGAGGCTCAGCCTGGTGATCTCGCGATAGTTGCGGAACGGGTGTTCCTGCTCGAGCGCGCCCTGCCGATCCACGACGGCGTCGAACTCGCGCTCCTCGAGCGGGCGGCCGGCTCGGGCAAGCGCTTCCGTGAGCCCACGCCGCCAGTCCACCACCGTGCCGAAGATGTCGAAGGTCAGCAGTCGCGGTCTGGTCATGTCACCGCGGAGGATGGAACGGACCGCAGGTTCCGGGCAACAGCCTTCCTGAGGCTGCCCGAACGTGCGGTGCCGCCAGAGCTACAGGATCCCCAAGGCCAGCTTGGCCGCGTCGGTCATCATGCTCTGGTCCCAGGGCGGCTCGAAGACGAGCTGAACGTCCACGTCGGCGACGCCCGGCACACACGCGACCTTGCTCCGCACCTCGTCCATCAAGATCGGGCCGACGCCGCAGCCGGGGGCGGTGAGCGTCATCGTCACGAGGACCTTCACCCCCGCCGCCACCTGTTCAACGGCCAGGTCGTAGACGAGCCCCAGGTCCACGATGCTCGCCGGGATCTCCGGGTCGTAGACCGTCCCGAGCTCCTCCCATACCTTCTGCTCGTCGAAGGGCCCTTCGACGCGGGCGGCGCGCGCCTCGGCTGCCCTGGCAGCGAGGGCGACGTACTCCTGCCCGAGCGCGTCCGCGTCGGCGGCCACGATGCGGGCCAGGCCGCCACGCTCCGTCATGATCGTGATGTTCCCGTCGAGCACCTGCTGCGGGATGACGTACGAGCCGGGATCGAGACGGATCTGGAAGCCGCTCGGGATCTGCGTGGCGTCACAGCCGCGCAGCAGGAAGACTGGTTCCCTCCGTTCCATCGCGCACCTCTGCGGCGGGGGACGAGCCCCCGCCCTACGGAATCCGTTCCATCCTGCATCTCCCGGTCATTCCGTCGAGACGACCTCTCGCTCCCCCTCGAGCGCGGTCTTCATCGTGTGCCAGACCAGGCTGGCGCACTTGACCCGCGTCGGGAACTCGCACACGCCGGAGAGCACGGCGAGCTTGCCCAGGTCCGAGAGCCGGACCGCGTCCGGTCCCTCGGTGACGAGCTTGTGGAACCGGGAGAAGAGCTCCTCGGCCTCGGCGATGGTCTTCCCCTTCACCGAGGACGTCATGAGCGACGCCGACGCCTTGGAGATGGCGCAGCCCGATCCCTCGAAGGTGATGTCCTGGATGCGGTCGCCGTCCACCTTCACGTAGAGCGTGAAGTGGTCACCGCAGAGCGGGTTCAGCCCCTCCGCCTGACGGTTCGCGTCCTCCAGCCTGCGGAAGTTCCGCGGCCGGCGGCCGTGGTCCAGGATCACCTCCTGGTAGAGGTCGTCGAGCGGGGAGCTCATCGGAATGCCTCGCTACGCTCGGCCTGCTCGCTCATGCGAACATCCTTCTCACCTTCTCCAGGCCCGCCACCAGGGCGTCGATCTCCTCCCGGGTGTTGTAGAGGCCGAGCGAGGCGCGCGCCGTGGCGGCGATGCCGAAGCGGTGCATGAGCGGCTGCGCGCAGTGGTGGCCGGTGCGGATCGCGATTCCCTCGCGATCGAGCACCGTGCCGACGTCGTGCGGGTGGATGTCCTCGAAGACGAACGACAGCACCGCTGTCTTCTCGGGAGCCGTGCCGACGAGCCTCAGCCCGCGCACGCTCGAGAGGGCCTCCGTCCCGTAGGTGAGCAGATCGCTCTCGTGCGCCCACGCCCCCTCGAGCGGGAGCGCCTCCAGCCAGTCGATGGCGGCCCCCAGGCCCACCGCGCCCGCCATGTTGGGTGTCCCCGCCTCGAACTTGTACGGGATCTTGTTGTAGGTCGTCTTCTCGAACGTCACCGAGAGGATCATGTCCCCGCCGCCTTGCCAGGGCGGCATGGCCTCGAGGTGCTCGGCCTTGCCGTAGAGGACGCCGATGCCGGTCGGTCCGTAGATCTTGTGCCCGCTGAACGCGTAGAAGTCGCACCCCAGGGCCTGGACGTCGGCGCGAACGTGAGCGGCTCCTTGCGCCCCGTCCACCACCACCGGCACGCCGCGGGCGTGCGCGAGCTCCACGATCTGCCTGATCGGATTCACCGTCCCGAGCGCGTTCGAGACGTGCGTCACGCAGAGCACCCGCGTGCGCGGCCCGATCCGCTTCTCCAGCTCGTCGAGGAGGAGCACACCGCGGTCGTCCACCGGCGCCACCACCAGCTTCGCCCCCTTCTCGGCGCACAGCATCTGCCAGGGGACGATGTTCGAGTGGTGCTCCATCGCGGTGACGAGCACCTCGTCGCCGGCCCCCACGCGGAGCTTCCCGAAGGAGAAGGCGACCAGGTTCAGCGCCTCGGTGGTGCCACGCACGAAGACGATCTCGCTCGCGTCGCGCGCGTTGAGGAACTTGCGGACGCGCTCCCGCGCGCCCTCGTAGGCTCCCGTGGCGCGCTCGGACAGGAAGTGCACGCCGCGGTGCACGTTCGCGTTCTCCTGGTCGAAGTAGCGCGCCATCGCCTCCACCACGTGGCGTGGCTTCTGGGTGGTGGCGGCGCTGTCGAGGTAGACGAGGGGCTTGCCTCGTACCGGGCGAGACAGGATGGAGAAGTCCCGGCGCACCCCCTCCACGTCGAAGCCGCCCAGGATCGCCTTCAGGCTCTGGAGCCCCGCTCTCATCGGAATACCTCGCTCCGCTCGGTGAGCTCGCTCATGCGACCTCCTTCAGCAGCGCGCCGTATGGCAGCCGCGCGGTGACCGCGCGGTGGACGCGCGCCCGGGCCTCCTCGGGCCCCACCCGCTGCACCATCTCGCTCGCGAAGGCCCAGGTCAGCATGGCCCGGGCGAGCGCCTCCGACACGCCGCGCGAGCGCAGGTAGAAGAGCTGATCCTCGCGGATCTGCCCGACCGTCCCGCCGTGCGAGCACTTCACGTCGTCGTTCAGGATCTCGAGCTGCGGCTTCGTGTCGATGGTGGCGTCCTCCGAGAGGAGCAGGTTCGAGTTCACCTGGCCGGCGTCGGTCTTCACCGCTCCCTCGCGGACGTGGACGCGGCCGGCGAAGACGCCGCGCGACGCGCCGTCGAGGACGCCCTTGAACACCTCCCGGCTCACGCAGCGAGGGCTCGCGTGATCGACGTAGACGAGGTGGTCGAGCACCTGCCTCCCCGATGCGACGTACAGTCCGTGCAAGTCGCAGGAGGCCCCCTCCGCGCCGAGGAGCACGCGCGCCTCCACTCGGGCGAGCTGGCCCCCGAGCGCGATGGACTGACCCGTGAACCGGCTCCGGGCACCCTGGAAGACCTGGAGGATCCCCACGTGGAACGCCTGCGGAGAGTCCTCCTGCACGCGGTCGTGCTCCACCTGGGCACCGGCGTCGAGCGAGAGCTCGGTCACGGCGTTGACGAGGTAGGGGCCGTCGCCCCGGTAGCTCTCGACGATGGCGGCCCGGGTGTCCTTGCCGGCCACGATGAGGTTGCGCGGGTGCGCCGCGAACGATGCGCCGCCGGCGGAGAGGAGAGCGCCTGCGGCGGAGAGAAAGACGAGGTGCAGCGTCGGTGCGCAGGTCACCCCGTCCTCGAGCTCGACGAGCGCGCCGTCCTCGAACAGCCCGGCGTTGAGCGCCGCGAAGGCGTGATCCCGAGGTGTGGCCACCCGGCCCATGTATGCCTGGACCGCCGCGGGCCGCTCGATCAGAGCCGCGCCGAGGCTTCCCATGCGTACGCCGGGAGGGAGGCCCGCGACGTCGGTGGCCTCGGGGTCGAGCCGGCCGTTCACGAACACCAGGCGGGGGGCGGGCGGCAGCTCTGCCACCGCACGAGCCAGCGGAGCCGGCGCGAAGGACTGGGCCGCGAGCGCGGAGAGGTTCGTGAAGCGCCAGTCCTCGTGCTTCGAGGTAGGCAGCTTCGCTGCGAGGAACGTCTCCCGCCCTCGCGTCCGCAGGCTGGAGAGGAAGGAAGCCTCCCCTGCCTGGCGGCGCGCGGCGCCCGCAGCGCGCTCCAGCTGCTCCGCGAAGCTCTGCTCGGCCGGCGTCACGGGCGCGCCTCCATCGCAGCCTGGCGCGGCGGCGGCTCCTTCTCGACCCAGCCGTACCCTCTCTTCTCCAGCTCGAGCGCGAGCTCGGGGCCGCCGCTCGTGACGATCCGGCCGTTCGCCATCACGTGCACGTGGTCGGGCCGGATGTAGTCGAGGAGCCGCTGGTAGTGCGTCACGACGATCATGGCGCGCTCCGGCGCTCGCAGCGCGTTCACGCCGTCCGCGACGATGCGCAGGGCGTCGATGTCGAGCCCCGAGTCGACCTCGTCGAGGATGGCCAGCCTCGGCTCCAGCACCGCCATCTGCAGGATCTCGTTCCGCTTCTTCTCGCCGCCGGAGAAGCCCTCGTTCACCGAGCGGCTCGCGAAGGACGGATCCATCTTCACGAGCTTCATGCGCTCCTTGGCGAGCGCGAGGAAGTCCATCGCGTCGAGCTCCTCCTCGCCGCGCGCCTTGCGGAGCGCGTTGAAGGCGGTGCGCAGGAAGTACATGTTGCCGACGCCCGGGATCTCGACCGGGTACTGGAAGGCCAGGAAGACGCCGCGGACTGCCCGCTTCTCGGGCGTCAGGGCGAGCAGGTCCTCGCCGTCGAAGGTCACCTGCCCGGCGGTGACGGTGTACGTCTCCCTCCCTGCGAGGACGCCGGCGAGCGTGCTCTTTCCGGAGCCGTTCGGCCCCATGATGGCGTGCACCTCGCCCGCCTTCACTTCCAGATCGAGCCCTTGCAGGATCTCGCGGCCGGCGACGCCCGCCTTCAGGCCGCGGATGCTCAGCATCTCTCGCTCGGGTCTCATCCGACGCTCCCCTCCAGACTCATCCCGAGCAGCTTCTGGGCTTCCACCGCGAACTCCATGGGTAGCTCCTTCAGGACTTGCCGCGCGAAGCCGTTCACGATCATGGAGACCGCGTCCTCCTCCGCGATGCCGCGCTGGCGACAGTAGAAGAGCTGGTCCTCGCCGATCTTCGACGTCGTCGCCTCGTGCTCCACCTGCGCGCTGGGGTTCTTCACCTCGATGTACGGGAACGTGTGGGCGCCGCAGCGGTCGCCGATGAGGAGCGAGTCACACTGCGAGTAGTTGCGCGCGCCCTGCGCGCCCTTCAGGACCTTCACCAGGCCGCGGTAGGTGTTCTGCCCGTGGCCGGCGCTGATCCCCTTGGAGATGATGGTGGAGCGCGTGCGCTTGCCGACGTGGATCATCTTCGTGCCGGTGTCGGCCTGCTGGTGGTGGTTGGTGAGCGCCACCGAGTAGAACTCGCCCACCGAGTCGTCGCCCTGGAGGATGCAGCTCGGGTACTTCCAGGTGATGGCCGAGCCGGTCTCGACCTGGGTCCACGAGATCTTCGAGCGCTCGAGCGCCTTCCCGCGCTTGGTGACGAAGTTGTAGATCCCGCCCCGGCCCTCGGCGTCGCCCGGGTACCAGTTCTGCACGGTCGAGTACTTGATCTGGGCGCCGGGCAGCGCGACCAGCTCGACCACGGCAGCGTGGAGCTGGTTCGTGTCGCGCATGGGCGCGGTGCAGCCCTCGAGGTACGACACGTAGGAGCCCTCGTCGGCGACGATGAGGGTCCGCTCGAACTGGCCCGTGTCCTGCGCGTTGATGCGGAAGTAGGTCGAGAGCTCCATCGGGCAGCGCACGCCCTTCGGGATGTACGCGAAGCTGCCGTCGGAGAAGACGGCGCTGTTGAGCGTGGCGAAGAAGTTGTCCGTGTAGGGGACCACCGAGCCGAGGTACTTCTTCACGAGATCGGGGTGGTTCTTCACGGCCTCGGAGAAGGAGCAGAACACGATGCCCTTCTCGGCGAGCTTCTCCTTGAACGTCGTCGCGACCGAGACGGAGTCGAAGACCGCGTCCACCGCCACCCCCGCCAGCCGCTTCTGCTCGGCGAGCGGGATCCCGAGCTTCTCGAAGGCCCTGGTGAGCTCCGGGTCGACCTCGTCCATCGAATCGAGCTTCTTCGTGGGCTTCGGCGCCGAGTAGTAGACGATGTCCTGGTAGTCGATCTTCGGGTAGCGGACGCTCGACCAGGTGGGCTCGACCATCCCCAGCCAGTGCCGGTAGGCCCGGAGGCGCCACTCGAGCATCCACGCGGGCTCGCCCTTCTTCTCCGAGATGGCGCGGACCACGCCCTCCGAGAGGCCCCTCGGGACCTGATCGGCCTCGATCTCGGTGACAAAACCGTACTTGTACTTGCCTTCGGTGAGTTCGCGGAGGGCGGCTTCCTGCGTCATGGGAGGGCGTCCGTGAGGCCAGGGTTGGATGGGAGGGCCGGCCGCCGCAGCAGCACGGGGCGAGAGCCGAGAGCGGAGAGCGGGAGTCGCTGCAACGTCCGCTGGATGGCGCGGCTGATGGGCCCCCAATGGCCCTTGGCCACGCAGACCGGTTCCAGGGAGCAGATACCGGTCGTGGTGCTGCACTCGGTGAGGGCAACCGGGCCCTCCAGCGCTTCGAGCACCGCCGCGACC
>Ga0299915_10003602_pt1 | contig 11191 bp, 10 predicted proteins | sample RVTome_13_FD_200263 | JGI IMG/M metagenome (GOLD analysis project Ga0299915, IMG submission 200263) | Soil microbial communities from uranium-contaminated site in the Upper Colorado River Basin, Wyoming, United States - RVT92D227 (version 2) ... | reverse complement strand
CGACTAAATCCAATTAGTAATCGCCGTTTTTAATTTGAAAAGCCTTAACTGATTGAAACCAAAAGTTAATGTTCCCTCTATTGTTTTGTTTGCATTATAACGAATGCGATCTGAAAAAATGTGGGATTAATAGTTGTATTATTTGAATATATATCTTTTTACGCGAAAGCTGCCTTTCACGAACTTTCGTACATCTTTAGATCTAAACTCAGTAAGATCGAACAAAAATCAAGGCAAACTGGAAAAGTAAGGCGCCCCAGAAAAAAGGAAAGGAAAAATAAATTGAGCATATTAGAAATTAAAAAAAATAAATTAATCACGAAATTAATTATTTAATTTTAAAAAGATTACTAAATAGTATAATGCTGAATGAATTAACTCCAAAAATCTTTTGTTTGCGTTACAAGGGCAAAAATGAAGGATGTGATCCAACTAAATGTACTGCTTTAAAGTTAAAAAAATTAAATTTGTTAGAATTAATTGATAAGATTGAAGGAAAAATAAAAAAATCAATAATTTTAGATCCATTTTCAAAAGATCAACTTACAATTAAAGACAGAAATATAATATTAGAAAATGGTTTAGTTGTAATTGACTGTTCGTGGAATAAATTACTTAATATTAGAAGAATAAATTGGAAAAATAGTAGAAAACTTCCTTCTTTAATTGCCACAAATCCAACTAATTATGGTAAATGGGAGAAATTAAGTTCAGCGGAAGCAATCGCAGCCGCCCTTTATATAACAGGTTTTAATAATTATGCAAAATTAATTCTTTCGAAATTTTCATGGGGAGCTGAATTTATTAAGCTAAATTTCCAATAAAAAAGTAATAAAAAGCAAAAAAATTAATCTTCTTCGTCAAAACTAGGTTTTTCTTTACTTTTACCTCCTTTAGAAACGCCTCCAGCAGCAATGATATCATCAATTCTTAAAAGCATGGAAGTAACTTCAGTAGCAGATTGTAATGCTTGCGTTAAAATGGATAAAGGTTCAATGACACCGAGTTTGACCATGTCATCTGGTTTCCCTTTTTCAATATTTACTCCATATAAGCTACCCCCTGCAGCTTCGTGTTTCGATCTTAACTCAACTAGTAAATCGACGGGATTATAACCGGCATTTTCTGCTAGCGTTTTAGGTATAATTTCTAAAGCATTTGCATATATTTCAATTGCTAATAGCTGTCTACCACCTATGTTTCTTGAAAATGCTTTTAATCTTTTTGCTAGCTCTATCTCAGAAGCGCCTCCTCCCGGTAAAATATATGGATTTTCAATGGTTGCTTTAACGACGGATAATGCATCTTTTATCATTCTTTCCGCCTCATCTACAACATGTTCGATTCCACCACGAATTAAAATCGTAATAGCTTTTGGATCAGCACATTCAGAAACAAAAACCATGTTATCATCTCCTATTTTCTTCTCTTCAATCTTTCCAACAATTCCAAGATCGCTTGAAGTAATCTCAGATACATCATTTACAATTTTCGCGTTTGTTGCTCTTGCTAGTTTTTCCATATCCGAACGCTTGACTCGTCTTATTGCAATTATTCCCTCTTTTGCGAGGTAATTTTGAGCCTTATCATCTATTCCTTTTTGACAAAATACGACATTTGCTCTAATTTCGTTTAATTTATCAACTCTTCTTTGCAGCATGTGTGATTCTTCCTCAAGAAATTTGTTTATCTGATCTGGCGTTTTAATTTTTATTTCTGCATCAAATTCTGTTTTTTCTATCTCTAAGGCAGAATTAATTAACGCTATTTTTGCATTTCTTAACGATTTTGGCATCATAGGATGAACAATTTCTTTATCAACAATAATTCCATCAAGAATATTCGTATCTAAAAGACGTTTCCCTTCTTTTTTAATTATTTGTACGTGATCTAAGTCAATTACAATTCGATCTCCAAGTTTTTCTTTAATTTGCGTTACAGCACGTACAGCGATATTTGCAAAATGATTTCTTGCTCCAGAAATCAATTTACTATTCATAGAAGTTTCTGCTATCTTGATTAAAATGTTTTTATCGTTTGGATCGATCTTTATTGCTATTTCTTTCAATAACTCTTTACATTTTACAAGAGCTTTTCTATATCCTCGGAGAATTACATTTGGATGTACCATCTGTTCCATTAAATCTTCTGCTAAAGTTAACAATTCTCCAGCTAATATTACGCTTGTAGTTGTTCCATCCCCAATCTTTTTATCCTGAGTTTTTGCAATTTCAATAATCATTTTTGCAGCAGGATGTTCCACGTCAATAGTATCTAATATTGTAGCACCGTCGTTAGTTATTGTTACATCTCCTAAAGAATCAACTAACATTTTATTCATACCTTTGGGCCCTAAAGAGGATCTTACTGCTTCCGTTACTGCTTTTGCTGCAGCAATATTGTTTTTCTGAGCATCTTTACCTCGCTTTCTTTCGGTCCCTTCCCTTAAAATTATTACAGGAACTCCAGACAATTGTGCCATATTATTTTCACAAAAATTAAGTTATTTTATTCGACTTATTTATATAGATCTCTAAGTCATAAAATTAAAAAAGTTTACGAAAAAAAAAATAGATTAAATTTAGATGGTACAAATTAATTTTTTAAGAAAAAGAGCAAGATTATTTAATTAATTCTTTTATCAGTTCTTCTCTTAGATTAGCTGCATTTTCGATTGCCTTAACTCTGCTTAAATAATTATTGTATAATTCGGTCTTTACTTCAATCAAAGATTTAATAAGTTTTTCAACTTCTAATTTTGATGGAGAACCTTGACTTATGCGTTTATCTAAACATAAATTTAAATTTTTTAATGATTCCACAAAATCTTGAGATATAATAATTTTTTTATGTGTTTCGTTAAAAATTTCTTTCTCAATATTTTCTTTATTTAAAAAATCTTGAGTCTTAATAGAATTCTTTACTAAATTAGCAACAATTTTATGAGATTGCCTAAAAGGAACTTTATATTCGTTTACTATAAGTTCAGCTAAATCTAACGCTAAAATATCGCTCTTCTCTACGATAGCTCTCATTTTTTTTTCGTTAAGAGATAGAGAAGAAAATATACCATTTAGCATTTCTATTATGGAAAAGGTTGATTCAAATGAGTTCTTAATTAACATTTTCAATTCTTGAAAGTCTCTAAAATATCCTGATGGTAATGATTTTATAATTAAAGATGCGGAAAATAAATTCGAAATTATTTTAGAACATTTGCCTCTTACTAATTCTAATGTGTCAGGATTTTTTTTTTGTGGCATAACGCTTGATACCGAGCAAAATTGTTCGTCTAACTCTACAAAATCGAATTCTTTCGAAGCCCAAATGATCAAATCTTCAGCAATTCTTGAAAATTCAATCGAAATTAAAGATAGAAGGGCCAAAGTTTCGTAAATATAATCTCTTGAACTTATTGCATCAATTGAATTTTCAAGAATTCCATTAAATCCCAGAAGCTCGGTTGTTCTTTTTCGATTTATATTTATACTAGTTCCGCCTATTGCACACGCTCCAAGAGGATTAAAATTATTTCTTAAATATATTTCTTCAATTCTTTTTAAAGATCTTAAGATTTGTGAGATATAATTGTTTAAATAATGAGAAAATACGCCTAATTGTGCTCTTTGTAAGTGCGTATAGAGTGGAACAAAAACGCTAATGTGTTTTTTAGATTTTTCAAGTAAAACATCACATAAATCAAGTAGCTTTTCGGATAAAACATTTAATTCTGCTCTAATCTTCAATCTTACGTCGACAGATACTTGATCGTTTCGAGATCTACCTGTATGAATTTTCCCTCCTACTTCAATTCCTATGTCGTTTATCACACAATTTTCAACGAAAGGATGAATATCCTCAAAATTTTTATCTAATTCTAACTCGTTATTAAATAATTTTTTTTTTATGTTTTCAAGCGAGATTAAAATTTGCTTTATCTCAGTTTTAGTTAGCATTTTTTGTTCATATAACATAATATTATGTGTTTCAGTCCCAATAATATCTTCTTCAGCAATCCATAAATCATCTTCTATAGACGAGATAAATTTCAATACTTTTTCGTTAAGAGGTTCGTTGAGTCTTGCTCTATATAAATCGTTCCCCATAAAGATCTTCTTAAAATTTTTTAAATTTTTGACATTAATAAGTGAATAACTAAAGCATTTTAAGTTGATTCTTTTTTTTTAGTTTAAGTATTATTTGTACACTAACATTTTAATTTTTTATTCCTATCTTAAAATAGAATACAACTTAATAATTCTTAATAACTTAAAAATCAATTAATAAAGTAAGTTCTTTAAAATTATAAAAGAAATTTGGACTATTAACAATTCACAAATGAATATAAAAAAGAGATTGTAAAAATTTTAAGAATTTTAGGAAAAATTAAATTTTAAGTTATTATCTTTTTTATTGAGATTTATGTCAAGTATTTTGATAGGGATTGTTGGCAAACCGAGCAGCGGAAAATCAACCTTTTTGAACGCAGCTTGTTTAACAAACGCAAAGGTAAGCGAATTACCATTTACTACCATTGAACCTAACAAAGGGGTTGCTTATGTGAAAGAAAAATGTGTTTGTAAGGAGTTAAAAGTCAACGATAATCCAAAGAATTCAATTTGCGTAGATGGACATCGATATATTCCTATAAATTTATTAGATGTTGCAGGTCTAGTCCCGGACGCTCATAAAGGAAAAGGTTTAGGGAATAAATTTCTAAATGATTTGAGCAGAGCAGAAGCTTTATTACATATAGTAGATATAACAGGTACTCTTGATAAAGGGGGAAATAGGATGTCTACAGGTCAAAACGATCCGTACGAAGATATTATATTTTTAGAAAATGAAATAAATTTATGGTTTAAAGACATTATTGAGCGAGAAGATTGGAGTAAATTTTCAAGATCGCTTAAGGGAAAGAGAAATATTGTTGAGGATTTGCATAATAGATTGTCTGGTCTTAAAGTTAAACGGCAACATATAAAAATGGCTTTAAAAAACTTAAATCTAGAAAATAAAGGCCCTGCCGATTGGACTAATGACGAAATATTTAATTTCTCAAAATCGTTAAGAGAAATTTCAAAACCAATTCTAATTATCGCAAATAAAATTGACAAAGAAATCGGTATAGACAATTATAATAAATTAAAAGAAAAATTTCAGGGTCCAATTATACCTTGTAGTGCATTAGCAGAATATTATCTAAGAAAATACGACGAGAATAAAATAATAAATTACACACCCGGTACAAACGATTTTAATATCATAAATAAAGGAAAATTAAGCGAGAATGAATTAGAAATATTAAAAAAAATAAAAACGAATTTATTAAACAAATTCAATGGAACTGGAGTTCAAGAAGTTTTAAATTATATTGTTTTTACCATCTTAGGATTAATCACTGTATATCCCGTTTCAGACGTTAATAACTACTCTGATAAAAGTAATAATGTTTTACCCGATGTTTTTCTAGTTAAAAAAGGTACTTTATTAAAAGATTTTGTCAGAAAAAAGATACATACAGAGTTAGCAGAACATTTTATACATGGTATTGATGCTCGTACGAAAAAGAGATTAGGCGAAGAATACGAATTAAAAAAAAATGATATTATAAAAATTGTTGCGGCAAAATGATAGAGATTTTTAAGTTTCTTCTTTGGATGATAATAAAATATAAACTAAAATAATAATAATTAAAAGTATACCAAAAATAATTAATACTATATTGTAAACTTCAATAGGTTCTATTTCTTCCTCTGTTTGAAAGATATACAATATAATTAATAATAAAATACTAAATTTTCTCATAATATTATTCATTTAATAAAAAATATTTAAAAAAATTTCTCTTTTTTTTAAAAGTAATAGTGGACCTGACGGGACTTGAACCCGTGACCTCTTGAGTGCAAGTCAAGCGATTTTGAATAGGTATCCTTTATTTATTTTCACTATCTTCCACTGATCTACAGGCCCATTCCTAATTAAGTTTTCATTAAATAATAAAAACTTTCGTTATTAAAATCTTTTACTCTTAATATTTCATATGTTGATCTTGCAAATTAACAATAATATCTCATTTTTAAGTTATAATTTTCAAACATTTTGCTAATTCGAACAAAATTGATTTCTAAACGAAAAATAAATTAATATGTTTCTCGCTCAATTTAAAATAATTTTGAAAAACAAGAGAAAAGAATTAAGATTAAAAAAAAAGAATAAAAATAGGAGGTGATCCAGCCGCAGGTTCCCCTACGGCTACCTTGTTACGACTTCTCCCTCCTCGCATACTAAAAACTCGATGCGACCAGGCTGACCACACCTCATTTTCAGTACACTCGGATGGAGCGACGGGCGGTGTGTGCAAGGAGCAGAGACGTATTCACCGCGCGATGATGACACACGATTACTAGGGATTCCACGTTCATGTCGGCGGGTTACAGCCGACAATTCCAACTGAGGTATGATTTCGGGATTGGTTTCTCCTTTCGGAGTCACAGCCCATTGTTCATACCATTGCAGCCCGCGTGTAGCCCAGGGGTTTCGGGGCATACTGACCTGCCTTCGCCCGCTCCTTCCTCCGTCTTATCGACGGCGGTCCCTTTATTGTTCCCAACGAAGTCATAACTTCTTGCTGGCAAATAAAGGTGCGGGTCTCGTTCGTTGCCTGACTTAACAGGATACCTCACAGCACGAACTGGCGACGGCCATGCACCTCCTCTCAGCTCGTTAGGTAAGGTCGTCAACCTGACCTTCATTCTGCTGTCTCCCCTGGTAAGTTTCCCGGCGTTGAGTCCAATTGAACCGCAGGCTTCACCCCTTGTGGTGCTCCCCCGCCAATTCCTTTAAGTTTCAGCCTTGCGACCGTACTTCCCAGGCGGCACACTTAACGGTTTCCCTACGGCACTGATGCGGCTCATGGCCGTACCATCACCTAGTATGCATCGTTTACGGCTAGGACTACCCGGGTATCTAATCCGGTTCGCTCCCCTAGCTTTCGTCCCTCACCGTCAGGCGCGTTCCAGTCTGACGCCTTCGCCACTGGTGGTCCTGCAAGGATCATAAGATTTCACCCCTACCCTTGTAGTACCTCAGACCTTTCCCGCCCTCTAGTATAGAAGTTTTCCTAGCATACGAATAGTTAAGCTACTCGATTTTACCAAGAACTTTCTAAACCGGCTACGGACTCTTTAAGCCCAATAATTATCCCGACCACTTGAAGAGCTGGTTTTACCGCGGCGGCTGGCACCAGCCTTGCCCTCTCCTTTCTGGCAGGGAACATTACTCACCTACCACAGTCCAAAATTGGACACTTTGGGTAACCCCGTCACACTTTCGTGTATTGCGGAGGTTTCGCGCCTGCTGCGCCTCGTAAGGCCTGGGTCGTTGTCTCAGTACCCATCTCGGGGCTCCCGCTCTCACGGCCCCTATCGATTATCGGCTTGGTGAGCCATTACCTCACCAACTACCATAATCGACCACAATCCTATCCTATGGCAGATAAGAACCATTTATCATACCCATTTCGTTGAAAAACTTTTCCAAGCCTTTTCAACTATGAAATATTATCCTCAGTTTCCCGAGGTTATTTTTCTCCGTAGGGTAAGTTGATCATGTGTTACTGAGCAGTGTGCCATGGGAACTTTAGGTATCCCATGCAACTTGCATGGCTTAATCTCACCCAAATAGCAGTCGGATCCGGCAGGATCAACCGGAATTGAATAATTATTTTCCTTATTGATGATCGCAATGCGTTTAAATTCCTTCTTCAGTTATAATCAAAACGACTATAACTACATTTTTTATTTCGCATCAATGATGTAACTCTTCATTTACCGGAATTTACCGTAATCCGAGTTTACGCCGGAATTGATGCGAATTCCGTAATAATATATATTCTTTCTACATTATAAACTTTTTCTTCATTTTTAAAAGAAAGAATTTTTTTTTAATTATCGTAGTTTAAAAACCACTCTTTTAAATAAAAACCACATACTTATAAATTTTTCATTGTTAAAAATGGATCTAAAAGAAAAAATAAAAATTCATCTTGATCAAATTAAACTATTGAAAGGCGTTGAGAATGCCGTATTATCTCAGAGAGACGGTAATCCGATTCAATCTTCGGGAGTCTGGTTTTCAAAAGACGAAATATTTAATGTTTGTTCTGCTACAAGTGCAATTTTCAACGTAGGAACTCATTTACATCCAAACGATTTAAAATATATTTTAATTGAGGGAAATAAAGGCAAAATTCTAATCGCGCCTTTAGTTAATTCTATCCATCAATCCTTAAATAAAATATTAGAACAGCAAATGAATATAAAGGAAAATAATAACGAATTTTTCATAGCTATTACTGCTCAACCAAATGTCAATTTGGGAGGTATATTTTTACAAACAAATGAATGTTTAAAAAAAATTAAAACTTCTCTCATTACATCGGGAGAATCGTTTAAACCGCCATTAATTCAATTTTCAAATCAAAAAATCCAAAATATCATTCAAGGTTTTAATTTAAAGGACAACGAAGAAATTAATTTGAAAATATCACCTTTCTCGTTAAGTTTTTCTGAAAAAGTGGCTTTAGAATTGAAAAATGTTCTAAATGATTTTTATTTAATGATTCCAGAGTTAAATTTTGCATTTATTACTATAGAAGGTGGCTTTATTGCTTCTAAGATGTTAAAAAACAATAATATAACGTATAATAGCTTAGATAAAATTTCTGCAATGAGTTATTCCGTTTTCCAAACTGCAAATAGATGTTCTTGGTTATTAAAAAAAATGAGTACTGAAAATATATTATTTGAAAGTGAAAATTCATTTCAATTTATTAATGGATTAGGAAAAGCCATATTTAGTACTGAAATCGAGAAATCAAAACAAAAACTAGGATTAATACGATTAATTATGCCTCAGTTTTTAAAGAAAATTAATAATTTGATTAAAACAGCGTCTGAAATTCAAGATTTTAAAAATATTGATATTAAAAAGCTATTAGGAAATTTGATTATTAAATGAAATTTTACGAGATTAAATTTCTTACAAATCTTCAATGTAAAATAGAGGTTTTATAGATTAAATGATTTTTGATTATCAAAATAAAACAATTTCAATAAAAGTTGTTTATTATGGTCCAGCTATGTCAGGTAAAACTACCACACTAAAATTTCTTTTTTCTTATTTCAACAAAGAAGAAGAATTGGAAAGTATAGAAAACACGATGGGTCGTACATTATTTTTTGATTTTGGCGTATTGCAATTTAGTGGATCTGAGTGGAATCTAAAATTTTTGTTGTATAGTGCAACAGGACAGGACTTTTATGCGGTCACGCGCCCTTCTACTTTAACTGGAGTGGATGGTATAATATTTGTTGCGGATTCTCAAAATGATTATTTAGAATACAATTTAAAATCATGGAACGAATTAAAAAGCTTATTTGGACTAGAATTGTACGAAATCCCCATAATAATAGCTTTTAATAAATACGATTTAAATCAAATAGAAAGTTCAGATGAAAAAAATTTTATAGAAAAGATTGAAATCAATAAATTTGAATACATCAATATAGAGAAAACCATTGCTTTAACTGGAAAAGGAGTTATTAATTCTTTTAAAAAGTTAATTGCGTTTATTTTTCCTCAATTAACAATGATTTCTAATTAAAAAGATTACTCCAGATTGAATTTGTAATTATTAATAATTCAAATTTAATAAAAAGTGTTAAAAAATTATTCTTTTTTCTCGTACATGTTTTTGGAAATTCTCTTTACATTACCATCTAAATGGAATTGTTTTAATAAGTTTCTAGCTAGCCGAACATTTGATGCATCCATTTCCAAAATACTCATTAATTGAAATATTGAAAACTGTTTAGGTAATTTTTCTTTTATATTTTTATATAAACCCATCTTATTTTCACTTTAGATGTAAAATATTTGTGTAAAAAAAAAAATGAAAAATAACTTTTATAATTTTTTATTAAATAAATTGATTAAAATTTAGAGAAGGTTTTTTCTAATCCTTAAGGTAACTATAAGATTCCATTCCTAAAAAATATAGGTCATTCTTGTCCGGTTTTTATCTTTTCATAGGAATTTTAGAATCCTTTCTATACAAGTTACGATAAACGCATTATTAATTTTAAAAAAGAAGATTACATTTATTATAGGTTTAAAAATAATTTAAATATTAAGAAAATTACCCTTAAAAATTTAATATAGACTTAATAGAACTTTTAAAGATTTTTCTGTTTTACTAAACGATTTAAACCTTTTAGAAGGGCCAAGACAGAACTCATTACAATATCTTCATGCGTAGCGCTAGCTCGAACGATTTGATTAGTTTCCAAATCCATTAATTCGATCGTTACATGCCCTAAAGCTTCTGTACCACCCGTAACTGCATCTATATTATATTCCAGTAATTTAATTTTACTCATTGGTTCAAAACATTTAACAATAGCTTTACAAGAGGCGTCTACAGGTCCCACTCCAATTGATGATGCTACTTTTTCAATAAAGGTTCCATTACTACGGATTTTTAATTTAACTGTTGATGTGGGAGTAATTGATCCTGTTAAAACTGTTAATTCTTCGAGTATTACGTATTGTTCTTCTTTTGGAAGTTCTCCTAAAACATCTTTAACTATGGCTAAAAAATCTTCCTCCAATACCTCGTGTCCTTTATCACCAAAACTTTTAACATGTTCCATGATTTTATTAAATTGTTCCTCATTTGAATAAATGCCCCTCTCTTCTAATTTCGCTTTTAGCGCGTGACCTCCCGAATGTTTACCTAATTTAATAGAATATTTGGTAATATCTTCTAGATTATCCGATCTGTTTATTCCAATTAATTCAGGAGTTATAGGTTCGTAAGTTCTAGCATCTTTAATCATTGCGTGAACATGTATTCCTGATTCGTGTGCAAAAGCATTTTGACCTATTAATGGTTTTAAACGACTAATTTTTACTTTACCGCCACAAAAGCTTTCAACTAATTTTGCGGTAGGAAAGATTTTTTTAGTATTAATATTCATAGGGATGTTATATAATGCGTATAGTGACATGGCTGTTTCTTCAAACGATGCGTTTCCTGCACGTTCCCCTAAACCCATAATAGTTGTTTGAGCTTCAGAAGCACCGTTTTCAAATCCTGCAATTGTATTTGCTACTGCTAATCCGAAAT
>Ga0299915_10003600_pt1 | contig 11194 bp, 7 predicted proteins | sample RVTome_13_FD_200263 | JGI IMG/M metagenome (GOLD analysis project Ga0299915, IMG submission 200263) | Soil microbial communities from uranium-contaminated site in the Upper Colorado River Basin, Wyoming, United States - RVT92D227 (version 2) ... | reverse complement strand
TGAACGCCGACGGCAGGCTCGATATCGTTACCTCGAACAAGAAAGGCACTTACGCCTTCATGCAGCAGTAGGGGCAACCCCGCGTGGTTGCCCAGGGCGGGCCCGCGGGCTCCCGTGGGTCCTTCGTTAACGCTCAGGACGCCTGTGCGCGCAGGCCCGAAGCGGACCGCGTGCTCGGCGGATTCGTTTGACTATTGCCGGGGGGAGGGTATAATAAAGCTGTTCACTAGGGGTGGCCTGGGAAAAACGGGCCTGAGAAAGACCCTTTGAACCTGATCAGGACAGTCGCCGAACAGGCGCCGATGCCTGCGTAGGAAAGTGATTAGCTAATGTCAGAGATTTGAGGACCTGCAAATGAATCGCTTCCTGCGGAAGCGATTTTTTATTTGGACGGGAAACAGAACACAATGGCTACACAATTACAGATTGCGCAGGGTGGGACGATCAGCAACGAAGTCAAGTCCGTGGCCGCGGCTGAGCAGGTTCCCGCCGGGCTTGTTCGGGATGAGGTTGCCGCGGGCCGGCTGGTGATTCCGGCCAACAAGCTGCATTTGAAAACGAACCTTGCGCCCGCCGGCGTTGGCCGGGTGCTGACGACCAAAGTCAACGCCAATATCGGCACCAGCAGTGTTCGCAGCTCGCTGGACGCCGAGCTTGACAAGATGCGGGTCGCCCTGGAGGCGGGCGCCGACGCGATCATGGATCTGAGCACAGGGGGCGACCTGGACGGGACCCGCGAAGCATTGCTCGCCAAATGTCCGGTTCCCTTTGGAACGGTGCCTATCTACCAGATCATCGAGAACCGGGGCGTTGAGGATATCGACGCCGGGATCATTCTGGAAACAATCGAAAAACAGGCAAGGCAGGGCGTGGACTTTTTTACCATCCACGCGGGCGTTCTGAGAGAGCATTTGCCTCTCATTGAGGGCCGGGTGGCAGGTATTGTCAGCCGGGGCGGGGCGCTGCTGGCCCAATGGATGCTCTATCACAACAGGCAGAATCCGCTGTATGAGATGTTTGACGATTTGTGCGGGATACTCGCCGAGTACGACGTGTGTTTTTCCCTCGGCGACGGCCTTCGGCCCGGCGCCATCGCCGACGCGACGGATGAGGCGCAAATCGCCGAACTAAGAACGTTGGGCGAGCTGACCGAGCGCGCATGGGAAAAAGGCTGTCAGGTGATGGTCGAGGGTCCGGGGCACGTGCCCTTCGACCAGATACAATACAACATGGAAATCCAGCACGAGATTTGTCACGGCGCCCCGTTCTACGTTCTGGGCCCGCTGGTGACCGATATCGCGCCCGGCTACGACCATATCACCTCGGCGATCGGCGGGACGGCCGCCGCTTTTTACGGTGCCTCGTTCTTGTGCTACGTCACGCCGCGGGAGCACCTGGGTCTGCCCGACGCCGCCGACGTTCGAGCGGGCGTGATTGCAGCGAAAATCGCGGCACATGCCGCCGATGTCGCTCGCGGCTTGAAGGGCGTCGCCGAGCGGGACAGGCGGCTGAGTACGGCGCGCGCGAATCTCGACTGGCACACGCACCTGGCCGAGTCACTCGATCCGCAGACCGCCGAACGGATGCACAGCGAAGCGTGCAGCGAAATCAGCGAGGGCGAATCTTCGGCTGATTATTGCTCCATGTGCGGCAAGGCCTGGTGCAGTCTGCGAATCAGCAGAGAAATCCGTCAAGCGGCGAAACCCGGGGCCCCGAAAGTCCACACGCCGAGACGTGTTTGATCGTACAGTCCGTTGGCTTTTCCGGATAGGAAGTCAGGCAGCAGAGATGGTTTATCAAGTGGGCGGATGCCGGGACAAACAGCGAGGCGCCGGGTCCTTCGGCTCCGCTCAGGACGTTTGCGCGCGCAGGCGCGGACCGCGTGCTCGGCGCTTTGTGTGAGTCTCGAATTGAGAAGAAAAAATAGGGTTTATCTGGCCGCAGCACTGTCGGCGGTTTTGCTCATCAGCCAGAGCAGTCTGGCCGATGCCGATTTTCAATTTTGGAGCACGACCAGCGCCTCTGTCAACGTTGACAAAGACTGGACGATCACCGTTGAAGAGCATCTTAAGCTCGGCAACGATGCCGGTCACTTGTACCTTCACCACACGGACCTTGGCTTCGTGTACAGCGGCTTGGCGGACTGGATCGATCTCGGATTCAATTTCAAGGAATTGTTCCGGGAGGAAAGCGACGGACACTGGAGCCAGGAGAACCGGCCCCATCTGAATATCACGTTGAAGGGCCGCCTGGGTGAGCTTGATTGGACTGATGGGTCGAGGTTTGAATATCGCGACAGAGAAGACGAAGAAGATATTTGGCGGTATGTCAACAGGCTCAAGGTCAGGCTGCCTTGCGAATTCACAAGATTCAAATTCCGGCCTTATTTTGCAGACTACGTGTTTATCAACTTCGGCGGGCAGACGTTTGACAAGAACAGGATTTATTCCGGAGTGTCCTTCGAGCTGTTGAAAGACGTAGAAAGCGAACTGTGTTGTTTTTGGCAATCGAGCAAATCGGACGGTCGATGGGAAGAATTGACCGGTGTGGGGCTCCAGGTAAGTATTCCCTTCTAATCCTCGCGCCCGGACGCGCTTGACACGGCGGGCCGGCAATTACGTCTTCATTGCGTCCAGCTCGATGAAGGCCACGGGCAGAAAGATGAAGACCGGCAGCCACGCCCAGAGCTCCGGCATGACCTTGTCGAGGACGACCTCCGTGGCAAGTATTTTACAGACGAAGGTGACGATGAAACACGCCCCGGTCAGAGAGAAGCTGACCAGAACCGCGGACTTCATCGACTTGGGATCGCGGCAGACCAGCAGCGGCAGGCTGATCATGAGCATGACCAGATTGATGAGTGGGTCGGTAATGCGAAAGTGCTTCTGGCTGTAAAGCTGGGCCTGGTCTCTGATCTGTGTTCCCTGGGCGGCCAGTGCATTCAATTGGCGCAGGGACAGCAGGGTCTTTTGCTCGGATTGGCACATGATGGGGATGATCTTCGCCGTGATATCACTTTGGTACGAAGTCACGCTCTGCGGCCCGTTCTGCGAGTCTCTTTCGCGGCGCACGCCGTAAGGGAGCCATTGCCCGCTATTCGGGTCGATGCTGTACAGAGCCCACCGGCCCGTTCGGTCGTTGTCAACAGCCTTTCCCGCGTCGATCCGCGCGGTGACTTCCCAGACGCCGGCCCGGGAGGTGCGGCGGCGCAGCAGGATCGTGGGCTTCTGGAGCGTCGCCGTCTCTACGTCGAACCGTTGAGAGCAAATCAGCGAACCGCTGCCGTCGGGGATGAACCACACGTCGTAAGATTCCTGGCCCGGGATATCATCGTGGCTGCGTACCAGCTTGTCCGCAAGCCGCGGGATGATCAGCTCCTGGTCGATGACCAGCACGCCGGTCAGCAGCACGGCCAGAAATACGATCGGGCCGATGACCCGCTTGAGGCTGACGCCCGAAGCCATCACCGCGACCAGTTCGTTGGAGCGGACCATTTTGCCGAAGGAAAAGGACGCCGCCACGACGGTGATCATCCCCGCGAAGTCCCGGAAGTAAAGCGTACAGTTGAGGCCGTAGAAGGTCAGGATGTTCTTGAGGACCGCCGCCGTTCCGAGGTCCACGTGCTCGGTGAATTCGTCGATCTTGACGAACAGATCGATGATGATTCGCAGTCCGAGCAGTACGGCCAACGCGATGACGTAGCCGACCAGGAAATTCTTCGCAACGTATCTGTCCAATATCTTCATCGTGTGGTTCCGCCGGCCGGCGCGGGCTCAGTGTCTCAGCAGCCGGGTGTATATTCCGAGGGTCAGCAGCACCAGGAATCCGAGGCCAGCCCACATCAATGTGACACCGGAGACGGTCTGAGCGTTCAGGTTCTGGGTCAGTTGTTTGCCGCTCATGATGCAGACGATCAGCACCGCCGCGGGCACGCAACTGGCGCCGAACGCGCTGAGCAGGTGCCCGCCCTTCTTGATGATGCCCAGACCGATGCCAATCATGATCATCGGCACGCAGCCCGTTCCGAACACCAGACGCGAATGAATCTCGGCCTTGATTTCCACAAACGTCTTGCGTATTTGTCTCTCAAGCTTATCTTGCAGGCTCGTCAGCGCAGGGCTTGGCTGAAATTGTGTAACCTGCGACAGCGCGGAAGCCAGCTTCTCGGGCTGCAACGAGCCGTGTCTTGTTTTGAATTCACCGGCCCTGGCTTTCACCGCATCGGGGGCAATCAGGCCGGAGATGACATATCGCATCCTCAATTGCGACGACCCGGTTTCCTGGGGGCTTCTCAGGTCCATCGTCAGCGTCGGCGCCAGTGGGTCGCCCTCGAGATGCAGCGAAGCCTCCGCGCACGTCAGAGTGCGCAACGGCTGCCTGCTGTCCGTGTCGTATTCCACGACTCGAACCTCGTCGGACAGCTCTACCTCGGCGTCCCGTACACGGCACTGGCGAGCCGTGAATTTGACGGAGTTCGGTTCGCCAAGCAGCTCAACCCCGCCGGAGGCGGGGAAGTTCGAGATTCCCGGAGCCATCCGGCTCCGGATGTCTTCTACCAGCAGCTCGACGATCAGTTGCGCGTACATCTCGCGGGCCAGTTGGGCGACCGGGTAGAACTCCATCGGGTCGGCCTGGATTCTTCTCATGTCATCTATCTTCTTGAAATTTATCTCGTCGCCCAGCAGCGAGCCGACTTCCTTCGTCAGCGACCCTAATTGCGCGCCGCCTTCGCCCGCTGCACCCATCTGGCCCGAGTTGACGGCGGTGATTTGCACCTCACTGAACGTCTCGTGCGCAGTGAAAACCACTTTGGCCACTTCGGCCATGATAATATTCTCTATTTGGTTGTTATTCCTTTCAGCGACGACCGCGCCCAGGAGGGTGTCGTTTTGCATGTTGGCCTGGTCGGCGTAAATGAGATACCGGCTGTCCGGCGGCAGCTCGTAATAGCGGCGCCGCTGGATATTGCGAAAGAGGATCTGCTTGGCGTCGGCCTTGAAGGATTTTTCCGCGCGGTGCACGAACACGGGCATGACGTAGAAGCTCAGCAACAGATTGGCGATGGCAACGATAATCGCCAGGGCGAGCCCCGGATACGTCATCGCCGGCAGGCTTATCCCGCTGGCGCGGCAGGCATCGAGCTCGTTGTCGCTTGCCAGCCGCCCATAGACCAGAGCCCCCGCGAACAGCGCCGCCATCGGCAGTACGAACGTCAGCGTGATGGGCAGAAAATAGCCCATCAGATAAACCACCTGCCGGGGCCCTACGCCGTACTCCTGGATGGGCTGCAAAATACTGCCCAGGCTCAGGATCAGCGTCAGCGCAATCGCCGCGAGCATGAAAACCCGCAGAAGCTCCCGAAATATGTATCTATGCAGTGTGAATAGCATTTTCGATTTTCGATTTACGACTGTCAATCGGCGATCCGCAATCTGAAATCGTGAATCCAGTATCGAGTATCCAGCATTGCTTTGCAACAAAATTCCCCGCCGCTCTGTTTATGAGGCAATGCGACGCCAATCACCAGCATGGCTAAGGCCATAACAACCTGCTGCGTAAATGCATCCAAGCAATCGCGGCCGTCGTACGCATACGGTGATTTGGCATTTGGCAACGGTTGTTCCATATTCACTTGCATCCGCGGTTCTTTGCCGATATAGTTGTCCCATGACCAAGTACAAGCATGCTTTAGCCCTGTACCCATATTTCGGGGATTCTACTACAGTCATGGGGATTTTCCCTCCCACCGGTCTTGAGTACATCGCCGCGAGCATGAAAGACCTCGTCGGCAAGGTGACGTTTCTCGATCTGCGCTATGAGAGCGCCTTCCAGGACCTGAAGGTGCTCAACAAGGTCATCCGGGACGAGATCGACCTTCTGTGCATCAGTATCCAATGGCAAACGCGCTTCGAGAACGTCTGTGATTTCATCTCTCAGTTGCCTCGTGAGGTCTGCACCGTCGTCGGGGGCTACAAAGCAACACAGGAAGTGGAGTACCTGTTTGAACGTTGTCCAAATGTTGATATGGTCGTACGAGGGGAGGGCGAAGAGATCATCAGACAGATCGTCACGGGCGTCCCATACAAGGATATCCGCGGGCTTTCCTATCGGGAGAACGGACAAGTCGTCCATAACGAGATTCATCCTTTGCCCGACATCACGCGTCTGCCGTTTCCTGACCGGTCCCTGAGAAAGCACGATTACCGCGCCATTGTGCACGGGGTCCGAGTCAGCCACCACACGTTCGATGCGGTGCTGACTACGAGGGGATGTCCGTTCAAATGCAAATTCTGCACTTTCAGTCTCAATCCGCTCGGGCAGAAGAGGAGCTACACGGAACGGCCGGTTGAATCGGTTATTGAAGAGTTGAAGACCGTTAAGGCCGATGTTGTGCTCTTTAGCGACGACAACTTCTTCACCAACCCGAAGAGGAGTGAAGAGCTTTGTGATCTGATTATCGAGAACAACATCAAGAAGACTTTCATCGTCCAGGCCCGGGTTGACGTCGCGAAGCATCCTCGGGTCCTTGAGAAGGCAGAGAGAGCAGGCATCAAGGTCTTCCTGGTCGGGATCGAGTCCCCGCACGATTGGATCCTGACGCAGCTTCAGAAGGGCATCACCCAGCAGCAGGTCCGGGATGCGTTTGCCGTCCTGGCGCAGTACGATGTCTATCTGCATGGGTACTTCATCTACGGCAACATCGGCGAGACGGAAGAAGAAATGCTCTACATCCCGAAATTCGCCAAAGAAATCAAGCTGGATTCCATCAGTTTCCAGAAACTTCGCATCGAGAAGTTCTCGCCCCTGAAGGAAGTGGTTGAGACAACGCCGGGCTACTACTTCAACGCTATCGGCGGTCCCGTCTATTCGAACCGTTACGGGCGCAAAGAGCTCAAGCAAATCCGCAACCGGATCCGGTCGGAGTTCTACAATCCGACGCAGATCTTCCATATCGCCAGAAAAGCCGCTCGAATTGGACTTTTCGGCTGGCGCGATCTGATGGTTGCACTTCCTTATCTACCTCGCCTCACATACAGGTTGGCCAGGCGAAAGCCGTCCACTCCAGCGATTGGTTAGAATTGTAGTCTGCTCTTTTCATATTCATCCGCCACCCCAATTGCTCGCAGATTCCATCAAATCCCACGAAAATCAATCGTGCCTGTTGTCTGAGTAACTCTTGAAGTTCGCGTATGCCTCAGCGTTTAGCCTGATATTTCTCCTGTAGGAGAGATTACCCACCAAGCTGATCAGCGGCTGGCGGTGATGCCATAAGCTGCCTAAAACCCTGTGCAGAATGTGCGGTATGGAATAGAAGTCCCGGTCGCACGAGAGCATTTCTTCGATGATGCCGTCCAGAGACAAATGATTATACTGAGCCACCGGGAAGGTTAGCGTGTAGTATTTCCAGTCTTCCGGGAACGTATCAAGCGCGAGGCGATCCTCGGATTTCATCTTGTCCCACAGACGCGTGCCGGGCAAGGGAGTCAAAAACAGCACGTTGAGATTGTCCACACCGTACTGACGGGCCACCTCGGCGATATGTTTGCCGATACCCCGCTCGTCTATGTCCAGACCGATGATAAACGAACCCACGACCAGAATGTTGTGCCGTTGTATGCGCCGTACGGAGGCGCGGAAATCCCGGCTTTTGACAAGGTTGAATTTCTTGCCGATCTCCCGAAGCCCTTCCGGCGAGGGGGATTCGAAGCCGACGAAGACGCCTCTGCACCCGGCCTTTTCGGCCAACGTCAGAAGTTCTTCGTCATCCGCGAAGTTAATGGTGGCCTGGGAGACCCATTCCTTTCGCAGGTTCGCTTGTGCCATAGCCCGGAACATGTCCTTGGCACGGGCGATGTGTTCGGGGCGCGTGCCAATAAGGTTGTCGTCCACCACCAGAACGCGTTTCTCGCGAATCGACTGGAATTCGCGCACGACATCCGGAATAGGGCGTTGCCGGTAGCGGGCTCCGTTAAACGCCGTGACGCTGCAGAAGCTGCAGTTCAAGGGGCAGCCGCGTGTGGTTTGAATGGCTCCGAAGGCATATCCCGAAGCCAGCAAATCATGACGGGCCAACGGCACATCGTTCATCTCGGCCAGCCCTCCGTCATACACACGCTTCAGGCAGCCATGCCGGACGTCCTCCAGGACCTGCGGCCAGATGCCCTCGGCTTCCCTCGTGACGACCGAGTCCACGTGCTCGGTGACCTCGTCCAGGCACATGGTTGCATGAATGCCGCCCATGACGACGGGCACTCCGAGGCGGCGGAAGTAGGCGGCCACTTCATAGGCGCGGTTCGCCTGCGATGTGAAAGCGGTAATGCCCACCAGGTCCGGCCGAGGCATAGCCCGGTAGTCCGGCACGCCGAGGTTCTCGTCCGTGATCGAGGTTTCCCACTCCGGTGGGGTCAGGCCCGCCAGAACCATGAGGCTGAGTGGTTTCCACACGCGGTAACGGTTCCAGCGGCTCTCCTTGACGTTGACGATGCTCACAAGCGAATTTGACGGATTGATTAAATATAATCGCATGGCCGTGTTTTACCTACCCCATTTCGACTGAGAATAACGACGGGCCAAAGCGGCCCAGAAAAGATTGACGATTGGCAAATGCCGATTGCAAATCGAAAATCCACAATAGCGACTGAAAGGAGCATTTTCAATAGAATGCCATGTTTCTGTTGAACAGTCAAGTTCCGTCCCCTTGGGATGGCGGGGCCATGATCGGCCTGCGGTCATGCGCGGGTCGAACCCTGGCCGCCGGCAGGCGAGCTTCGTCGGTCGTCGGTCGATATACGATATACGATATACGACAATCTGCCGGCCAAGTGCGTCTGGGCACTCGGTTGACAAACTGGCTGGCGGCAGGTACGATATTGACTGAATAATCGTAAAAACGACTCACGGACGGGCCGGCGAGTTTGGAGTCTGCCTGAAGGAGGCTGATCGTGTCGAAAAAACTCATTGGGCTGATCTGTCTTGTTGTTTCAGTCTCTGGTCCGGGCGCCGACGCTTCAGCGAATCCCCGCCCTTACCTTACATGGGTGCATGACCCAAGCACATCGATCGTGGTCAACTGGTGGAATCCCGGCACGGCCGGGGACAGCACCGTGGAGTATGGGCAAACGGCTTCATACGGCTCAACTGCACATAATCCCGCCGTCTCCAGTTTCCATCACGTTGAGCTTACCGGCCTGACACCGGGGACCGGCTATCACTATCGAATAAGCTCCAGCGACGGTACTATCGGCAGTGACGAGACCTTCACCGTGCCGGCGCCGCACCCAACGTCGTTCATGTTTGCCGTATTCGGTGACTCACGCGGCATCAACGGGGATAGCGCGCCCTATCACCAGCGGCACAAGGCACAATGCGACCATATAGCAGCTAAGAAACCCACTTTTGTTCTACATCTCGGAGACATGGTCAACGAGGGAAGCGTGGAAAACGACTGGGCGGAGTTCTTCAATGCCGAGCAGAACCTTTCAAAATCGACGGTCATCATGCCGATACTGGGCAACCACGAGGTGCAGCCGAGCGGCCAATCCTATTACTATTACTTCGACCTCTACGCCCAAGGCGCCGCTGTCCCAAACAACGGCATGCCGGGCAAGGGTCCGAGGACGTACAGCTTCAATTATGGAAACACGCATCATGTAGTGGTCTCGAGCTATCAGGTAAACAAGACAGAGGAACGCGACTGGATCGAGGCGGACCTCGCAGCGGCAGCCCAAGACCCGAACATCGATTGGATTTTCGCCCACATGCACAAGGCCGTATATACGTCGGGACCTGTTTCCGCGATTGACACCGACGGGCAGAACCTGTGGGTTCCGTTATTCGAGCGGTACGGCGTGGACATCGTCTTCGGGGCGCACTGGCACTTCTACGAGCGGTCGTACCCACTCAGAGAAGGTCTGATTGTTTCCCCCGGGGAGGGGGTGCTTTACGTTACGAGCGCCCTGGCTGGGGGACCGTTCAACTGTCAGGAGCCCAGCTCCCCGCATAAATCGCTCTTCGAGACATATTACTGCAATAAAACGGCCGCTGTTTATGTCACTATCGGCAAAGGCGCCCTCACGGCGCAACTGGTGACAGTCGATAATGAGGTCGTCGATACATTTGCCATCAACAAATACAGGCGCGACGCGAGTGAGCCAAATCCTGCTGACGGCGCCGAGGATGTCGCTTTGAACGCGACGCTTGGGTGGTCGCCCGGATTCGGCGCCGCCTCGCACGAGGTGTACTTCGGCCCGAACAATCCACCTGCGTTCGCAACCAGCACGCCACAGGCGAACTTCGACCCCGGCCCCCTGGAATTCGGCACGACTTACTACTGGCGGATCGACGAGATCGAAGCCGACGGCACGACGAAATACGCCGGCGATACCTGGAGCTTCACAACAGTCGCTCGGCAAGCGACGCGGCCCGACCCCGCCAACCATGCCGTCGGCGCAGCCCTGGATAAAACCCTTAGCTGGGCGCCTGGTGTCACCGCCGCTTCGCACGATGTCTATTTCGGCACCACCAATCCGCCGCTGTTTATAGGCAATCAGACGCAGGCCAGCCCGCCTGCCGTCCGGCGGGCCAGCTTCGATCCCGGGCCGCTTGAAGTGAGCATGACTTACTACTGGCGGGTCGATGAGATCGAAGCCGACAGCACGACGAAATACGTTGGCGATACCTGGAGCTTCAAGACGGCCCGTCCAGGCACAGGCACGATTCTGCGCGAGGTCTGGGAGAATATCGGCGGAACGAAGGTTGCAGACCTGACGGACAGTCCGGATTATCCGGCCAATCCGTCGTACACCGATGAGCTGAGCTTGTTCGAGACGCCGACCGACCTGGCCGACAACTTCGGTAGCCGGGTCCACGGCTGGCTCCACCCCGAAACATCGGGCGACTACACGTTCTGGATTGCCTCCAACGAAAATGGCGAGCTGTGGCTGAGCGCCGACGAGAACCCCGCCCACGCCGCCAGGATCTCTTATGTGACTGACTCAGCCGGCGTTCGTAAGTTCGACGATCCCGGCGTGGTTCCGTCGGGGCCGATTCATCTGGAGGCAGGCCGGCAATACTACATCATGGCCCTGTACAAGGAAGGTAGCGGGGGTGACAACCTGGCGGTTGCCTGGCAAGGCCCCGACAGCCCAGTCAGAGCGGTTATTCACGGCTATTTCCTCACGCCGTTTGTACGATT
>Ga0299915_10003598_pt1 | contig 11197 bp, 6 predicted proteins | sample RVTome_13_FD_200263 | JGI IMG/M metagenome (GOLD analysis project Ga0299915, IMG submission 200263) | Soil microbial communities from uranium-contaminated site in the Upper Colorado River Basin, Wyoming, United States - RVT92D227 (version 2) ... | reverse complement strand
AGGATGGAGATGCAGAAGCCCAGTGCCAGCACACCGTAGCTTCGCCTGTAGGCCGACAGCGCGCGGGAGAGCCGATCGTACAGCGGTGCCAGGCCCGACAACAAGGAGGTGCCGAAGAGGAGTCTGACCTGTCCACGCAGACGATCGCTCAGCATCACGGCGAAGACCCCACACAGGGCCAGGAGGGCCACCGCCGCCGCCACAGCCACCTCCCACAGGGCCGCTTGCCCAGCTGAATACACCACGAGCAGGGCCATGACCACGGCCACAAAGACAAAGGCGATGAGGCCCAGCATCCTGTCCACGAGCACGGAAACCGCCGTCTCCGCAGGGAGCAGGATGTGGCGCGCCAGGTCGTAGCCCCGAACGAGGTCGCCGCCAACGTTGGTGGGTAGGAAGTTGCCAAAGAACAGGCCGACGAAGGTAAAAGAGAGGAGACTGGCCAAAGGAACCCTTATGCCCTGGGCCCTGAGCAGGATTTGCCACTTGAGGGAGCCCACCGTTATCGCACCGAAGTACAGAGCCAGCGCGATGAGGAGATATAGATAATTAGCCGAGGCAGAACGCAGCACCTCGACCACATCGTCTATCCCCACACGGCTCACCAGATACGCGATCAACGCCAGGCTGACCACGACCTTGAGGGTAGTGATCACCTTGTCTCGCAAAGCTACTTCTCCGGTGACGGCTTGAGGGACTTCTCGGCTGCCTCCACCCTGGACTGGTCCACCTCCTTGGTGGTCCAGGCCATGTCCCAGACCACGTGCTTGTCGCGCCTGACGTAGTAGTCGTAGCTTCCCAGGGCACGGGAGTACAACTCAATGGACGCCAGCGCGGTGAGGACGTACAGCAGGCGGAAGGTGTGGCTGATCGCCCGCCAGACCTCGGTCAAGGCCAGGCGCGCCACCCGGACGTTGTCCAGGCTGGAGACCCTGTAGCCATACTTACGCTTGAGGTGCAGGTGCCCGGCGTAGTTCCGGCGTCGCTGGCGCACGAAGTCGCGGAGGGTCTCGGGACCCATGTTGTAGACCATAGCGTCGGGCGCATACCGAACCTGCAAGCCGCGCTGGATCATCAAGGCCTCGACGAAGGCCTCGTCCATGGCTACGTCAGGGGGGATCTGGTTGAACACCTTGCGGAAGGCGATCATCTCGCCCAGACGGGGTATCTCCAGGCACAGGGAGTGTTCTAGAGTGAGCCGCAGGTGGGAGAGGTAGCCAACGACCTGGTCCGGCACGTTCACCGGGACCTTGTGGGCACCGGCCATGCCCACCTGGGGATCCCGGAACATCTTGACCAGGTTCTCCACGGTTTCCTCACCTGGCAAGGTATCACCGCTTTCCAGGACGCAGATCTCCTCTTGAGCGTGCTGAAGGAACAGATTGACAGCTGAGACCTTGCCTTCGCGCTCGTCCTGGACGAGGAGCTTGATGCGGGGCTCCTGGGCTTCGAAGCCTCGCACAACATCGCAGGTGTTGTCGGTACAGCCGCTGGCCACGACGATGATCTCGCTGATCTCCGCCTCGTCCAGGTGCTGGTGAAGCATCGCGTGCAGGAGCCGGCCGATGTTGGCCTCCTCGTTGTGGGCTGTGATCCCCACACTGCACCTTATCTTGTCACTCTGACTCACCGACAACCCTCAGGATGTGCCAGTGTGTAGCATGGCGATGTCTTCTGCTGTGTGTTGGCGCTGTGGTTCGATTCTAAGGGCACCCGGTGGGCTTTTCAAGGGCCATCTTCACCCGCTCACCATGGTCTTCCAGGCCATGCGGGCCGTGCGTGGCAGTTCCATCCAGGTCCTCTTGCGCACGAGTGTGCGCGCTATCCGGTGGGGGCGCAGATAGAAGCGACGATAGGCTTCACGCCACTTACGTTCGACCAACTCCGCGGGCATGGAGTCGGTCTCAAATTGGGCCTTGTTCTCGAAAAAGGCGAACTCGTCCCAGTTGTGCACCAGAAGGCTGCCCTGTTGGAGAACCTGGTCATACATCTTGGTGCCCGGGAAGGGTGTGGCCATGGAGAAATTGGCCACGACAGGGTCCAGCTCACAGGCGAAACGGATGGTGTCTTCCATGGTCTCTTCGGTCTCGCCGGGAAGCCCGATGATGAAGAAGCCGATGGTCTCCATGCCCACCGTTTTTGCCGCCTGGAAAGCCGCACGCACCTGGTCGAGAGTGAGTTGCTTGTGGACCACCTCGTCCAAGATCCGCTGGTTTCCGCTTTCCACGCCGAAGGCGGTTCGTATACATCCCGCCTCACGCATCCTGCCCAGCAGTTCCTCGTCGGCGAGATTGGCGCGGATGCCGTTGATCATAATCCAGGGCACATGATTGAGGCCCTCGGCGATGATCAGGTCGCAGATGGCCAGGGCTCGCTTCCGGTCGATGTTGAAGGAATCATCCAGCACACCTACCTCGGCAGCGCCGAGTTCCTTGACCAGCCAGCGCCACTCGGAGACCACGCTCTCTGGCGACCGGGCACGCCAGCCACGGGGAAGGATTTGGGAGCAGTAGTTGCAGCGGTAGGGACAACCTCGGGAGCTGAGCAGGGGGTAGCTGGGGCCATCGATCTGGTCGAGGGTAGGTTGCAGGTTGGAGTAACGCTCCATCCTGAACAAATGAAAGGCCGGGAAGGGAATGGAGTCGACGTCTTCTATCACAGGGCCGTCAGGGCTGTGAATAACCTCCCCGTTTTGCTGGTAGGTTATACCCTCCACGCCTCCCACCGATTCGCGTTTCTCCAGACGGCCGCAGAGCTCTGCCCAGGTGAGCTCGCCTTCGCCCCGAACGACGACGTCCACCTCAGGCCTCTCCACCGACTCCGCAGGCAAGACGGTAGGGTGAGGGCCCCCCAGGACGATGGTGGTATCCGTCAACTGCCTCAGTTCACGGGCGACGCGCCAGGCGCTTTCGATCTGGACGGTGGTGGCAGTGATGCCGACAACGTCTGGAGGAGACTCCGACACTACCTGCGGTAACGGCGAGTCCTCGACCTGCATGTCCAGGACTCGCACCTCGTCGCCCCTCTGCTCGGACACAGCGGCTAGATACGCCAATCCCAGTGAGGGGCTGTTTCTTACGTCTATGGGCAGATTGACTTTGGGGTCGATCAGCAGGACTCTCAAGAGACTCTCCACGCCCTGGGTCGTGGGCAGACGAGTTGATTATAGCAGAAGGGTGGGCAAACTGGTACCGCTGGGGTGGAGAGTGTGGGAAAAAGTAGGGGCGACCCGCCGGGTCGCCCCTACCACGCGAACCTCCGGAAGGTCTTGTGTGGTTTTCCACACCGTTGAGGCGGAAGGAGCCCATAGCGTGCGACTCAGCGGGGTTGCGGCCTGCACTGGCCGTGACGATGAACAGTGCGCTCCGTCGCCGTTGGGCCTATCTCACGAGGGGACTGACCCTTGCAGTTACCCAGCGAAGGAGCCTGTCGAGGGGTATGGTGATCGCGGGGAGAAACGTGGCCAGAAACGCTGCCATGCCCAGTTGGACCAATGACGAAATCTGGAGGAAGGCTGCGAACGGCTGGGGAAGCTGCCAGGTGACCTCCACTCCGTTGAGTACATAGGCCGCGGACAGGGGCAGTGCGAGCAGCAACGCCAGAAGCAAGACAAAGCTGTAGTTCAAGGAGGCGATCTCGAGGGGGGACCTCTTCTTTTGGTGCCAGGCCAGCCACATGACGACGCAGGTGGCTGGCACGAGGGCTGTGGCCATGCGCACAAGTGCGTCCGTGGCAAAGGTCCACCAATGGCCAATGGTGCTCAGTGAGTAGACCTGTCCCTCCCAGACGAAGAGCAGGTTGTAGATCAGGACCGTGGTCACCGCACAGGTCAACAAGACAGCGGTCGTGCGGGTCCAGCGGCGCCACAGGAGATAGGCAACGGGCGCTGCCAACAGGGCGACCACGGGCAGTCTCTGCCTCTGCTCTCTGACAAGACGCTGGTTGCGACCCCTGATCATCTCTTTCGTGGCTTCCTGCACGGCGAGCTCCGCCAGGCTGCGAGCGCTTGCGTAGTTTCTCACCAGGAGGGAGCTGTAGGCTACCTGTGCGTCACCCTTAGGCCCCTCGGTGAGAGGCCCCTGGCCAATGCTCTCCAGGTAAAGGTCGCTCAACTCCACTATCTGCTGGGACCAGGACACCCATTTCTCAGTGCTCTCAGCCTCGTCCATGACCAGCGCGTCGAAGAGGATCTCCCCCTGGGCGGCACTGGGGACAGCCAGTCCAAGCAGTGCAGCGATCGTTGGGGCTAGGTCCGACTGGTCGACCTGGTTCCGCGTCCCTGGTTGCACGCGGGCTCCCACCATCACCAGGGGCGTGGCCACCACTTCCATGTCGGCACCACCGTGGCCTCCGTTTGCCAGATACCCGTGATCAGAGGTTACGACCAGTACATTCCTCCTCAGACTGATGGCCTGTCCTATCTCTCGCAGGAGTGAGTCTGCCCGCTGGACCGCGTCTCTGTACTCCTGGCTGGCCGTGCCGTAGGCTTGTGCTGCGGCGTCTACTTGGCTGAAATGGACCAGTAGTAGATTGGGCGGCACGTTGCTTAACCATTCCAGGGCTGCCTGGGATACCTGTTGGTCGCCCTCAGCATCGGTCGAGGAGACAAAGAACCGCCGATCCACCAGCAGGTCAGGAACCATTCGTTCCCACCAGTGGAAACCAGCGATGGCCGTGGTCAGGTTGGCCCTTTCTGCCTCGGTGAACAGGCCGTCAACGGTGAGGAACCCCAGTTGCTCCGGGGGGAGGTTCACCAGGGGTGCGTCGCTGATCTCTGGCCCCGCTCCGGTGAGCAGGGTCGTCCAGGCGCTCTGGGAGTATGATGGGAAATGGCCCATGCAGGGGGCTTCGAGGCCTTGCTGTCGCAAGGTGTTGAGATAGGGCATGTCGAGGGAGGCCTCGTAGGTCAGACCCCCTACCAACACGAGGACTACTTGCTGCACGAGGGGGCTGGTGGGCTCGGAGAGGCTGGGCTGCCCAGCCAGGACAGAGCGATGGCTTTGGATAGAGTCTCGGACGCGAACCAGCCACAAATTGGAGCCCCAGATCATGGCGAACAGTAGGGCGCCCCTGACCAGCAGGCCGGCCCCTCTTCTCAAGATGACGCGCATGGTGTTGCGGCCGCCCCCTGGAGTCGGGAAGTCGGTAGCCCACCGGCGGCTGTTCTTGTATAATAGGCGCCGGAAAGGGACGTTGCGGTGAAGATCAAGTCCTTTGACGTCCTGTTGCTCTTCGCGCTCGTGCTGGCCAGGGTGCGAATAGACACCCTGGCGGATCGCCTGGTGGCGCAGCGACGGGTGGAACTCATCAAGCGCATCCCCGTGGTGGGTTCATTGCTGTCGGAGAAGGCCCTCGGTCTGCTCCAGCATTGGATGACAGACCCCATCAGCCTCCTGCTGATCAGTATCACCTTCGGCCTGCTGCTTCTGTACCTGTTCTTTGACGTATGGCATGGCTTCAGCGAGCAGGGACGCCAGCGGGCCAAGCTAGCCCTGGTGTTCTGTATCATCTTCACCACTGTGGTGTCCCTGTCCACGTTCTCCGTGCTCCTGCGCCATGTCACGGGTCCGGCAAGCTTCTGTCACGACGGAGGTGTTATTCAGACGGAGGAGGCGGCCAGGTACATCTTCGCCGGCAAGAACCCCTACGTCGAGGACTACGTGGACACACCCATGGCCGAATGGGGCCTGGATTACCAGACCGCGTTGTATCACTATCCCTATCTACCCTGGACCTTTCTCTCCTCTGCACCGGTGCAACTTCTGAGCGAAACGCTGCTGGGCTGGTACGATCAGAGGTTCGTTTATCTGCTGCTCTTCGTGGTCATGCTCTTCGTGGCGGCGCGACTGGTCCCGGCAGGGGACCAGCGATTGTGCCTCGTGATGTTGCTGGGGCTCAACCCCATCATGGGAAGCGACATCATCTTCGGGCAGAACGATGTGTTCGTACTGGCCTGGATCATCTTCTCCGTGTACTTGCTGAAGCTCCGCAAGGACACCTGGTCTGCGGTGATGCTCGCACTGGCCTGTGCCAGCAAACCAACAGCCTGGTTCCTCGTGCCTTTCTACTTCCTATACCTGGTGCGCCGAGAAGGGTTCTCCCCGCGAAGTGGCATCAAGCCTCTCGGCCTCTACCTGCTTCGCAAGATGGTCCCGCTGCTAGTTGTGGTCGCTGTTCTAGTCTTGCCTTTTGCGGCCTGGGATCTGAATGCGATGTTCGACGACGTCTGGCGATGGAGCAGCGGTACCGCGGATGTGCCCTACCAGATCACGGGTTGGGGCCTGGCCAACTTCGTACTGGCGCTGGGCCTGGTGGAGTCGCGCCTGGACTACTTCCCCTTCTGGATACCGGAGTTGCTGATAAGCTTGCCTCTCTTCTTGTATCTGCTCTGGAGACAATGGAAGCACAACTCCGTCGCTGCTATGCTCTACCACTACGCCTTCCTGGCGCTGGCTTTCTTCTACACGTCACGATTCATGAATGAGAACTACCTGGGTTACTTGCTAGCCGTGCTTGCCCTGGCGATCTGTATCGATTCCTCGCCGCCAGAGAAATCACCACTCTCGTCCAGTTAGCGCCTTCACCCCCACTACTGGTTCAGTTCAGCGACGGTGACCCCCTCTCCCCCCTCCTCGGGCAATCCTGGTCGGTAGGAAGCCACAAGGGGATGGCGGTGCAACTCCTCTCGCACCAGTTGGCGAAGGGCGCCTGTGCCCTTGCCGTGGACTATGTGCACTTCTGGTAGATGAGACAAATAGGCCCGGTCCAGGTATTTGCCCAACTCGATCATCGCCTCTTCAGCCCGGTAGCCTCGCAGGTGCAGGGCCAAGGGGGCCGGCGTCAAGGGTAAACGGGCCACGTAGGTGCTCTCCGGTCTCGCCTCCGCTTCTTCCTCGAGTCGTTCAAGATCATCGAGTCTCACCTTCACCCGGAACTTGCCGACCGCGATCTCAACCTCTTCGTCGTCGAGCAACGCGGTGATCTGCCCGCGCTGGCGAAGGTCCTCCACCCATACTGGTTGCCCGACTTGAAGCTTCTCCTTGTCGATGGGGTACAGTCGGAGGGATGGCTCTGGAGGCTGGATCGCCCTCTCCAACTCCTTCGCCCGAGCTCTGGCTTGGGGCAACTCCTGCTGTTTGACCTGTGGCTTGATGGCCCTGGAGATGGCCTGGAGCTCCTTCCTCACCTCGGCCAGCTCCAGCCTGGCTTGCTGTCGGGCGCGGTTGAGGGTCTCCCGACGCTCCTCCTCGATCGCGGCTAGTTTCTCCTCAAGTTCCCTCTTCAAGCGTTCCGCCTCGGCGCGAGATTCTTTGGCAGCCTCCAGGGCCTCCACTGCCTCGTCGCGAGCCTTCTTGATATCCGCGAGCAGGCTCTCCACTTCCACATCTTCGGGAGCTAGGGACTGCGCGGCCTGAGCCACGATCTTCTTAGCCAGGCCCAGGCGAGCCGCGATAGCCAGGGCGTTACTCTGGCCGGGGAGCCCGATGCTTAGTTTGTAGGTTGGCGCCAACGTCTCAGCATCGAACTCCACGGACGCGTTCAACACGCCAGGGGTGGAATGGGCGTAGACTTTGAGGTCGGAGTAGTGGGTGGCCACGAGAGTCGTGATCAGCCGCCTGTGCAAGTGGCCGAGGATTGCCCTGGCCAGGGCCGAGCCCTCCACCGGGTCTGTACCGGCTCCCAGCTCGTCGAGCAGCACCAAGGACTTTCGAAAGGAGTGGCTCAGGATGTCCACAATCCTGGTCATGTGGGAGGAGAAGGTGGAGAGGCTCTGTTCTATGCTCTGCTCCTCGCCGATGTCCGCGTACACACCGCTGAAGATGGATAGGGCGGATCCTTCAGCAGCGGGAATGTACAGTCCAGCCTGCGCCATGAGGGCCAGCAGCCCGACCGTCTTCAGGCAGACCGTCTTTCCTCCGGTGTTGGGGCCAGTGATGATCAGGATGAAGGAATCATCGCCGATGTGGACGTCCATGGGCACGACCTGGGAGTCTGGCAGAAGGGGGTGCCGAGCCTGTATGAGCCGCAAGGTGGACCCTGGATGGTGGAGAGCGGGTCCGGCTTTTGCTCGGTCGCTGCGTGGGGAGCGGAAGGGCACCAGCTCCGGCGCGACGCCTCGTATGCTCAGGGCGTAGCGGGCCTTGGCGAAGGCCAGGTCGAGAGCGGCCAAAGCCCTCATCGTCCTGGCGATGGACTCTTCCTCCTGGGCGACGCGGGCGGTTAGCTGCTTGAGGACGCGCTCGACCTCCCGCTCTTCCTCCACCTGCAACTGCCGCCAACGGTTGTTGAGGTCCAGGGTGGCGAGAGGCTCGATAAAAAGCGTGGCGCCGCTGGCGGATTGATCGTGAACCACCCCTGGGATGCGACCTTTGAAGTCGGCCTTGAGGGGTATGACGTAGCGGCCGTGACGCTCCGTGACGATCCTCTCCTGGAGAAACTGACTGTTACTGGGAGAGGACACGATGTGTTCCAGCCTGTCCAGGAGCTCCTCGTGGACTTCGTCGACCTCCCGACGGATACGTGCCATTTCGGGGCTGGCCCCGTCGACGACCTCTGCTCGGTCGTTGATGGCCTGGGAGATACGGTCTGGCAGTTCGTCGTAGGCTTCTATCTCCTCGGCTCGGGCTGCCAGCAGGGGAAGACGGTTGTCCAGGGGAGCAATGGAGCGACGGATGGACCGAGCGGCCAGGAGAGTGGTCCGGACATCGAGGAGTTCGCTTGCGGTCAGCGTTGCCTGGACGCGGGCCTTCTGCAGCAAGGGGCGCAGGTTGGACACGCCACCGAGCGTGAGCGTGGGCTTGACGTCCAGAAGGTATCTGGCTTCGGCTGTTTCCTGCTGGCGCCGTTTAACCACGTCCTCTCTCGATGAGGGACGCAACTTGAGGGCCAGCTCATGACCCAGCGAGAAGGAGGTGTGCTCGGCCAGCCGATTCAGGATCTTGGGGTATTCCAGGACTTGCCAGGACTTGTCATCCATGTCTATCGACAAAGTAACCCCGCTGGCGGCGGCCAACGGGGAAATGTGGATCTGAGGACTGCTTTGTGGTCATTAGAAGGTGGGAAGCCTGGGCCTTCCTTGTGGGAGCAGCGCCCCTACAATCGTGACCAGAGTCACCAGCAGACTGTACAAAGCTGGTGCCAGGGAGGAGGACGACATTCCCCCTGTGAGCAGCAGACGCATGGTGCCCCCGATGGGCCAGGGTAGCGTGACCAGGAACTTCAAGGTGAGCACACCGATGCTGAGCTGAAGGGCCACAGAGACCACGGCGACGAGAGCGCCCGCGATCTGGTCCAGCACGCCGATGGCCAGGATTCGCGTCGCCGGGACAGCCTTTCTCTGTGCGATTTCCAGCGCCGTGATAAGCACTACCAACGCGAGCAGAAAGCCTGCGGTGTCCGTGATGGTCACGGCGGTGTCCGGAAACATGAAGGCGAACCACGCGGCCAAAGGGAGGTGAAGATAGGTGGCCAGGATGATTCCACAGGCCACCGCGGCCAGGCTCAAGGCCTGGCGGATCAGCCCTTGGAAGTAGCCTCCCATGAGGCCCACCACAAACAACAGAGCAAGAACCGCGTCGAACCAGTTCACGACAGCCCCTCTGGATGCCCACAGCCGATCATCTGACAGAAGTATATCACGACGCTGTGTGGCTGTCAACGATAGGAGGTGATGAGACTGCGCGGTCGTGGCTGTTATCTGCGCCCTGTGGGAGCCGGGTGGCGAGTGTTGAGCCTCATGGAGGGTTCAACCTGTGGGAGGAGCGATCAGGAGAGAACCCACCAGCACCCTGTCAGTGGGTGCGGTCCCCTCGCGTGTTTGGACCGACAAGCGCTCCCCCGTTGCCGCGTCGTACAACCCCACCGCCAGGCGGTATTCACCTGGGGGCAAATCGGCCGGAAGGGCAAGGCCGTGGTGGTCCGTGATCTCCTCCCCGGGCTGCCAGGACGAGGTGGGGTGTGAGCCGCCCACCGGCTCTCCGTCGTGTTGCGCCCATACCCGCTCGCTCCCGTCGATGAGGTGGACGAAGACGGTGTAATTGCCTTCTGTGGAGTGAAGGGAGCGCCACGAGAGGCTGACGTGCAACACTTCCGCCGGTGTCGAGGGGCTGGGCTCGAAGGCACAGGAGGTCAACTCCATCTGATCGGCGAAGGTCGCCTCCCGCGGATGCTCCTCCAGGGTCGACGTGGGCGTGGAATACCGCGTCACGCGGGCTTTGTCCAGCCACTCCACGCTGACCGGGAAGGACCGCTCGCCGAGCCACTTCTCCACCGCGGGATTGGAGTGCTGATCATCCTCCGAGCCGGCGTAGACCACATAGACCGTCTGGTAGCGAGCAGCCAGGCGAGTGAGGATGGCGGGCAGATCCTCGTGGGCTTCCATTAGATACATTCCATGTCTCCGCACCAGGAAGCCGTACAGTTGTTGGTAGAGGATCTGATCGGTGAAGATCACTCCCCCCTCTGGCTGGCCGCTCAAGTAGTCTATCGTCTCGCGATAAGCGTTCTCTTCGAACCTCTCGATGGAGTAGTCTCTTGCGGCCAGGGCAGCCACTGGGAGTCCACCGAGAAGCGCCGCCACGACGACCGAGGTCAGGGCCAAACTCAGGACCTTCTGACCTCTCGCCGAAGGGAGTAGCACCAGCCCAAACTCCACGGTGACCAGAGCAAGAAGTATGGTGCGGAGTATGACAGCGATCACGAACAGCCAGGGGTGCTCGGCCAGCAATACCATCGCGATGGGGAACTCCAGGACGTTGGCGCCCATGAGCAGGAGGCAGTACGCCACGCCCCGCAAGTCCGGCATCAGCAGGACGATGAAAGGGAGCAGGTTGACGATCCACTGGGGGCTGTACCCCTTGGAGAAGACGAGAAAGAGGGAGATGGACAGGCCGCAGAAGGCCACCGCCTTTTTGTTGTCCTGCCAGTCAATGCGCCGGGTATACAGTATGAAGTAGATCACCAGGAAGGCCGCGGCCACGATGCCGTAAGGAAAGGTAGACTGGTGGAAGGAAACGGCGATGTTCGTGGGGTCGAAGCGCATCTCCAAGGGGGTGGTCTCACCTCCGGAGTAGTACCCATCAAGCAGTGCCCATACGGTCTGCCAGGGGCCGGTGCTGCCCTGGTAGAGGAAGGGAGTGAGGAAGAACGTGGCGTTGCTGAGGAGGAAGGGAAGGGCGATGAGCAAAGCCACGCCGGC
>Ga0299915_10003597_pt1 | contig 11197 bp, 8 predicted proteins | sample RVTome_13_FD_200263 | JGI IMG/M metagenome (GOLD analysis project Ga0299915, IMG submission 200263) | Soil microbial communities from uranium-contaminated site in the Upper Colorado River Basin, Wyoming, United States - RVT92D227 (version 2) ... | reverse complement strand
TTCCTGTCTGGGTCTCAATCATCTGGAGGCTTACAGATATGATATTTGAAGAAACAGTTCCGGACCGTACTTCTCCATACTCCCTTACTGTTCCGGTAATGATGGCCTGAACCTTAATGATGCCCCCTAACTTAACAGCTTCTTCCGGAGAAGGGACAGAGGGGTTCTGAATTTCTGCCCTCGCGGACCCCCTGGCCGCCTCTCCAATGGGCACAACATAAACGGCGCCTGTTGCCAAAAGTCTGTTAATAAATACATCCCTAACCCTCTCGGCTACGATCGGGTCTTTCGCCAGGCTGACAAAGGGCATGACGGCTACGCTCTTGACAGTCCCGAAATCCATATTGGGGTCAATGTAAGTATTGGGGTCCATACGATGCCGGGAACAGGTAGAGGTCGTCAACAAGAGAAGAGTTAAAAAGAAAACGAATTTAAACCTATCCCGTTTATTAATTCCCTTCATAAAATTCCCCCTTATGGAAGCATCGAGCAGGCGTAAGAGCTTAGCAATATTATTTCACCATCATACTTCAGAGAAGATTATCATTCACCGGAAAACATATAAGAATTGCATCAAAAATAGCTAGTGTAGTGTCTCAATAACGGCTTTACAATGACCCTGGAACTGTCATTCCCGCGAAAGCGGGAATCCAGATCGAAAACACTGGATTCCGGATCATGTCCGGAATGACAAAATGTGTAAAGTTTTTTCTGAGACAGTACAGTAGCTTATTATAACTTAATGCTCCAAAATTTCATATCCTATTTATCTTTCCATCGCTTGGGCTTTTAACCGTTCTTTACCTTTATCCTTTGCCCTATGCTCCATGCTCTATGCCCTATCCTTCTATTAGAAGAATATTTTTATACTCGTACTCAAAAGATCAGAATCTATCTTCTGAATATCGCTCCTGCTCCGGATGAGCTGATACGATAGATCGATGTAGGATCGCTTTGAAAGATTATACCTTATGGTCGGTTGGAAAATCCTCTCTACCAGATGATCTTCTGTCCTGTAATTCTCGTTATAGGCAACATTAAACTGAAGCGCGCCATCAGGGAAAGGGGACCAGTTGATGGCGTAATTCTGGAGGACCCTATCCTTCTGCCCCTTTTCATTGATATACTGTACAAAGGCAAAAAGATTTAGTGTCCTGAAGGGATTGTAACTCAAATTAAAATCCAATGTTTGGGTATAGGTTGACAAGGAGCCCTGGTCTCCGCCTGTTCGCCGCGATATGTTATTCGAGTAGTTAAAGGCCAGGGTCATTGTCCTGTGGGGCACGATATTCGTTTGGAAATTTATGATGAAATCTCTCCCCTTCTCGCCGCTTTCCTGCTTCGTAAACGTTACCCCTCCGTTCAGATTAATATCTACCCCTTTATACAGTTGAGCGGTATTATATAAAATGACCGAATTAGAATTATTGGGTCTTCCGTCGATCTCTTCTTCCCTGCCATTGAAGACAAGACTGTGGCGGAGCGTTCTCAACGGATCCGCTGTGACCGCTGCATCGTAAATATAAGCCAATCTTTTCTTATCTAATTCCTTCCCATTTTCTATCCCCACTTTTACCCTGCCTAAAAACACATCGTTGAACCTGTGGTTTGCGTTAAGAGAGTTAATAAGGTCGTATCTCTGCTGCCCGGAAGGCTCTTGCCTGTTGATGTAATAATACAACTCATAAAATAAAGCGGGAATGTCCAGGATCCTTGTCTTCAAATCCAGATCGTAATTATGGGCCGTTCTGCTGACGTTCTCCTTCACATCCGCCGCCGGTGTTCTAACAAAAGCCTGGAGCTCTGTGACAAATATGTTAGGTGGTACAAGCGGGCTTCGCAAAAGAGGAGTGGTAACCACCTTTATGTATCTCTTTGGTGGGATGACATTTAGAAAATTTATCTCAAAGCGGTTCTGAAAAGGCCCGAAGGATCCAACCATAGGTCCTGCCCAATGTGTCCAGACCGAATTATTTTCGCTGACAAAGACATCCCACGTAAAGGAACTGGCAATCGTGGGGGTAAGTTCCCTGTCAACCCAGACAAGAAGCTGATTCACCTCTGTTGGATTAAGAAAATCGAGACCTATTTGTCTTTTTACCAAAGGGGCATCCGATACAAGATCAATTCCAGCGCTTGCTGTCGTATTACCATCAATCAGGCTAGGGTTGGGGTCCAGCGTTACGGGGGCAGGGGGTAGAGTATCGTCAATTCTTGAGAGGCCGCCATTGGGGAAGGCCTGGAAGGTTACAAATCCTTTCCCTCCTGAAACCGTCTTGGTCTCTTGATACAAGATATTGTAATTTGTAGTCAAGGATACCCGGTTATTGAAAAATGAGTTCGAGTAGGAAGCTCTTCCTGAATGGGTGTATTGCGTCACATCCAGGTCAATTAAATCATCTCTACTATGCAAATAAGTGCCATAATAATCAAGCCGGAGGCCCTGGTATTGATATTTTGGGTTGAGGCTGATGAAGTCTTCCTTGCTATCCAGGGAGGCCTTTTCAGAGTCATAGAGATTTCTTCTTCGTATTTGTGTGTCAATGGATGGCAGTCCTTCAGGCCTCCATCCCAAAATGACATAGTACTCATCGTTGATAAGGGTAAAAGAAGGGGAATTGAAAACATCCGTTCTCTCCTGCCTCCTAAGGTAGCCTACGCTCGCAGTGTAAAGGGGCGTTTCAAGAGTGAGGTCGATGTAGGGTCTGAAATTTAAGACAATCGTTCGCGTCACAATATCGTTGGTCTTGTCATCCAACTTGTTCCATGTCCCTTCTGCTATCCCGCCTGCACGGAGTCTTAGATTTGGATAGATCTTCGTGTTTATATCAAGCTGGAACCGGGAGTTAGAGGACTGTATATTTGTCTTTACGGTATTTCCTGAAGCGTCCGTCGTCTTAGAGCTTAAGAAACTGGAGTTGGATTCCCAGGAACCACTGACGCCTTCAATAAGTCCCTGCGCCAACGTAACACCAGTGAACAAAAATAAAATAAGCATAGAGCATAGGGCATAGAGCATAGCAACAACCCGCAAAGAGCATGGGGCCTAGGGCATAGAGTTCTTCATCTAAGGGAATTTTGGAAACTTGTAATTTGACGGCAAAGAGAATCAAGTTTACTTAGAAGTCTATCTAAAGAATCTTTACTTATAAGGTCCCTTTTCTGCAAAAGAATTAGGATGTTTGCATTCTCAAAAGTGGATCTTCGAGCCATATTTAGGAACTGTTTGAATTCTTTCTTTGAAGAAGATCCGGAACCCTCGGCGATATTATTCGACATGGACATTCCGGCCCCCCTTAGCTGATCAGCGAAACGATATAATCTTCTCCGTTCAAGATCGTCTGCAATATCAAATAGCTCATCAGCAATCTCAATTGCTAATTGCCAAATCTTCAAATCTTGAAATCTGAATTTTACCATTTTCTATAATAGGGCATTGCTCTATGCTCTATGCTCTATGCTCTATGCTCTATGCTCTATGCTCTATGCTCTATGCGGTTTACCTTTCTCCCATCATCGTGACCCAGTAGGGGCCTTCGCCCACATCCATTTCAAACACAATCCTCTTTCTCACGAGGTTGCTGACCATCAGGCTTTTCATTTCCGAACTTACCAGGTAAAGATTATTTTCTTCCCCGTCGATGGCCATATTATCAATGGTGCCCCCTGTTTTGATGAAATCGACGGATACAAACGACAACGGATTGTAAACCCCTACGAATGTGTCATTCTTGCGGCCAATATACACTTGGTCTGTCCGGACATCAACCTTTATAAAATTCATGCCTGGTCCGACAGAAAACCTTTTTAAAATCCTAAACGAGATAGGGTCAACCACTGTGAGATAAGAAGATAGCTCATGAATCACATAGAGATTGTCTCCCCTTCGGTTAAACTGCCCCCTTAACGGGCCAGGGTCCGTGGAAAATGTAGTGACAATGGCCCGGTTCGCTATATCCAGAACGGAGATCGTCCCGGAAAAGGTGTTGAAAACATAAGCCCTTCTGCCGTTGGGATCGATTAAAATGGAACGGGGACCCATACCGACATTGACCCTGTTCAATTCAAACAGTGATGAAGGGTCTATGAAGCTTACCGAGTTCGTGCCCACATTCAGTGACAGGAGGGTTCTGCCATCAGGGGCCAGGGCCAATTCCTGTGGACGATCACCCGTCGGGAGTTTTATCCGATTCGTTAATTCTCCTCCTGTGATATCAATCGCCACGATTTCATCCTCTCCGGAAATGGCCACATAGACCTTTTTTGATCTCTGGTCAAGGGCCATTCCCGCCGGGCCCTTTCCGGTTGCAATCATTCCTACCACCTGTCCCAGCTTCTTATCAAATACGCTAATATTGTTAGAGATTGTGTTGCTCACATACCCTGCAAGGCTGATAATGGGTCTGGTTGGAATAAATGGAGAGAACACCGGACTGAAGCTGAAGCCGCCCGAAACCGATTCCCGGTATTTGAAAGAAAGTGAAATGACATGGGCTCTCTTTCTGATGACATTAAACGGGAAATCCGTCCGCACCGGCACTTCGGGGACAAGGAGGTCAGCGTCTCCGTCTTCCACCTTCAAAATTGCTTTTTTCACCTTAAATGATAACCCGACATAAGAGCCGGGAGGGACCCTGCCGGAGGCAAGAAGTCTCTGCCTTCTCACATCCTTCCCTTTTATTTCACGGAGAGAGATTTCAACGGGGAATTCTCTTCCGTCCGCACTGACAGCAGATATTCCTTCCATACCGAACCTTAGCCGCTCCGCTTCTTGAGGGTATGGCTGAAGGTAAAGATAGATTTCCCCCTCCTCTTCAAGGGGAGGCCTGAGCCGGAAAATGGCGGCCTGACAGCCGCATAGAACCAAAAAAACGCATAGAGCATAGAGCATGGAGCATAGAGTTTTTCTTGAAGCCATTTTTCTATAGGCCCTCGTTTCTCTTTCTGTAAGTTGAATTGTTTTCCTATTTGAAGTCGGGATAACGATCTATTCGTGCCTAACTTTCACTGTCTTTTTAAACGGTCAATATTTCAATAAAATAGAAGAAATTTCAGCCTACGGTTTATTAAAACTGATAATTCTCCAAAATTCAACCATAAAAAAAGGGGGGCCGGTAATTTACCGGCCCCCCTCCTTCTTTCATTCAACCCAGTCCCTTTAGATTCAAAGGGGAGAAAAAGGTCGAATTAGTCTTGTGCGTGACACTTGTTGCAGAGCACCCTCTGATAGGTGGCGAACTGCGTCACAGGTCGATCATAGTAGGCAGCCTGCGTCTCAGCACCTGTACGGCCCCTTGCAAACTGGGGAACGGTAGGCGTGGTGTCAGTCCCAGGGTAGAGGCTGTTGTAAACCATGAACTCGCCTTCCATATTCCATCTCAGCATTTCAGGAAACCCAGTCGCATGTGCCCTATGGCATGACATACAAGTAACCTGCTCTGAGCTCCCCGGGCCAGGAGATTGTGGGAGAGCGTTGCTCGCAAGGCCTGCCAGGACAGTGTAATCAGCACTGCCCGTAGCAAAAGGCACGAGTGATGTGAATGAAGTCGCCAGACCGCCACTCATGTCGGCGGACTTCACATACTGCTGATAATTTTGGGCGACTGTCGAGCCAAGATTCTGGTCAACTGGATGCACATAATTACCGGTTGAGTGCATTTGCCCATGGCATGTACCACACCAATTGCTCCATGTCACATGGCCGTTAGCTGTGGCAACACCGTAAGCCACACGCACCTGGTTGGTTGCCTCGGTCTGGTTATAGGTGGAAGGAGCCTTTGCAGCGGGAACACCATTAAATGTTACACCACCTTTCGTATACCCGGCGCCAGCGAGGAGCCTGTACACGCCAACAGCACCCGTGGCATCAGGCTCGTTGGTGGCACCGTTGTAAGAACCGGATGCCTTGATGGGTGCGCCTGAGGTCTGAATGAAGCCGGTTGTGAGCCTTCTGTACTTACCATGAGGATCGTGGCAACTCTGACACCCAAGTTGAGCCGAAGGGAAACTTCCACCAGGGGCAATGGTATTTGTAGCATCAGCTGCATACCCATTATCTAAGGCAACAATATTGTGGCCATGGGTTGCACCGTCCTCATTATTTACGGTGCCCCGGACGGTAAACGTGTAGCTTTTCTTTAACCAACCAAAATCACCACCTGGAGTTCTCTGCTTGGGGGGAACGCCAACTGGCATATCCGCTGGAGCAGTGCTGACATGGTAGCTGCTTGGACCCGTATCGCCTGCATGCTCGTGGCACGACAGACAGGCTGAACTCTGATCACTCCCTACCAACAGAAAGCTTCCGCCAGCTCTGGGGCTGTGCATGCTGTGGCAGCCGCCGCATTCTGCAACACCGCCAGAATGAAACGCGTAAGCCGTTCCGCCCAATCCAACGGTTAACATTGTAGCCGTTAAAACCATTAAACTTAACTTCAGTCCTTTCATTTTTTCCTCCTAATAAATTTTTTTTACTGCTTTCTGCCTACTGCTTATTTAGTATTCTCAATTGCCTCTTCCACCCCCTTTACATTGAATTGAAAACGCATCGTCTATCCACGTTTTCTGGTCTTAAATTCAGGCTCAGTTATAGGTCAGCTTGAAAACACTGACTCCCTTTCTTGCACCCTGGGTCACATAAATCCTGTCGCCATTGTCAATCGCAATATCGTCAGGGGCGATCAGATACCCAGGCTTATAGCCACGCTCGCTAAATTGACTTATAAATTTAAAGTTCTGGTCAAAAACCATCACGGCGCACTTGAGCTTATCAACCACCAGATAATTTCCCTTGCTATCCCTTACAATGCCTGTAACGATGTTAAATCTGCCCGAAGCGCTCCCCGGCTTGCCGAACCAGTTCAACTTCCCATCGGGAGATAAGATACAGGCTTTAAATAGAGTGGGAACGGTGAACAATATATTTCCCTCTCTATCCACACTAAAACCCCATATCTCGACATTCCCTCTATCCTTCTCTTCGAGTTCGAGAAGCGAAAAAAGATCGTAACCTTTCTTGAAGTTTCCTTGATGGTCAGCGACAACAATATTCAACCCCATGAGGGATACCAGATAGATGCTTCCATCCTGAAAAACCATCCGGTTGGGCAAGAATTTTGAAAATTGGCTGGGGATGTCCTTCAAATCTATTTTCGATTTTGGCTCGCCTCTGTAATTGCAATGGATTATTTCAGCTACCGGCTGCCCTTCTGACTGCTTGTAGGCGAGAAGGAGGATGTCACCGTTCTTATCCACTGCGACATCGACAATGTGGCCGAGATCAAGGTCATCGCCAAATCGATAGATCTCCATCCCAGATTCATTAAACACCCTTACCGTATTCTGATATAAGGTATAGATTTCATTTCTCTCCCTGTCCGCAACAACCCTTGACCAGCTATAAGGAATGGTCCCTGTGAAATTTGAGAGGTTATAGAGAAAGCCCCCCTTTACCGCGGCTTGGGCGGAAAAGGAATATACCATCATTGTCAGGATTGCTAAGATCAGGATTTTGATTTTTGAATGTTCAATTTTCATGGCTTATCTATCTATGAATTAACTTGGTATTCTATAGAGCAAGCGTTATGCCAAAGTCGCTTTTCTTACTAATAAAAATGTATTTAAGAATTGATAAAAAAATTATTTAATTTCAATCTGTTAGCTGATGGATAAGAAAATGCGTTTACTTAGTCTTTTAAGAAGCTTGTGAAGAGGAGTGCTTATTAGCGGGATATCCCACACCCCTGTGGATTCTTCCTCAATGAAGCGGCTGAAAACCGCAAAGAGCATAGGGCATAGGGCGTGGCGTCCCTTCTCATTATTTTCTGAGAAGAAATCTGCCTAAAATCATTTTCTTTTGAAGAAGTCACAGGCGAAATAATGGGAATTTGGTATTTTCTGAAATGAGATGCTGTATGTTAGGATCGCATCCCCCAAAACCCTAAGGGGGGATTGGGAAAAAGTCTTTGTTCAAGGAAAAAAAAATACAATACAGACTCCAGTTACTAAGGAGTCCATAATTGAGCAGACATATTGTTCTGAAAATCTCCCCCAACCCCTCTTTGCCCTCCGGGCCAGAGGCCCTCTTGGGCCGGCGGCCAAAGAGGGGAAATTCCTCCCTTTCGTAAAGGGAGGGAAGGAGGGATTTAGTCTCCAGGGTCTACACTATTTTGGACTGACTGATAATTACGGATTTTGGAAGGCCGGGGTATAAATTTGGGCTTAGGCATTTACGGATTAACGCCATGCGTTATGCCCGCCTGCGGTAGGCAGGCTGCATGCACCATGCGGGTTCTACGACAGGTTAGGATTCAAGGAGTCCGAACTTCTGCATTCGGTATCGGAGGGCGTCTCGACTAATATCTAAAAGCTTGGCTGCTTTGGTTTGATTGCCATTGGTCATCTTAAGGGCTTGCTTCACTAAGGCTTCTTCAACTTTTTCCAGAGAAATTCCATCCGGTGGAATTCGAATTCCTTCAATCGCTCCCCCTTGTTTCGATGCTTGACCAAGAATCTCTATGGGCAGATGCTCCATGAGGAGAGTCTCTTCTTCAACAAGGATCATTGCCCTTTCAATCACATTTTTCAACTCCCGCACGTTACCAGGCCAATTATAACTCCCGAGGAAATCCTCCACTCCTTTTGAAATTTTTTGGACTTTCTTATGGAATTCCTCGTTATATTTTTGCATGAAGTATTTCGCCAGGGGGAGGGTATCACTCGGCCTCTCGCGAAGAGGAGGGAGTTTTATCGAAGCAACATTGATTCTGTAGAAAAGATCCTCTCTAAATTTGCCCTCCTCCTTCAACTTGAGGAGGTCCTTATTCGTCGCCGTGATGATTCTGACATCCACCTGGAGGTCTTTAACGCCACCTATTCTTCGAAAAGTTTTCTGCTCGACCAGTCTCAAAATTTTCCCTTGGAGGGTCAGGCTCATGTCCCCGATCTCATCCAAAAACAATGTCCCCTTATCTGCTACTTCGAGAAGTCCCTTTTTGACCTCCCTGGCATCGGTGAAGGCTCCTTTCTCGTGACCACAAAGTTCATTTTCCAGCATCTGTTCCGGGAAGTTGGCACAATTGACTGTAACGAAGGGCATGTTCTGCCTTTTACTCCGCTCATGGATGAGGTGAGCTATAACCTCTTTTCCTGTGCCACTGTCCCCTTGAATCAGCACGGTTGCCGCCTCGCTTTGCGCAATCTTTTCAGAAATCTGTAGAACTCTTCCCATCTCCGGACTGACGGCCACGATGTTATCAAAACCATACCAATTTCTCTTTTCCCTTCTGAGATGCCTGACCTCCCTCTTGAGTTGCGAGGCTTCCAACGCCTTCTGGATGGATAAGCAAACCTTACTAAAATCAAAAGGTTTGGTAATATAATCAAAGGCTCCCAACTTCATTGCCTTGACAACCTTGTCAACGTCATCAAAGGCGGTGATCATGATGGGAATAATGCCCTCATCAATCTCAAGTGCCTTCTCAAGGACCTGATAGCCGTCCATCCCAGGCAGTTTAATATCGAGAAGAGCTAAATCCGGTGCTTCATCCTTTACTTTTTCCAGCGCCTCCTCGCCCGTCTCCGCAAGGATCACCTCGTAACCTGCCTTCTCCAGGTTTTGTTGAAGGGTCCACCGGATGAGATACTCATCGTCAACGACTAAGATCCTGGTTTCGGACAACGTTTTTACCCCGCAAAGCGCATGGCGCAGAGCGCATAGCGTTTCTTATTTAAGAGAATTTTGAAAGTTCGTAATCTGGCGACAAAGATGATCAAGCTCATCCAAGAATTTGTCCAAAGATTCCTTAGTTATATGATTCCTCATCTGCAATAAGATTAAAATATTAGCATTCTCGAAAGTGGATCTTCTGGCCGTATTTAAGAATTGCTTAAACTCCTTTTTGGACGATGAGCCCGAACCTTCGGCTATATTGTTTGACATGGACATCGCCGCCCCTCTAAGTTGCTCGGCGAAACGATATAATCTTTTCTCTTCAAGTCCATCAGCTATATCAAAGAGTTCATCGGCAATCTGAATTGCTAACTGCCAAATTTTTAAGTCCTGAAATCTGAATTTAATCACTTAAAATTCCTTTCTCATCTTTCGCTATGCGCCATGCGCTCTGCGCTATGCTTTCAATTGATAGCCGGGAGGGTGATCATAAATTTTGTTCCGACGTTGACTTGGCTCTTCACCTCTATCTTTCCCCCATTTTGCTCCACAATATTTTTCGTGATGGATAACCCCAAACCGGTCCCGTCCGGACGGGTTGAGAAGAATGGGTTGAAAATCCTCTGCAAGTTCTCACGTGGGATTCCTACGCCCGTATCCTCGAATATGACCTGAACTTCACGGGCCTCTTTCCCATCGTCTTTCCTCTGGGGAAACGCAAGGGTTGAGACAGTAAAAGTCCCCCCCTCGGGCATTGCCTTCTGGGCATTGAGGATGATATTTAAGAAAGCCTGCTCCATGGAGTTGGGATCGATCATCGTCTTGGGAAGGGAAGAAAGAAAATTCTTTTCAATTTTAAAATCCTCTGACCTTCCCCGTTGTGTGATAAAGAAAGAGAGGACTTTATCGACCAATTGATTGATATCCGTGGGTAAGTAATTGGCTGGAACAGGTTTGGCATAGTTCAAGAGGTCTTTCACCAATCGTTCCAATTTGTAGATCTGTTTCTGAATCTCATCCGTCACTTGTGTTCGGGGGTCCTCTTTCGGGAATCCCTCTGCCAGGATTTGAATAGCTCCTTGAATCCCTGCCAATGGATTTCTAATCTCGTGGGCGATCCCAGACGCCAACTCTCCGATGGAGGCCATCCGGTCCGCCCTCTGGACGAGTTCTTGATGATATTGCTCTGCCTCTTGCTTTGCCAAATGGAGCTTCTCGATCATGACGTTGAGATTTTCAGCCAGACTTCCCATTTCATCTCTGCCCTTAAGATTCACTCTTACAGTGAAGTCGCCCTCCTCCGCTTTTTTCATCGTTTCGGTTAACTTCTTGATTGGGACGTCGATAAATTTAAAAAACAGGAAGCCCAGCACAAAAGATAAAAATACAATGATAATGATGGCAAGGATGATCGAGTGGATCTCAACCTTCGAAATCATCGTTTCCATCTCTTTCAAGGAATTGGACACGGTCAGGATTCCAATGATCTTCTTTGCTTTGTCATGGCATTGAAAACATTCTGGCCTG
>Ga0299915_10003595_pt1 | contig 11200 bp, 11 predicted proteins | sample RVTome_13_FD_200263 | JGI IMG/M metagenome (GOLD analysis project Ga0299915, IMG submission 200263) | Soil microbial communities from uranium-contaminated site in the Upper Colorado River Basin, Wyoming, United States - RVT92D227 (version 2) ... | reverse complement strand
GTCGCCCACCTGCGCCTCGATGGACTTGCCATGCTCTGCGCGTGTGAGTGTGATCGTAGCCACATTACACCCCCTCCCCTACCCGATCTGTCAGATGATCCAGCAGCGCCGTCAGCCCCAGCAAGTAGCTACGCCAACCAAAGCCGCCGATCTGTCCCACGCACACTGGCGCAGTGAGCGACGTGTGACGGAATGGCTCGCGGGCGTGGATATTCGAAAGATGCACCTCGACGGCGGGGAGCTTGACACTGGCAATAGCGTCCCGCAGCGCGACGCTGGTATGCGTATAGCCGCCGGGATTGATGAGGACGCCGTCGGCCCAGTCCATCGCCTCGTGCAGCGCATCAATCAGCCCGCCCTCGTGATTGGATTGCACGATGCGCAATTCTGTGCCACGCTCGGCCGCCATCGCTTGCAGCGCCGCATTGATCTCATCCAACGTCACGCGACCGTAGGTCTGCGGCTCTCGCCTCCCCAGCAGGTTGAGATTGGGGCCGTGCAACACCAGCACCTTGAATTTGCGACCTGCCACGTGCGACTTGCTCATGGCTTGCTCCTTGCACCCAGGCTGCACAGAACAGACTTGACAACCTGCACCGGGACATCGGCAATGATCTCGACCTGACCGATGGCGTGTGGAAGCACCCAGCGTAACCCATGCCCCTGTTTCTTTTTGTCGTGCGTCATCGCCGCCAAGATCGCATCAGTATCAACGGGCGGGCATCGCACCGGCAACTCCCAGGCGGAAAGTACCGCCTCGATGCGATCTACCAGCGACGCATCGGCTCGGCCCAACTCGACCGCAATCCTGGCCGCCGCCGCCATCCCGATGCTGACGGCCTCACCATGGCGCAGAGAAAAGCCACTGAGCTTTTCCAGCGCATGGCCCACCGTGTGACCCAGGTTAAGCACGGCACGGCGTCCTTGCTCAAACGGATCTTGTTCAACGACCGCAATCTTGACTTGCAACGCCCGCGCAATCCAATCTCCCCAATCTCCTGGTCTCCTTGTTTCCTCGTCTCCTTGTCTGCTCTCCAATTCGACAGACAACGCCACATCTCCAATAACGCCATGCTTGATCATCTCTGCCATGCCGGAGCGGAACTCGTCGGCGGGCAGTGTTGCCAACACGGCAGGATCAATGACCACCAACACCGGTTGCTTGAACGCGCCGACCAGGTTCTTGCCCTGGGGAAGGTCAACGCCTGTCTTGCCACCCACGCTGGCATCCACCATCGCCAGAAGCGTCGTGGGCACCTGCACAAAACGGACACCGCGCATAAAAGTCGCTGCCGCAAAGCCCGCCACATCGCCGGTCACACCGCCACCCAACGCCAACACGGTGCCACTACGATCCAATCCTCCGACAAGGAACTGATTATAAAGCGATGCGACAGTCGCTAGTGTCTTGCCGAAGGGTTCTCCGTCCGGGATAGAACAGACAAAGGGCACGCACCCTGCCGACTGCAACGATGCCGTAACCTGTCCAGCGTAAAGTGGCGCGACGACTGTGTTGGAGACGATGGCAACGCGGCTGCCCTCAGCGATGCCAATGGCGCGCAATGTCCCGCCAATGTACTTCAGCATCCCATTGCCGATGTGGATGTCGTACTGACCTTCGGGATGATGAACTGGTAAAGTGATGACACCGGCTATCCCGATCACTTGGTCGGTGACCTCTTCAATCGTAAGCGCGGTTGTGTCAATTTGCCAGGGGATGGCGGCATACGCTTCGCGGCGCGCTTGAAGCAGTCGCTCAATCTGGGCGCGGCGGTCGGCCACGGCGAGCAGGGGCCGATCCACATTGCCGTCCACCCGGCGCAAAATCTCGTCCACATCGCAGGTCAAGCAGACGACAGGGCCGCTCGTCATCATCCGCGCCCGATTGGCCGGGCTGACCAGTGCGCCTCCGCCAGTGGCAATCACCAGCCCATCGCGCGCGCGCAACTCCTCGCACAGCGCAGCTTCTATCTGCCGGAAAGCCGGCTCGCCATCCTCGGCAAAGATGCGCGCGATAGGCTTGCCCGCCCGCGATTCGATCACTGCGTCCATGTCTACAAATTCGCGCCCGAGCCGCTCCGCCACAGCGCGCCCGACGCTGGTCTTGCCCGTGCCCATAAAACCCGTAATCACGATGTTTTTGGAAAGCGAGAGGTTCAATGCGGATGGCATAAATGGTTCCTTAGTTACCAGGTTCGTTTATGCGCTGCTATGAGATTGGCCTAGCCAACTTCAAAGAAGCACTTACAGTTTCCTCAACATCTCTAAGCCACGCTTCTCGTTGTTCCAACGTGCTGGTCACGATAACTTCATACATCCTTCGGTGGATATTCCTGACGCCGCAAAGGTCAAAGATGCATTTTCCCCACAGCGTCTCTAGCGGATCTCCAAAAGTCTGCAATTCTCTCGCGCGTGGCGTATTGGATGTATTGAACACCAACGCGACTCTTGCTTTCAGTAATCCAACCGGTATCCCCACACCACTGTCTCCTTCGGCGAATTCATAGGCAACTCCCGCACGGAGGACACGATCAATCCAGCCTTTGAGTATAGCCGGTGGTTGTCCCCACCAATTGGGATGAACAATCACGATCCCCTCCGCTACGGAGATTTCATCGCAATGGCTTTTGATCACCGGATCCAATGGAGCGGCCTTGGGAATTTCTTCGCTTGGGAGATTGGGATCGAAACGTTCGTCGTACAAATCGTGATAACGCACCACATGTCCATCGCGCAACAGAGTTTGAACAACTCTCTCGGCAATAGCGTGATTAAAGCTTTTCTTTCGGGGATGTCCCAGGATGACGGATACTCTCATAGACGACTATGCTGTTTCATCTCAGCCAAGCTATCGCCACCCAACTTTTCCATCAGCGCGTCCGCCAGCACCCACGCGACCATCGCCTCACCGATCACGCACGCGCGTGGCACATGGCAAAAATCAGAGCGCTGATACTGGGCAAGCGCCGGTTCGCCCGTCGCCAGGTCCACCGAGCGCAACGGCGTGGCCGTCGTGGCGATAGGCTTGAGCGCGGCGCGAATCACGAGGGGCATTCCATTGGTGATGCCGCCTTCCAGCCCGCCCGCGCGATTTGACCCCCTCCCTGGCCCTCCCCCGCTTCGCGGGGGAGGGTTGGGGTGGGGGAAAATCTCATCTTGTACCTCAGTCCCCAGTCGCCGCGCGTTCTCAAACGCCGGGCCAATCTCGACGCCCTTAACGGATTGAACGCTCATCACCGCCTGCGCCAGACGACCGTCGAGCTTGCGATCCCAGTGGACGTGCGAGCCGAGGCCCACCGGCACGTTCAACGCGACAATCTCGATCACCCCGCCGACGGTGTCTTTGGCGCGCATCACCTCTTGGATCCGCGCCGCGATTTTCTCGGCGCTGGCGTCATCGGCCACGCACACATCCGACTCTTGCGCCCGCGCGAAAATCTCAGGATAAGGCGCGTCGGGGACATCCGCGCGCACGCCGCCGATTTCGAGCACATGGCTGCCGACTTTGATACCGAACTCGGCGAGCAACAGTCGCGCCAACGCGCCGCAGGCAACGCGCATCGCGGTCTCTCGCGCGCTGGCGCGTTCGGCCACCAGGCGCAAATCGTCCAGGCCGTACTTGCGCGCGCCCGCCAGATCGGCATGTCCCGGACGAGGAATCGTCTGCGGCGGCACGACCTTGTCTTTCCAGTTAGCGTAATCCTGGTTCTCGATCTTGAGCGCGACAGGCGCACCAATCGTCTGCCCCTTGACCACGCCGCCCAGGATTTCGACCCGGTCGGTTTCGATCCTCATGCGAGCGGATCGCCCCACGCCGATTTGTCGCCGCGCCAGATCGCGATTGATCGCCTCGACGTCCACCGCGAGACCCGCCGGCAAACCTTCTACGATGCCGGTCAGGCAAGGGCCGTGCGATTCACCAGCAGTCAGAAATTGCAACATCGTTAGCTCCCCAACGCTCGCTCGCACGCCGACATCATCACCTCGACCGGGGCCGGTTGGCCGGTCCACATCTCAAAAGCCAATGCCCCCTGCCCCACCAACATGCCCAGCCCGCCGATGGCACGTGCGCCTGATTCCCGCGCCTTTCGCATCAGGTGCGTTTCCGGCGGATTATACACCAAATCGAACACGGTCACTGACTTTGGGATGGACACATCCTCAGGCCAGATGGAGCCGTCCACACGCGGCCACATTCCCATCGGCGTCGCGTTGACCAGCAGGTCAGCCGCGCGGGCGGATTCGACGAGCGTCTCGGTTGTGAGGGGCAGTGCGCGCAATTTGCTCCCCACACCGCCCAAATCGGAGACAAGCGCCTGGGCGCGCGAGGGCCCGATGTCAAACATCACGATCTCCTCAACGCTCGCTTCGATCAGACCATAGACCACTGCCCGCGCCCCACCGCCTGCGCCAACGACGACGGCTCTTTTTCCTTCGGGGTCAAACCCATCGTGCCGCAGCGCGCCGACAAAACCCTGGGTGTCAGTGTTGTGCCCGCCGATGCTCACTTGCCCCTCTTCGCCTCGTTCGATCACTACCGTGTTGACCGCCCCAAGCAATTTGGCGTCAGGTGCGATGGAATCGAGCACAGGCATCACGGCCTGCTTATGCGGTACAGTCACGTTCACACCGCGAAAGCCCAAAGTGACCACACCTTTCACCGCCGTTTCGACTTGGCCGGGCGGCACGGGCAATGGAAGGTAGCGCCAGTTCAACCCTAATGCGTCAAAGGCAGCATTGTGCATCGCAGGCGAAAACGTATGCTCCACCGGCCAGCCCATCAGTCCCACCAGTTGAGTGTGTCCATCAATCATCGCGTCTCTCCCATCGCAACTGAATTCATCCACAAAGAACGCAAAGAGCTACGGAAAACCTAGTGTCCCTTCGTGGATAGATTTGCACCGACTTGGCACATCAACTCTGCGAAACCGGGGAAGGAATCGTCAATACACTCGACGTTCTTGACGACCACCTCACCCTCAGCGACCAACCCCGCCACAGCCAGTGCCATCGCCAGCCGGTGATCGCCGTGGCTATCCACCACCGCGCTGCGCAGCGGAGTCGGCCCCTCGACGACAAATCCGTCGAGCTGCGGCCCGATGCGCGCGCCCAGCGCTCGCAGCTCGGTCACGACCGTGGCGATGCGGTCGCTTTCCTTGACGCGCAGCTCGGCTGCGTCGTGGACGATGGTTTCCCCCTGCGCCTGCGTCGCAGCCACGGCGAAAATCGGAAACTCGTCAATCATCCGCACCACCGTGTCGCCGCCCACCTCCACGCCGCGCAAGTCTGATGCGCGAATCACTACATCGGCCACCGGTTCGTTGCCTTGCTCGTGCTCACCCTCCAACACAATGTCGGCTCCCATCGCACGTAGGACGTCCAACAAACCAGTGCGCGTAGGATTCACGCCGACACGCTCGATACGCAGTTCCGATCGGGGCACGAGCAGCGCAGCGACGATGAAAAACGCAGCGGAGGAAAAATCGGCAGGGATGGTGATGGAGGGCAGAGATCGGAAGTCGGAGAGCAGAAGTCGGAGGTCAGAGGTTGGAGAGACACAAATGGCCGAGGCTGAATTACCTGGGGCGACTGGTTCAACGCGCACGCCGAACGCTCGCAACATTCGCTCGGTGTGATCGCGGCTGGGGCCAGGCTCACACACAGTCGTCGGTGCGTCGGCGAACAAGCCTGCGAGCAACAGCGCCGACTTGACTTGCGCGCTGGCCACCGGCAAAGTCGAGTCAATGCCGCGCAGGTGACCGCCTCGAATGGCGAGCGGCGGCAAACGTCCTCCGTCTCGTGCCAGGATCGTCGCGCCCATCTCGCGCAGAGGGTTCACAACACGCGCCATCGGGCGGCGCTTGAGCGCAGGCGTGCCGTCGAGGATGGAAAGAAAATCCTGCCCAGCGCAAATCCCCGCCAACAGTCGCATCGTCGTCCCGGACCCTTCGCAAAACAAGACGTCGTTCGACTCACGCAAACCCCGCAATCCGTGCCCGCGAATGACGAGCGTGTTGGGGTCAGGCTGCTCGATCTCCGCGCCTAGGCCGCGCAAACAATTCACCGTAGCCTGCGTTGTCTGGCTGGGCAAAAAGTTTTCCACGTGCAAGTCGCCATCCGCAAGCGCGCCCAAAATCGCCGCGCGGTGCGAGATGGATTTGTCGGCGGGCACGCGGATGGTTCCGCGCAGCGAGTGATTTGCGGGAAGAATGTGCAATTCGGACATGGATGCTCCCAAATATCAAATATCAAACAGCAGCGGTTGACGCTTTGTGCTCGGTTCACACTCCACAAGCCACAATCAGCAATCTAAAATCCACAATCACATCCTCCGCCCCACCGCTTTAGCGATGAGCCGTAGGCTCTCCATCAGCGCGGCGAAACGCGCCGGTTTGAGGGATTGCGCACCATCCGAGAGCGCTTCTTCGGGATTGGGATGAACCTCGATCTCCAGCCCGTCGGCTCCGGCCGCCACAGCCGCCCGCGAGACCGGCTCGACCAATTCCCACTTGCCCGTCGCATGGCTGGGATCCACGATCACCGGCAGGTGGGAAAGCTGTTTGATCAACGGTACAGCGCTGATGTCGAGCGTGTTACGCGTATAAGGCTCAAAGGTGCGGATGCCACGCTCGCACAGGATGATGCGGTCGTTGCCGTGCGAGAGAATGTACTCGGCGGCCATCAACAACTCTTCGATGGTGGACATCAGGCCGCGCTTGAGCAGCACTGGCCGCTGCGCCTGGCCTACGGCGTGCAGCAGCGAATAGTTTTGCATGTTGCGCGCGCCGATCTGGAGAATGTCGGCATAAGTGGTGACCAGCGGCACGGTGTCGGGGTCCATCACCTCGGTGACGACGGGCAGCCCCGTCTCCTCGCGCGCCTGGGCCAGCAGCTTCAGACCGTCCTCGCCCAAACCCTGGAAACTATAAGGAGAAGAGCGTGGCTTGAACGCTCCGCCGCGCAACACGTGCGCCCCGGCTGCCTTTACGGCGCGCGCAGTCTCCATCAGTTGCTCGCGGCTTTCGATGGCGCACGGGCCAGCCATCACAATCAACTGCTCGCCGCCGATCGTGATCCCGTTGATCGGGACGACCGTGTCTTGCGGGTGGAACTCGCGGCTGGCCAGCCTGAAAGGCCGCAGGATGGGCACGGTTCGCTCGACGCCGTCCATCAGTTCGATCTGCTCGCGATTCAGCGGGCGACCGTTGCCGACGACGCCGATGGTCGTGTGCTCTTCACCTTCCGAGATGTACGTCTGGCATCCCATCTGCTCGACGCGGGCGATGACGTTGGCGATCTGGCGAGCCATCGCGCCTTTGCGCATGACGACGATGATATTGGTTTCGCCTTTTGACATGTTGGCCCTCCTCATGGCTCATCGTCAAGCGGCGTCGTCGCCGCCGGGTAAGAGCCAAGCAATTTGACAAACGAGGAACGGCGTAGCAATGCCATGATCGCCGCCTCACATTGTGGGTCTTGCCAGTGGCCTTCAAAGTCCAAGTAAAAGAGGTATTGCCACGGCTGGTTGCGGCGGGGACGCGACTCGATCTTGGATAGGTTAACGCCGCGCCGGGCAAACTCGCCCAGGCTTTCGTACAATGCGCCGGGCTGGTGTCGCGTGGTGAACACGAGCGAGGTCTTGCTGCGCTGGGAACGAGGCGGGTCTTCCAGCCCCAGAACAAAGAAACGAGTGTAGTTGAAAGCCAGGTCCTCGATGCTTCGGTCGAGAATCTCCAGGCCGTACAATTCGGCGGCCAGCGCGCCGGCGATAGCGCCGGTCCCCGGTTCGGGGTTCTGGGCCAGGTCACGCGCGCTGCCGGCTGTGTCAAAAGCGGGCACAGGCTCCAGCCCGCGGCGGATCAGGTACCGCTCACACTGAGCCAACGCCTGCGGATGTGACCGCACGCGCTTCAGATCGCCTAACTTGGTGCCAGGTGCGGCCAGCAGCATGTGGCGCACGCGCAAGATCACCTCGGCCCGGACGCGCAGGTCGTGCTCCATCAACAGCTCGTAGGACCCAGTCACGGAACCGGCGACGGCATTCTCTACCGCCAACAGCGCATAGTCGGCGTCGCCACTTTCCACAGCAGCGAACATGTCCTCCAGCCTTTTGCACGGAACCCCGTCCACTTCAGGGCCAAAGAACTGGCGGATGGCTTCCTCGGAATAGGCTCCGGCGACGCCTTGAAAAGCCACTCTTGCCATGTTTCTCCTCCCTCCAATCAAAAGAGCTTGCGGCGTTTCATGGCCGCGTCCTGCAAAATGGCGCGCAGCGTGGTCTCGTCTTGCCGGTCAATCAACTCGGCCAGTTCGTCCAGGTGATGCGCGTAAACACGCAGCGCGGCGGCCACGTTTTCGTGGTTGGTCAACAGGATGTCGAGCATCATCGTCGTGTCGCCCGCGGCCAGGCGCGAAGTGTCGCGGAAACCACTCGCGGCAAGGACGTACAACAAATCGTCGGCGCGGGCGAGTTCGTCGGCAGTCCTCATCAGCGTCGCGGCCAGTGCGAAGGGCAGATGGCTGATGGCCGCGACGATTTTATCATGTCGCGCCGGGTCGAGAACGACAGGGCGCGCGCCCAGCGTGCCGGCCAGCGATCCTGCAAAAGCCAGGGTGGAAGTGGACGTCCGGGCGAGTGGCGTCAAGACAAACACCGCGTTGCGATACAGGTCCGCGTCGGCGGCGTCGAACCCGAATGTTTCTTTGCCGCACATCGGGTGCCCGCCGATCGGTTCGACGTGAGCGGGCAAGCCTTCCATCGCACGAGTGGTTTCGAGTTTGGTAGACCCCAGGTCCATGATAATGGTTCCCTCGCGCGCGATTGCGCCGATCGGCGGGAGTTGTTCGAGAATAGTACGCACCGGCGTTGCCAAGATGATGACATCCGCTTCGGCGGCTAGAGTCAAATCCGCGCTGGCCGCATCCACGATCGCGCCGGAAAGGGCAGCCTGGCGCGTGGCGGGATTGCGCGTGACGCCCAAGATTTTCCGGCAAGCGTTCTGGGCGTGCAACGCCATCGCTAAAGAGCCGCCCATCAAGCCGAGGCCGACGATGGCAACCGTCGCATCGCGCAGTGAAAAGGGAGGCTCCTTCACGCTGTCCGTCCAATCGCCTCGGCCACGCGGCGAACATCCGCGACCAGCCTGGCAAAGTTTTCGGGCTTGAGCGACTGTGCGCCGTCACTCAACGCCTGGGCCGGATTCGGGTGCACTTCGACAATGAGGCCGTCTGCGCCCGCCGCCACCGCCGCGCGCGCGACCGGCGTGACCAATTCCCACTTGCCCGTGCCGTGACTCGGGTCGGCGACGACCGGCAGATGCGTGAGCGTCTTGAGCACGGGGATCGCGTTGATGTCGAACGTATTACGCGTGGAAGGCTCGAACGTGCGGATGCCGCGCTCGCACACCATCACCCGCTGGTTGCCGTGCGACAAGATATATTCTGCCGCCATCAACAGTTCCTCGACGGTGGACATCAGCCCGCGCTTGAGCAACACGGGCTTTTGAACTTCGCCCACAGCAGAAAGCAGCGCAAAGTTCTGCTTGTTGCGCGCGCCGACCTGGAGGATGTCCGCGTACTGCGCGATGAGCGTCACGTCTTGCGGCGACACCACCTCGGTGACGACGGGCAGATGGAATGTGTCACGCGCCTCCCGCAAAAGCTCCAGCCCCCTGAGGCCCAGCCCCTGAAACGCGTAAGGTGACGTGCGCGGCTTGAAGGCACCGCCCCGCAAGATGTGCGCGCCGGCCGCCTTGACCGCTGCCGCCGTCTCCATCAACTGTTCGCGGGACTCGACAGAGCACGGTCCCGCCATCACGATGACCTGGCTTCCACCCACCGAGACGCCGTTGATCCTGACGACGGAATCTTCAGGATGAAAGTCGCGCGAGGCCAGCTTGAACGAATGCAAGATGCGCACGGCGCGCTCGACGCCCGGGAACAACTCGAAATGCTCCGGCTCAAGCGATCGCTCGTCGCCGATGACGCCGATGATCGTGCGTTCTTCGCCGGAAGAAAGATGCGCCCTGAAGCCAAGCGATTCGACGTGCCCGACGACATCCGCAATTTCTTGAGCTGTAGCATTGTGCTTCATCACGATAATCATGAACCCCTCCCTCCTAAAACTATTTCGACCCTTTTCAACCGCTGACCCGATCAGGCCTTAAACCGCGCGCACCATGCAGGTAAACGTGCCGGATTTCATGGTCAGCCCGGTCAGTGTTCCAATGAATCAGCACGCGAATGCAGCGCGGCACATCATTCATCACGTGTGGAGCCTGCGCATCGAGCAGGGCCACATCGTTCCACCCCAGGCTCCGCGCGGCTGCCGCCGGGAACGCGGCGTCCAGATCAGGCGTCACCGTGAAATAGATGCTGGCAATGTCAACCGCACACAGGTTGTTCGCTTGGATCAACGCGTCGAGCAGTTCACGCGTCGCATCCAGAATCGCCTCGCGGGTATTTTCTCGTGCGGTTGTCGCGCCACGGATTCCACGCAAAGCCATGCTGAAACTCCCAGGAACCACCCTTGCGAAGGTTGGCCCGGCGTCCGCTGCGAAATCAGCAAAAACCTTCGCAAGAGTGACAGTGGAAAGAGATAAACAAAGAGAGCGTGGGGTTGGAATCCCACGCTCTCTTGAATCTCGTTCGACTAGCCTAGTCGTTCGGCGTGACGATTCGACCCCGCGCTATGGCGGCAAAAATAAAAGTAATAGTACGCGAAGGTCGAATTCAGGTTCTTCATAGCAGGTCTCAAATTGGCGGTAGTTTACCACAACACGTCTCTTTGTCAAGCATCTATCGCCGCGCGCAACTCGGTAATGAATTCTCGAGCCGCGCCAACAGCACGCTCGGCCTCGCCAATCCGTGAGACGAGCGCACTACCCACAATCACGCCGTCCGCGCATCCGGCGACGGCTCGCGCCGTCTCTGCGTTGGCAATGCCAAAGCCTACACACGCCGGCTTTGTTGTGACCGCCCGCACGCGCGCCACAAATTCAGCGAGGTCGGCAGCCATCTGATCCCGCGCGCCCGTGACGCCGACGACAGACACCAGATACATAAACCCGCACGTCGCCTCGGCGATGATGCGCAATCGCTCAGCCGTGCTCGTCGGTGCAGCCAGGAAAATCAAATCGAGTCCATGGGCACGGCAGGCCGCGTCCAGCGCGCCCGCTTCCTCAGGCGGCAAGTCCGGCAC
>Ga0299915_10003594_pt1 | contig 11200 bp, 13 predicted proteins | sample RVTome_13_FD_200263 | JGI IMG/M metagenome (GOLD analysis project Ga0299915, IMG submission 200263) | Soil microbial communities from uranium-contaminated site in the Upper Colorado River Basin, Wyoming, United States - RVT92D227 (version 2) ... | reverse complement strand
CGCCCGGATCGGACGCGGCCGGGAGCGCACCTCCACCCGCGCCTCGATCCGCTCGGGAGCGATCGGTCCCAGGATTCGGCTGTCGACGCTCCCGGCACCCGGGTTGTCCCCCAGCACCCACACCCCGTCCACCCCGGGGGGAGGGGCGGCCACGCGCTTGACGACGTCGAACCCGGGCCGGAGCTCGAAGATCACCACGTCGCCCGGTCTCACCCGGTGCGGGCGGCGCGTGGCCAGCACCCGGTCCCCCGCCGAGAGGGTGGGGGACATGCTCTCCTCGGCGATTTCGTACCGGCGGAGGCGGAAGGTGAGGGCGGCGATCGCCACCCTCCAGAGGGCGGCGGTGATGCGTGGCGCCCGAGTCGCGGCTGCCTCCGGCTTGGATCGGGGGCGAGTGTAGGGTGAGCGCCCCGACGACAAGAGGAGAGCCAACGATGGCGTTTCCCAAGCCGCGACGCGTCGCTCACGCTCACTGCGACCTGATGTGCGGCGTGTACGACCCCGCTCAGGCCCGGATCGAGGCCGAATCGGTCAGGGCGATCATGCAGAAGTACCAGGAGTCGACCGACGAGGTGTTCCGTCAGCGCTGCGTGATCATCAAGGAGCAGCGGGCGGAGATGGCCAAGCACCACCTGTGGGTGCTGTGGACCGACTACTTCAAGCCGCCGCACCTGGAGAAGTTCCCCCAGCTCCACGACCTGTTCTGGCGGGCCACCAAGAAGGCCGGCGACACCAAGAAGTCGATGGATCCGGCGGTCGGCGACGAGCTGCTTGCCCTCATTGCCGAGATCGGGAAGGTGTTCGAGGCGACGAAGAAGTGAGCTTTGAGCTTTGAGCAAGAGGCTGGCTCATGGCTCATGGCTCATCACTACGATCTCCCCCGTCCGGGGCGCTGGCCACGGACCTAGCCGTATGGCGGAGTAGGGCAACTGACGGAGCGGCGCTCTGGCGCCGCTCCGGCGCGTTCGGGCGATCACGGGCGCCGTAGGTCGCGCCGCACCGCCGGCAGGCCGAGCGCGACCACCACCACGACCAAGCCGCCGGCGGCCGCCGCGATGACATTGGGAAGGAATCCCTCGGCCCCGAGCCGATCGAGGAGCAGGGTGGCCGCCACCCAGCCCGCCGCTCCGCCTGCGGCGGCGAACGGCAGGGTCAGGCCTGCGGTGCGCGCCACCGGGCGCAGCTCGGCTCGGTCGGTCCTGCGGTACCAGGCCACGGCGAGCGCCGCGGTGTACAGGGTGATCGAGACGCTCGAGGCGAGGGCCAGGCCGTCGACCCCGAGCGCCCGGTTGAGCGCCCAGTAGATCGGCACCGCGGCCACGGTGGCGAGTGTCCCGGCGACCACCGGGGTCCACATCTCCTCTCTGGCGAAGAAACCCCGGGCAAGGATCTGCTGGACGCCCCACATGGGGATGCCCAGGGCGAACAGGGCGACGGTCCCGGCGGTGACGAGCGTGTCGGCTGCGTCGAACGATCCTCGCTCGTACAGCGCCCGCACCACCGGCACCGAGAGGGCGATGAGGGCGGCAGCCGCGGCCAGGCTGAGAACCACGACGTAGCGGATCGCCCGTCCGATCGCATGGGCCATCTCGGCATGCTTGCCTTCGGCCGCCAGCCGGGCGAGGAAGGGGTAAGCGGCCACCCCGGCCGCCTGGGCGATCACCCCCACCGGCACGAGCATCGTTTGGCGCCCAAAGGTGAGCCAGGAGACGCCGCCGTCGTTGTGGAGCGACCCGAACGTCCGCCCCAGCTGCTCGTCGAGCACGACGAGGGATTGGCCGAGCATCAACGGGACCGCCAGGGCGAAATACCGGCGCACGGCGGGGTGCCGCCGAATCGGTTCACCGGGCAGCCGCAGTCCCTCCCGATGGGCGCCCCACCACTGCAGCACGAAGATCCCTCCGAACGCCCCGCACAATGCCCCCCAGGCGAACCCGTCGGCGCTCGGGTTCGACCGGCCGACCCCTCCGATCAGGCCCCCGGCGATGATCCCGAGGTTGTAGACGATCGGGCCGAGGGTCGGGATGAGGAACTTCTCGCGAGAGAACTGCCATGCGGTGAACAGCTGCCCGAGGATGAAGAACATCTGGGCGGGGAGGACGATCCGGGTGAGGCGGGCGGCATTCGCCACCTGAGCGTCGGTGAAACCTGGTTCGACGGCACGCAGGATCGGCGCCACGAGAGGCATGGCGACGACGACGAGCACGGCGATGCCAATGGCGAGCGGCCGGGTCACCGCCCAGAAGGCCCGCCGGGCGTCGTCCTCGTCGCCGGCGGCGAACCGGCGCGTGAGGATCGGGATCAGGGTGATCGCCATGTACGCCCCGGCCAGCAGATAGTTGAGGAGATCGGGAATCAGGAAGGCGACGAAGTACTCGTCGCCGGTGGCACCCGCACCGAGCAGCCCGGCGAAGACGATCTGGCGCACCAGGCCGAGCAGGCGAGACACCAGCACGCCGCCGGCGACGATCGCCGCCGCCGTGCCCATGCGGCGGTACAGGGAGCGGCCGTTCGGCTGGGCGTCGGACATCGCCGTCAAGGTAACCGATGAGCGGCTTCCGGCTACCGGCTTCCCGCTCCTGGCCACCAGCGAACGACAGATGGCCAGATGCGGATGAGCAGGTCACAGGTGAGCAGGCTGCAGGCGGTCGACACTCTTGCGGGCAGCGGGCAGCGGGCAGCGGGCAGCGGGTGGCGGGGAGCGGGTGGCGGGGAGCGGGTGACGGGCGCCGAAGGCGCCTACTCGCTGACCGTGTCGCGGCGGCGCAGCATCGAGGCCAGCGCCCACACGGCGAGGCCGGTGATCCCGACGGCCTTGGCCACCGCCCCCCAGGTCCCCGGGGCGAGATTGCCCAGTACCTCGTCGAAGTCGGAGGGGACGGCCACCATCGAGGCGTAGGCGGTGAGGCCGATGCGGAACAACGAGGCGTTGGCCAGCGCGGGCGCGGCGAAGGTGATGCTCGACTCCCAGATGAACACGTAGACGAGGCCGATGAGGACGGCGCGCGACGTAAGGTGGCCGAGCAGCATGAACACCGCGACGTAGGCCGCCGTCGAGATCGCCACCGAGATCACCACCGGCCCGATCGTCCCGTAGTCACCGCTGCGGGCGCCGAGGGCCACCGAAGCGGCGATGCCCGACAGCGCCACGATCCCCGTGGCGGCGAGCCAGGCGGCGAAGAACTTGGCCGCCACGATCATCCAGCGGGGGATCGGCCGCAGGAGCAGGAACGACAGGGTCCCATCGCGCCGCTCGTCGCCCATCGCCCCCGATCCGATGACCAAGGCGCAGATCGGCAGCACCATGAGGAACAGGATCGGCATCGGAGCCTCGTGGAATCGCTGGAAGGCGGCCCGCTCGGTGAGGTGCTGGGACGCCAGCCACATCACGATCGCCGGGATCAAACCGACCAGGCCGAGGGCGATGATCCGCTTCCCCCCGACGGCCTGACGGAGGCTGACCCGCACGATGGAGAGGACGCCCCTCATCGTCGGCGCACCAGGTAGCGGAAGACGCTCTCCAGCGACTCGTCCTCGGGCTCGAAGGCGGTGAGCCTGGCATCTACGTCCTTGGCGATGCGGGGCACCCGCACCCCGAGGGCTCCCAGGTCGGAGGTCTCCACGTGGAGAATCACGCCCGCCACGGTGACGGAGGAGACGATGTCGGTCTCGAGGAGCAGCGCCGCCATCCGCCTCGGCTCGTCCACCTCGATGCGGACTCGGTAGGGGATGTCGGCCATGGCATGGCGTATGGCCGTGATGTCGCCCGCAGCCGCCAGCCGGCCGTCCACGACCGCCAACACTCGGTCGGCCATCCGCTCCACCTCAGCGAGCACGTGCGACGAGACGATGACGGTCTTACCCGAGTCCGCCATCCGGCGGAAGATTCCGATGAGATGGGCCCGCTGCACCGGGTCGGTGCCGTTGAGGGGCTCGTCGAGGATGAGCACGTCGGGCGTGGTGACGAGGGCGGCCGCCACCTTGGCGCGCTGGCGCATCCCCTTGCTGAACCCCGAGATCGGCCGATCGGCCGCCGCCTGGAGGTCGACCAACGTGATCGACTCGTCGACGCTCGCCCGGGGGGCCCCGGCGAGGTCGGCGGCGTACGCCACGAACTGCCGGGCGGTGAGGAACGGGTACACCGCATCCTCCTCGGGAACGAGCGCCGCCCGGGAGTAGACGCCGGGATCGCGACGCGGATCGATGCCGAAGATGCTCACCGTGCCGTCCGACGGGCGGAGCAGCCCACAGATCATGCGCAGCAGCGTCGTCTTGCCGGCACCGTTGGGTCCGAGCAGGCCGGTGATCCCGGGCCCGAAGGAGCACGACACGTCCGAGACCGCGACCTTCTGTCCGAACCACTTGGAGACCTCGTTGACCTCGACGGTGGCGTCGGCGACGACGGCGGGCGAGGTGGTCACGTCGCCTTCTTCTGTCGGATCACGAGCAACAGGCCGAACATGGCGGCGAGGGTGAGGATGATGACCAGCGACACGAGCGGCTCGAATCCGGCCTGCTGCGGTATCCAGTCGTGGGAGTGGGTACCGAGGATCCAGTCCTTGACGTAGCCGGGATGCTGGTTCAAGGCCAGCAGGCCGAGGGCGTTGAAGCCCGAGTCGACCAGTGCGGCCGTGGCGCCCCCGGATATGAGGATGATCCCCAGGAAGAGCACCGACGCCAACGCGGCGCGCTTGGAGGTGGTGGCGATGAGGAGGGCGAGCGGGGCGTAGGCGGCGAAGTACACGAGCGATGCCAGCAGCGTCTTCCACAACGTCGGCCAGTTGTCGGCGACGTACGACCCGAAGCCGCTCACCCATGCTCTGCCGAGGAACAGGACGAGGTGGGGGAGCCAGAGGAACCCGACGACGACCGTGGCAAGCGACAGGGCGCGGCCGACGAGGTAGTCGACCGTGGTCAGCGGGCGCGACGCGTACACCGCCAGGGTGCCATGCACCCGGTCGGGGACGAGCAGCTCCCCGGCGGCGAGGGCGATGAACACCAGCGCCATGATCCCCGTGAGCTCGAAGTACTGCGCATGGCCGAAGAACGTCAACTCGGAGTCGAACTCACCGGCGACCACGCTGATCGCCACGAAGAACAGGGCCGGCATCACCGCGATGGACATGAGGACGACGGGGAAGACCTTGCGCCGCGCCCTCCTCCGCAGGCCGAGCACCCGGCGGATCCCATCGCGATAGAGCGCCCATCTGGCCCCGCTCCTGCCGAGCCGCGGCCCCTCGTGCGGCCGGTACCCGAGGTCGAAGACGACGCCCTCAGCCATCCCGGCTCTCCCCCATGAAGACGTCCTCGAGCGTGGTGCGGCGAGCCCCCAGCCGCCGTACGGGGACCCCGGTCTGGGCCAGGGCGTCACGGACCGCGGCGAAGGGATCTCCCCCTTCGAGTCTGAACCGAATCTCGGCACCCTCCACCTCCACGACGCCGCCGAGTCGGCGCAGGATCGCCGCGACCGGCTCCGGGTCGCCGACGACCTCGAACTCGAGCTCGTCGGTGGTCGACAGGTCGGTCATCGGCCCGGAGCGCAACACGTGGCCACCGTCGAGCATCACGACCCAGTCACAGGTGCGTTCGATGTCGGTGAGGACGTGTGATGAGATGATGGCGTTGATCCCGAACCCTTCGAGCCGAACAATCAAGTCGAGCATCTCCTCGCGGCCCTCCGGGTCGAGCCCGGCCGTCGGTTCGTCGAGCAGCACCAGCTGAGGGTCGTGGACGATCGCCTGGGCCAGCTTCGCCCGCTGCCGCATGCCGGTGGAGAACTCACCGACGTAGCGGAACCGCTCCTCGTGCAGCCCGACCAGCCCGAGCACGTCGCTGGCCCGCTGACGCGCCGCCCGGGTGGGCAGGCCGCCGAGTTCCGCGGCGTAGATGAGGAAATCGGCGGCGGTCTGATCAGGCGGCAGGCAGTCGCCCTCCGGCATCCACCCGACCTTCGAGCGGACCTCGAGCTGGCGAGTGGCGACGTCCATCCCGAGGACTTCGACGCTCCCGGCGGCGGCGGGGAGCACGCCGAGGAGGATCTTGAGGAGAGTGGTCTTGCCGGCGCCGTTTGCTCCGACCAGCCCGATCTTCCCTGCGGGGACGGTGGTGGTAATGCCGTCGATCGCCACGATGTCGCCGTAGGCGAACCGCAGCCCGGTGAGGGCGACGATCGGGGTGGCGTCCATGGCGGCCGACGATACACGCCGCCCGTCGCCGGTCACCCGTCGGCGGCTCTCTCCAAGGTTCCTACCTGTTCCACCACCGTTTGAGCGCCTCCCACCCGGTGGGGCGTCGAGGGAGCTCCGGTGCAGCGGGAACCACGGGCGCCGTCGGCACGGCCCCCAGGCGCGACTTGAGCTCGTCGCGCTCGGATCGGATCTCGCCGAGGCGTTCCCGCAGGAACGTCGCTTCCGTCTCCGCCTTGGCGGCACGTTCTCGTGCCTCGGCGAGCCGCAGGCCGGCCTCATGGAGGTTGCCCAGCTGGTCCATCAGCCGGTCCCAGGCATCGCGGGGCACCAGCATGGCCGTGCCGTCGGCGCTCGGCCCAGTGGCGCCGGGACGGGAGGGGGCGGAGGCGTCACGGGCGGTCCTCGCCAGCCGGTGGGCGATCGACTCGGGGGTGACCATCCACTGGCGGCCGCGGGGGCCCTCCGCCATCACGGCGTCGATGAGGCCGCGCCGCGCCCACCCGCGCAACGCCCCGAGGGTCACCCCGAAGCGATGCTCGGCCTCGCGTAGCGAGATGCGGCCGCCGAGCGGCTCGACGACGGACTCCGACGCCGTCGGGTGCCCTTCACCCGCGCGGCGGCCGGGACGCTTGTCCCAGGTGAACGCGGGATCGGTCACGCGCAGCAGGTTAGGGAACGTAGCGGGGCGCCCGGGGGGAGAGATGGCTGACAGCGTGGTTTCGTTGCCCGTTGCCCGCAAGAGTCGCGCCGAAGGGTCCGCCGAGTTGCCAATTGCGAATCGCCTGCCATCGCCCTCGGCTTGCCCTCCGGGGGCACTGGTCCCGTGGGATAATCCCCGCCGTGGCCCGTCGCGACCTCCCCAACGAAGAAGCCGTACGCGCATTGGTGACGCGCGTGGTCGACGCCGTCGCCGTTGCCCCCGTGGCGATGGCCGAACGATCCGAGGCAAGCCCACTTCCGACGGACGGCGCCATTGCGATCGGTGCCGATCACGGCGGGTTCCGGCTGAAGGAGCGGCTCGGCTTCCGCCTGCGCGAGGCCGGCCGGCGAGTGGTCGACTGCGGCACCGACTCGACCGAGGCGGTCGACTATCCCGACTTCGCCCTGGCGGTGGCCGAGAAGGTGGCCTCGGGGGAGTGTTCCGAGGGGATCGTGGTCGACGGGGCCGGGATTGGATCGGCGATGGTGGCCAACAAGGTGCCCGGGGTGAGGGCAGCCCTGTGCTACGACATCTCCTCGGCCCGCAACAGCCGGGAGCACAACCACGCCAACGTCCTCACCCTCGGGGCGGGGTTGATCGGTGAGGCGCTCGCCTGGCAGATCGTCGAGGAGTGGCTGGCGACCCCGTGGGCCGCGGGCCGCCACGCCAAGCGGGTCGAGAAGATCGACGCGGTCGATCACCGGTACGCCCGGCTCGGGGAGGCCGTGTGACCGATCGCGACGCCATCATCGAAGCCGTCACCCGAGAGGTGCTCGCCACCATCGCCGGCGAGGCGTGGGACGATTGCCTGTCCTGTGTGGGTGATTGCGTCGTCCACTCGGCGGAGAAGGTGCGCTCGGTGCTCGCCGCCGGCGCTACTCGGGTGTCGTTCAACGGCGTGGGCGCCGACGTACCGTCGGACCTCGCCGGGTTCATCGACCACACGCTGCTCAAGCCCGACGCCACCGCCGCGGAGATCGATCGGATGTGCGACGAGGCGATCGAGTACGGCTTCGCCTCGGTGTGTGTGAATCCCACCTGGGCCAAGCGGGTTGCGGACGCACTCAAGGAGTCGGACGTCGTGGCGTGCTGCGTCGTCGGGTTCCCCTTTGGGGCGACCACCCCGGAGATCAAGGCGATGGAGGCCCGGCGGGCGATTCGCGACGGGGCGCGGGAGATCGACATGGTGGTGAACATCGGCGCGCTCAAGTCGGGCGACTACGGCCTCGTCGAGCGTGACATCGCCGGAGTGGCGGAGGCGTGCCGCGAGGCGGGTGCGCTGTGCAAGGTCATCCTGGAGACGGTCCTGCTCACCGACGAGGAGAAGGTGATCGGGTCCCGTCTCGCCGTGAAGGCACGCGCCGACTTCGTCAAGACGTCGACCGGGTTCGGCGGGGGCGGAGCGACCGTGTACGACGTGGCGCTGATGCGTGAAGCGGTCGGCCCCAAGATCGGGGTGAAGGCGTCCGGGGGCATCCACAGCGCCGAGGACGCCCGTCAGATGATCGCCGCCGGCGCAACGCGAATCGGGGCATCGGCGGGGATCCAGATCGTCACGGGAGGAGCATCGAGTGGCCAGCATTGATCTGCGGGGATATTCCTTCCTCGACAGCCTCCAACCGCAGTACGCCGCCTTCCTCGGGACGGTGGCCCAGGGCTTCCTGCCGCTGGCCGGCGACGCCTCCCTCTACGTCGAGATCTCCCCGGGCATCGAGATCAACCGGATGACCGACATCGCCCTCAAGGCGACGACGGTGAAACCGGGGATGCAGATCGTGGAACGCTACTTTGGGCTCCTCGAAGTTCACTCGCCCTCCCAGGCCGAGGTGCGCGCCGCCGGAGCCGCCATCCTCGCCGAGATCGGCGCCACCGAGGCGAGTCGCATCAAGCCGAAGATCGCGTCGAGCCAGATCATCCGTCGGATCGACGATCACCAGGCCCAGCTCATCAACCGGATGCGCCACGGCCAGATGATCATCCCCGGCCAGACCCTGTACCTCCTCGAGATGGAGCCGGCGTCGTACGCCGCCCTCGCTGCCAACGAAGCGGAGAAGGCGGCGCACATCAACGTGCTCGAGGTGAGGTCGTTCGGGTCGCTCGGCAGGGTCTACCTCGGCGGCGAAGAGCGGGACATCGATGTCGGATGGCGGGCGGCGGTGGCCGCCCTCGAAGGTCTCGAAGGCAGGGACGCCGGCTGAGCGGATCGGGAGTCGGAGAGAAAGGGAGAGCGAGAAGCACATGGCTGAAGCACTCGGAATGATCGAATGCCGCGGTTTCGCGGCGATGGTCGAGGCCGCCGACGCGATGGTGAAGGCGGCCAAGGTGGAGCTCGTCTCGTACGAAAAGACCGGCGGCGGCTACGTCACCGCGATCGTCCGCGGCGATGTCGCCGCGGTGAAGGCCGCCATCGACGCCGGCACCCGCGGCGCCGAGAAGGTGGGCGAGGTCGTCTCCACGCACGTCATCGCTCGCCCGCACGTAAACATCGACCTGGTCCTCCCCCTCGGCCGCGCCGACGAGGCCGCGGCCGAGTCCTGAATCCGGTCCCGGCGTGTTGCTCGGCCGGGTAGCCGGGACGCTGGTCGCGTCGAACAAGGAGCCCACGATGGAGGGGCTCAAGTTCCTCGTGATCCGCCAGCTCGACGTCGATGACGCCGAGACGGGCGGCTACGTCATCGCCGTCGACGGCGTGGGCGCCGGCGTCGGCGAGGTGGTGATGTATGCCACCGGCTCTTCGGCGCGCCAGACCGCAGCCACCCGAGACCGTCCCTGCGACGCGGTGGTCATGGCCATCGTCGACACTTGGGAGGTCGGCGGTGAGGTGAGATACACCAAGTGAAGCCCTACACCGAAGACGAGATCCAGGCAATCATCGCGCGGGTGCGGTCCCGTCTCGGTGGGACGCCCGACCGGGTCCCGATCCACCCTCACATCCCGGTCGACATCCCGGGGACCGACCTCGGCGAAGGCATCTACGCCACCATCGACGAGGCGGTGAATGCCGCCGAGCGCGCGCAGCAGCGGTATGCCGACGCCGGCACCGATCTTCGCGAGGCGGTCATCGCATCGATTCGCCGTGTGATGGTCGACAACGCCGAGCGGCTCGCCACGATGGCCCACGAGGAGACCGGCCTCGGCCGCACCGAGGACAAGGTGCGCAAGAACATCCTCGTCGCCACCAGGACCCCGGGCCCCGAGGACCTCGCCCCCCTGATCAAGACGGGAGACGACGGGATGATGCTCACCGAGCACGCCCCGTTCGGACTGGTCGGCTCGATCACTCCGGTCACCAACCCGACGGCAACGGTGATCAACAACACCATCGCCATCCTCAGCGGCGGCAACGCGGTGGTGTTCAACGTCCACCCCAATGCCAAGGGAGTCTCCGCGGAGAACGTCCGGCTCCTCAATCGGGCGGTGATCGCCGCCGGCGGCCCGCCCGATCTCGTCACCGCCATCCCCGATCCGACCATCGAGAGCGCCCAGGCGCTCATGCACCACCCGAAGGTGCGGGTCCTGCTGGTGACTGGAGGGCCCGGCGTGGTCCGTGAGGCCCTCAAGACCGACAAGCGCGCCATCACCGCCGGCCCGGGCAACCCACCGGCGGTCGTCGACGAGACCGCGGACATCGAGCGGGCCGCCCGCGACATCGTCGCTGGCGCGTCGTTCGACAACAACGTCATCTGCACCGACGAGAAGACGGTGATCGCGGTCCGGTCGATCGCCGACGAGCTGATCCGCGCGATGTCCCGCCACGGAGCGCACGTGCTCAAGGAGCACGAGCTGCGCAAGGTCGAGCGGGTCATCTTCGAGTCGATGGGCCCGCCCGGGAAGGCGGGAGTGATCAACCGCGCCTGGATCGGCAAGAACGCCGCCGACATCGCCGCCGCCGCCGGCGTCGACGTGGACGGCGACCCTCGTCTCCTGCTGGCCGACGTCCCCAACGACCACAATCTGGTCTGGACCGAGCAGATGATGCCGGTGCTGCCGGTGACAAGGGTCGGTGACGTAGACGCCGCCATCGACCTCGCCATCCGTTCCGAGCACCGTTTCCGTCACACGGCTTCGATCCACTCGAGCCACGTGGCGACCATCACCCGCATGGCGCGGTCGATCAACGTCTCGATCTTCATCGCCAACGGCCCCAACTACGCCGGCCTCGGCCAGGGCGGAGAGGGGTTCACTTCGTTCTCCATAGCCAGCCCGACCGGGGACGGCATGACCCGGCCGCTCACCTTCACCCGGGAGCGCCGGATCGCCGTGGTCGGCGCGCTGAGGATCGTCTGATGCAACCCGCCATCTCCTTGCTCGA
>Ga0299915_10003593_pt1 | contig 11201 bp, 5 predicted proteins | sample RVTome_13_FD_200263 | JGI IMG/M metagenome (GOLD analysis project Ga0299915, IMG submission 200263) | Soil microbial communities from uranium-contaminated site in the Upper Colorado River Basin, Wyoming, United States - RVT92D227 (version 2) ... | reverse complement strand
GGTCGTTGCCCTCCTGCTCGTCCTCATCCGACTCAAATGGGACCTCGGCCTCGCCCTCGTCCTGGACAGCCTTCTCGTCGCCCTCCTCTTCGGGCTCTCCCTGCCCAGGCTGGGCCGGGCGGCGCTTGAGGGCGCGACCGCGGGCGAAACCCTGGAGCTCGTCGGGATCGTCCTTCTCGTTCTCTATCTCGGCCAGTTCCTGCAACGGAGCGGGGCCTTCCGCCGGATGGTGGACGGGCTCCGGAACCTGGTCCACGACGCCCGGCTCATCCTGGCCATTCCCTCGGCCGCCATCGGCCTCCTCCCGATGATGGCCGGAGCGATGATGGGCGCGCCCATCGTCGAAGAGGCGGGCCGTCGCTGGGACCTGAGCGCGGCTTGGAAGACCTTTTACAACTACTGGTTCCGGCACATCTGGGAGTACAGCTGGCCGCTCTACTTGAACCTCATCCTGGCCTCGGCCATTCTTCGGATCCCGATCAAGACGCTCTGTCTCGTCCAGTTCCCGTTCACCGTGCTCGCCGCGGGGACGGGCCTCTTCGTCCTCTTCCGCAAGTTGCCCTATCTTCCCAAGGAGTCCGATAACGGCCGGCCCTGGCAGAACATCGCGGCTGTCGTCCTCGGGATCTGGCCCATCCTCCTGACCATTATCCTGGTTTTCGCCTTCAAGTTGGGGATGCTCCCGGCCCTGGCCCTGTCCTCGGTGTTGACCCAGGTCTTCACGCGGCTCGACCTCCGCGAGCGCTGGGTGACGGTCCGCGAGGGCTTCTCGCCGCGGATCGCCCTCCTCACCGTGGCCCTCATGGTCTTCAAGCGGGTCCTCGAAACTTCGGGCGCCCTGGACGCCGTCGCCCGCGTCGTCGACCCAAAGGGGCCTTCGGCCTTGATCCTCCTTTTCGCGGCGCCCTTCCTGGTCGCTATCCTGACCGGCGTCAACCAGGCGTTCGTCACCATCACCTTCCCGCTCCTGGTGCCGATCATCGGCCGGGAGAAGCCCGACGTCGTCCTGGCCCTCTTCGCCTATGTGAGCGGGTTCGCCGGGATCCTCCTGTCGCCGGCGCACCTCTGCCTGGCCTTGACAGCGGATTATTTCAAAGCCGGTCTCGGCGACGTTTATCGGATCCTCATCGGGCGGGTGGCCGTCGTGTTCGGGGCGGCGCTCCTCGTTCTCATATTGACACGGGTCTTCTGAGGCCCGAACGGACCGGGCCGCGGAAGGTCCGGGATTCCTCCTCTGGGAGTGAGCCATGGACGAGACGAAAAAAGGACAAGCCGGGGCGGGAACGCGCCGCCTCTACTTTGAGGACGCCTATCTCACCGAATTCGAAGCGCGGGTCGTGGACCGCCTCACCCGGGACGGCCGGGCTGCGGTCGTCCTCGAGGCGACCGCCTTCTATCCCGAATCGGGCGGGCAGCCGCCGGACCGCGGGACCTTGAATGGCGTGCCCGTCTCGGATGTCCAGGAGGACGACGTCCGCATCGTCCATCTTCTGGACGGCCAGACGACCGGCGAGTCGGCGCGCGGGTGCGTCGACTGGCCGCGGCGTTTCGACCACATGCAGCAGCACACCGGCCAGCACATCTTGTCCCAGGCCTTCGTCGAAACGAGGAATGGAGAGACGCGCTCGTTCCACCTCGGCCCCGATGTTTCGACCCTCGAGATCGGCCTGCGGTCCGCCGACGAGGCCGATATCGAGGCGGCCGAGCGCGCGGCCAACAAGATCGTTTTTGAGGATCGCGAGATCAAGACGTATTTCGTGCCCCAGGATCGGATCCATGAGGTTCCCCTCCGCCGGCCGCCCAAGGTCTCCGGTCTCATCCGCGTCGTCGAGGTGGCCGGCTTCGACTATTCAGCCTGCGGGGGAACCCACGTCCGCCGCACGGGCGAGGTCGGCCTCATCAAGGTCATCGGCTGGGAAAAGATCCGGGACAATGTCCGCTTCACGTTCGTCTGCGGCGGCCGGGCGCTCGCGGACTATGCGGCCAAAACCCGAAACCTGCGGCGGATCGCCGGGGCTTTTTCGGCCCAGGAAAAGGACGCCGCCGGGGCCGTCGAGAGGACGGTGGCCGACCTCAAGGACGCCCGGCAAAAGAACCGGAAGATGGCCGAGAGCTTGGCCGCGGCGGAGGCCAGAGAACTCGTCGCCCGCGCGACGGGGCCGGTCATCACCGTGCACTTGACGGACCGCACGCCCGAGGAAGCCCGTTTCCTCGCCCTCCAGGTCATCCGGGCCGGGAATTTTGCGGCCCTCTGCGGTGTGCCGGCCGGAGAGAGAGGTCATTTCATTCTTGCCGCCGCGGACGGCCTGGGGCTCGATATGAGGAAGCTCATCCCGGTCGTCTCGGCCACCGTGCCGGCCAAAGGCGGGGGCGGCCCGAGCCTTGTGGAGATGGTCACCGCCGAACCTGCCCGGCTGGCGGAGGCGCTTGCCGCCGCCCGTTCATTCCTCGAATCCGAGCTGGCTAGGAAATAAGCTCTTCTCCCAATTTCGTAGCGGGCTCTTGCGCGGCGACGGAATCTCCCTGAAGCCCCCCGTAGCGGAGGGGGACCCGCCCTCTGGGCGGGGGAACCGCCGGGACCGGCACCGAGAGGTCTCTGCCCCGCGAATCCCCTACAGGAAGCGCGGGACTGGCCCCTAAAGGCCCCTGCCCCGTGTCTCTCCTCAAGGACCCACGGGACTGGTTCCCCGGGGTCGGGGGGAGAGGGGAGATTCGTCGGCGCGCTTTCTTGGCACGCTTACGAAATAGGGAGATGAGCCTTTTCATGGTAGCTTTCAAGGTGAACTGCGCGACCCGGTTTACTTTTTTTTGACAATCGTTTTACCGGCTGGTGACACCTCCTTCTTGTATCCGGCCTATCTTGGAGCCGGAAGCCAACAAAGGAGGACAACATGTCACGCTTCTTCGCCAAGGGTTTTTGGGTCTTCGCTCTGAGCCTCGGTCTCGCGCTGGCCGCGTTTCCCCAGGACAAGAGCGACCCCGGCACGGTTAAAATCGACTGGGAGGAGTTCAAGAAACTCCTCAATCTCGGGAAGGACGAAATCGTCCTCTCCTGGACCGAGTTCCAAAGGATCATCGCCCAGACCGGGACGAGCTTCGTCCCGGCGTTCGAGCTGCGGGACGAAAAGGTCGTCCTGACCCGGGCGCAGTTCCGCTCGCTTCTCGAAAAAATGAAATTGCCGGTCACGACGACGGTCTACCGGCCGGCCGAGTTCCTATTCCGGCGGACGGCTTACCGGGCCCGGGTCGCCGGCGGGGCGGTCCTGGTGCGGGCCGAAATCGCCGTCGAGACGTTTCCCGAGCCGGCGGGAGCCTACGTCAAGATCCCGCTGTTCCCGGCTTCGATCGCTTTGCGAGAAGTCTGGCTGAACGACGTCCCGGCGCTCGTCGAAACGCCCGACGGACGCTATTCCGTCGCGACAAATAAAGCCGGGCCGCTGCGGATCACGGCCGATTTCTCGCTCCGCGCGCCGGTGGAGCAGGCCCAAGGCATTACCTTCCCCATCCTCCGCTCGCCGATCACCACCTTCGAGATCGACCTGCCCTACGGTCCGCTCGATGTCGAAGTCTCCGGGGCGCAGCAGGTCGAGGTCTCCGAACGCGGCGGGACGACGCATGTCGCCGCCGTCCTGACGCCGGCGGAAAACGTCTCTCTCAAGTGGCGCAAGAAGATCCCCGAAGCGGTGAGCGGGCCGGCCAAGATCTACGCCGACACCGTCACCCTGATCTCGGTCGAGGACGACGCCCTTCGGGTGAACGCCGAGATCGCCCTCTCCGTCCTGCAGAATTCCATCCCGGCCGTCGTCCTGCGCGTCCCCGACGGATACAGTATTCTGGACGTCCGCGGCAACGGGGTCGGCGACTGGAGGGAGATCCCCCGCCGGGACGCTTCGTACCTCGAAATCCCCTTCGATTTTCCGAAGAAAGGGAATTTCACCTTCACGGTTTCGGCCGAAAAACTCCTCCCCAGCGCCGGAGCTACGGCCGAGTACGCCGGCTTCGCCGTCGTCGACGCCGTCCGGGAAAAGGGCTTTCTCGGAGTCGAGCTCAAGGGCGCGGCCGAGGTCTCACTGGCGAACGCCAAGGGCGCCGACGCTCTCGATGTCTCCGAGCTCCCGGCGGCGCTCATCGGGCGTTCCTTGAAACCTCTTATTTTCGGCTTCAAGTACCTCCGGCCTCCTTTTGCCCTGGCCCTCGAGGTCAAGAAGCACGAGGCCGTCCCGGTGATCAGCACGGTCATCGACCTGGCCAGCGGAGTGACGCTCTTCACCGAGGACGGCAAACGCGTCCACCGGGTCGTCTATTCGGTCCGGAACACCTCCAAGCAGTTCCTCAAGGTGGCCCTGCCGAAAGGGGCCGAGCTGTGGAGCGTCTTCGTCGGCGGCGAACCGGCCAAGCCGAGATGGGGAGAAAACGAGATCCTCATCCCCCTCAACCGTTCCCGCGAGGGCGCGTCCGGACTGACAGCGTTCGACGTGGAGCTGATTTATTACGAAAAAGCGGCCCGCTTCGGCGCGTTCGGCCGGCGGGGGACGCGCTTCCCCGTCCCCGACGTCATCGTCAGCCAGGCCCTCTGGTCCGTCTATCTTCCCGAGGGGTTCGACTATCTCCATTTCGGCGGTTCGGTCGAAAAAGAGCGGCTGGCCAGCGGCCTTCGCCCCCTCCTGGGATGGAGGCGCCGGTCGGCGGCTCCCGCCTTGCCCGGTGCCGCGGAGCCGGGAGAAATCGACCCCGAGTTCAAGGACAAGATCCTCCGCGAAGCGGACGAGATGAAGAAAGAATTCCGCTCCAACCTCGGCGTCCCGACGGCCCAACTCGCCTCCCAGGCCGAGAACGAGATCCGCTTCAACCAACGGGTCGAGGACGCGCAGAGAGGCAAAATCGCCGTGGCGACGGGAATTTTACCCCTCCGCGTTGAGATCCCGACCTCGGGCGAACTCTATCGCTTCGCCAAAACTCTGGTCAGCGGGGAGGAAATGGACTTGAACCTGACGTTCATGGCCGGCGGCTTCAAGACGGCGGGGGTCGTCCTCATCACGGCGATCCTCGGCCTGGCGACCGTTCTCGTTTTGCGGAACCGGCGGGGAAGCGCCGGCGGGCGGCCCGGGCGGGGCGGGGCCATCAAGATCGCGATCTTCCTCTTCGCCGGGGCGCTTGCGCTCTGGGTGCTATCTAAAATCCTGGCCGTGGTTTGCCTTCTCGGCGCCGTCGCCGCTCTCATCATTTCCAGGGCCGAGGGCCGGCCGAAAGCGATAAGACCGCAAGCCTAAGGATTGAGTTCAAGCGTAAGGGCGGGCGCGAAGATCGACCTTCCGCCCGCCCTTCCCGGCCAGCCCGCGCCAGCCCAGATTCGCGGCTGGCCGGTCATTCATCGTAGCCGAGCTCGCTTATAACAGGACAACGGGACAGGGCGCTTTTCTACACCTTCAGCTTCTTTGGGCTCTTCTCCCAATTTCGTAGGGGACTCTTGCGCGGCGACGAAATCTCCCCGAAGTCCCCTCAATGGCTAAAGCGGATCGGGGACATATTCCTGAGGTCCTGGCCCCCTCAGCGGCCCGTGGGGATCGTACACATGTTGCTGAGGTGCGCGTCCCTCTTCTGGGCTGAAGGAACCGCCGGGACTGGCACCTGAAGGCCCCTGCCCCGTGTCTCTCCTCATGGACCCACGGGACTGGCACCTGAAGGCCCCTGCCCCGTGTCTCTCCGCAAGGACCCACGGGACTGGCACCTGAAGGCCCCTGCCCCGCGAATCCCCTCCAGGAAGCGCGGGACTGGTTCCCCGGGGTCGGGAGGAGAGGGGAGATTCGTCGGCGTCCTTCCTTGCCGCGCTCACGAAACTGGGAGGAGAGCCGTGTTATTCGTAGCGGAGGGAAATGATAGGGTCGACGCGGGACGCTTTCTGGGCGGGGAAGATGCCGAAGAAGAGGCCGATGGTGACCGAGACGAAGAGCCCGATTGCGACGGACCAGAGCGAAACCGCGGCCGGAAGCGGTGTCGCCGCCCGGACGAGGAGGGCGATCCCGAACCCGACCAGGACGCCGAGGAGGCCGCCCACGCCCGTCAACACGATCGCCTCGATGAGGAACTGGCGGAGGATATCCCGGCCCCGGGCGCCGATGGCCTTGCGGATGCCGATCTCCCGTGTCCGCTCCTTGACCGAGACGAGCATGATGTTCATGACCCCGATCCCGCCGACGAGCAGGCCGATCGACGAGATGACGATCATGACCAGGTAGGCCGCCCCGGTGATCTGATTGTAGAGGTCGACGATCGAGTCCTGGGTGAAGACGGAGAAATCGTTGGGCTTGCCGTAGGGGACCTTGCGGCGTTGCCGCATGACGTTGGTGATCTGCTCGATCGTTTCATCGAGCGTCCCCGCCGTCCGGGGCGCGGCGATGATCTCTATATTTTCCTTTTCATAGGTGAAATACTTCATCAACGTCGTGATGGGGATCCCCACGAAGTTGTCCCGGGACTGGCCGAACATCTGGCCGCGCTTGTTGAGCACCGCGATGACGGTGAAGGTCTCGGGCCCGATGCGGATCTCCTTGCCGAGCGGGCTGAGGCCGGGGAAGAGGGTGTCGGCCAGCTCGGACCCCAGGACGGCGACGCGGGCGCTGTGGGTCAGCTCGGCCTCGGTGATGTTCCGGCCCTCCTTGGGAAGATAGAGGGACATGACGGTCGGCCACTTCTCGTTCATCCCGAGGACCATGGCCGTGTCGCTCTTGGCGTTACGGTACTTGACCTCGAGGGGGTCAAAGGGACTGACGTAGATATCGACCGCCACGGCTTTGACGAGGGGGGCCTCGCGCTCGATGGCCAGGGCGTCGTCGTAGGTCAGGTCCTTGCGGTTCCGCTCCTCGTCGGACCTGCGCCCCATCTGGACGGCATCATACTTGGTGACGAAGATGAGGTCCGAGCCGACCGACTGGAGCTCGGCCAGGAAGGACTTGTTGAGCCCCTGGATGACCGAGACCATGCCGATGACGGTCATGACGCCGATGACGATGCCCAGGATGGTCAGGAAGGACCGCAGCTTGTGCTGCCGGAGGGAGTCCATGGCCATCCAGAAGACCTCGCGGAAGACCTGGAAGCGGATCATGTCTCCGCCCTCAGGGCCTCGACGGGGTCGAGCTTGGCCGCCCGGTTGGCGGGATAGATGCCGAAGAACAACCCGATCGACCAGGACATCACGATAGCCAGAAGGACCGAGAAGGGCTCGACGCTGGAGGGCATGGACGTGGCGGCCGTGACGGCCTTGGCTGCGGCGAAACCCAAAATGATGCCGATGATGCCGCCGACCGCCGATATAACGGACGCCTCGAGCAGGAACTGGAAGAGGATGTCCCGCCGCCGGGCGCCGACGGCCATGCGGATGCCGATCTCCTTGGTCCGTTCGCTGACCGAGACGAACATGATGTTCATAATGACGATCCCGCCGACGAGGAGGGCAATGGAGGAAACGGCGATCATGGCGAAGTAGATGCCCGACGTCGCGGTTTTATAGAAGCTGATAAAGGTCTCCGAGGTCGCGAAAGCGAAATCGTCGGTGTCCTTGTAGGTCCGTTTGCGGAACGAGCGCAGGAGGGTCCGGACTTCCTCCTGAGCGGAGGCCATTTGCTCCTGGGAATGAGTGTGAATGTTGATGCCGATCGAGCGGCGGGAGCCGTATGTCTTCATGAAGGTCGTGATGGGGACACGGACGTAGTTATCCTGGCTGAAGCCCAGGATCTTGCCCTTCTTCGTCCCGACGCCGATGATGAGGAAGTTCGTGTTGCCGACCTTGAGCCAGCGGCCGATCGGGTCCACGCCCGGGAAGAGGTTTTCGGCGATCTCGGAGCCGATGACGCACACGGCGCGGGAGCGGTCCTCGTCCTCCTTCTGGATGTGCCGGCCCGCCTGGAGCTCGAGGATGGACCCGATCTCGTGGTCGAGATAGGTCACGCCGCGGATCTCGGAGTCCTTCACGGACTGGTTGCCGACTTTGACCGTCCGCGATGTGCTCGTCGTCGCCCCGACGAGAGTACAGGACCGGCAGTTGGCGCGCAGCATCTCGAGCTCGGCCATGGTCAGGTCCTTGCGCTTCATTTGCTCACGGAACTCCTTGAGGGAGGTCCCGATCATGGAGAACTTCTGGACCGAGAAGTCGTTGGCCCCGAAGAAGGACATCTTGGTGTAAACGTAGTTGTTGAGCCCCTGGATGACCGATACGACGGCGATAATCGTCAGGACGCCGATAATGATGCCGAGGAGGGTCAGAAAGGTGCGGAGCTTGTTGGTCCGGAGCGAGCCCACGGCCATGGAGAAAGACTCGCCGAAGTTCAGTTTGGCCATCGATGCACCATTAACCTTTATATTATACGACAGCCGAGAAAAACGGTTCAGGCATTGCCCGTGGAACAGGGGAAGATCCGCCCTGCCGGCCTGGTCGGCGGCCGACGCCTGGGGTCACGTGGAGGTTTCGAAGGACAGGCGGAGTGAGCTAAGTAATTGATAAAAAACAAAAAATAATTCGTGTTGTTTTAAGAGTCTTTCCTATCTGCATTTTTCATATTTTTCTAGCCATCTTTTCCCCGCGTCGGTGAAACATCCCCCCAGGAAGGGATATTTTTCCAATTCGTCAGGAGGTTGGGGGATATTGAAGACGAAACACTTGTACTTTTTTCCCTTTGGATAAGCGACCAGACATCTGTAGAGCGCATCAGGATCCCACGGTAACGGCTCTATTCCTGGCCCCTGTTCTTTCCAGCACCTTTCCAACTCGGCTTCGAGCTCCTTGCGGGCTTTATCTTGACACTTCTGTTTATCCGCGGGGCGGTGGGACTGGTTCAGGCGCTGGCTGCCCTGCTGGCCGGGCTGAGCCATCCCGTCGGTCGGATCGAACGTCGGTTTATTCTCGCCGCCTTCTCCCCGCGTTCCCGCTCCGGCCGGCCCGCCGAGAGGTAGTGGGAACCCGGCAAAATCCATTGAGGCCAGCAGACCGTTTGACCGCGGACCAATTCGCCCTCCCTGGTCGCAAGGACCCGTTCCCGTAATGGGCAGACCGGAGGCCACGCCGTTCGTGCCGACCTCCGTGTTGATTCCCTCGTAAATGGTTACTTCGTACTGCCAAGCCCTCTTAACAAGATTCACAGGGTCCAGGATCCAACCCGCGCGGTCTGTTCCGCTCCCCTCGACAACCTCCTTTAAGGCCTGGGCGAAATGGGCGAGCGCCATGACCCTGGCCATGCTTTCCGCGGATGAACCCGGGCTCCGCTGGGCTTGGCGGCGCCTCACTTTAGCAAAGCCCTCGGTCAGGAGCTCCAAGTCCTTCCGGTGCCCTTGGGCCCAGAGGTAGCGCTCCGCGACGCCGGAGAATCGGCCAGACTCTCGCCCGCCCCGTCCTCCGCCAGACGGGACGCCGACAAACGTCCAGCCCGCCCCGGGCCACTCGGCCGAGAGCTTCTTCCCCGGCTCGTCCGGGTCGGGATAAGTGAGGCGGATAGACCGAAAGGCGTAGCCTTTGAGCGAGGGCTCGCCGGAAATGCTCGTCGGCGTGATGCCATCGTCATACTCCGCCTCGATGCGGTTCCCGTCCTTGTCGGCGATAAGCGTAATGCGTCCTTGGTCGTCGCGGGCGACGTGGAGGGGCGCGGGAACGGAAAGCTCGATGCGGATCTCCCAATAACCGCGCGGAAAGTAGCGAATAAAATAACCTTCCGGATGCAGGGACCACCGCCCTCTGGGAACCTGGCGGTCTTCCTTGTCGGGCGGGGGGTCCCCGGTGAGGACGGCCACCCGTTCCAGCTCTTCATATGTCGCCTGTGCTTGGCTCAACTTCGACCTGAGCTCGGCCTCGGCTTCGAGGGCCCGGCGGGCCGCCGGCGGCAACTTCTCGAAAGCCTTATCCTTCAGGCTTTGGGGGACCAGGCCCAGCGCGCCTCCGTTGAGCCTCAAGATCTCCTGCGGGGTGAGGAGCTTGGCCGCGGTGAGCTGGTAGGAGCGCGGCATACTGCTGAATTTCGCGCGGGCGACGATCGCCCACAACAGGACCTGGATATCCCTTTGGGGGATATCGGGATGCAGGTAAGACTTCCGGAGGACACTGAGAACGATGTCGGCGAGCGGCCCTTTCTGGGGAGCGTGGAGGTAGCCCGACCCTCCGCGGTCCCCGGAGGGGGCGTACGTCCCGGCCTTCAGGCAATAGCTTTCGGCCTCGAATTCCAGGTCGCCGGTTCGCTCGAGGATGAAGACCCCCTCGGGGGTTCGAGGGAGCATGGTCAGCGGCATGAAGTATTCCGGGTCGTAATCGTCTAGGAAGGGGACCTCCGTGACGGCATCCCGTATGCCGGTCGTGAGGGGAGACTCGCCTTTCAAGATGTCGTCCAGGCCGGGGATGTCTTTTGGAATCTTGATTTTCGGTAGTTGGACCTGACCGGACAGAACGCCGACAGCCAGAAGGCAAACACAGAAAACGGCCAGGGCCGCCAACGCTTTTTTCATGGGTCCTCTCCCTCCAGCCTCAAGAAGAAAGCTCTTGCGGGGCCTGGAAAAAAGATACAGACATTCGCCAATCGAAGTCAACCGCCGGCGATGGGCAACGAACCGAAAGAAGGCGGGTTTCGGTTGAATCAAGTCGGCGGCAGGCTGACTCCCAGTGCCTTGAGACCAAGATAGATTAAAGCCAGGCCGATACTGATGCAAGCCCGACGATCTCCGCCAGCACCGGCTCATTCAGAGACCTAAGGCCGAATAACCGCAGAGTTGGAATATCCAAGTCCAGCTCTGCAAGAGGCCATGATCAGGGCCGTTATTAAGCAAAGCCCCGGTCGCGTTGCCCGGCTGATGAGAGCGGACAACGAATTCGAGTTTGCCGGGCCGGCCAACTTTCCTGTATCAGCGCGCCAAATCTTGACAATGCATGTCGAGCGCCGGAGAATGGAGCTCAGAGGTTTCCGGAGAAACGTGGCCGCCAAACCGAAGCCCGGGACGAAAGCGGGAGGTGCAGTCCCCAAGCCGATGGACATCAATTGCCTGTACTTCGACGAGCCGGGGGCGCACAATACCGAAGCGACACTCGCCCGGGCCGCGGAACGCGCGGCGCAACTCGGTCCGATCCGCGTCCTCGTCGCCAGCGCCTCGGGGGGAACCGGAGTCGCGGCGCTCCGGCACTTCTCCGGCCGCGACCTCGTCGTCGTGACCCACTCGACGGGCTTCGCCAA
>Ga0299915_10003592_pt1 | contig 11204 bp, 15 predicted proteins | sample RVTome_13_FD_200263 | JGI IMG/M metagenome (GOLD analysis project Ga0299915, IMG submission 200263) | Soil microbial communities from uranium-contaminated site in the Upper Colorado River Basin, Wyoming, United States - RVT92D227 (version 2) ... | reverse complement strand
CCAGACCTTTCTCAACAAGGAATTGCTGTCCAATAAACAGTTCTTTGGTGGCGCGCGCGATTTGCGAGTGTGTCATTAGAAGGGAAAAGATAACATTAGATTTATTAGTGGTACTGGAAAAGCATTGAGGTTCATGCACTCTGGCTTCTAACTTGTCATTTTTTTGACTATTTTTCCGTACTTGTCCGCTTCTTCGTCGCCCAAGAAGTGGCGCCAGTTTCACATATTTCGGAGAAAAAAGGAGAGTTCGATGGGCTGAAAATCCGTTTTAAGGACCTTCTATATGCCTGAATTTAGCAGTGTAGGGTCCTTCTCCAGGATATCGCCGTCTGAAATGGCCTGAGGGTCTTCCTTCCAGGATTTCTTGGAACCATGCTTCGTGTTCGATTTCTTCATGAAGGATGGCTAAAGAAAGGTCATAGGTGCGGTGATCTTTTCCTTGAGTCAAGTTGCATATGTCGGTGTAGACTCGCACGGCGCATCTTTCAGCTTCTAATAGAACTTTGAGGACGGCACTTACTTCGCTGGGATTAGTAGGAAGATACGGGGCTGAACAAGCAGATGCATCATGCAGTTCTTTGAGATCCCTGTATAGTTCTCCTCCTAACTCATAAATGCGCGGAGCAAGGGTTTCAAAGTGAAGTCTATCTTCCAGCCTTGCGTCTTCAGCTATCTCTTTCACCGTTTCGCCTTGTAATCCTGTGCAGTGCATTCTCAGGAGCGTATAGTAATAGTAAGTTGTGAGCTCCGCTGCGGCCGCTTTTTTCAACTTGTTTATCAAGAGATCGACATCGACGCCTGCTTTCTCAATTAGCTCTCTGCCAACATTCTTTGTTTTCTCCACGTGTTGTCACCTCCTGACTGCAACTTGGAAAATCCTTTTTCCCGTTTCATCTCTTGTTTTGTTTTGGAGGCTAGACTAGGAGAGTCACTTCTGCGTCTGCTGCTACCGCCAGAAATGTAGCTGCGCCAGCCAGTTCGTCGACTTCTGGAATCAGGTCTTCTCTTTTGATGGCAAACATTTCCATTGTCGGAGTGCACGCGTATATCTTCAGTAGCCCGGAGGTTTTCATTCTTTGAAGCAGCTCGTACGGAGTCGGGTATTTCATCTGTTTCAGTCTTTCTCTCATCTGCTTGTCCATTTTTTTGTAGTCGCTCGGCAGCCCGGCTTTCTCCATTGCTCCCTTGACGATGGCGTGAAGACCCCAGAAAGTGAAGTATAAATGGGCTTCCCACCCCATACTCGTCGCGGTCGACCCAAGAATAAAGGCACAATAGAGCTTGTCCAACGTTCCGCTGTGAACTATCAACGCCAGCTTCTTCTTTTCAGACACAAAACCACCTATCGTGTTTTTTACAGTAACTGACTCAGTTAGGTCTAAGACACTCATAAGCACTTGTGACTGCACTCCAGTAACGACAACGTCTTTGAATTCATGGGTTCGAGCACGAGAAAATGGGCGGCTGGGGTTATCATTTACTGCAGTCTCGCAGTCACATACCCTTTTACCAGAATATCGACAACGTCATTGCGGAGTAAAGATCATGACAGAATCTGAATCTATTCTCAAATCTGTTCCTACAGAGAAGGCGTTCTATTTCTTCAGCAATATTGGCGACTACACGGGTAAGAGTGCTAATTCTCTGAAAGAGTTTGTGGAGAAGGTGAAGGAAGTAGATGTAAAATCCATGGAGTTTCATCTTCGAAGAGGGGACTTTGAAAAGTGGACAAGCGGAGTCTTGAAGGATGAAGAGTTGGCAAAGCAATTGAAAGAGCTTCGAGAAACGAGCCCGCCAAGCGATAATCTTCGCGAGCGACTTTATTCCATTATTTCGCAACGAGTTGGCCAATTGACTCACACGCCTCCGATACAACAAGTATACAGCCCTAAGACGCAAACTCGGTGGAAGAGGGACTATCCGCGAAAAGGAACGTAGACGTGAAAATGGCTCAATTAGAAAATAGAATAGCGATTGTCACTGGAGCCGGTCAGGGAATAGGGAAGGAAATTGCGCTCTCATTGGCAAGAGAGGGCGCGAAATTGATAATCACTGATGTTACTGACCAGATTTTTGAAGTGCTAAAGGAAATCGAAGCCTCTGGTGGGGAAGGATTGGCTATCAAATGCGACGTGACAGATCCGGCTGAAGGTATTGATGTCGCAGAAAAAACGTTAGCCAAGTATGGAAGAGTGGATGTTCTCGTCAACAATGCCGGCGTATACCCGTCAAAACCCTTCGTTGAGATGACTGAGGAAGAATGGGACAGGGTGCTCCGAATTAACCTGCGAGGGGTTTTTCACTGCACGAAAGCGGTAATTCCTAAGATGATAGAGATGAAATATGGGAAGATAATAAACATCTCTTCAATAGTGGGTTCTGTTGTTGGTTTCGCGAATCTGACGCACTATTCAGCGAGCAAAGCTGGAATTGTCGGGTTCACCAAATCGCTTGCACTTGAAGTTGCACCATACGGAGTAAACGTCAATGCCGTGGCTCCGGGACCGATTGAAACGCCGGGAACAAGAATGGATGCCGCATCTTACGAGCAAATACGAAAAGCTATGCCGCTTGGTCGATGGGGGTTGCCAAGAGACGTAGCCAATCTAGTCGTCTTCCTCTCAAGTAACCAGTCAGATTTCATCACGGGTCAATGCATCATTGTGGACGGCGGCTACACTCTGCAGTAACTCTCAACGTTTCCGCGCGATATGCGCTTTTTGATAAAAGCGCGCGCTTTTCCGTGTACATCTCGCGCGCTGCACCATAAGAGTCACAAGTTCTTTTAAACATGCAGCACGGATAGAAGACCGAACGCTTTGAGGCGAGAAACATGAAAGTCGCAATAATAGGGAAGGGAAACGTCGGCAAGGCAATAGCTTCGGGCTTGAGACTCAAACATGAGATAAAATTCGGTCACAGAGACCCAAATGAGCCAATACGTCAGGCTGCTCAGTGGGGGGAAGTAATCATTCTGGCAGTGCCATATGATGCAGCCCAAAATGTGGTAAAAGAACTTGGTTCTGCGACAGATGGAAAGACCGTAATTGACGTCAGCAATGCTTTGACTGATAACATGGAGTTGGCGGTAGGGTTCACAACCTCTGCGGCAGAAGAACTTCAGCGCATGCTGCCCAAGGCTTACGTGGTTAAAGCATTCAATACAGTTTTTGCAGGAAATCAGAGCACTGGCAGGATTGGAAACGAAAAACTCTCTCTTTTCGTGGCTGGTGATGATAGAAAAGCTAAGCAAAACGTAATGAGCCTTGGTACGGACATCGGTTTTGACGTCGTTGACGCTGGTCCATTGAAGAATGCTCGCTGCCTTGAACCTATGGGTTTACTCATGATAAACCTTGGCTTGTTGTTGCGAATGGGGACCAAAATCGGCTACAAACTTGTAAGAGAATAGCGCGCGCCTATGAAGGCATAATTCACGCGCTTGCACTAAGCTTGCGAACGAGATAAGCAGAAATAGCTTTAGATTATAAATAGCCAGTTGTGGAAAAATGGCGATTTGGAACGCATCAGTATGGAACTATAGAAAGACAGACACACGCACAGTTGTGGTGATGGCCAAAAACCTGAAGAATAACAAGATCGTTGTTGAAGATATCGATACTAAACTTCCTTTCACTCTAGAGATTTCGGGAAATTTTTCGGTTCATACAGTGGAGGTAGGAGAAGAGTACACTGTAACCTTCAAGATTTTTACGGCGAAATCCATCAAAGACTTGAAAGAAGAGCTTGTTGAATTGTTCCAAGTACTCGATGTCGATCAACCCACAGAAGCTTTCCTAACCGCCGCTTGCAGCTACCCCGCGTTGGTAAGGTTCGAACTCGCAGAAATTGAAACAACATGACACTAGCGTGCATCTATTCGTATCGGACTAGGTAAATTGGTTTGCTTTCTTCTTTCTTCTTCTGTTCTATTGTCATGATCTTCCAGGAAATTTCGCTTACAATTTGTGATATGTGTTCTTCCCTCAATTGCTTGGATACCGGAGCAAGAGAGACGTCGTCGGCGAGCGTGGGCTCAGATTGGAGACAATTCTTAATTGCCTTCTGTTTCTTCATCGTGCTTGATCGCCTCGCCAACCTGAAAGCAGGAGAAAGGGAGGAGTGCAACCGTATCGCATGAGGGAAAGGAGTAAAACTGAGAATGAATATTCTCCCAAGGATTTGCACTCCCCGATCTACTATCATCCCTAAGATGTTCATTACCCTTAGTCTGTAACATTTGTTCGTGCAATAGCGTTCCGCGCGCGCTAAGCTAAAGTGACTTTGTTATCGTCTCGCTGCAGTCACACATACTTAATAACGCTTGAACCCGTTTGAAGAGTGTTTAGGTGTAAATTATGAGCGACAAAGAGCCTCATCAGCCTCACACGTTGGGAGCGCCGTCATCTCAAGAGATACCCGCGAAGGGAGTAGAACCAAGCCAGATTCCTTGTCCAGTCTGCGGCAAAACCTTCAAGACCCACTCGGAGATGGAGAGACACAGAGATACAACGCACCATGAAACAAAAGGACACGAGTAATCAATAGGTTCAAACCCAACAGAATCTGGGGAACAGAAAAAACAGAGACATTATTGGCTTATCTTAGTAATTTCAGGCTTTCTTCTAGGTTCATCGCTAATTTGATTTCGCTCGTGTTCCAAGCCATCCATTTCACCATGTCTGGTTCCATTGAAAATTTCTGCAGAGCATCTGAGCTTGGGGCTTCATACACCCAGATCAATAGATGTTCCGGAACCACAGTCCAAGCTCCAACCCTCTTGACTCCATGTTTCTTCTCCAATCCGCCCAATTTGCCTGGTAATGCTAACGTCATAGCCTTCATTTTCTCATTGTTGAGCGGACAGTTCTCTGCGGAATGTCTGGAAATTATCAGAAATATTGGCATAATGGCACTCTCGAAAGTAAGAGTTTGGGAAAGTCGGATATAAGCTATTTGCACGCGCGCGCAAAGGCACTCTCCTCAAGTGTAAGAACCCAAGTGGCATGCTCTAAGTCGTGAATCTAGTAGTTGCAATTCCTGTAGAAATGTACCTTGAGCATGAACCGTTCGTAGCGCGCGCTATTAATATTCCAGTCGCACTTAGTCAGATTGGAGACGATGGCGAATGACAGATGGTGAGAATGCAACTCCCGACGTCGCTGCTCAGTATAAGATGTATATTGACGGACTATGGGTTGAATCTGAAACCGGAGAGGAATTTGATGATCTCAATCCTGCATCGGAAGAGTCGATTGGGAAATTTCCCAAGGGAAATGAACAGGACGTCAGTAAGGCCGTAGATGCTGCGGAGGCTGCTCTGAGGGGTTGGTCGGAGACTCCTGCGCCGACAAGGGGGAAAGTCGTTCTCAAGGTTGCCGCGCTACTCGGCCAGTTGAAAGAGTTTTTGGCCAGGGAAATTACTTTGGAGATGGGCAAGGTCCTTTTGGAGTCTAGAGGTGAGGTTCAAGAAGCAATTGATATGGCAGAATACATGGCGGGTGAAGGAAGAAGACTGTTAGGGTCTACGACGACTTCTGAGTTGAAAGACAAGTTTGCCATGACTGTTAGGAGACCTATCGGGGTGGTCGGTTTGATTTCTCCATGGAACTTTCCGATTTCTATTCCCGCGCAGAAGATGTTTCCTGCTCTTGTCTGCGGGAACACTGTTGTTTTCAAACCGTCCAGTGATAGTCCGAGGTGCGGCGTAAGACTCGTTGAAATGCTGGAAAAGGCCGGTGTTCCCAAAGGTGTGGTCAATCTGGTGACCGGGTCTGGGGACTCTGTCGGTATGCCGTTAGTCAGGCATCGAAAGGTTAGAGCGATTTCTTTCACAGGCAACAGAGATACTGGAGCTGAGATCTTGAAGAATGCTGGAATAAAGAGAGTCGGGCTTGAGCTTGGAGGAAAGAACGGAACAATAGTGATGGATGATGCAGACGTTGATTCGGCGTTGGAAGGCGTGTTGTGGGGCGGATATGGAACGACGGGTCAAAGATGCACGGCTACGTCAAGAGCTATAGTTCATAAAGATGTTTTCAAGCAGTTTGAGGAAAAGCTCGTTGAGAGAGTCAGGAAGCTGAAGTTGGGAAACGGTTTGGATCCTGAGACTGACGTGGGACCCTTAGTGAACAAGGCAGCTCTAGAAAAATCTAGACGATACGTTGAAATCGGTTTGGGTGAAGGGGCAAAGATCCTGTGCGGAGGAAAGGCTCCAGCTAGAAAAGGTTTCTTTTTTGAACCAACGTTATTCACCGAATGCACAGCCGACATGAAGGTTGTCCAAGAGGAGATATTCGGGCCGGTGGTGTGTTTGCTTCGGGTTGCCGATTTTGATGAGGCAATCGACGCCATCAATTCCGTCGAGTATGGATTGAGTGCATCTGTCTACACGAGCAATGCGAGAGTTATGTTCAAGGCAATCGAGAGAATTGAAGCTGGCGTGGTGTACGTAAATGCTCCGACCATAGGGGCTGAGCCTCACTTGCCTTTCGGAGGCGTGAAACAATCGGGCACTACGAGAGAGGGCGGAATTGAAGGTCTCCTAGAGTTTTCTGAGACCAAGACTGTGTACGTGGATTATTCTGGAAAACTGCAGAGGGCACAAATCGATGTCGAACCGCATGAGGGACGTTAATGATGAAGGCAGACAGGATAGATGCAAAAATGGATAGTGTTTGGGTTCTATCTGAGAAAGCGTCTTGGTGCGGTTGATTCTTTTGCCAGAAACTAGAAGAGAAACTGATGTTCTGGGAATGGTCGACATTCCTCTGAAAGCCTACTATGGAGCTTTCACAGCCAGAGCTTTGGGCAACTTTCGAATTTCTGGGTTGGTCATAGACAAGGAATTCATTTACTCGCTCGTTCAGGTGAAACTGGCATGTGCCGAATCGAATCATGAACTCGGGTTGCTTGACAGAACGCGAAAAGCGGCTATTTTGAGGGCTACGCATGATGTTCTTCAGGGCAGATTTGATGATGCGTTTCCTTTGGATGTTTTTCAGGCGGGGGCTGGAACCGCCTGGAACATGAATGTGAACGAGGTAATTGCAAACAGGGCAAACGAGATTCTGCATTCGCGAGTCGGTTGCTATGAGAAGATTCATGCAAATGACCATGTTAACATGTCTCAATCGAGCAACGACGTAATTCCGACAGCGACCAGAATCACGGTTTTGAGACTATCAGGCATGCTTTTGGAAGAGTTGTCTTCACTTGAAGAATCTTTCATGGCAAAGGCGAGAAAATACAAGAACGTGATGAAAGCTGGCAGGACTCATACTAGAGATGCTGTTCCCATAACGTTTGAACAAGAATTCAATGCTTATGCCTCCATGCTCAAAATAGGCAGGAAGCGACTTGAGAGATGTCTGGAGAACATTGGACATGTATCTTTGGGCGGAACGGCAGTGGGAACAGGCGTCAACACACGCAATGAGTATTCGCGAATTGTGCTGAAACATTTGCGTGAGATCACAATGCTGGACTTGGTTCAGGCAAGCGATTTTGTGGAAAAGACTCAGTTTGTTTCTGACTTTCTTGAATTCATAGATGCACTCGGAGAGATTTGTGTTGATCTCGTGAAGCTTGGCAATGATTTGATGCTTTTGAGTTCGGGTCCAGAGACGGGTCTGAATGAACTGACTTTGCCGCCTGTTGAACCCGGTTCTAGCATGATGCCTGGAAAGGTCAACCCGAGCATTATCGAATGCTGCAACATGGTGTGTTTTCAGATACTTGGAAACAGGACCGCGGTGGAAAAGGCCGCTGCGTCAGGGAACTTTGATCTGAACGTTTACGTTCCATTGATCGCCTTCAACCTGTTCAACTCTATGAAATGGTTGTCAAATGCCGTTAGAATGTTCAATGAAAAATGTATAAAAGGTCTTTCAGTCAACATCTTAAGGGCTGAGTATTTTTTAAATCGTTCTAACGCGCTCGCAACTCTCATCAGTCCAATTGTTGGCTACGAAAAAGCCGCTAAATTGGCAAAAGAATCCGTTCACAAAAATGTTACGATAGCACAGCTTATTCTTAAGAGAAGAATCTTGAGTGAACAACAGCTTGCCAAACTAGTAGCATCCTCAAGTCGCCCCAATCTTGATGTCATCGAAGAACTGAAAGCTAACAAACTGGAACCATCAAAGTCTTCCAAACGCCCATAACACGCGCCACTCCAGTCTTTATTCACGCTGAGATGAGAAAAATGATCGAAGACGTAGTATGCGATATAGCGCGCGCCTCTATTTGAGCTTCATTGCCTTTGAGGATTGCCACAGACCATGAATGTTGCACAATGAAACAGCTAGTAAGGTGCCCGGCTTACTTGTCTTGAACCATGTCGATACCGCATGATGTGTATAGACTGAACTGGTATTGGGGCCTTGCGTTGATGCACCGTGAGCACTGAACTCGTAATGGCCGATGTGATAAGGAAACTTTTCGCCTTCAGCATGGAAATACAGCGATATCCAGCTTATGTGATGCTCAGTGGTATTTGGATGAGCGATTTCTTTGCCTATGTTGACTTTCACTTCAAAGAGCTTGTCTGCTTCTATGCTGTCAGAACAATCGATCACAGGCACATGCTTTTCCGTCTTCCAGTCTGCCTCCTGAATCAATTCTCCTATTTTCTTCAAGTATTACACCCCCCTGACTGCATTTGTTCGTCATCTACCTCACACCTCTTATTGCGTCTTCCGATTCTACCGCGTGCCGTGTGCATGTGTCACTTTTGGGCTTCGGTTTTGTCTTGGCCGTCGTTTTTGGTCGTGCCTCCGTCGCGCGCGCTAAAAGGCTCTAGACTACTAGAGGGCAGTCCATCCACCGTCAACGAAGAGTGTTTGGCCAGTTACATAGTTTGAAGCTGGCGAGGCTAAGTATAGTAGCGCAGCCTTCAAGTCTATTGGATCTCCAGTTCTGCCTAGTGGGGTCCGAGAGATTATGTGTTTCATTGCATCTTCGTCTTTGAAAACTTGTTCTGTCATTTCACTTGGGAAAAAACCTGGCGCAATGGCGTTAACGTTTATTCTGTACGGTGCCCATTCAATAGCGAATCCTCTGGTCAGGTTTATCACTGCTCCTTTGGATGCATAATACGGTGCCGCGTGGAAGATGTCACCTACCGCCCCGTAGATTGAAGCTATATTAATTATCTTGCCATATTTCTGCTTCATCATTTCACGGGCAGCTGCTCTAGCGCACAGAAAGACCCCTGTAAGGTTGATGTCTATGACTTTTTTCCATTCTTCTAATGTCATATCAATCGAAGGGCTCAGGGACGCAATTCCTGCATTGTTTACTATAATCTCTAATGACCCGAACCTTTCGTTTGCGATTTTGATCATGTTTGCGACATCAACTTCTTTGCTTACGTCCGTTTTTGTCGGAATCACTTCTACGTGGTGTTTTCGGGTTAGTTCTTCAGCGACTTTCACCAGTTTCTCGTACCTTCTTGCGCCGATAACGAGGTTCACGCCTTCTTCGGCTAGGGCTTCAGCAAATGATATGCCCAATCCACTTGAAGCACCGGTAACTATTGCAGTTTGACCTTTGATTTTGTAACACAAATCCTTGGTGCTTTCACCGGCATTTCCTCTGTTCGAGGGTATTTTCTGTTCCATTTCAACTCCGTACCAGTTTCAATTGCTGCAAAGGTATTTCTGTATATGTGCCTGTGGCGTGACAGTCACACATTTCTAAGTACCTTTGCGCGCTCTATATCGCATGCGCGTCTACAACGTTGTGGCAAAAAAAATAAAACTAGCAGCGCGCGCCGGCGTGGCCATTGCCTGCAAATTAAAGGCTATCGTCAAAATAGGGCGTGTTACTTTTCTCTGTTTCTACTAAAGACTCGCTAAAATAGGACGTGTCAATTTTCTCTGCTTCCATTATCGACTCGACTGGAAAGTCAATTTTCGCCAGAGCTTCTGCCACTGCATCTTTACTCGGTGCGTCTATCTCAAAGACAACTTTCATATCCTTATTACAGCAATAACAAACTCTGACATGGACATCCTTGATTCCAGCATCTTTCAGCTTTTTTGGAACTGCGGTGTTACATGCCGTCGGATCCAGTTGCGTCGGAAGAATGCCCGAATTAACAATAAACTTCACTCAGACACCTGATCTTACGATAGCACGCACCTTTTTGAGTTGTTGTGACTGCTCCGTATCCATCACAAGAACTTAAAGCTAAGATCAGAGTTAAAATTTCCGTTGGGTGATTTTTGGTTATGGTGACCATGGAGGAGGTACAAAGAAGGGCCGAAGCCGACGCTCGGACATACGGCTATTACTTGCATCCTGACCATGAGTTTCTGCAGGATCTTATTGAAGGACTCAAGAAGAACTGGGACAAATACGGGTATCCACTTTGCCCTTGCAGAGTTGGCTCGGGTAAATTTGAGTTGGATAGAGACATCTTTTGCCCCTGCGATTACCGAGACCCAGACGTTCAAGAATACGGATGCTGTTTTTGTGCGCTCTATGTGAGGGAAGATTTGTTCAAAGGCGAGACTCCGATTTTGCCTATTCCAGAACGAAGACCCGCTTGGAAACAAGAGAGAGCTTATGCTCCGACGCCTCCGGCCGCAGTTGGACCTACTGGTGAGGAGGCGCCTGTTTCTGCGCCTGCAGGGCAACCTGTTGAGGCAGGTAGGAAATTGTGGTATTGTAGGCAATGTGGCTATGTTGTTTTTCGGGAAGATCCGCCGTACGTTTGTCCTATCTGCAAAGCCAAGAGAGAAATGTTTGCTCAAATACAGATAGCCACCCAGGAAAAAGGGTGAACGGGGGTAATCCTATGAAGTTTGCCGAGTTGACGGAATCTCAAATCGAAGAAATTAGGAAACTGGAAGAGCTTTGGAAGAACATAATTATCGTGGCCTACGAAAAACCATTGGAGCCAGCTAGGCTATCATTCAAACAGTTTGAAAAGATTCAAAGTCTGGAAAAGGAGTCAGGTGTAGTTCTGGTGGCTTACAAATAATTCGTGGTTGGTGTTGCGTATCGATCATCCCAATTTAAGATTCTCAAGTTGTTGTAGCGGTATAAAATATGCAAATGTTTCTTGATAGGGTAGAAGCTGGAAAACGTTTGGCGGCTGCTCTGAAAGCCTCTGTTGGCAAAGGCGCTATCGTCTTAGCTATTCCTCGAGGAGGCGTGGTCGTGGGTCACATAGTAGCGCGTGCCCTCGGTGTTCC
>Ga0299915_10003591_pt1 | contig 11208 bp, 4 predicted proteins | sample RVTome_13_FD_200263 | JGI IMG/M metagenome (GOLD analysis project Ga0299915, IMG submission 200263) | Soil microbial communities from uranium-contaminated site in the Upper Colorado River Basin, Wyoming, United States - RVT92D227 (version 2) ... | reverse complement strand
CCGAGCCGGGACTGGGCCACGGAAAGAACCGCCACGTCTCATTGCCATCGGGGTATCGGCCATACGAAACATTCGCATCCTGCTCCGGAAACTCCACACTGTCTATGAGAATGGCGCCGTTGCTGTCGAACAGACCGAGTTCGTCGCCGCCCGCGTTGATCTCAAAACCTGCGTGCAGACCGGCAGGGTAATCCTCTTGGTCGTCGTCCGCCCATATCAGCAAGTGGCCGCCCGGCAGAATCGTCGTCAGGGCCGGATTGTCGTCGGGAATCCGCCACTTGGCAGGATTGTCCAGGTTGTCGGTAAGGTGCATCCCGCCCGTATTGATCGCCTCGGCCCCGGCGTTGTATAGCTCTATCCAGTCGTCGTCTTCACTTTGCGGGTCGAAGTTGAACCTGTTATTGGATGCAAGGAACTCATTTATGACCAGCGGGTGCTTGTAGGACGCCTCAATGTCGGTTATCAAGCCATCCACAACGTCGATATCCTGGTCGGCCGGCGCAACCCACTCGCCAATTTCGCTAAACTCAATCTTGTAGAAGCCGGGCGGCAGCCCCGTCACGATTTCACCGCTGCTCCGCCATAGATCGCCGGCGATTCTCCACTTCGCTCCGAGGTCTATCGGCCCCTGCGGAGAGATCGTAACGCGCACGCCGCCCGTCTGCAGATTGTACGCCCGGCCGAGCGCTGCCGTCTTGCCCTGACGAATGTGCACAGTCTCGCTGCGCGGCTCGATCCAGCCGTCAATCTCGGCGAATTCAAGGGTATGAAAACCCACCGAAAAGCCGTGCGGATCACCGCTGCTGCGCCATTCGCCTCCATCCACCCGCCACATTGCCCCCGCATCGACGGCCTCCGCCGGGAAAATCGTCACATTTAAGAGACCCGTCCCATCTCCGGCGTCAAGCCAGTGCTCGACTACCCTGGCAAAATCGGCGAAATCGACCCCATCGCCCCCGACTACATCCGCCTCGCTGCCCGCAGGCTCAAGCCAGTGGTCGGCCAGAAACTGCAGGTCGAGCCAGTTGACCTCGCAATCTTCATAGACATCGCCTTGCGGACAGGCCGCCCACAGCGAACCGGCCAAAGATATGCCCATCACAGTAATAGACAGGAATACTCTCAAAAACCTGAGCACCTTCTATATCCTTCCTCGAATTTCGGTCAACTTGTTCAACAGCTTTGGCCTCGGAACTCACTGGCCGGGCGAGGGTGTGGCCGGTATCCAGTTATTCGGGTCGTTGCCGTAGAGGCTTGCGACCTTGCGGGCAAGCGACTTGCCCCCGCCGTCCGCCTCAACGGGCCACAGGTCAATACCGCCGGGCTCACCCCCAGGATGAGAACCGTCGCTGTAACCCACACGGTCAATCCGAATGTAGTGCCGCCTGCCGTACTCATCTATATCGCCGGGCATGCTCAACTCTACCTGCTCGCCATCGTTGGCCAACTGCCCCGTGTAGGGACCAAATATCTTCCCCGCAGGCACAGCAGGATAACGCGAACTGAACACACTCTGGTCCTTGACTACAACAATATGGTCGCCGGCAGGGATCGTTACCGCACTCGGCCAGGCCGGGAAAATAAATTCAATACCGTCGGTGAACTTCCACGGCAGGGCTTCGACCGAATCGTACAGCGTCACGGGGCCGGGACTGATATTGTGAAGCTCGATGTATTCCTGGTCCTGGTTGCCCGCGGCGGGATTGTACATAATCTCGTTGATCACTATCGGCCCGACCTTAGGATACGAGTTGGCCCAGCCGGGGGTGTTGGAGTCAATCAGCACAAAGTTGTAGTTGCCGGTGCTCCGCTTGAAGTACCTGCCGAATGATACGCCCGTTGGCGATGCGCCGAAGTCCTCGTACTCACGATAGCCTAACAAGACTCCACCATCAGCCGAGGTTAAATACAACGCCTCGCCGTTCTCGCTGAGGGCAAAGGCGGTGATTCGGCCCGGGTCCGAGCTGAATTGGCCGAAGTTGGTCGCTTCGTAGAAGAGCTTGTAGGAATGTGCGTCGATCTTCTGGCCGTCGGCGATGCGATATTTCTTAAGGTCGGATGCGCTGTCGCTGAGGTACCAGCCTGCGATGTGAATCTCGTCGTCGGTGGTATTGTACAGCTCGATCCAGTCCGACTCTGTGGCGTGGGAGTGGGCCATCACTTCGTTAATGGCTATCGCCCCGGGATTTGGGAGGATGCCGCTGTCGTCGGCGCCGGGCGAGCCGCCGACACGTGCGCTCGCTCGCCACGAATCCTTCCGCCCCCAGCTATTGGGGTCGGGATTAGTTGGGTCTATTATCGTTAAGGAGAAGCCCTCGCCGTCGGTATGCGGACGCCAGTCGTCGTCGTAATCGAAGTCGTGAATCTCGGCGCCGAGGGCGTCTTTGAGGTCGATCTCTTCGCCGCCGTTGTCAAGGCTGCCCAGATATTGCCCCGGAGCAATGTTCAGGCCCGTTGTATCGTAGCGGCTGGCGAACGCCGCCTGGTTCCTGACCACGACGATATAATCGCCCGGATTCAACAGCACCGACGCATCAAAGGTGTATTCCACGCCGTTGGTGAAGCTCACAAGGTTCAGGTTGATTGCATCTTCGCCGGGATCGCCGATGTGTTTGAGTTCGACGTACTCGAAGTCTCCATCGTTGTAATCGCTCGGCTCCGGCGGGTCTTGCGGATGATACATTATTTCCGTAATCCGAAGCTTCTCAGCAACGGTCGGAATCGCGTACACTGCTTCGCTCAAGGCACTCCACTCAGCCCCGTTGAGCACTCTCGCCTTGAGGTGAATGGTGTGGGGAACGGTAATCGGAGCGGTGTATGTAACGGCGCCGCCGGCGGAATTGACCGCCCCGCCCGGCAGGCGCGGGTCGTTGCCGTTGGTCGTGTAGTATATTATCCCGGCGCCGCTCGGATTCGTAATGGCAATGCTGTCGCCCAAAGACACATATCCGCCGTACATCGGCCAGCCATTGACATTGAAGTCCGGCGCGTCCGTGGCGGGATACAAACCGGCGCTCTCAAGCTGGCCAAACACAGTATTAGACCGGCCTGGGAAATAGCCGGTCAGCTTGCTGTTTTGGTTGTTCAGCCAGTCCTGATAGGTATATGGAGTAGAAACCCGATTATCACCCCAGCGGGCCGACTCACCGCGTATCGCCTGGTCCACCTGGTTCATTCTCGCCTGATACATTTGGGCCGTCCGCGGATAGGTCAAAACACCGCCGTGATGGAAATGCTTATGGATGCGATCAGCGAGACGCAATCGATACTCGGCACTGTTATCGAGATTGCCGTGAATCCCGTTGGGACTATTCCCCACCACGTTGCCCGTGTAAATTACATGCTCGGCGTCCCAGCTATGGAATCGCCATTTCCCATCCGGCACACGATGCGTGGCATACCAGTTCTTACTGGGCCAGTCGCTGTTGCCGGCGTACCAGTTGGCCAACAGGTAATCAATGAAGCTGTCCACGTCCAGACGTTGTTGCAGGGTCTGCCATTTGGTCAGGTTGGTCGGATCGCCGGCGACGGCACTGACGGCACCGGTCATTGCGCTGTAATTAGCGGTGGCTCCGGCGCCGCCGATTCCGCTATTGATAACACCGCTGCTGCTATGCTTGACCGCATCATACTCGTCCTTATTGCCGCCGAACATCTCGGCCGCCCAGGCGTGGTCGGGCCGCTCGTGAATATAATACATACCCCAATACAGGTCATTAATATACATATTAGCGTGCCCGCCGTGCGGGGAATAACCGCCCATGGCGTTATGCAGGTCGGCCACATACTGATCCTGTATGAGCATTACATTTTGCTGTTGACCTGCGGTGGGGTGGGTCCAGGAATTGTTCAAGACCGCATCGAGCACAATGGTGTCCAGACTATTCACGGGCGAATCCGGGAAGATTCTCTCGTCGAGCTTTGGGCCGCCTCCGGTAATAGTGCCATTATCGGTCTGCGTCTTAAAGCGCGGCCTCATCGAGAGCTTATAGCTCTTCCAGCGGTCCAGGCTGGTGCCGCCGCCGCTGACGCCGCCGGCCATAGCGACCGCTGTATTCTGCTGTATCGATCTGCCGTCGCCGTCCGGATCAAAGTACTCGAACGAACACGGGTATTCCGTGCCGTCAATCGCCTGGGTTACATAAAGCCCGTGGCCGGTCTGGAACCAATCGTCCCTATCCATCACCACGCAGATCGTCGGCACGGATCTCAAATGGGCCGTCGTCAGGCGGTTTATCTGCACGGCGTGGTTCACAATATCCGGGTCCACCTGATAATCGCCAGTCACAACATTGCCGCCGGAAATCCACTGACTGGGATAGCCGGCGGGAAGAACCGGCTGCTGGAGCACGTCGTTGAGGAAGATATAAGTATGCGTGTCGATATTGGTCGATAGATGCCCTGCTTTCACCGCCGCTGCCCGCAGACAGGTCGTCGTGGCTATGTAAGGCTTGTTGGAGACTGCGTAGGTCTGCGCCGCAGCCGTCGCAGAACCGTTGGCGTTAATCGGATTGCTGCAATCGGTGGTGAAGTAGATCGTCGCGCCGGGCGTATTCGTTTCGATCGTGACCTCAAACGGCACATCATAGAATCCGCGATCCGGATAGAAGCTCGTATCCTCAACACGATTCGCAACGCCAGCATGGCCATTTTCCGCCCCGTCGGAGGGATCGTCGAAGAAATACCAATCATTTGCGGCATCCGGGTAGCGGCCATAAGAGACGTTCCATATCTGCGAGCCAAAGGTCACGCTGTCAATAGGGGTCACGCCGTCCGTGTCGTAGAGGGTGATTGAGTCCCCGCCGGCGCCGAGCTTGAAGGGCAGGTGCAGAGGGCCTTCGGTCTCTTCCTCATTATCCGCCCAGAACACGATGTAGCCCTTCGCTCGAACGGTTGTCTGCGCCGGATAGCCGGCGGGGATCCGCCGGATATCCTGGTCGTCGGCGATATACATACCAGCCATATCGACATTGAAATCGGTGGCATTATAAATTTCAATCCAGTCGTCCGCATCGCCGTGCTCATCCGTAATGCCGGTCTCGCCGGAATTAGCGGCCATAAACTCGTTGATTCGAAGCGTCAGATCGCCCAAATCCGTGTATTCCGCCGCCAGTGTATATAGAGTATCGTGCGCGATTACGACCTCGCGATTGGCGGGCGTCAACCAGCCCGCTACCGGAGTGAATTCCACCATACAAGGACCAACCGGCACGTCAGATTCCGTCGCACCGCTGTCTTGCCAGAGGGTCTGGCCCAATCGCCGCCATTTCGCATCCGGCAGGACGTCCGGAGGCGATATGTCCACTCGCAAAGAACCCGTGTGCTGAATGTAGGTGCCTGCGGCCTGATTCAACGGACCATAGAGAATCTCCACCTGTTGATCCGCTGGCTTATACCAGTCATCCAGCTCGGAGAATTCCAGCGTACTGGTGCCGATGGGAAGGCCGTCTTCTATATCCCCGCTATCGCGCCAAGCTCCGCCGTTGACTCGCCAATATGCCCCGATGCCGCGAACCTCTTGCGGATAGATTGTCACCTGCAACGAGCCGGATTGATTATTAGCAAGCCAGTTCTCGGCAATCCATCCATAATCGGAAAAATCAACGAATTCATCACCGCTGAAATCTGCAGGGCCGCCCGGATTGCTCAGCCATTGCAGAGCGAACAGGCAAAAATCCTCCCCGTTTATTACGCAATCGCCGTTGATATCCCCCACGGGACATTCCGGCTCATTGACCGTGATCGTCACGGTATCGGAGTCGTCCAGCTCTCCGTCGGTAGCATACAACTGCAGTACGTAGGCGCCGTATTTGTTCATTTCAAAAGTTGCGGTTGGGTCAACGGTCGTCGCAAAGGGGAGAAATTGCACGTCTCCGGGTCCGCTCAGCTTCGACCATTGCGCCGCCAGATACCCGTCCGGATTGCCGAGTCCGTCATCTGTTACGGTTCCGTCCAGAACAACCGTGCGCGCCGGCATTGTGATCTCTACATCACTGCCGGCATCGACATCCGGAGGCTGGTTGCCCGGCGGCGGGGCGATGCCGATTGTGTAGTAGTTATTGGCATTCGCCGAGTATCGGAAGTTGTAGGTTCCCGAAGGACTCGTCTGCGAGGACTTGAAGACGCTCATTCTGCGGTCGGCGTCGCCCGCGATGAACAAGTCATAGCCGGTATCCGTGAACGTCCCGGGCGATGCAAAGCCCGCCACCGTTTGATCCACCAGCGACTGTTGATTGACGAAACGGTCGTCCATAGTAATCCAAAACGTGCCCGGCCCGGAAATGGTCACTTTGTAAATAACATCGCGGTCGGTGTCGCCCTTGTCCTCGTTGAACGTGCGGATGTACTCCTGTCCGGCCATCTGCGGCGCCATGTTTACCCAGGTGTAGGTGCGGTCGGAAAAGCAGTAGAGACCATTTGCCAGGCCGCCCTGCGACTTCAGGGGGTCCGTCTCGCTGTTGAACGCGCCGATGGGGGGTTTGTTGCCGGATGTGCCGTCGGTTCGATCAACCTTCGTAATAAGCTGAACCGCTCTGACTTGACTAATGCGGCCCATCACACATAAAGCCACGATTATTAGAAATAATCTGGTTCTCACCGGGATTGATACCGTGCTGGCTATAGACCTGAGCATCTTCTACTTCCTTCCTCACGTGTTCTTAGAGCGCCGGGCTGCATGGCTTGGCCGGCAACCGAAACCGGCCTGCGGCCAAGCGGCCCTGTGCCTAACCCTATTCTAACATATTTCGGCCAACCCGGTCAATGCCTTTGGAGGGAAATCGGCGGTTCTTCAACAATAGATTTTCTTGGCCGTTTAGCGAGGTTAAGTTGTGGCATACCGGATGTTTACGGGTTTATGAGAGCTTTTTAGCGACTGGGAGCATTTTTGTCTGAATCCATCGGGTCGCAGAATCGCCGGATTTGCTTCTGCGTAACCTTCACTGTGTCCCCCTGTCAGGCTTTGGCGTTGCTGATGCAGCGTCTTCGTACTGCTGGAATACATCCTTGATATTTGCCTTTTCTGCGTTGCCCGTGTGGACCACGACGCGGTAGCGCAGCTTCAGTGTCTCGCCGCGGGGCAGCTCTAACTTGTCGCCTTCAAGCCAGTTCATCGGCGTCGGTGAGAAGAAACCATAGTCGCGGGTGAACCATTTGCTCGGGAACCATCGGTTCTTGGGGTGTTGCAGGATCGCGATGCCTTCCGTGACGCCGTCGCGCGTTCCGAAGTAATCGCACCAGGCGGAGCTGACGCCGAAGGTGCCTTTCTCGGCTGTTTTTCCCTCGGCGTTGATTAGTGTGCCGCCGGACTTGACACTCAGCTCGGGCACGACGCGCGCAGCAAAAAGCGAGTGGTTTGTATTGAGGATCGTGATGTCGCTCAGCGGATTGAGGCTGATATCGAAATCAATGAATCGTATCTCGTTGCTCGGAGCGGTAATGACGATGCGTCGGCTGTCGCGGATAATCGGCTCACGCCCCGGCTGTCGCCAGAGGCACTCGTCGGTGAACACGACTTGCCCGCCGGTTGCCTCGACAATCTTAGGGCCTTGGGAAACAATCTGCCCGCGCTCGTTGCCCTCCTGCCAGTAATTACCGCCGTTGACGCGGTCACAGCCGAAGAACAATGAGTGATGGTGTGGATACGGCTCGGATGTCTCTGTCGTGACAGACTTGCCCGACGCCGGGCCGTTCACAGGCCAGAAGTACGGATACTTCTGCGTCTCGGCGAACTTGTAGCACGTGAACAGTGAGCCCTCCACCGTTACTACGACACCGTCCTTCTCTATCTTGGCCGATACGTTTTGCCCGGCTCGGCTCCAGGCAACTTGCGCCGCTGATGAAAGAACAGAGGCCCCGACAAACATCGCTGCAAGGCGAAGCAATTTCATACGTTGAACCATTTCGTTTCCATTCCAGTAGTCGATCGTCGATAGTCAATTCTAAAGGCGCCAGGGGCTGCGCATCGGCTTCCAGACGAGTCTATTGGCTTGTGCGTCGTTGACGAACTGCTCGCGGTCGGGGTCCCACTTCAATTTTCTGCCGAGCCGCATCGCAATATCTCCCAACAGACAAACCGTGCACGAGCGGTGCGCGACCTCAACGGGCGCGATCGTTTCCTTGCGCGATTTGATGCAATCGAAGAAGTTGCCCTTGTGGTTGCTGCTGTTGTAGAGGTGAATTTCCTCGGGCTTGATGGTCGAATCGAGCAGCGACTTGGGGTTCGCATCGATCGCTCCCCGGGTGACATAGACCCAGCCTTCCGCGCCTTCGAAGAGGATTCCTTGTTTGTTTTTCCCGGCGTCGGCGCAAGAGACCTTTACGCCGTTGGCATAAGTGTATTCGATGCGGAAATCGCCGTGGACGTCCCAGAGTCCGTCCTTAGGAAACTCGGCTTCGGCCTCAATCTCCACCGGGCCTGTGTATTCCGTTCCCATCCCCCATTGGGCGATGTCGTTGTGGTGGCTGCCCCAGCCGGTTATCATACCCGCGCCGTAGTCGGCGACGCGGAGCCAGCCGGGCCGGTCATAACCCCTTTGGGGATGGACGCGATTCTCCGTGTATGGCGCCCAGGGGGCCGGGCCGAGCCAGAAATCGTAGTCGAGCCCATCCGGTACTGGCATCGGCGGCGTCACGGTGGTGCCGGGATCCGTCCCAAATCCCACTTTGACGGTCTTGATGCCGCCTACCCTCCCGTTGCGGACAAGCTCGCACGCAAACCGGAAGTTGGACTCAGAGCGCTGCTGGCTGCCGACCTGGAAGACCCGGCCGTAGCGCCGCACGGTGTCACTCAGCACTCGTCCCTCCTGAATCGTCAAAGTCAGGGGTTTTTGCAGGAAGATGTCCTTGCCTGCCTTGGCCGCCGCAATCGCCGGCAGCGCGTGCCAGTGGTCCGGCGTGGCAATCAGCACCGCGTCAATATCCTCCCGCGAGAGCAGCTCCCGGAAGTCCTTGAACGCCGCACAGCCCTTATAGCTGCCATCCGTGCTTTGACCGGCGTAGCGCTTCTCCACCAATTGCCTGGCGGCTTCGACCCGGTTGGAATCTACATCGCACACCGCGACAACCTGCACCTGCTTGAAGCCCAGGGCCTCTCTAAGGTCGTCGGTTCCCATCCGTCCCACGCCGATAGAACCGATGTTAATCCGCTCGCTTGGCGCATCGGCGCCGAACACCGAGGCCGGGACGATTGTCCAGACCGCGGCGGCGGCAGAACTTCTTAGAAACTCCCTGCGCGTCAACGTGTTTGTCTTGCCGTCCCTTGCATTTCTCATATTAGGCGTCCAAATTCTTCAACGATCGATAGATAGATAGAGCTCATCTTGGGTTGATACCGGTCTGCCCGATAATAACAGATACACGCAATATCGGCAACGCGAATTTCCTTGTCTGGCAGGGGCGATTGTTATATCCTCAAACTGACCGATAGTCGGTCTGAGAATGCAAAAATCAAAGTGAAAAATGCAAAATTGTGGAATCCCGACGTTGTCGGGATGACTATTTTTCAGGAGAAGACGCGTATGACTGCGAAAGAACAGGGCAGAAGACAGTTTCTTCAGTTGGCCGGCGCAGGAGCCGCCGCTTCACTGGCCGGGGCAGCCGGCGCTCCGGCAGCATATCGCGCCGCCAATATACGCCGGGCGGACGAAAAGCAGTTTGAGCTTGGTTTGGCTTCCTATACCTTGCGAAAATTCAAGCTCGACGAGACGCTGGCAATGACAAAACGGGTCGGCTTGAAATACATCGCTTTCAAAGACTCCCATTTGCCTCTCGACAGCACAGCCGAATACATAGCCGAGGTTGCCAAGAAGGTCGAGGACGCCGGGCTGGCGCTCTATGGCGGCGGGGTGATTTATATGAGGAACGAGGCCCAGGTGAATCGGGCCTTTGACTACGCCAGGGCGGCCGGAATGAAGATAATTATCGGCGTGCCTGAGCCTGATCTATTGCCGTTGGTCGAAAAAAAGGTCCGCGAGTATGACATCAAGCTGGCCATACACAATCACGGCCCTACGGATAAGGTATATCCCACCCCCGCAAGCGCATACGAAAAAATAAAGGACCTGGACAAGCGCATTGGGCTCTGTGACGACATCGGACACACGCAGCGAGCGGGTGTTGATCCGTCCGTCTCGGTGGAAGAGTTTGCAGACCGGCTGCTTGACGTCCACATCAAGGACGTAAGCGCTGCATCCGCCAAGGGGCAAGGCGTGGAGATTGGGCGGGGTGTGATTGATATTCCCAGGTTTCTTAGGACCCTGTTGAAGATCAAGTATGCCGGCGTCGTGTCGTTCGAGTACGAAAAGGACGAAAACGACCCGCTGCCGGGACTCGCTGAATCCGTCGGCTACGTCAAAGGCGCCCTGGCGGCTATTTCAGGCCCTGCCGGCATCTAAGGATCTTAAACTGACCGCCATTCAGTTTGAGAATGCAAAAATCAAAGTGAAAAATGCAAAATTGTGGAATCCCGACGTTGTCGGGATGACCATTTTAATCATGGTTTAGCAGTGGGTGAGCAGCTATGCCGTACAATATACGAATTGTGAGCACTTATCCCCCGCGAAGGTGCGGGATAGGCACATTCTCACGCGACCTGGCGACTGCGCTGGAGCAGCTCACCGCGGAAGTCGGACATATAAGGGTTGCTGCGATTGACAACGGTGGCGGGCCGTATCGTATTCCTGTTGACCTTATCATCGACCAGTACAATCCCGAATCGTGGCGCAGCACTACCAACCATATCATTACCCGCGCCAGGGAAAGCGCAAACCCCACCGTTGTGCTATTGCAGCACGAATATGGACTTGACCCTGATAAAGACGGCAATGACGGGCAGGGAGCCAACTTTGTCGATATGGCAAAGGCATTTCGCAAGCAGGGACTCATAACGCTGGTTTACCTGCACACGGTCCTTAACGACCCGGACCCCCATCAGAAACAGACAATTCTCAGTCTTGCCGAGCACGGCGACGGGCTGATTGTCACAACGGAAAGCGCCATTCACATACTCGAATCCGACCTCTATGGGATCGGGTATTCCAAGCTCAAACACATTGATCACGGCATCAGAATGCACAACCCGTCTCAATACGACAGGCTGGCGATAAAACGGGAGTTCGGAATTGAAAATCACCTGCTTGTCACGACACTGGGCCTGTTCTCGCCGGACAAGGGGCTCCAGTACTCCATCCGGGCTTACGGCAGGTTTCT
>Ga0299915_10003590_pt1 | contig 11208 bp, 11 predicted proteins | sample RVTome_13_FD_200263 | JGI IMG/M metagenome (GOLD analysis project Ga0299915, IMG submission 200263) | Soil microbial communities from uranium-contaminated site in the Upper Colorado River Basin, Wyoming, United States - RVT92D227 (version 2) ... | reverse complement strand
TGACATGGCAGGCGGTTTTGCGGTAATTAAGGATGTGCCGAAAACGATGGTATATGAGCTGTGCAAATGGAAAAATATCCATGAGGGAAGACCCGTAATTCCTGAAAGAATTTTCTATAAAGAACCTTCTGCAGAGCTGAAGCCGGGGCAGAAAGATACTGACACCCTTCCACCCTATCCGGTTCTTGATCCGGTCCTCAAGGCATATATTGAGGATGATAAAAGTTTTGAAGAAATATCGTCTCTTGGCTGTGATTCTGAATGTGCCCGGAATGTCATCAGGATGATCGACAGAAGTGAATATAAAAGGAGACAGGCGCCACCCGGGATAAAAATAACCCAGAGGGCATTCGGAAGAGATAGGCGTTTCCCGATAACAAACAAGTATAGGGGGTTTTGATGGAAGAGTTAAGAGTCTGTCCTGAATGTGAATACCAGAAAGGTTTCCACGTTTTTTTTAAAAAAACAAAAGGTAGGGTCAAAATCGGACTTTTATGTCCTCAATGCGGGCAATCCTATATTATTGGATGGTCAACCACGGCTATCAAAAGCTTTAAACCTGAGAAAGGATTGAAATATTGATGAGAAAGAGTGTATCAAGATGTATTGTAATATTATTTTCTATTCTTTTTATTCTTAGTCCTGCTTTTTCCCTGGATACCAAGAACACTGTGGTTAAGAAACAGCCTGAGATACAACAGGTAAAGCCGAAAAAACCTGTGAAGATTAAACTCAAACGGTTAACTGACGGCAAATATACATGGGATCTCACAGGTGACGATGTAGATGAAATCGTAAGGGCTGACAAACGCCTGAAGAAACTGCTGAATATAGAGTGAAGGGCACCCTTTATATCGTATCAACGCCGATAGGTAATCTTGAAGACATTACCCTGAGGGCTTTACGGATTCTGAAGGAAGTGGATCTCATCGCAGCGGAAGATACACGCCATTCTTTAAAGCTGCTCAGCTATTATAGTATTTCAAAGCCTATGATAAGCTACTGGAGAGAAAGGGAAAAGACAAGATCAGAAGAGATCATTAAAATTCTTCATTCAGGAAAATCAGTCGCTTTGATCTCTGATTCCGGTACGCCGGGAATATCTGATCCGGGAACCATCCTTATTAGAAAAGCTGTAGAAGAAAATATCAGCGTTGTTGCGATCCCGGGACCTTCAGCGTTTGTTGCTGCATTGTCCATATCAGGCCTTCAGACAGATAAGTTCACGTTTATTGGTTTTCTCCCGTCAAGAAAAACCCACCGCCTCAAGGTCCTCGGAGACTTAAGACTTGAAAACAGAACTCTCATTTTCTACGAAGCTCCGCACAGAATTATTGAGACTCTGATGGATATAGACGAGATATGCACCGGGAGGAAAGCCGTCCTTGTCAAGGAGATCACAAAAATCCATGAAGATGTGATAAGAGGTACAGTACCTGTAATTGTTGAAGAACTGAAAAAAACAAAAATAGCAGGCGAGTATGTAATTATCCTTGAAGGAAAAACAGAAGAAAAGAAACTATTGCCCGACGATATACTCCCGGAAATTCACTCTTTAATGAAAAAAGGTCTTGGAAGAAAAGAGGCTGTCAAAAAGATTGCTGAGGCATACGGTATGAGCAAAAAAGAACTCTATGACAGAAGCCTCCGCTGAATTCGCTTGACTTTTTCGACACTTAACAATAAAATTTTTTCAATAAGACTTAAGAGGTGTGAGATGGCATACAAGTTATTGCTTGCAGACGACAGTATAACCATACAGAAGGTTGTTGAACTTATTCTCGCTGAAGAAAATTTCGAGATCAAGTCAACGAACAATGGAGAAGAAGCGCTGGCCCTGATTCCGTCCTTCAAGCCTGATGTGGTACTTGCCGATATAGAGATGCCGAAGATGAACGGTTACCAGCTCTGTGAAAAGATAAAGAAAAACCCGGAAACAAGCGTCATTCCGGTCCTTCTCCTTACAGGGGCATTTGAACCGATTGACGAAGAGCTTGCAAAACAGGTTAAAGCTGACGACTTTATTGTAAAACCGTTCGAATCACAGGAATTAATAAGCAAGATAAATGCAGCCCTGGCGGTATCAACGGTAACCGTAGAAGAAGAAGCGGAGAGTGTAGTTGAGGCTGAAGGTATTGTTGAAGCCGAGGCTGTCGGTTTCGAAGAGGTGCCGATTGAAGAGGACCTCTGGGCCATGGAAGAGATACCAGAAACTGAAGAATTTAAAGGATGGCCTGTGGAAGCCGGAGCAGAAGCCGGAACAGAAGAATTAGTGGAGATTACTGAAGAGGCTGAAACAGGAGTTGAAGAGGCACTGGCTGAAGAGCCCGTCATCCAAGCTGTTGAAAAACCCAAAGCTGCAGAGGTTATGTTTCCGGTTCCGGAAGTACCGTTTCCATCAAGTGAAGAGCTGAAAGAAATATTCGAAAAAGCTGTTAAAGAAAAGATATCCTCATTTTTATCCTCGATTAACATAAAAGAAGTAATTCTTACCTCAATGATGCCTGTATTGAAGGATTCTGTCGAGAAGATACTCTGGGAAGTCGCACCTGATCTTGTCGAGCGGATGTTGAAAGAGATGCTGAAGGGTTCACTTGAGTCCCTGACAAAAGAAGTTGAAAAAGTCATATGGGAGACCGTACCTGACCTTGCAGAGACGATGATTTCCAAAGAGATAGAGAGGATAAGGTCAGAATTTTAGACAAGGGCTTCAATCCGCAGGGCATCGAGGAAAAGTGGTATCAGTACTGGGTTTCAAAAGGATATTTTAAACCCGATCTGAACTATGATGGAATTGCGTACTGCTTAGTCATACCCCCACCGAATGTAACAGGTTCTCTCCACATGGGACATGCCCTGAATACCGTACTCCAGGATATACTTTCCCGCTGGAAACGCATGTCAGGGTATAAAGTATTATGGCTGCCGGGCACAGACCATGCAGGGATCGCAACACAAAATGTCGTTGAAAAACAGCTCGCATCCGAGGGGCTTGACAGGCATAAGATCGGCCGTGATGCTTTTATAGAACGGGTATGGAAATGGAAGGCTGAATACGGCGGGAAGATCATCCATCAGCTGAAGAGGCTCGGTGCTTCCTGTGATTGGTCAAGAGAGCGTTTTACTCTCGATGACGGCCTGTCAAAGGCAGTCATCGAGGTTTTTGTCAGGCTTTACGAGGAAGGCCTTATATACAGAGATAACAGGCTTATTAACTGGTGTCCCCGTTGCCATACTGCTCTTTCAGATCTCGAGGTTGAACATGAAGAACTAGAAGGAAAACTGACATACATAAAATATCCGCTTTCTGACGGAGGCGGAAAATATATGACTGTTGCAACAACAAGACCTGAGACCATGCTTGGAGATACTGCCGTAGCAGTAAATCCTGGAGACAGCAGATACAATAAATTTATAGGAAAGACTATAAATCTTCCCCTGACGCACAGGAAAATTCCCATTATTTCCGATGATGCAGTTGATCCTTCATTCGGAACAGGGGCGGTAAAGGTGACACCTGCACATGACTTCAACGATGAAAGTATAGCAAAAAGACAAAAGCCTCCTTTGGAATTCATAACAGTGATAGGAGACGATGGTCGCATGACAACTGCTGCCGGAGACGGATATGAAGGTCTGGACAGGTATGAATGCAGAAAGCGTGTTCTTGCAGATTTAAAGCAACTCAACCTTATTGAAAAGGAAGTATCTCATAAATATGCAATCGGCCACTGTTACAGGTGCAAGACGATTACGGAGCCATTGTCCACACTCCAATGGTATGTGAACGTTCAGTCCATGGCGAGGGATGCCATCAGGGCAGTCAAAGAACAGGAAATAAAGATTGTACCCGTGGCATGGGAAAACACCTATTTTGCATGGATGGAAGACATCAAAGACTGGTGTATTTCACGCCAGATATGGTGGGGTCACAGGATACCTGTCTGGTACTGCAAAAAAATGCACAATGAAAAGTGCAGAATGCAGAACGGAATAATAGTATCCATGGTTAAGCCGCAAATTTGTCCTTATTGCGGAGCAGAAGACTTGAAACAGGATGAGGATGTTCTCGATACCTGGTTTTCTTCATCGTTATGGCCATTCTCAACGTTGGGGTGGCCTGACAATACTGACGACCTCAGGACTTTTTATCCGACCAGTGTTCTTGTAACCGGGTTCGATATAATCTTTTTCTGGGTCGCAAGGATGATCATGATGGGGTTAAAATTCATGGGTGATGTACCTTTCCGGGATGCTTACATCCACGCCCTTGTGAGGGATATCAAGGGACAGAAGATGTCAAAGTCAAAAGGCAACGTTGTCGATCCCCTCATTATGATGGACAGATACGGAACGGATGCATTCCGGTTTACACTCGCCGCCTTTGCTGCACAGGGAAGAGATGTCAAGTTTTCAGAGGAAAGGGTTGAAGGTTACAGGCATTTTGTGAATAAACTCTGGAACGCAGCCAGATTCATCATGATGAACACGGAACAGGCCTCGGGTTTCAGCTCTGTACCGCAAGGTGAATTAAACCTCTCTCTTCCCAGCAGATGGATATTGAGCAGACTTGCAGCCACTGCGGATGAGGTCAATAAAGCTCTCGAGGAATACAGGTTCAATGACGCAGCAAGCAGTATATACCAGTTCATCTGGCATGAATTCTGCGACTGGTATATCGAGATGGCAAAAATCGAATTCAAGGATCGTAAATTAGAAAACGGGGTCAAATGGTGTCTCGTTCATACACTTGATGCCTCCCTGAGGCTTCTGCATCCTTTCATGCCCTATGTGACGGAAGAAATCTGGCAGAAGATAAATACGCTGGGATCCGGACCTGAAGGTATTGAATTGGAAACGAAAGAAAGTATTATGCTCTCTGATTTTCCAAAATCTTTGCCGAGAAACATTAAGGATGAAGAAGATATGTCATACATAATAGAAGCAGTCATGGGAATAAGGACCATCAGGGGTGAACTGAACATCGTACCATCTCTCAAACTGAGCGCTTCGATAAAACCCTATTCCCGTTTAAGTAATAAAATCCTTCATGAGAATGTTGAGTATATAAAAAGCCTTGCCAAGCTCGACAGCATAGAGATAGGTCCGGATATCCAAAAACCTTCTGGATCTGCAACCTCTGTTAAAGGTTCTATGGAAATATACGTCCCTCTGAAAGGGGTCTTGAATATTACTGCAGAACTCGATAGACTTAATAAGGATCAGATAAAGATTGAGGCATCGATTGCATCTCTGAACAAAAAACTCTTTAATGATGATTTTCTCCAGAAGGCGCCAAAAGAAATTATTGAGAAGGAAAAAACAAAATACGAAGAACTGATACATATGAATGAAAGAATTACAGAAAGCATTAAGATACTCAAAGAAGCGGAGGTGAAAGATGATAAATAGGAAAGAAAAAGAACTGGAAAAGAGCGATATCGACTTTATTGAGGGAGAATTTATCAATATCAAACAGAGTACGATCAGGTCAGTTGAAGGCGGGCATATAGAACTTCAGCAGGTAGGAGCCCTGAGCATAGACGGTGAAAGGGTGGAGGTTACTCAGGGTGCCTCAGGAATACTCAGAGGTAATGATGTAAGCCTCAATCAGAGCATCAGTGCTGTCACTGCTGCTGATAATGTATCTATAAATTTTTCTTTTTCTCCGTTGACCATTTCAAGAGAACAGATAACATCAAACAGGTCGGCTGTTGGTTTCATGGCAGCAAAGGATATCAAGTCGGAAAATTCTTCTGCCTTTCTTGTCGTTGCAAATAAAATTGAAGGGAATGTAACAACCCTTCTTGACTGGCGTTCCGCCCTTGCCTTATCTGCTGTTTTTGGAGGAATATGGGGCTTTTTCTCATTATTTTTCAGAAGGAAATAGCATGGAGATTCCCTCAAGTGTTATTGATTTTCTGAATCGTGCACTTGAAGAAGACATTGGTCCTGGCGACATCACTACATCTCTTCTGATACCCGAGGATCATGAATCGAAAGCACTCTACATTGCAAAGGAAAATTTTGTTCTCGCCGGTCTCCCTTTTGTAAGGGAAGTCTTCCGTATACTCGACAGTTCAACAGATTTCAAGGTTTTTTTCCATGAAGGTTCTCCGATAAAAAAGGGGGATATCCTGGCCAAAGTTTCCGGAAAAACCCAGGTCATTCTTAAAGGAGAGAGGGTAAGTTTAAATATTCTTCAGAAACTTTCCGGAATAGCAACTTTGACCAGCATGTACGTAAACATGATCAAAGGACTGAAGGCAAGGATAGTTGACACCAGAAAGACAACACCCTGTCAGAGGTTCATGGAAAAATACGCAGTGAGGACTGGCGGAGGAGACAACCACAGATTTGGTCTCTTTGACGGTATTCTCATTAAAGACAATCACATAGAGGCGATAGGGAATATCAGGGAAACAGTTAAACTCGCAAAAAACGGTCATCATCTTTTGAAGATTGAGGTAGAAGTTGAGAATCTCAATGACCTTCGTGAAGCGATAGATGCCGGGGCTGATGTCATAATGTTGGACAACATGTTACTCAGCGACATACAGAAGGCGGTAAAGATATCAGCAGGGAGGGTTATTCTTGAAGCCTCCGGGGGAATCAAAATGGAAAATGTGAGGGAAATTGCAGAAGCTGGTGTCGATTTAATATCCGTAGGTGCGCTCACACACTCTGCAAAGTCGGTAGACATCAGCTTGAAAATAGTCAGATAATCTGATATATTTAACAAATGCTAATTGATTAACGATATCTGTTCGTTAAGGAGGCATGAAATGATATTGAAGAAAATCAAAGAGATGGCAAAAGAAAAGGGTGTAAAGGTCGGGAACATGAAAAAAGAGAATATAATCCGGGCGATCCAGAAGGCAGAGGGCAACGTCGCCTGTTTTGGAACTGCCAAGGCAGGAGAATGCAATCAGAATAATTGCCTCTGGAGGGAAGATTGCCTTTTATAGACTTTATCTGTTCTCCGGTTTCTCTAAAAAACTCATAAATTTCTTCTCATCTTCAGATATTTCAAATCTATTCTGTCTCATGGTCTTTGCATGAAACACAGCCTTTTCATCTACACCCCTCTGCCCTTGAAACAATTGCAAAGGAGAAACAATATCTAACCCGTATTATTCATAAATCTTGTGGGATATCCTCCATTATTGATGTTTAGTTTATGAGCAATCTGGGATAAAATATATTGATGAGTGAGTAATTATTTCTGCCGGAGGTTATCATGACAATTATTGAAACGATTGAGCAGCACAAACTGATGGTTGCAGTTCGCACCGATACCCCTGAAAAGGCTTACAAATCAGCCCTTGCATGTATCAATGGAGGCATCCGGCTTATTGAGATTACCTTTAATGTACCGGAGGCGGAGGAAGTCATAAAAAAGTTGTGCACGGATAATAGGGCATTAATTGGTGCAGGAACAGTCCTCAGCATCTCGGACATGAAAAAAGCGCTGAAAGCCGGAGCGTCTTATATTGTCAGTCCTCATTTTGATGATGATATTGTGAAATTCACAAAACAACAAGGGGCTGTATCCATTCCCGGAGCATGTACCCCTACAGAGATATATAAAGCTTATCGTGCAGGAGGGGATATCATCAAACTGTTCCCTTTCGTTGAGATAGGTGGTCTTGATTTTCTCAAGGCAATACGAGGTCCGATGCCCTTTGTGAGATTCATGTTGAGCGGGGGGGTTACCTTAGATAATATTTCCAAGTATCTCTCAGTCAGAGCTTCATGTATTCTTATCGGTTCCTCTATTCTGAAAAAAGAACTTGTGATGACTGAAGACTGGAATTCTATTACAGAACTTTCCGGGAAATTCAGGGAGAGAATAGAGAGTTCATTTTTTCCGGACAGAAAACCCGCATAAAAATGCAATTTTTTGTATAATAAAATTTATATTTTAAAATCCTTTTCTTTCTGAAGAAAATTCATTGGAGGTAAATATATATGTATCGTCCCCAGATTAAGGTTCTCGACTGCACGATCCGCGATGGCGGCTTGATCAACCAGTGGCAATTCAGTGACGAGATTGTAAGAAAGGTGTTTCTTGCTCTTTCAGAAGCCGGTATCGACTATATGGAAATAGGATATAAATCATCCGAGCAATATTTCTCAAGGGCCGAACACGGTGCCTGGAAATTCTGTACGGAAGAAGATATAAAGAAAATCGTCGGAGATGTTGAAACGGAAATGAAGTTGTCGGCCATGGCAGACATCGGCCGTATTGATTCCGAAGACATACCTCCCAAAAAAGACAGCATTCTTAGCATGATCAGGGTAGCATGTTATGCCAAAGAGATAGACAAGGGGATAGCCCTTGCTCATGAATGCCTGGATAAAGGCTACGAAGCAACGATAAACCTCATGGCCGTCTCGAAGGTACTGGAAAGAGACCTTTACGAAGCCCTGGATGATCTTTCCAAAAGCGATGTGCCTGTTATTTACCTTGTCGACAGTTTCGGCGCCCTATACTCCGAGCAGATCCATTTCCTCGCAGAGAAGTATTCCAAGGCACTTCCTGGAAAAGAGATCGGCATACATACCCACAATAACCAGCAGTTGGCTTTTGCAAATACGATAGAGGCCATCATTGCAGGGGTAAACCGTCTGGATGCAACGCTTTATGGTATGGGCAGGGGTGCGGGCAACTGTCCTCTTGAACTGTTACTTTCTTTTCTTAAAAATCCAAAATTTGATATCAGGCCGCTTATCGAAGTCATACAAGAGATTTTTATTCCCATGAAAGCAGATGTGGAATGGGGATATCACATACCGTATCTTATCACCGGTGTCTTGAATGAACATCCGAGAAGTGCGATGAAAATTATGGGTCAAAAGACGCTTCCTAATCTCAAACAATTCTATGAGGAGCTTAAGGACGGCACACAACTGGATTAGAATTCAGGTCATTTTTAGGAAGATACAGTATCTTCCCCCTTGAACCCCCGGGCACTCGAATCATCAGTTTAAAATAACCTTGTCTGCCCCTTGATCTCTTTTCTCTCCACCTCTTCAAAAATCTTTACCTTTCCATACTCACCGTCAAATCCAGGGATAATATTTACCCTTCGTGAACGCATCCTGCTTATTGCCTCTCGTAACAGGGGAGTTCCTGCCCTTTCTATATCATCAAGTGGGGTCTCCATGAGGATTCTGAATTCATTGCCAAGTTTATCGAGTAGATGGAAATATTCCCTGCTCACTGCTTTGCTGTTTGCACCGACTTTCTTTGTTTCAGAAATAATCTCCTGAAGGGGAATAAGGGAATAGAATGGGCTTGCGCTTTCCGGTCTGAAACCGTTTTCCCTGTCTGCCAGTTTCTCAACCCTGTGCATGACTCCTACGGTTACTTTCTTTCCGCAAACCGGGCAGAGATAATTATTTTCAATAGTCTCCTGGGGAGATAGGTTTATATCGCATACTCTATGCCCGTCATAATGATATTTGCCCTCTTCCGGAAAAAATTCGATCGTGCCTGCAAAACCTTTCTTTGTCTTAATTGCATTCGTAATAAATTCATACGAGATTTCAGTTAATAAATCTTTCTTTTCTTCAGTAAAATCCCCCCTATCCCCCCTTTGCCAAAGTGGGGGATTTATTCCCCTCTTGAGAGGGGTGTAGGGGTGTGTAATCCCCCCTTTAAGAAAGGGGGGTGAGGGGGGATTACCTGTATCAAGAATATTAGCTTCGCGCCCGAGTTTTGCAGGCGAGTGGGCATCAGAATTCGAAATGAGTGTTATTCTGTCGAGAGAGGAAAGCCTCCAGTTCATTGCAGGATCCGATGAAAGACCTGTCTCGATTGCATGGATTTGAGGTGTCAATTCATCAAAACATTCTTCGAGGGAATCAAACCCTGAACTGGCACCAAAAACTGAAAAATGTGGAGTCCATGCATGCGCAGGCACGAGCATGGCCTTATCTGATATATCCATGACAATCTGCAACAACTTCTTTGCATCCAGTCCGAGTATCGGCCTCCCATCAGATGAAAGGTTACCGATCCCCGAAAGGGCAGTATTGATTTTTGATGCTGTGACAAAGTCTGGAGCAAAGATGAGGCTGTGGATTTTTCTCAATTTCTGGTTTTTTGTGTAAATACAACTAATCTCTGTTGATAGCATGAAATACACATCGTCCCTGCACGAAAGAGGCATATCCTCATTATGATAAGTTTCATTTAATTTAAATAAGTTACCATGTTCAGATTCAAGTTTTTCTTTTAATTCCTGGTACCATTTTGGATGGGTAAAGTCACCAGTTCCCACTACTGTTATCCCTTTTAACTGTGCCCATTTCCAGATGCTCTCCAGAGACATCTCTCGGCTTGTAGCACGTGAATATTTTGAATGTATATGGAGGTCAGCAAAAAAACGCATGTGATAACTATTTTTCCTTTTTCCTTCTATGCCATAAAATATAAATGACAATGAGCAATACACACCCGATAATGACATATATGCTCCATTGCCTGCTTACCGCCATAATCTGCTCTTTATTATTGCCTACAAAAAATCCGATATACGCAAGAATCAACACCCAGACACCTGCACCGAATGCAGTATAGAAACAGAACTTTTTCAAGTCCATCCTCGCAAGTCCTGCGGGAAACGATATATAGTGTCTTACTCCGAGGATAAGCCTTCCGATAAATGTACTTATAGTTCCATGCTTGAAGAAAAATTCCTCGCCTTTCCTGAAATGTTTCTCAGTTACACCGAAATATTTTCCATACTTGAGTATAAAAGGCCTTCCCAGATAGACTGCAATCGCATAGTTGAAAAGTGCACCGAGGACGCTGCCTATTGTGCCGGATGCTATCACACCAACCCAGCTCATCCGATTTTGCGATATGAGATATCCTGCAGGTGGTATTACGAGTTCCGAAGGAAGAGGGATAAAGGTACTCTCGATGAACATCAGGAAAAAAATACCGGGATAACCCATGGTACCGATTGTATCCACTAACCAGTTCAAAAAAGTATGCATTATTTACCTTATAAATTTCATACTGCAGGTATTGTAAGAAAATTTATTTATTGATACCTTAGTGTACCTGTAACTTACTAATGCGGTCGTTAGTATGGCGACATAGTTTCGTCTGTTTGTCATTCTCCGGCTTGACCGGTGAATCCAGTGCCTTTCTCTGGATTGCCCGATCAAGTCGGGCAATGACAGTCATGTATC
>Ga0299915_10003589_pt1 | contig 11209 bp, 15 predicted proteins | sample RVTome_13_FD_200263 | JGI IMG/M metagenome (GOLD analysis project Ga0299915, IMG submission 200263) | Soil microbial communities from uranium-contaminated site in the Upper Colorado River Basin, Wyoming, United States - RVT92D227 (version 2) ... | reverse complement strand
TGCGTTGAACACCGGGGACATGAGCGCCTCGACGTTCGCGATTCCTGCGAGCTGGGGATGAGTTCTCGGAAGTAGATCCGCTTGGATGTTTACGTTCGCTCTATCGACAAGTGTGTTGCGAAACATTCGCTCGGCCGGATCATTCAAGAGACCGATCTGTGTGTAAACCTGCTCCTTGTTCTCGATTATCGATTCTTGGAGTTTGATCTTGCTGTCTTTCGTCGTCACCGCGATGACGCGATAGGTTGCGACCCCAGGGCCTTCGACAACTGCTCGATCGGTTGCTTCAGGGACATCCCCGTCCCATTGGATTTCGAGGTTGCGGTTACGTGATGGGCGGTGAAAGTAGGGGAAGAAGCCACCTCCTCGCGCTCGCATGAAGTCCACCATGCGTAGGAAATTCGTCTTCCCGGAGTTGTTCGCACCGACAAGGACTGTGATCGGCCTTAGTTCAGCAGTCTGAGTGGGCTCGCCGAAGCTCATATAGTTTTTCAGGCGAACCCGATGAATCATCGAGCGTGAAGATACCGCGTTCAGACGCGGGTCAGCGCCGTCGGGGAAGCAGATCACCTGGCTGGACGCCGAAGGCCTTCGCCAGCTTCCCGAGCGTCCGCAGCGTGACGCTCCGACCGGCCTCGATCCGCTGGTAGTGACGGAGGCTGAACCCGCGCTCCATCATATCCTCCTGCGTGAGCCCTTCTCGTCCCGCAGTTCGCGCACACGTGCCCGGGTGCAGCTGCAAGTACCGACGAAGCCGCCAGGGAACGAGAATCGTCCGGAGAACTGCACCAGCGTCCTGACGGATGTCGTGTTCTATCGGCCAGTGATCACGAGCTTCACCTCCGGTTGATGTCGAGCCCGGGGTGCATCTCGACGCGGTGGCTCGACTGCTCGGCGCCCCACCGCGCGAGCAGCAAGCTCACCAAACGATCGCCGCAGTGCGAACGCGGATCGTAGTAGAGGATCTCGCGGACGAGCGCGCTGACCTCGGGCGACGCCGGCGCGCGGAGCGTCCACTTGCCGTTCGACAGCTCGGTCGAGAGCGCGCGGGCCTGCCACTCCAAACTCATCGTATTGCGGCCGGTGATGAAACTGCGCACGGGGATCGCGGACCACTCGCGCAGTCAGCTGCGTGACGTACATCTGAGCGGCCACGCTCTCGACGACGATGATCATCGGCCGGTAGGCCTCGTTCGCTCCCATGATGCGCCGGATGATCGTCGGCGCGTCCCACCGCCCGCTCTCGATGCCGATCAACTCGCGGTGTCCGTTGCCGTGGACGAGCACGGTGGAGAGTGACGTGAGGTCCGCGGTGCGCCTGCTTGACACCGCGAGGTCCACACCGATCGTCACGAATGCGGGCGGCGGGACGCTGTGGATGTGCGACACGAGCGGCCTCTGGTGCCCGCGCTCGCACGCGGCCACGACGGACTCGACCTGGAACGTGCTGGTCTCGTCGGAGCGAGCCATGCAGTCGAGCTGCCGGGCGGCCTCGAGCGGGCCGAGCTCCTGTCGCTTGTCGGCGATGCGCTGTGTGGGCCACCGGGCCGGCCACCGGGGTTGCCGGCCCTCGTCCTCGACCGCGAAGTGCTTCGAGTGCCACCACCTCGTCGACGCGAGGTGGTGCATCAGGTCGCCCGGGTGGTGCGCGACGCCGAGCACGACGACGCGGCCGTGGTGCGTGAGTCGGCCGAGCAGCGTGCTGTACACCCACTCGATCAGCTGCCTGCGCTGCTCGCCGGTGCGCGTGTTCTCGAAGTCGAGGACGTCGTCCATGATGACGAGGTCGAGCCGGGCGCCGAGGACGTTGCCGTGGACACCGATCGCCTGCACGCTCGGGTCCTTCGGGATCGTCGGCCGCTGCACGGTGATGCTCTCGCTCGTCCACTGCGAGCCGGTGCGCGACCTCGTCGATGGGGGGAGCAGGTTGGGGAACACCTGGCGCAGCTCCGACGACTGCGTGATGTAGCGCGCGATAGACCCGACGAACTTCGCCGCCTGGTGCTGGGTGTTCGAGACGATCGCGACCCGCTTGCTCGGGTCCCGTCCGAGCTCGAACAGCGTCCTCCCGACGGTGTGCAATGAACTCTTCCCAGCCTCGATGTGGGCGAACATCACGAGCCGCGGGTGCGCTGCGACCAGCGCGAGCTGCTCCTCGTGCATCGGCGCCAGCAAGATCGACGCTCCGGTCTGCTCATCCTTGAGCACGAACTCGGCGAACGTCGCCTGGTCCTGCCGCGCCATCGCGATCAGCTGGGAGCGCGCCTTCGCGGCGGCGGTGGCGCTGACCGTGGTCGGGGGTTTAGTTGCTGCCGTCATCGGCCTTCTCCTTGCGAGCGCGGACCAACTCGCGCTCGATCACCGCACCGTCCGCGAGCAGCCTCGCGTTCTCCGCGCGCTGGACCGCGCGAGCGAGCTGGTCTGCGGTGGCCCGCGCCTGCTCGATGTCGACCGGAGCCTCAGGTTCGATCTTCTTGACGCCGATGATGCTCGTGGCCTCGCCGTCGACGAGCCGGCGCAACTCCACAGCCCGCTGGGAGACGGCGGCGACGTCCTTGTGCACTCTCGCGATCCGCGCGAGGTGGGCGACCGCTGCCGCGGAGTCGAGGTCTGCGAGCTCGCCGATACTCGCGACCAGGTTGGTGACCAGCGCGTGGACGACCGGCCGCAGCTGGATCAGCTCAGCCTGCAGGCTCATCGCGTTGTGGGATGCACCAGCGACGATGTGCTCGACCTTGAGCAGGGCCGCGCTCTGCGTCTGGATCGCCCGTTCGTCGGCAAGCTGCACCTTGATCGACTCGACCCCGACCCAGCCGCGCGACCACGACGTCCGCGCCTCGGACTCGGTGACCCCGGCGAGCGCGGCGGCGGTGCGGAAGTCCCTCGGGATTACAGGTGGCGATCGGCGGAAGGCGTCGCGAAGCGCCTCGAGCGCCTCCGGCGATGGGGTGCGGCGAGACATGGACTCGAGCGTAGCTGTCGGCGGGATTCCGGACAATCACCATCAGTCACCGCGAGAGTGCGCATTTCAAGTATTGATTCTGGAGCGTTATTATATGACTAGCGATCACGCAGTCGAAGGTGGTTGTCCGGAAGTGCCGCAGTCGGCTACCTTCAGCCATGCGCAGACCAATTCCGCGAGTACGAGGAGTCTTCGGCAGCCAAGCCCCGAGCGTCGACGACGACGGTAGTGGTGGCCGATTCGTGCGCGGCATCGCCGTCCTGAAACATCCCCTCATATGAGGCCGAAGATCGCGCGGAAGATTTCGTGGCCTCGAACCGCCGAATCGTAGGCCTTCATCAGCGGCGCGAGTCGGTCTTCTCCCATGTTGGGGATCGCGGCGTAGAGGTTGGTGCCTTGGTTGAACAGCGACATCGTCCGCTTCTTGGACGTGTTGGTCTTCATCAGGCGATCGAGGCCGCACGCTTCGCCGGCCGCGCCGAGCAACGTGAGCAGCGCCTGGGCGATCGCTGCGAGGAGAAGCAGTCGATCGCGCCGCTCTGGTGTCCCGACGCGCGACGCCGACAAACCGAGCCCAAACCGCCGGTCCTTCTGGTCACGGAACGTCTCCTCGATCGTGAAGCGACGAGAGTAGAGCTGCACGACCTCGTTGGCCTTGCGCTCGCTCAACGTCGTCGCGAGGCACCACGCTTCCTTCATGGCGCTGCCGTGTACGACGACGACCGCAGGAACTTCAGCGCGTGTCCGCGTCACGCGTGCGTTGCGAATCATCGTCGCTCGTCCGGTTGCAGGAACCCACTCGGCTGCCTGCTTCCGCTCTCCGTCGGCCGACTCGACTTTGATGTTGCCGCGAAACCGGATGATGAAGTCCCAGCCGAGCGTCTCCAGAAACCCGTAGAGCTTCTGATCACCGAAGCCCCGGTCGGCGAGCAGCATGATCTTCACGTCGGCATCGAGGCACGCATGAAGCCGCTCGATGAGGCGGTACTCGTGATCGTTACGCTTCCCCTCGAGCGTCGACTTCTGCACCGTCATCCAGATCAACGGGGTCGCCCGCCCGTGGCTCGTGATGAGGTATCCGGCGAGAGTCGCGTGGTCATCACCGTCGAACTCTGGGCTTGATCTACTCCCGTGGACACATCCCGAGAGGCGGATACTGTGTCCCGAATGGAAGCGAAGCAGGAAGGTCGGCGCGGCAAGCGTCGCCAGTTCACGGATGAGTTCAAGGCGGGCGCGGTGCGCTTGGTCCTTGACGAGGGGAAGCGGGTTGCCGAGGTCGCACGCGACCTGGGCCTGACCGCGTCGTCGCTCCGTACGTGGGTCGAGCACGCGCGAGCGAATCGCACCGGCGGCAAGACCGGGCTCACGTCCGACGAGCGCGCCGAGCTCGCGGCGTTGCGCAAGGAGCTTCGCGTGGTGAAGCAGGAGCGCGACATCTTGGGAAAAGCCGTGGCCTTCTTCGCGAAGGAGAACGCATGAGGTTTGCGTTCATCCTTGCGGAGAGGGCCTGCTGGCCGGTGGCCGTGATGTGCGTCGTGCTCAAGGTCTCGGCCTCGGGCTTCTATGCCTGGTTGCGGCGCGTACCGTCGGCGCACGACAAGAAGGACGCCCGGCTGAAGGTGTTGATTGCCGAGTCGTTCGCGAAGAGCCGGAAGACCTACGGCAGCCCGCGTGTGCACGCAGATCTCGCCGACGAGCACGTCGGCAGAAATCGGGTGATTCGGATCATGCAGAACGAGAAGCTCGTGGCTCGGGTTCGTCGACGGTACCGGTCGACAACGATGAGCGAGCACGACCAGCCGATCGCGGCGAACGTGCTCAACCGCGAGTTCGAGGCCGCCGCCCCGAACCAGCGCTGGGTCGGTGACACGACCGAGCTGCTCACGGCGAGCGGCGTGTTCTACCTGGCGGCGATCGTGGACCTCTACGCGCGGCTCGTCGTCGGGTGGGCGGTGAGCGCAGTCAACGATCGTCACCTCGCCATTGCGGCTCTTGACGAGGCCATCAAGCGGCGGCGTCCCGACATCGGCCTGCTCCATCACTCCGACCGAGGCAGCACGTACACGAGCGAGGACTACCGGAGGATTCTCGAGAAGCACGGCATCGTGTGCAGCATGAGTCGGACGGGCAACTGCTACGACAACGCGGCGATGGAAAGCTGGTTCTCGACGTTCAAGTTCGAGCTCGGCGAGACCTTCGAATCGATTCGCCGTGGCAAGGACCTCGCCTTCGACTACATCGAGGTGTTCTACAACCAGCGCCGGCGACACTCGTCCATCGGTTACGTCGCGCCGGCAGAGTTCGAACGGCGCTACTACGACGAACAGTCACGGGTGGCGGCGTGACCGGTTTAGGGATGGCGATGTTCCGTATAACAATATTCGTCGACAACGACATCTGTATAACAATACTCGTTGACGTAACTGACGACCTTCTGTATGACAATACTCATGCCCGGCGGTAGGCCAACGACCGACCCGAAGGAGACGCTGGTCGCAGTCCGATTCTCCGACCGACAACTCGTCGTACTCCAGCGACGCGCTCGCCACGACGGAACAAGCTTGTCGGAGGCGCTTCGCCGGTGCGTGGACGAATGGGCGGCCCAACCAACCCGAACTCGAAAACCCACATCCAAGAAAGGCGAGACTCTCAAGCAAGCCAAACCGGTGCGTCGCACGCGCCGGGGACAGTGACGACGACGTAACCAACCCGTCTACGGGAGTAGATCAAGCCCACTCGGTCCAGTCGAGCGCCACAACGATCTCCTTGCGCTCACCGACGACGAACCTTGTCCATGGATGAAACAGCAGCCACACGTCGATGCCGCTGTTGCCGACCATCCGATCCGTCTGCTTGACCCCGTGCTTCTCGCTCTTGTTGGTGGCATGTGCGTAGCCGCGACCGATCGCGTGAATGGAAAGCACGGCCGCGTCCAGCACGCCGACGACTCCATTCGCGAGCGACACCACGCGGCGCGCGTGGAGATCATCCGCGAAGATCTGCTGGATCGTCTCGCGACCTGGAGCGGGTTCTTTACAAAGCGCGACATCGCGCGGCTGCTCATCATGCCCGCCGAACCGACGCGCCGTGCCCGAAATTCCTCCTCGGAGGAGGAAAAGTCCGGAGCAATCTCGATCAACTACGCCGCCGAAATGAGGGGATCCATCAGATCGCCGTCGGGTTCCTTCCTCCCCAGTACAAGTCCGGCCTCGCGCCGAGCGCACCGCTCGACTACCACACGCAGGGCGGATCGCCGCACGGAGGCGACGGCCCGGTCAGCGGTGGCACGTACGCGCCGAACGTGACCGGCGCGCCGAAGGTCGCCCCGTCGATCGCTCAACCCAAGCCGTTCAAGCTGAGGTGATACGCATGTTGGCGGTTGGCGCCGGGCCAGACGAGACGCTCCTCGCGGCGCTGAGCTCGACGCTCGACCGCGTCGACTACGCCCTCTCCGTCGGCGACGGCGAGTTGGCCGACGTCATGGGCGGCGTCGTGGCTGTGCTCCTCCGTGCTCCCGGCGCCGGCTCGCTCGGTGATGACGTCCGCTGGCGCCGCCAGCTCGTCCGGTGGTCTCAGGTGCGTTGTCGAATCGGCGCCCCGCCCGCCGCGCTCACCGACTTCGTGATCGGCCGAGCGCGGCTCTATCTCGTCGAGGCGGCACGCGCCGCAGGAGGTCTCCCGTGAAGACGTTGTTCCAGCGCCTGATGATGAACCCGACCACCGGGCGCCCGGCTCCCGCGCCGACGCCCGCACCGAAGTCAGCGCCGAGCCAGCCGCAGCAGCTCGAGACATGCGTCATCGACGCGCGCCGGCTCTCCTCGGAGGACTACGAACGCCGGCTCGCGCAGCTCGGGCTGACTGCGCCGAGCACCGAGTATCGGCGCGGCCAGTTCGGCGTCGGCGTGCCGCTACACGAGCGCGATGCCCAGCGTGATGAAGCCCGCCGGCTCGACCGTGCGGGGAGGAAGATCGACAGGCAGCGCGCCCGCGCCGAGAGCGATCGGGTCGCCGCGCTGGAGGGCCCCGTCTTCGACGGGCGCACCGCCACCGCTGAGCAGGTCCGAGCGAGGCTCGCGCAGCTCGGCGTCAACGCGGTCAGTGCCGCGATCACCGTGTCCGAGGTCGGACGCCCGCTCGAGAGGAGCGCCCCCGCCGACACCGGCACGGACCACTCCACCCTGCGCGCCGAGGCGACCGAGACGATGCGCGCCGTCCTCGACCACTGCCGACGCACGGGCGAGCGCCTCGACGTGATGAAGCTCAACCCCTGGGAACTCGCCGCGTACAAGGCGCTTCGCGGCTACGACCCGACGTGATGTCGCCGGCCAAAGGTTGTCCATCTCCCGATCGGCGAACGCCTCGCCTTAGAGCGTCCTGATCGCGGAGGATCTGATGCGATGAACATAGACAAGGCGGCAACGAACTTGATGGACGAGATCGCCGAGACGCTTCACAACGTTTGGTGGTGTCTCCGCATCGAGGATGGCGACACGCTCGGACCGCGGGGTTTCGCCAAGAAGCAACATCCGCATCTAATTCCTTGGAGCGCGAAGTCTGAACAGGAGCGAGCCCAAGATCGTTACCAGGCGGTGAAGGTCATGGAGATGTACCGAAGCAATCCCAGTGCGAACGTGAACGACATCGCACGCGAAATTCATATAGCAGCGAGGGAGTTTGTCTACGCGAGCCGACGCGGCCCGTTGTCTGAGGAATTGAAAGCAGAGTGGACTGACAACCCGCGGCCACGTAAGGAACGAGGGAGGCAGGCCGCGTTGGTCCTTCTGCTACTGCACCGCTTTCGCGATGCGGGTGGTTGGAACGGATAGCGACTCCAAGCGAACAGTCGGGGCGAGGTGCTCCGACGCTCGCGTTGATGGAGGGTTTGCGGCCTAGCACCGACGCCTCACTTGACCGCGCGCAGCTTCGGATCCTCGGCCTCGCACTGATCGTCGGGATCGAGGAGCAGCAACGCGGCCGCGACCTCGGCCAGCGCGGTGCTCGTGTCACGCGCCGATATCGCACGCGAAATCGACTGCAAGCACTTGCTGACAGCAGCGCGTAGCTCCGCACCACCTAGACCGACGTCGCCGTCCGCATTGACCCTGCGATCCTCGTCGGTTAGCGTTCGTCGAGCGACGCCGAGGCGAGCTTCGAATCCCGTTGGGGTCGCCAGAAAAAACGAACGATTCAAGAACCTTCTAGCCTGACGGGTCGCGAACCCTTAGGCTTCAGGAAATGAAGGCGATCCGTGTTCGAATCGAGAACGGTCGCATCTCGGGTGAAGCTCCAGCCGGACTCCCCGACGGTGAAATCGATCTCTGCCTGGCCGACGCCGACGACGAGATGACCGACGAGGAGCTAGCTCGCTTGAACGAGGCGCTTGCGCGCGGATTCGAGTCGATCAAAGCGGGTCGGTTCCGTTCAGCTACGGACGTCGTCTCCGATCTTCGCCGACGATGACGACGGTTGTCGTTGTCCATGAAGCCGAGGAGCAACTTCGCGAGATCGTCGACTGGTGGGTCGCGAATCGTCGATTGGCACCAACGCTCGTGGTCGACGAGTTCGAACGCTGCATGACTCTCGTCGAGAACAGCCCGGACATCGGGACGGGATTCCATCGCACGGCCGTTCCTGGCGTGCGCCGGCTAGTGATGAAGAAGACGAAACACTTCGTCTACTACGTTCACGACGACGAGAACTCGATCGTCTATGTCATCGCCGTTTGGGGCGCGCCGAAGGAAGGCGATCCCGTGTTGCGCGATCCACGCTGACGGCAGCGCCTCGGTCGGGACGCCGATCCGGAGGCAGAACGAGGATCTCAATCGCAATCACAGTCCCGATTGCCTCTCGCCACGTTGGGGTCGCTACGTAAACGAAACCGGGAGTGCGCCCAAGCTACTGAAACGTGAGCGTCCGGCCGATCACCCGCTTGATCGCAGCGGGGCAATCGTGTCAGGCAGGCGGATGCTCGGGCCGCGACGGTGGCGGCGCGAGCCGCCGCCCAGCGCGAGAGCAGCAGCGACGGCATGTCGAGCAGACGGATCCGACGCGTCAGGCGTGGCAGCACGTCGGTGAGGTGTGGTGGTGGCGACGGTTCGGGACCGATTCTCTGATCGCACGGCCGCCGAGTGACTCGCGAGCTCGCCAGCTCAGATCTGAGCGCGCCGGACCGACCAGACGAACGCGTCGTACCAGAAGTGCATCAACGACACGACGATGGTGATCGCCCACAACGTGGTGATGCCGGCGTCGAGGGCCTGCACGCCGAGACCATAAGCGAGCACGCTTGCGAGATAGATTGTGAGCGCGAGGCGAGGGCGAGTCGGCAGGCGGAACGTCGTCGCGATGCGCTTGCCCTCCATCGCCCACACGAGCGCGAGGTACTGCACGCCGTGGAACAGGTTCATGATCAGGAACGCCTGGCCCCACGAGTTGAAGCCCCACGTGTAGATCGAGACCGCACCGGTCGAGACCAGCAGCCACACCTTCAGCCATGAAGGCCGGTAGCCGCGGCGCGCGAGGTGCCAGAAATACATCACGTAGCCGACGAGGAAGCCGCTCCCGATCGAGAGCACACCCCACATGAGCCACGCCCGATGGCCTTCGACCTCCGCGGGAACCGACGCGAACAGGGCATCACCAACATCCTGGAAGCTGTCGAACGAGTCGACATGATCCATGAGCGTCGCACCCGCGAGGATTGGCCCCGCGTAGAGCAATTGCATGAGCCAGAAGTCGAGGCGTCGCCCGAGCTCGGCTGGCGTGCCGTGGTTGCGCTCGTAGATTCGCGCGAAGCCGAATGTCTGCCCACCGGAGTGCCAGACATCCCAGAACGTCGCCACGACGGTCGCTGCGACCGCGAGCCATGCGGAGGCGACGATTGCGAGCCAGAGCACGACCGGCACGACGAAGAATCGGAGCGGGTAGAGCTTCCGGATCTCGCGGTTGTTGTGGCTGCGAAACAGCACCGCGACGAGGTGCGCGTGGATCACGGTGCCGATGAAGAACCCGACGAAGGTGTCGTCCTCACCGGCGAGCATCCATTCCTCTGTCGCCAGCCACGTGCTCGAGGCCAGGATCCCGAGCACGAGCGAGAGTACCGGAGCGCCGAGAAAGAACGCCCAGTCGTACGTGCGGCCGACGATGTACGAGCCGCGGCTCACGTCAGCTCCTTGCGGTGGTGCACGAGGGCGATGCACGCGAGGCTCGCGCCGAGCATCTCCATCGCCTCTTCGACCCAGTCGATCAGCGCGTACCCGAGGCTGTCGGAGCCTGCACGTTCGGTCCACCAGCCAAGCGGCAGCTCCATGACCAGGGCACCTGCGATGTAGAGCGCGCCGGCGATGACCAGGCGTTTGCGTGTCGCCGGTGGCAGTGCACGCACGAACGGCAGGTAGATCGCGGCGAGCAGCGCGACGATCGCGATGGCCGGGATGACCCAGTCGAAGTAGAGAACGCCGCTGGTATCGAAGTTGCCGCCGAGGTTCTCGTGCAACTCCACGGCTTCGTCGAGCGACGCGTACGCGAACCCGATCACGAGGCACCACCAGTGCCGCTGCCACGGTGCTCCCGGTGAACGTGCACGCGCGACCGAGGCCGCGGCGAGTGCGCATCCGAGCAACAGGCTCGACGAGAACCACGTCGGGATGTTCGCCTCGTAGCTGAGCGACAGCATCGGCAGCAGCGCCTCGACGAGCACGTCGTGCGATCCGGCGTGCCAGAGCTCGATCGCGAGACCGAGCCCGGCGACCAGCGCGATGCCGACGAACAGCAATCGTCTCAGCGCGCGCGCGTCGGTCACGAGCTACTTTGGCGCGAGCTTCGTCAGCTGGTTGAGGATGCGCCCGCTCGGGTCGCTCTTGCGAGCTTGCTCACCCGTCCTTCATGGGACGCAGCAAACTGGACCTCGATGATCGCTTCAACGATCGGGTCACGTGGGTAGGGAGCCTGGGGCTTGGTCGCCGGGGCGGTCATCGCGAGCTTTCGAGGATAACCGTCGAACCCGACAGTTGCCTTCCGGCAGCCTACCAGGCTCGGCTTGAGCCTGCAAAACACCCTGAGCGTACGGTGACTTCCGGGAAGCCCAGCGTTCTCGGGTTCGCGCCAGTCACTCGCTTTCCTCGGGCTGGGGATGACTCACGCTCGGCAATTCATCTCCTCGACGGAAGCCCACATGACGCAGCCAGCGATGTGGTCGACGGGCCAGCCGACGATCCGACGGAGCGAGGATCCTCCACCGCCTCCGTT
>Ga0299915_10003587_pt1 | contig 11212 bp, 7 predicted proteins | sample RVTome_13_FD_200263 | JGI IMG/M metagenome (GOLD analysis project Ga0299915, IMG submission 200263) | Soil microbial communities from uranium-contaminated site in the Upper Colorado River Basin, Wyoming, United States - RVT92D227 (version 2) ... | reverse complement strand
CGACTGGGGCGCCGATCACTCCGACGTGAGTGCGCTGCTCGCCCGGAGCTGGCACTTCCCCGTCCTCCTGCAGCGCGCCGTGGGAGCGAGCCACGAGGGCCCGGTAACGGACGTCTCGCCTCCCGAGGCTCAGCTCATCGAGTGCGTCGCGCTGTCGGGCCGGCTGGCGGACATGTGGATCGCCCCGGGCCGGGCCGTCCCGCGTGCGGCCCTCCAGGCCTCGTGCGCGCGCCTGGGCTTCGATCCGGCGATCCTGGAGGTGGTGATGGCGCGCATGGCGCTGGCGGTCCCGGAGGCCTCGGCGGACTTCGACATCGACCTCGGGGGACCGGCCCACGTGCAGGAGGTGCTCTCGGAGGCGCGCCGCCTCCTCGCCGTCCTCGGCCTCGCCCTGGTAGGACCCGAGCCTTCGGTCGAAGGCAGGGAGGCGCTGGACCGGTCGCTCGAGTTCGCCCTCGCCTGCGCGCGCAGGAGGCGCGAACGGCTCTCGCTCCTCCTTCTATCCTGCGACCCGTCCGCACCCACGAGTGCTTCCCTCGCACCCTTGGTGCGGCGCCTGGTGCGCTCGACCGATCTCGTCGGCGCCGCCGGCCCCGGTGAGGTGCTCGTGCTGCTCGGCGGCGCCGAGCTGGACGGGGCGCTGGCGGTGGCGCGGCGCCTCAGGGAGAGCGCCACCTGCACCCTGAGGCTCGAGGTGAACGTCGGCGTCGCCACCTGCGGCCTGCCCGGCGCCCCGTGCCACGCGTCGAGGACGCGCGCCGCCCTGGCCGAAGCGGTGACCTCCGCCCGACCCCTGGGCTACGGGCAGGTCCTGGCATTGCAGGACGGAGGCGGAGTACGCAGGGAGGACCTCACGTGAGCTCGCGAGTTCTGCCTGCCGCCGCGTTCGCGGCGGCCCTCACCCTGGCGGCGGTGGTCGGCGCAGCCATCGCTCGTGGGCGCCACGGGATGGCCCTCGCCTTCGCCTGCGCTCTCGCGGCGACCCTCGCCATCGCCGGTCGCCGCGTGGGCCGTGTGCTGCGGGCGGACGTGACGACCCGGCAACACCTCACCTCGCTCGTGGACCTGCGGACGGCAGAGCTCGAGCAGCGTAGCCGCGAGCTCGCGGGCAGGATGAAGGAGCTGCAGGCGGCGCGAACGCACCTCGGCGTCACCGAGCGGCTGGCGTCGGTGGGCCGGCTCGCCTCCGGCATCGCGCACGAGATCAACAGCCCGCTGGCGGTCGTGCTGACGAACGTGGCGTGGTTGCGCGAGATGCTACCGGCGCCGCTCGCCCAGGGCCATGCCCCGCAGTCGGGTCCCCCCGCCGAGGAGCTGCTCGCGGCGCTGGCGGAGACCGAGCGAGCGGGACAGCGCATGGCGTGCACCGTCCGCGACCTGCTCGGCTTCGCGAGGGATCGCCCCGACGCTGCGGGCGCGAACGACCTCGTCACGGTGCTCCAGCACGTCCAGCGGCTCGTGGCGCACGAGGTGCGCGCGAGGGCGCGGCTCGCCCTGGACGTACCGGACTCGCCGCTCCTGGTCAGGGGCTCTTCCGCGTCCCTCGGCCAGCTCTTCGCACACCTGCTGCTCCACGCAGCCCACGCGATCGAGGAGGGGTGCGCGGAGGAGAACGAGGTGCGCGTCGTGGTGCGCGCGGAGGAGAGCGGGGCGCGCGTCGTGGTGAGCGACACCGGGCGGGGGCTCTCGCCCGAGGCGCTGGCCCACGTCTTCGACCCGTTCTACGCAGCGTGGAACGGCGACGGGGCAGCCGGCGGGCTCGGGCTCGGCGTGTGCCACGGGATCGCGTGCTCGCTCGGCGGGGAGATCGAGGTCGAGAGCACGCCCGGCCGAGGCAACGTCTACCGGGTGCGGTTGCCCGGCGCCGCCAGCGAGTCCCGCCACGCGCTGGGGCAGCGCGCCAGCGCGCGTCCACGCGTGCTGGTGGTCGACGACGAACCGCTCGTGTGCGCCTCGCTGTACCGGGTGCTCTCGCGCGACTTCGACGTCGTGCCCCACACGAGCGCTCACCACGCGCTCTCCCTCGTTCGCGCCGGGGAGCGGTTCGACGCCGTCCTGTGCGATCTCATGATGCCGGAGATGAGCGGGATCGCCTTCCACCAGGAGCTCTCGCGGCTCCAGCCAGGGCTGGCAGCGCAGGTCGTGTTCCTGTCCGGCGACTCCTTCACGAACAGTACGCAGGAGTTCCTGCAGAGGGTGCCGAACCTCTGCATCCAGAAGCCCTTCGACCCAGCCGAGCTCATCACCCTCCTCGCCGAGCGATGCCGGCCGAGGACGGCGCCCACGCACCCGATTCCCCCTGCCACGAGTTCGGCGCGCGCGGACACGCCTGAGGGCCCTCTCCCTTAGCACCGCTGCGTGGAGTGCCGGCCAGGCGCCCAGCCATTGGGGGCTGCGACAATCTTGCACCCTCCTGGTACCCACGGTTGACCTTCCGCAATCCGTGCGCCCAGGAGGCAGGCTGGTATACGCTGATGTGACCTTTCCATTCCGTTGATCTGTCCGGCTGATGGCGCGCTGCGGCGGACGGCCGGAAGAGGTCGGAATCGCTACCGATCGCGTGCGACTTCGGGGCTACCACGCGCCCTTCCGCTCGGCTGCAATCGACGCATGGCAACAGAGGCACGGGCGTTGCTTTGCGCACCTGCGTGTCCCCAGCTCATGCGACGCAGGCCAGAAGGTCCGTCCGCTCCACGTCCTCGCTTCTCGCGCGCGCACGGCAGTCGCGGCTGGCGCCCCTCCACCTGAGGTAGACGATGCGCCGATACGCGCGAGCCGCGTTCCTCCTCGCCACGCTCGGATCCACCATCGTCGTCGGTGGGTGCGACGCCGTCCGCAGCTCGCCCTCGAGCGGAGCCGCCGCCAGCAGCGACACCTGTACGCGCTGCCACGGCGACCCGGCCCGCAACGCGGCACCGCCACGGTCCGTGCGCGGCGCCACCGAGACCTCGGACGTCGGGGTCGGCGCGCACCAGGCTCACCTCACGGACGGCGCCATCCGCCAGGCGATCGCCTGCGGCGAGTGCCACGTGGTGCCGTCCAGCGTCGACTCCCCCGGCCACATGGACGGGGCGCGCGCCCCCGTCACGTTCGGCGCGCTCGCGACGACCGGTGGCGCAAGGCCGTCGTGGGACACGAACCAGCTCTCCTGCTCGGCCACCTACTGTCACGGCGCCACGCTCGGCGCGGGCGGGACCTCGCAAGCGCCGATCTGGACCAAGGTTGACGGCACCCAGGCCGCCTGCGGCACGTGCCACGGCATCCCGCCGACCTCGGCAGGTCATCCGGCCGTCTCCGGTGGCGCCGGCGCATGCTCGGCCTGCCACCCCCAGACAGTGAAGGCCGACGGCTCGATCGACGTCTCCGGCGGCAAGCACATCGACGGGACGGCGCAGGTTGGCGGCTTTGCCTGCACAACCTGCCACGGGGACGCGCAGCGCGCACCCGCCGCCATCGCTCCGGCGCCGCCCAGCGACACCAAGGGGAACACCGCAACCACCGCGATGGGCGTCGGAGCCCACCAGGCGCACCTCGCCGGCTCCGCCCTCTCGAACCCCATCGCCTGCGGCGAGTGCCACGTCGTCCCCTCCGACGCGGCGCACGCGAGCCAGCCGGTCAACGTCACCTTCGGCGCCCTCGCCCGCTCGGGCAGCGCCACGCCGGTCTGGACGCCGGCCAGCGCCAGCTGCGCCTCGACCTACTGCCACGGCGCCACCATCGGCGGCGGCTCCAACAAGGCTCCGGTCTGGACCAAGGTGGACGGCACGCAAGCCGCCTGCGGGAGCTGCCACGGCACACCGCCGCCGGCCCCACACGCACAGGACACGAGCTGCGGTAGCTGCCACAACGGGTATACGTCCACCTCGGTGAACGCCGCCACGCACGTGAACGGCGCGGTGGAGGTCGCCAGCACGACGTGCACCTCCTGCCACGGCGACGCGGGCCGGACGGCCGTGGCCGGCGCCGACGCGAACGTCAGGGCCGCGCCCCCCGTCGACACCCTCGGCAACACCGCCGCCACCGCTCGCGGCGTGGGCGCCCACCAGGCGCACGTGAACAAGGGATCGGGCGCGCTCTCGCGGCCGACCGCCTGCTCCGAGTGCCACGTGGTCCCGGGGTCGACCTCGCACTCGAACGGCGCCGTCGACGTGGCCTTCGGCACCAGGGCGAAGACCGGCGGAGCGAGCCCGAGCTGGAACGGCACGGGCTGCTCGGCGAGCTACTGCCACGGTAACTTCGGAGGAGGCGCCCAGGCCGCCCCCAGATGGACCGGCGGCTCCTCGCAGGCGACCTGCGGCTCCTGCCACAGCAACAACCCGACCACCAACCGGCACCCCGCTGCGTCGGGCAGCCCTCATCGGAACGTGTCGTGCACGGCGTGCCACGGGACAGGCTACTCGACCTCCACCGTGAACGCGACGCTGCACGTGAACGGGACGAAGGACCTCTCGGCGTCGTCGGGGTGGGACCCGTCGGCCCGAAGCTGCGCGGCCAGCTGCCACGGGGGCGAGAGTCACCGTTGGTAATGGCGACAGCGAGGTGCGATCACCGCCATCACCCGGCGTACCGCGCCGCGTCCGGGAACCGATCGATCATCTCGAGCGAGCTCGTGACGAGCCGCTCGCCGGCCTCGTTGAGCTTCTCCACGCTCTCGTAGCCGAAGCGGCGCACGTCGCGCAGGATCTTGTTCAGGATGACCAGGCGGCCCGCGAGGAGCACCAGGCGACCGAAGCCCTCGTGGTGCATCTTCATCATGAGCGTGCAGGCCACGCCCGAGCGCCTCTCGATGGCGCGCGCCACGGCGTTGTAGAAGAGCTCGATCCGCCAGAACACGTCGGGGTCTGGATCGTCCGGAGTCTGTGCCCTCCTCTCCTTCGAGACGATCAAGGGGGCGAGCAGCTCCCAGTCGGACCTTCCATCCCAGGCGGCGTTCGCGCTCTGCGCGCGGAACTGCAGCACCAGATCCTCGAGAAACGAGGCGTCACGGACCAACCCGCGACGCTGTGCACCCATCATGGCTCTCCTCCGACCGAACGGAGCTGCCGGCTCCCACGGAGTCGGCGGAGGTGCGCCTCCGCACGTATTGGACCCATCCTCGCGAAGAGCTTCATGGGCGTACCTCGACCTTGTTCCTCGCCACTGCACTCCCCGTTCCAGGCTCTGCCGCGGGCGTCTCTCCCGGCTCACCTCCGGATGGGTACTGGCGGCTCGGGCGCACCGGCAACCCCAGGAAATGGGCATTTCCATGGCCATCACGGTGCGGGTCGGGGGGCGCCAGCCCGTCCGAAGCGAGGCCCGGCCACGCGGAGACGGGCCTGAAATTGCCCGGAAAGGCGGCGAGCGCTGCGCTCGGGGCGGGCAGGCGGAGAGAGGAAACAGGCGACCCGAAGCATCGGGGATCCCCGGAAGGAAACCGGCGACCGTGACGAAGGCGTGACGGCCAGGAGGCGAGCGCTGCGTCGGCCCGCGCCAGGGATGATCAGGGATTAATGGAACGTCAGGCGGGGCGGTGGTGGCAGGCACCTCGGAGGGGAGTGAGCCCATGGACGAGCAGCTCTACCGGCAGATCGTCGAACGAAGCCCCGATGCGATCGTCTTCGGCGACGCGCGTGGGGTGATCCGGCTCTGGAACGCCGGCGCGGAGGCCATCTTCGGCTTCAGCGCCGAGGAGGCCATCGGGCAGTCCTTGGACCTCATCATCCCGGAGCGCCTTCGCCCTCGCCACTGGGAAGGCTATGACAAGGTCATGGCCACCGGGCAGAGCCGGTACTCCCGCGGAGACCTGCTGGCCGTGCCGGCGATCACGAAGGACGGCCGGACCATCTCCATCGAGTTCACGATCCAGATGCTCACGGGCGCTGGCGGCGAGATCCTCGGGCCGGTCGCGACCATCCGCGACGTGACGAAGCGCTTCCAGCGCGAGAAGGATCTGGCGAGGCGGCTCAAGGAGCTGGAGGCGAAGACGCGGGGCTGATCGTCGAGCAGCCGAACTCGGTCGCAGGGCCGACGAGCAGGCCGCTTTCAGTGCCCCGGAGGGTGTCAGACCGGTCTGGCACCTTTGCCCTGTGAAACGGTACGTCGTACTCGATCTCGAGACGGTCCCGGACGAGGACCTCGTCTCCGCCGTGGACGGCGAGCCTTCCCGTCCGTACACCGACAAGGTCCACAGGCTGCTCGCCGCGCGCCGCGCCCAGAGCGGCGGCCGGAGCGACTTCCTACCCATCCCCTATCACCGGCCCGTGGCAGCCTGCTGGCTGGAGGCAACCGAGCGCGACGGCTCCATGGTGCTCTCGGACGTCGGTTGCTGGACCGACCGCAGGAGCGCGGAGAGCGCATTCCTGGAGGAGGCCTGGCAGAAGCTCGAGGGCCGCACCCTCGTCACGTTCCACGGCCGCGGCTTCGACCTGCCGGTGCTCGAGCTGCGCTCCCTCAAGCTCGGGCTCTCGGTGCCGTCGTGGTTCTCGGCGGGGCGGCTCGGCGGAGCGGACGATCACCACGACCTCCTGGACTTGCTCTCGAACGGCGGGGCCGCGCCGTCCGCGCCGCTCGACCTCTATGCCAAGCTGGTCGGGCTACCGGGGAAGGAGAGCGTGTCTGGAAAGGACGTCGCGCTCCTCTACGCCAAGGATGCTCTGAGCGCGATCGCAGGCTACTGCATGAGCGACGTGGTCCAGACGTGGCTGCTCTACCTGCGCTACCGCCTCCTCTCAGGGACCCTCGCCCCCGCCGGCTACAGGATGAGCGTCGGCGCGTTTCGCGAGGAGGCCGCATCGCTGTTCATAGGCGATGCGGAAGATCGCCTGGACGCCGCCGCGCGCAGCTACCTGCTCGGCTTCCTCGAACGCTGCGGCCCCTTCTTCGATGAGGTGCTCGCCTTCCCTCTCCGGAAGGCCCTGTAGAAGCCGCACCGGAGCCTACCGAGGAGCCTTGACGCCCCGGGGCTGGGTACACCCTCCGCAGACCCCAGTGGAGACGCGGACTTGGAGCTGGCATCTCCCTCGCAAGAGCCAGGTTTCGTGCGGCATCTTCAACAGAACGCGCTTGCGACCGTCATCAGGGGCCTCGCCGCCGAGAATAGCCCGGCGTGCCTGCTCGACACCCAGGGGACCTTCCTGTTCGTCAATGACGCCTGGGACCGGCACGCGCTGGCAAACGGCGGCGCTCCGGCCTGCCTCGGCTCGTCGCTCATCGGCTCCTCGTGGCTCGGGCACATCCGCGGCGAGGAGGTCCAGCGGTTCCATGCGGCGCTGTTCGCGCGAGCCCTTCGTTCGCACAACCCTCGCCCGCGGCCCGTGATCCAGGTGGGGGAGTCGAACACGCCCACCACGGCGGCGCTCGTCTCGTGCCGTTTCGAGCCGGTGCTGCAAAGCGGCGAGCCGTTCGCCATCAGCGTCGTTCACAGCATGCTTCGCGAGCGGCCGGTGGCGGAGGTCTACGATCTGGTCGAGGGACCGGCGGACGCCTACCGGCACCCAGGGGGCGAGATCATCCAGTGCTCCTGCTGTCGGCGATTCCGCGATCCGTCGCAGCCCGACCGATGGGACTTCGTGCCGTCGCTCCTGGCCGAGCCGCTGATCGCGACGCAGACGGTGTGCGAGCTCTGCGGTGAGCTGCACTACGTGGGCATCGAGCCCGCGCCGGGTGAGCCCGCGCAAGCGCTCCACCCCGGGCACGCTGCCTCGCGCACCCTCCATGCACCGTGACGGCGCTGGCCGGTAGAAGTTGATCCGAGCGGGGCCCCGTGCCCCGCCGCGTCGCGCCCGCGGCGGGGGACGAGCCCCCACCCTGCGAGAACGAGCGATCGGGCGGATCGTGCTAGGTCGCCCTCTTGGCGCGGCGCTTCCGCTTGATGCTGAGTCGTCGCTTCCCCGCTGCGGTTGCCCGCTTCGTCTTGGAGCGGTTCGCGACCTTCCGCTTCGTTCGATTACCCTTGGGCGTCGGCATCTTTTGTCTCCTTCGAAGGACGGCGAGTCTGGCCGTGACGCGCCACTGGTGAAATATGCTGGACGGGGCTCACTCGAGCCAGTCCCGCTCCTTGAGCTTCCGCGGCAGGTACTCCTCCGTGATGAAGCTGATACCACGTCGGGAGAGCGCCTCGAGCTCGTACTTTTCGCCGGAGCGGACCATCTCCTCGATCTCGCGCTGCCACCTCGCGTCCTTGAACCAGGGATAGGCGAGCATCTGCCTCGCGCGCGAGGTGTCCTGATCGTTCATCCTGATGGCGACGTTGGAGGGCAGCTTGAACTTGGCCTTGTCGAAGGACGACAGGCCGATGAAGCGGGCCTTCGGCACCGCCATCCGCATGGACTCGTAGGCGAGGTTGATGGAGCCCTGCTTCAGCACCGAATAGATGTAGAAGCCCCATGGGTCATTGTCGACCAGCACGAACACCGGCAGGCCCAGCTCGCTGTGGAGGCGCTGCACGAGGCGCCGGACGCCGCGGGGCGGCTGGCCCTGGCCGGTGACGATGATGCACTTCTCCCGCTGCCAGAACCTGTCCTCGTTGAAGCGCTTCCAGACGGCGTCCTTCTCCAGGAGCAGGACGTACTTGGCCTCGTGCTTCTTGAACTCGATGACGTGCTCCTCGACGATGGACGGGACCGACCACCCTCCCGAGCCCATGCGGCGCAGGTCGATCGTGTCGCCGGAGTCGCGGATCGTCATGGGCCCGACCAAGGAGCCGCGGCCGGTCGCGAACAGGTGCAGCTCCTCGCGGAGCGAATCGATCGCGACCTCGAGATCCTCGATGATGGGATCGGACTCCTCCTGCTCCTCGAAGGTGTTCTGCTTCGTCTCCCCGAGGGTGTGCTTCGTCATGTAGTAGAGGTCGCGGATGCTCGTCGTCTTCTTCGACTCGATGAGCTCCCTGCACGCGTCGGAGACCAGGAAGGTCTGCATGAACTTCTTGGCCATCCCGACGTTGAAGAAGTAGCGCTTCTGCTTCTGGTCCTTGAGCTCGATGAGGCGCTTGCGCGTGTTGAACTCCACGTTCGCGAGCGAGCGAACGGGGATCTCGACGAACGGATTGCTCCCGCCCTTGACGCTCCGCAGGACCGTCTCCGCGAGCTTCTCGATCTTCTGGATGGTCTGCTTGTCGATCGCGTCGAGCCTGGCCATGACCTACTCCGCCTCCTCTTCCGATCGCCTCGGGCGGCGGGTGAGCTTCTCGCTCGCCTCCTCCAGCTTCTTGTCCTGCTCCTCCAGGTCGGCCTCGGTCACCTTCTCGGCGACGCGCAGGAAATCGCGCTTGATGGGCTGCGGGCTCTTGCCGGTGATCTTGCCGATCGCCTGCGCCACCTCCTCGATGTAGAGCTCGAAGATGCTGCGGCGCTGCTCCTGATACTGGGCGTGCTGGCGCTTCCGGATATGGGCCGCGAGCCTGCGCCCGCACTCCTGCGCGGCGAGCTGGATCTCCCGGATGATCTCCGGGTAGTGCGCCACCGCCTCCTTCGACTCGCTCGTGAAGGGCACCCACGCCGAGGCGATGTGGACGAGCAGCGCCATGGGCCCGACCGGCAGCGACCCCTTGGGCTGGGAGAGGAGGTAGTTTCGCCAGTCCGTCTTGACGATGGCGTCGGTGACGCCGCAGGCGCTGCGCTGGAAGAGCAGCGGCACGCGGTTCGCGAAGCGGAAGAGCTCGATCGGCTTGTCGGCCGGCCAGGAGCCGCCGTAGGCGAGGCCGACCTCCACCTGGAACGGGTTGCCCCGGTACACCTTGGGCGGACGGGTCACGGTGGCGATGAAGTAGTTGTGGCCCTTGATCTTCTCGACGCCTTCCTCCGGAGGCGCGTCGGGAACGGCGGGCGCCTCGGCCTTCGCCTGGCGCTCCTTCTTCGAGGCCTTCTTCTTTCCGGCCTGGTCGAGGTCGAGCTGCGTCTCCTCCTCGGGGCCCTCGGTCTCGATCACGTTGAGGAAGCTGACGAGTCCCCGCTTCATCAGCTCGTCGCCGATGGGAGAGAGGCAGTTCGTGGGCGGGGCCATGATCCGGGTCTCGCCGATGGCCTTGTGCAGCTTCTCCGCCAGGTCGCGGTCCTCCCCGAGCCCGCGCGGACGCACCCGCCCCTTCAACGCAGCCTTGGCGAGGATCTCGTCGGCGACCGCGGACGAGACGCGAGAGAACGCCGTCCGGAGGAACCCCTTCACGTCGTGGCTCTTCGACTCCGCCGCCATCAGCATGAGCGCGCCGAGCTCGACCCCGTGAGGGTGCGGCTTGATCTCGAGCGCCTCCTTGGGCAGCTCGGCGGTCGCGCGCGGGAAGGAGAGCTCCGCCTGCTTCGGGCGCCGGTAGTGGAGCGTCGTGTGCGGGTTCGCGAGGGCGGTGTGCTCGACGTAGCGGTTCACGAACCGCTGCCCCTGCTGCCAGTTGGCCACGATCTCGAGCTCGACGCGGGTACCGTGCTCCTGGTGCCATTCCGCGAGCTCGTCGTCGCGCGTGACGACCGGGTTGTTCTTGCGCGTGTCGATCTGGATGTCGAAGGAGTGCGCCGGCTTCGACTTCCCGGTCCGGCTCGTCACGCGGATGGGGCTGCCGGTGGTGAGCTGCCCGTACATGGCGGCGGCGCTGATGCCGATGCCCTGCTGGCCGCGCGACTGCTTGAGGCGGTGGAACTTCGAGCCGTAGAGGAGCTTCCCGAAGATCTTCGGCACCTGGGCCTTGACGATGCCCGGCCCGTTGTCCTCCACGATCACCAGGAAGCGGCCTTCGCCCTTGGTGAGATCGCCGTCCCGGGCCGCCTCCCATGCCAGGTCGCGCACCTCGACCGTGAGCTCGGGGAGGATGCCGGCCTCCTCGCACGCGTCGAGCGAGTTGTCGACGGCTTCCTTGATGGTGGTGAGGAGCGCCTTGGAAGGATTGTCGAAGCCGAGCAGGTGCCGGTTCTTGGTGAAGAACTCGGAGATGGAGATCTCGCGCTGCTTCTGCGCCATCTGCTCGGCGGTGGCGCGCCGCTTGGGCGCCTTCGCGGCGGGAGCGCTCGCCGGCAGCTCGAGCTCCGGAACACCGGCCGGCTCCTCGGCGGCCACGGCCTGCGGCGCCACGACGACCCGGGGTGCGGCTCGCGCCGGGCGGGTCGCGCCGGCCCCGGCCTCGCCGGCAGGCACGAGATCGATCCATGCGGCGGAGCCGCCTTTGTTCGGGGCCCCCTGGGGGGCGAGCTCGAGCTGCGCCGAGACGACGACCTTCTTCCCCCTGGGCGCGGAGCCTCCCTTTGCC
>Ga0299915_10003586_pt1 | contig 11214 bp, 9 predicted proteins | sample RVTome_13_FD_200263 | JGI IMG/M metagenome (GOLD analysis project Ga0299915, IMG submission 200263) | Soil microbial communities from uranium-contaminated site in the Upper Colorado River Basin, Wyoming, United States - RVT92D227 (version 2) ... | reverse complement strand
CAGATCTCCTCCCCTCTCAGGCCGTATAAGACCGCCAGGACGGCGGCCAAGGCACCGTTGGCCAGGACTTGACCTGGGTCGCGACGGTCGTTCTTCGAGAAGTGAGCCTGCGCCCGACGCTTGGTTTTGTTGCTCGCCCTTGACAGCACGCTGGAAGAGAAGAAGAACAGCAGCAGCAACACCGCCGGCGCGATCCCCCCGCCGCCCATGGTCAGCGTACCAACGACGACAGCCGCTAGAGCCCCTGCCGGGGTAAGGGCATGGATAAGGTACCCCACGCCACCGGCAACGATGCCGAGCCCCAAGCCGAGAACCCACTGCGGCCAACCCATCCTATGGATCCGGATATCCTTGTGGATAATCCATTGGTTTTCGGTGGAGAACATGCCCAGGCCTGTGGATAAGACCAGGACAGCTAGAGAATAGCCAAGAGCTGGAGCGCAGCACCCCAGAAAAGCCCGCCAACGAGGACTGCCGCGCCCCACGCGGCGTAGGCGAAGGCCTTCTCCCTCTCCCGCCGATATAACCAGGCTCCGAGCCCGAGGTCTCCCAGCCAGCAGAAGCCGGCAATCAAGGGCAGAAGCAGGAGCCGCCCGGGAGGTACCATAGGGCCAGGGACTCCACTGGGGTCGAAACCAAAGGGTACATTCCCGCTGAGAGCAGGCGCTCTAACGGCCAGAAACCCGAGCAGTAGCAGATCCAGTACAAGGCCAGCCAGGACCAGGCCGCGCGCAAGCAGATCGTTCCACATACGCGCCGAGAAGTAGTCCGGCCTTAGACTATGAGCTTGAATCTGATTAAGGGACCCCATCCGTGTGGCGTCGACGAAGGCCTGCCCGAAGGCACTCGGATCCTTCGGCGAAATTGCGAAATCTCCGACCCGCGTGCTCACCAGCACCAGGCCGCTCCCAAGACTTGTAGCAAAGAACTCCAGGTCGGAGTTGTCTGCCTGTCTGGCTTTTCCGACGATGCAACCTGGCCACCACAACCCCCTTCGTGGCCGGAGAGCGGCGGAGGCCTCCGTAGCCGGAGCCACATTCTTCACCAGAGACAGCGGGATCTGCTCGGCCGCCTGGCCCCAGACAATGTAGAGACCATCCCGATCCAGCCGATAGCGTGCCGTCAAGAGACCCAAGAGCCGATAGGCAACCATCAAGCCCAGCGGCAGTCCGACCAAAGGCATGATGACCCATACCACGATGAACGGGGAGATGGGTGCGCTCGCCAGACGCGACAACCCCAGCCCTGCGAGTCCGAAGAGCAAGAGCAGGACAATCACGCCGATGATCAGGCCACGCGCACGAGGTGGGATGAAAACCATGCTGGCAAATGGGTGCCGGCTCTCTCACTCCGGCACCCGAGAAGCGACCCGTGGGGGACGACCGCAGTCACACGGCCGGCGCCGGCTCCTTCACGTAGATGGGCATCGTCCAGGATCGATACTTCGGCATTCTGCCGCGAACGACACGATCGTAGAGCTTTCGAAGCTCTGCGGCTACCGGCCCCATCTTTCCTTCGCCGATCGGCCGATGATCGACGTGTGTCACGGCGGTCACCTGAGCCGCGGTGCCGGTCATGATGAGCTCGGTGCACAGGTAGACTTCGGTCCGATCGATCGGGCGCTCGATCACGTCCAGCCCAAGCTCCTGGCGGGCCAGGGCGATGATCGTTCGCCGGGTGATCCCTTCGAGGATGTTCTCTGTCACAGGCGGTGTAATCAGCACACCGCCGCGCAGCATGAATATGTTCTCGGCCGAACCCTCTGAAACATGTCCTTGATCCGTCAGAACCAGCGCCTCATCGAAGCCAGCCCGTACCGCATCGGTCTTGATCAGCGCCGAGTTCACATAGGCGCCGGTGATCTTGCCACGGGGTGGGATGGCGTTATCGTCAACCCTGCGCCAGGACGAGAAAGTCGCATGAGCGTCTTCGTCACGTTCGACGTAACGCGCGAAAGGCACGGCAAACATCGTCAGCTCATCATGCAGATCGTGTAGCCGAACTCCGATGATCTCATCGGCCTTGTAGATGAGCGGCCGGAGGTAGCAATCCTCACGCAGACCTTCCTCTTGAAGGAGCTGGACGGCGATGTCACGCATCATCTCGGGCGTGAAATCGACCTCCGCGCACAAAATGCGCGCAGAGTCCAACATACGGATGAAATGGTCGATTGGTCGAAACAGGAACAGCTGCTCCTCGTCCGAATTCCAGTAACCTCGCAGACCCGCGAAAGCGCCGGTGCCGTAGTTCAGAGCGTGGGTCATCACGCCCACTCTGGCCTCAGAATACGGCACGATCCTTCCTTCGAAGTACGCATATCGAGGGAGCTTCACGGTGCACAACCTCCTTGAGGGACTAACACGGATGGGCTGAGACCGGTGGGTATGTGGGAGGGTGGATGGTCGTCTCGAACCATTATAGCTTGGCGTCTCGCGCCCTGACAAGGATGCCTTCTAGGCCATCGCCCGCGAGGAGAACCGGACATTCCCCGACTTTCCGGAGGGGACCGGAGACCAGGGCCCGTAAACGAACGGGAGGCCTTTAGGCCTCCCGGAACTCACCTTCTACAACGTCGCCCTCTTTCTGGCCGCCGCCTCCGTTCGTGCTTCCCGGCTCGGCAGCCGCCTGCTGAGCGTAGAGCTGTTGGCTCAACGCATAGCTGGCCTGTTGAACCTCCTCGGTCAACTGGCGAATCCGGCTCACGTCCTCCCCCTTGAGAGCCTCTTGCAGGGCCTTCACTTTCTCCTCGATCCGGGTCCGGTCGCCGGCCGGGACCTTTTCGCCGAGGTCACGTAGCGCCTTTTCGGCCTGGTAGGCCATCGTGTCACCGGCGTTGCGGGCCTCGGCCAACTCGCGCCGCTTGCGATCATCCGTCTCGTGCTTCTTGGCTTCCTGGACCATCCTCTCGACCTCGGTCTTCTCGAGATTGGTCGAGGCAGTGATGGTCACTTTCTGCTCACGGCCAGTCGCCTTGTCCCGGGCGGCAACGTTGAGAATGCCATTGGCGTCGATGTCGAAAGTCACCTCGATCTGCGGCACACCGCGCGGCGCCGTCGGGATCCCTTCCAGCCTAAACCTGCCGAGGGTCATGTTGTCGTTGGCCATCGGCCGTTCACCCTGGAGGACATGGATATCAACTGCCGTCTGGCTGTCCTCAGCGGTGGAAAACGTCTCGGTCTTCTTGATCGGGATTGTCGAGTTCCGTTCAATCAACGTGGTCATCACGCTTCCCAGCGTCTCCACGCCCAGGGAGAGTGGCGTCACGTCGAGCAGGAGCACGTCTTTGACTTCGCCCGCCAACACGCCGCCCTGGATCGCCGCCCCCACCGCCACCACCTCATCCGGGTTGACACCTTTGTGAGGATCCTTCCCGGTGAAAGAGCGCACCAGTTCTTGGACCATCGGCATGCGGGTCGCCCCGCCGACCAGAACGATTTCGTCGACATCGGCGGCGCGCATGTTGGCGTCCTTGAGCACGGCCTCAAACGGTCCGTGGATGCGTGCGACGAGTTCTTCACTCAACTGCTCGAATTTGGATCGGGTCAGGCGCGTCTGCAGGTGCTTCGGGCCGCTTGCGTCAGCGGTAATGAAAGGAAGGTTGATTTCCGTCTCCGTCACCGTTGACAACTCGATCTTGGCCTTCTCCGCCGCTTCACGCAGCCGTTGAAGCGCCTGACGATCCTGGCGCAAATCGATCCCCATCTCCTTCTTGTACTCATCGGCGACGTGGTTCAGGATCACCTGATCCCAGTCGTCTCCGCCCAGGTGGGTGTCACCGTTGGTGGCCTTGACCTCAACCAGCCCCTCACCGACATCGAGGAGACTGACGTCAAAGGTACCACCACCCAAGTCGAACACGAGGATGGTCTCGTTGTCCTTCTTATCCAGCCCATAGGCCAGAGCAGCTGCAGTCGGCTCATTGATGATGCGCATGACTTCCAACCCGGCGATTCTTCCGGCGTCCTTGGTCGCCTGCCGCTGTGAGTCGTTGAAGTAGGCCGGTACCGTAATAACCGCTTTGCTGACCGGCTCGCCCAGGTACGCTTCAGCGTCCGTCTTCAGCTTGGCCAGGATCATCGCCGAGATCTCCTGGGGGGTGTGCTCCTTGCCGGTGGCTGCGATCTTCACCCGGGCATCCCCGCTCGGTCCCGGGATAACTTCGAAGGAGACCATCTTGCGTTCCGTCTCGACCTCGTCAAAGTGCCTGCCCATGAAGCGCTTGATCGAGTACACCGTATTCTCTGAGTTCACGACCGACTGTCGTTTGGCCGTTTGCCCCACGAGACGCTCCCCATTCTTGGTGAACGCGACCACGGACGGGCATAGGCGCCCGCCCTCGGCCGTGGGGATAACTGTGGGATCCCCACCTTCCATAACGGCGACGACGCTGTTGGTCGTTCCCAGGTCAATGCCGATTATCTTCGCCATAGAAATCACCTCGTCCTAACAGTCTGTGCTACCCTGCAATGCTACCCGACTCGCAGTAGAAGATCGTTAACGAGGCTGAGCCCCCCCCGGCGGACGTTGGCCGGCAGTGCGGGAAGCAACCGGCTGGGCGCTGCCATGGTTGTCTTCCCCTCACCCGGAGTTCCCAGACCAAGTGCGGCCTGGACGGAAACCCAATGCGCGCTTCCCTCCAGGATGCAAGTATCGGCCTGACCGAGGGCTGGTTAACCTTGCCACTCCTGCCCGTTCCTATGAGAATCACGTTCCCCTTCGAGAAAACCGAACCGGCCAGGAGGCATGATGGGCGAACTAGACGATTTCCGGAAGGCCAAGGACGATTTCTTCCGAAGCGATCCCCAAAGTCCGCTCACCCGCGAACAAAGATCGACCTTCAAGGGGCTGCGCTATTTCCCCGAGGACCCTGCCCTGGACTTGAAGGTCGACCTCGAGGTCTTCCCCGATCGAAAACGTGTCAATATCATGACCAACACGGGTGACGCACAAAGCTACATTCGCCTGGGACGCTTCAATTTCACCATCGGCGGCGAGACTGCCAGCCTCACGGTCTACGCCAACGAGCACGGCTACTTTCTCCCCTTTGCCGATTCACAGGCGGGTAAGGAGACCTATGGCGCCGGGCGCTACCTCGAGCCTGAGGAGCTTCCCGATCGACGACTGAAGGTTGACTTCAACCTGGCCTATAACCCGTACTGCGCCTACAACGAGAACTGGTCGTGCCCGATCACCCCGCCGGAGAACCGCGTGAAGGTCCCTATCCGGGCAGGCGAGATGACCTACGAGGAGCATGACTAGTACGGCCGGATCGCGCCTCGCCCGCACCGGTTGCCGGAGCTTCAACTTCGCCGACCGTTTCCGTCCCTGGGATGGAGATCTGTGACCGGTAGGTAGTGGCGTTTGTAATAGATGATGACGACGAGTAGGGAGAATTGCACCGCCGCCGTGATGATCGTTCGGAACTGCTGGAAGTAGAACACGACCAGATTCACTGTCGTCAGGGATAGCAGCAAGGCAAGGGTCCCCAATCCTATCCCGAGCTTGTCGCGTCCGATGATCATCAACACGCCGGCCGCAAGAAGGATCAGCCCAACCGAACCATCGAGGGCCATCCAGGCCGCGAACCATCCCAGGCTTCGCCCTCCAGCCACCCTCCCCGCTACGACGAGAGCCTGCAAGATTCGCTCCACGCGACCCGGTGCCAGCGTTGGGATGAGAAGCTCGATGACCCCGAGGCTCGCCAGGAGTCCGAGAGCCATCAGTCCTCCGACCAGCCCCGCCTGCAGGCGGGCCTTGCCGATCCAGCGCGCTTCGAACGCGGTGATTGCCGTAGATACCCGTTGCACCAAGTCAGGCTCCTCCGGGACGAGGCTGAGCGTGCCTGAGTTGAGGAACTCGAGGAGCTCGCCCGCCAGCTTGGCGCTCTCCGGGGATTCTGTCTGACGGGCTATCCGTTCCAACCTGTGGGAAAGCGCGGCCATCTCCCCCGGTTCCAGATCGCGATCGAGAACTTCCTGGAGTCCGTCCAGGGCGTAGTACAGCTCGGATCGGATGTCATCGCCTGGCGGACGGCGAAGCTGCAAGTAAACCAGGACAACCAGCAGGAAGAACGCGTAGACGATCGGTGCGGCCGGCGCGAAGAAGTAGTCGTTGGCCTGTGTGACGAACTTGCCGACCTCATCGATGAACAGGCCCACCCCCACCCCTGCCAGGAGGGCTCCGGTCATATAGGCCCAGCGGTTGGCCAGGATGAGCGGAAGGAGGGCTGCGGCGAAAAGCAGAACGCCGCCGTAGAGCACGTGGGCGATGTGCAGGGTCCCGCTACCCAGCTGAGGATAACCGGTCAGTTCCAAGAAGAGGCGGGTGAGAGAGACCGTGGCGGCAAAGCTTAGCAGGGTCAGCAGAATGTAGTCCCCGGCGCCTTCACGCCGCACCGGAGCGCGGACTCGATGGATGATTCGATTCACCTCGACTAGTCCCTCCTGGCTAGCTCCTGCTGCGGCCCGATACTCCTCGGCATCGAGGCCAGCAACACCACCGCCAAGAATGCCGCGGCCGCGCCCCACACGAACGGAGCCGAGGGCCCAAAGCCTGGCCAGCGGCCGACACCTTGCCAGAGGACGCCGGCGATCAAGCTGGCCGGGAGCGCCGCCAGACCGATTGCGGCATGATAGGCCCCGAATGCCGCGCCCCGGCGCGAGGCCGGTACCAGATCCGCCACAAAGGCGCGCGCGACGCCCTCTGACAATCCGTAGTACACGCCGTACATCGCCATGAGAATCCAGGTCTGCCAACCGGCATTGGCCGCGGCAAACCCGAGGTACACCCCACCGTATACCGCCCAACCGACAAGCAACAGCGTCCTCCGCCCAATCCGATCGGATAGCGCCCCCGCTGGGCCAGAAAGCACGGCGTACACCAAGTTGAAGGTGAGCATCATCCCCAGGATACCGGTCACGGATAGACCTGCATCCTCCGCCCTGAGGATCAGAAACGCGTCGGAGGAATTCCCCAGGGCGAAGAGGACCGCGATCGAAAGAAAACGAAGGAAGGTACGGTCGCGATGTTTCAGATCCAGGCCGAACACGGCCCGGTCATTGTCTCTCCACTCGGCTGGTGAGTCCCTTTGCGCCCCGGCCTCGCGAACCCCAAAAGCCAAAACCAGGACGCCCAGCACGGCGGGTATCAGGCTTAGAAGGACAATCCGCTGGAATGTAATCCGCTCGAGCCCGCCGCCGGCCTGGGTCAGCACGAGCACACCCAGGGCGATCAGGATCCCGACAACGGCCCCACCGGTGTCACCTGCCCGGTGAAGCCCGAAAGCCAGGCCCCGCCGCCCGTCGTCGACGCTGTCGGCGACAAGCGCATCCCTGGGTGCCGTCCTCAGTCCCTTGCCGGCTCGATCGGCGAATCGGACCCCGAGCACCCACACCCAGTTGTTGGCCAGGTAGAGCAGCGGTTTGGCGGCCGTTGACAGAGCATAGCCGAAGACCGCCAGTGCCTTGCGTCGCCGCAAGCGGTCGGAAACCCAGCCCGAGGTCATCTTCAACAGGCTGGCCGTCGTCTCGGCCACACCTTCGATCACGCCGATCAGCCCAGTCCGAGCACCGAGGACGTTGAACAAGTAGATGGGCAACAGACTGAAGAGCATCTCCGACGAGATGTCGGTCAGGAAGCTTGTCAGGGTTACGACCCAGACATTGCGCGGCAGTTGTAGGCTGGAGCCCGTTTTCGCCGACTGGGCTGGGGGAGGTGAGTTGCCTAGGCCCAAGCAGCACCTTCACGACTGCCGGCTGACGCCGGCGCCCCATCGGAAGACATTACCCAACCCAGCCCCAGATCACGAACTGACCCATCAGATAGAGCAGGCCGACGATCGATGGGTAGACGATCAAGCGATGAACCCAGGCTCTTGAGGCGCCGAGTCGACCCAGGACGATAAACCCCGGGAAGAGAGCGAGCACATAACGCGACACGCTCAGGAGTGCCTCGAAATCGCTCACTTTGGAGAGGATTAGGGCCAGCATCAGCAAGCTGTACACGCCGTAGACTGCTGGCAGCCATCGCAGGACTAGCGCCGTCAGCCCCACGAACAGTAGGCAGAACCCCAGATCGAAGTAGTCAGCCTGAAGAAAGCGGCCGCTGATCAACAGCCCCGTGGCAACAAAGATCGCCATCCCCGGGATCGTAAACCGTCCTCTGAATCTGCCGGTGTGCATCGTCATGATCTGCGCCGGGCTCTTGCCCAAGACTAGCCATCCATAGACGGGGAAAGCCACCAACCCAACACCCGCCAACGTGAGCCCGAGGATCGCCATGAGCCTCTGCCTCCCCGCCTCGCGCCAAACGCGAGCCACCTCATAAGCCAGGACCGGGAGCATGACGAAGCCCTGCACGCGTGCAAGCGGTGCCAGAGCAGCCCACACCCCGGCCATTACCCATTCGTGACGACGCGCGTGGTACAGCGCCGCGACAACAGATAGGAGGAGCAACGACTCGGCATAGCCTGCCAGGAAGAAGAACGCGGTCGGGAAGAGCGCCAGGTACACCGTGGCGTACCGGGCTACTCGTTCGTCGGTCTCCATCCGGGTAAGCCGATAGAAGTAGATGAGTGCCGCCAGGTAGGCCAGACTAGAAACGATCAGTCCCGCAAATAGGGTATTGCCGTCAACGGCAAATGCGACCCATCGCATGAGGATCGGATAGAGTGGAGGCGCGAAAGCACTCGACTCGAACGCAGCGTAGCCTCGCTCTGCAATCGCTTGATAGTACAGAGTGTCCCAGCGTTGCCACGGTTCCAACCATGGGTTGGTCTCAGGCTCCACCCCGACGTAGGGCCGAAGCACGGGATCGGGGGTGATCACGCCGGGATGTGTGGCGCGCGCCGCCAGCGCAAACCCGGACAAACCGAGCCGCAGCGCCACAAAGAGGAGGATCGACCAGCGCACTCCCGGCGATCGCCAGAAGCGGAGCAGGGGGTTAGGCGATGGAATGGCCGCGTCAGCCTCCGACATCAACCGATCCTCTTGCAGGAGGCCTATGGCTGCGCTGGCAGCTCACTTGAGTCGAACCTTCTGACCGAGAAGATCGGTTCGAGCCTCATAGGTCCGAGTGCCCGCGGTCAGCCGAATCTGCCAACCTGGTGTCACAGCCTGGGCGCATAGCTCGCCCGCCTCCGGCAGCCCGAGGCAAGCGTCCGGCCACTCAACGGGTTCGAAGCCTGTGACCTGGATCGATGTCGGATCAGACCCGAGGCTCTGGCTCAGAGCCTCGATCGCCGCCGCCACGGCCGGCGGGTAAGGCTCATCCACCACAGGAGACTGCGCCAGGATGGGATCGCCCAGCAGCCCGTCGAGCAGGAGTATTGTTCCGCCATCCTGACCCGGGTAGACGACGATCAATCGTCCTGAAACCCAGACCGTCGGCGTAACCGGCCATTCCACGGCTGTCCCATCGATGGTTGCCGCATCCGGGGAGATCGAAGCCGAGACGGCCTGGCGGTCCTCCAGCGTCGCGTACTCGTAGACAAGAATCTCCTCCCCTCCAACCATCAGGGTCAAGGCGGGGACCCTTAGAGTCGGTTCAGCACCGGCCGGGGATGCCCGCACTTCAGCTCCAGCACTCGTCAATGCGCCGAACAAGTCTTCCGAGGTCTCGATGGCTTGAGGAGCCTGATCCTCCCTCGGTCGAGAACAAGCTGCCAATCCGAAGAGGAGGAAGGAGCACACCGCAAACGAAACAAGCCAGCTTCCCCCCCGTCTTGGCCGGAGCCGAGTGGGGTTTCTCGATTGAAGCCCGGTCATCCAGGAGAACCTCATTGTGACAAGGCGCGGGGCGATGCCCGTGTTTGCGAGCCCTGGCCGCCATCCCTCGGCCACAAGCTCACTTCGTACTCCGGCTGTACCGGAGGAGGTGCACTAGGCGCGATTGAGCGACGACAATGGACAACCTACTCCCTCCCTCATATCCTCGACAAGAGCGCTATCCCATTCCAGTGTTAAGGCCCCACCGATGTCCGAAGTTTACCTCATCGTTGCCGCCCGGACGCCGATCGGCACCGGGAAGCCCGACCGCTGTGCCGTGGTCCCGCCGCCCCCGGTCGATCCCGCGGCCTACGTGTTGCAGCTCGTCGCCGCTCGCGCCGGGGTCGATGCCGACCTTGTCGATCGTGTGATCCTCGGAAGTGTGACGCAAGTCGGCGGCCGCGTGAAAGACCGTTGCCTCGAGAGGTATAATCGAGGCCGGAAGTGGATGAGAACCCGAGAGGAGGGCGCCATGCCGGAGACTGAACGAGGCCACTCAACGAACGAGCCCCATCGAGGGCTGCCGGAGGATACGCGCCAACACTTGCAGGCGGCACGCCAGGCGTTTCGCGAGAGTATCGAAGTCCTGTTTCCCGCCGGATTCCTCGAGAAACGCAGGACAGCTCGGCGTGAGGCGCTTCTCGCCGTCCGCAGCCTCATCGATCACGCGTTGGAGCGTATGACGGAGTAGGCGGCCGAGGGGGAGCGCTTCAGCATCTCTGATCGTACGTGAATCAAGATGATCAAGCCCCCGCGTCAAAGGACGCGGGGGCTTTGTGTGTAGGACCAGCGCCCTGCCTACGCTCGGCACACCTCCTCGAATGCCGAACTGCGCTAGGCCACCCGGCCCGTCAGGATGTCAATCCCGACCAGTCGATGACAACGTCCTTCCCGACTTAGGGCCCCCCCGGGTCGGCGAAGTATACTTAGGATCCCCAGCTCATAGCGTCACACGTGAACCCGACGGAGGGCGTGATGGTTCAGATCGCAGCCGTGCAGATGCAAACCAAACTCCTCGACCCGGAAGCCAATCTGGCTTCTGTCGTCGGGCGTCTCGATGATGCTGCCCGACTGGGGGCGAAGATCGCCGTCTTCCCGGAGTGCACTCTCACGGGCTACTCCCTAACCGCCGAAGAAGCGCGCGAGATCGCCGAGAGGATCCCTGGCCCGCGGCTCACGCGGCTGACCGCCGCGTGCAGGGAACGTGACATGATGGCGGTCGTCGGTACCCTTGAGCTGGACGAAGTGGGGCGCGTGTTCAACACGGCCATGCTCATCGGACCCGAAGGGCTGGTGGGGCGTTACCGCAAGACACACCTGCCTTTTCTGGGTGTCGACCGTTTTCTGGCCGCCGGCGGGTCCATCAACGGTCCGTTTCCGACCCGTCTCGGCAGGTTGGGGATGCTGATCTGCTACGACCTGCGCTTCCCCGAACCGATCCGGGCGCTGG
>Ga0299915_10003585_pt1 | contig 11215 bp, 7 predicted proteins | sample RVTome_13_FD_200263 | JGI IMG/M metagenome (GOLD analysis project Ga0299915, IMG submission 200263) | Soil microbial communities from uranium-contaminated site in the Upper Colorado River Basin, Wyoming, United States - RVT92D227 (version 2) ... | reverse complement strand
TCTCGCGCTCAAATAGGGCAAGCATGATCCCCATAAAAGCAAACGCTCCAGCGAGCATGTCGGTAGGAGCTCCAGCAACCATGCGTGGTATCCCGTTTTGGTCTGGACCTTGCAACGACATCATTCCGGAATACCCTTGAAACATAAGCTCCACTCCTGGCCGATTTGACCAGGGTCCTTTGGGTCCATAGCCAGTGATGTTAAGGTAAATTAGTCTTTGGTTTATTTTGGACAAGGTGTCGTAGCCCAGTCCCAATCTTTCCATCACGCCAGGCCGAAAATTCTCCGTGACGATATCCACACCCTTTACCATTTTGAGGACGATTTCTTTCCCCTCGGGCTTTCTAAAGTCCAGAGTCATATCCCTCTTGTTGCGGTTAAGACCAAAGTATACAGAGCATTCGCCTTTTAGGAATGTAGTCCCCATATTTCGAGTGCGGGCCCCCCAACGTGGTTCCACCTGGATTACATCAGCACCGAAGTCGGCCATCATCGATGTACAATAGGGAGAACCTAAAGACTGAGCCAACTCCAAAATCTTTATTCCCTGAAGTGGTAGTACCATTTTTCCCTTCCTTATCCTGAAATATTTGACAGGCCGATTTCCCGGCCCAACCGTGCCTCTGTGAAAATAACGCCTCCTTCAAATTGCTTTGGGAAGGACCCTAGCTCGATCACTATACCCGCGACTACATATGTGTCGGTGGCTCAAATTCACCATATATCCTCCTTAGCACCCCATATATCTCCCCAACAGTGGCATAAGCCTTGACCGCCTCCTTAATCGAGGGCACGATATTGACTTTATTATCGAGCGACTTCTTCGTGGCAACTTCTCCCAATTGGTCCAGTTTTTCTTTGACCAGTGGATTGTCTCTCTCCTCTCTCAACTTTTGTAGACGCTTGATCTGTTTTTCCTCCTCTCCAGGGTCTACCTGGAAAATCTCCGGCAGTTTTTCTTCCTCAATGCGGAACTTGTTGACGCCGATAACCACTCTTTCGCCGGAGGCGATTTCCCGTCGCTCGCGATACAAACCTTTCAACTCTTCCTGGTAATGGAGACCCTTCTCAATGGCACTAAGAGCACCACCCATATCTTCAATCTTATGGAACCAGAATTGCGCCTCTTCTTCTGTTTGTCTGGTTAATTTCTCGAGATAGTAGGAACCACCCAATGGGTCAATAACTCCATCTAGCCCGCACTCATGAAGAATGACAAATTTGACGAGATTTCCTATTCGGCCAGATTCCTCTGTTGGGAGTGCAATGGCCTCATCATACGCGGGCGTGAGCACTTGGTGTAGGCCACCGAGAATACTGGCTAGCACCCCCATGGTTATCCGGCAAAGATTGTTGAGCGGCTGCTGGGCCGTTAAACGCTGAGCGGATATAAAGGAAGTAATGCGTAATGCCTGAATATTGGGATCATCGCAATGATACCGTTCCTTTATCAGTCGGGCGAATAGCTTCCGGCCTGCCCGAAATTTAGCTGCCTCTTGAAAGATGTCGAGATCGCTAGTAGCGTGCCACTCCATTCGAGGGATAAATTCCTCTAACTTTAATCCCCTTCTCAATGCTGAATCAATATAGGTGACAAAATGTGCGAGTGCATAGCCCAATTCCTGACTGGCACTGCAACCCCCCCAAGCTATCTGTGTCGTGCAAACCAGCCCAGTATGCACTTGACTATTATGTAAATTACGAAGCATATATTCTCTGACATCGGTTGCTAGCTCGACAGCTATCGATGGCGGTAAGATGTAAGTACCTCGGCCGGTATACTCCTTCAATGGATCATTTTGATTTTCGATCTTTGGCAAATCTCCCGGTTCAATATGCCGTTTTTCCGCTACAGACAGGAGAAGCGCAAGAGAATACGCTGCAATGCAGTTGGCAGCCCCAAACTCCATGTCTACTTTTCTTAGGTCGATACCTTCACAAATCCGACCAGCATCTTGCAACGAGGGTAATGATACTCCAACCTTACCAACTTCTCCCTTAGCTCTGATATCATCAGGATCTAGCCCCATTTGGGTAGGAAGGTCAAAAGCGGTCATCAGATGCGTTGCTCCACGCGCTATGTATTCTCGATGCCGTTTATTAGTACTTTCCGGAGTGCCATATCCACTATAAAAAGCGAAGCGGAAATCATGAGACCTGTATCCATTAGGCGTTTGGCCTCTAGTAAAAGGATACTGTCCGGGGAAGCCAATATCTCTCAGGTAATCTATCCCTTCGACGTCAAGAGGTGTATAGAGGGGGTTAACCGGGAAATTGCTTAGTGTCTTAAACTCGCTTTTTCTCTCCGGCTTTGCAGCTAAACTGGGTTGGCGGACCCCCTGCTCCCAATCGCTTAAACCAGTCTGAAGTGCAACCTTCTCCTCCTCTGATTTTCCTGCTTTCTTCGCGACTTTTCGGACGGCCATAGATTAATTCCCCTTTCTTTATGGTCTAGATCAGAAGCTTGGGCTTGAATAGAAATGATACTACCACTCGCTACCCATTTATCCAGATTGGGTCCGCCGCAACAACATGGGGCCTCTCTTCCGCAAAGGCGATCGCGGTTGCCTGGCCCATTCCGCTTCCAGCTCCGGTGACGCGCACAACCTTATCCGCAAACTCCGGTAATTAAACGGCCATGTTCTATCTCCCCCCATCCCTAAGCACCTTTGTAAATCATGCCCCGCGCTTGCGAATTGATCGTAAAGCCGATCACGATGGCGAAGGAAGCCCAGAGGTCCGACTGCCATCCCGGGATGATGAAGGCAAAAAACGATGCAGCAAAGAAGATCCGCGAAAACACACCCCATTTTATATTGCCGAAATAGGAGATGCCGACCAGGGCCATGCTCATCGCCGCCACGCCCAGGCAGGACATGATGAACTGATAGGAAACATCAAGAACGCTCCCCTTCATGAGAAGGACAGGGTGATAGACAAATATGAAAGGAACAATATAGGCAGGAAAGGCAAGCCGCATGGCAGTCCAACCGGTCTTGATAGGGTCGGCCTTCGAGAAGCCGCACGCGGTGAAGATCGCCGCCATATCGGGAGGCGTAATGGACGAGATACAGGCGAAATAGAAGATAAAGAGATGGGCCGCCAGCGGATTGACTCCCAATTTTGATAGGGCAGAAACGCCTATCGAGGCGGCAACAATGTAGGAAGCGGTCGTTGGAAGCCCCATTCCCAAAAGGATGCAAAGGACGGCTGTCATCAAAAGGCAGACAAAGAGATTCCCTCCGGACAGAGGCACTATGGCTGAGCCAAATGCCACCCCTAATCCCGTGATGGCAACGACGCCGACAATGATTCCTGCGCATCCGCACATGGCGGCAAGAGCAACCGTACTCAGGGCTGTGTCGACCATGGCCTCAATCACCTGAAGAAACGTGAGGCGCGTCTTCTTGCGAAACCATGAGACGACGACGATGGAGGCAATCGAAAGCAGTCCCGCCCGCGACATGGACGCACCAAGGACGACCAGCTCATAGAGCAGAATGATGACGGGAATCAGCAGGTGCCATCCGTCCTTTAATACTTGCCACTTCCGGGGCAGTTGAAGTTTGGACAGGCCCCGCAGCCCATGCCTCACCGCTTCCAGATCCGCCATGCAGTAAAGGGCTACATAATAGAGGACCGCCGGTATGGCGGCTGCCATAATCACGTCTCTGTAAGAGATACTGAGGAGCTCCGCCATAATAAAGGCCCCTGCACCCATAATAGGCGGCATGATCTGTCCGCCCGTGGAAGCGGTTGCCTCCATCGCCCCCGCGAAGGTCGGCTTAAAACCAGTCTTTATCATGAGCGGAATGGTGATCCCGCCATCGATCGCGACGTTCGCTACAGAACTCCCGCTGATCATGCCGAAGAGGGAACTGGAGAAGACCGAAACCTTTGCAGGCCCGCCCCGATACTGGCCCGCTACGGAGTTCGCGAAATCGGCAAAGAAGTTGCCTGCCCCGCATTTTTGAAGAAAAGTGCTGAACATCATGAAGAGAAAGATAATCTGAACCATTGCGGACATGACCATTCCGAAGATCGCCATGGGCCCAAGCATAAATCCGATCACGTTACCTATTCTCACTCCCCTGTGGCCAAAAAGCGAAGAAGGGAGCAAGGATCCCAGGAAGGCGTAGGCGAGGAAGGCAAGTGCCGTAATCGGGATGGCCCAACCAAACGCCCTGCGGACAAGTTCCAGGAGGGGGATCATAAACATGACGCTGAAGAACATGTCCAAGGGAAGGACGGTGGAACCATAGGTCCACTGAAGTCTTTCCATTTCAATAAGGATGTAGACACAGGGAGCCACGCCCATGGCCATGAAGAGCCAATCCAATGTTTTGACCTTTCCTGCATCCTTCGGACCGAAAGGGATGGTCAAAAAACCAAGGACCATCACCGCAATCATGACAAGGGCAATGAAGACCCAGAGATCGATCACCACGAACTGGAGGGCGAGAATCTCCAGACTGGTGTAAGCAATGGCAAAGACGCTGACCACTTTTGCGATCAGGCCAGTGGAAGGTCTCAACTCCTTGAAATCATCATCAAAAATGGTCACCTTTTTTGCCATCTCTCTTTCCCTTCCCCGATCCCCTTTGTTGCCACTCACTCAGGCTTAGCCTTTCTTTTCCAGATCACCCGATCGGGTGGATAGTCATGCCGATCTCACCGTGCCCAAGCATTTCGTAAGGAGATTTAGGATCAGTAACTGCTTATTCAACTTGATCGAATAAGGGTCATGGCAATCCAGGCCTTTTAAAATCGATTGCCCTTCTTATGGCATCCATGATCTCACCTAAGGTGGCTCCATCCTCTACAGCCTTCATAATGGCTTCTATAGAATTTTCCTTTGGTCTTTTCCTAATCTCGCTCTCAAGTGCCTCCAGAGCACGGCGGGCAGGTTCCTGGAACCGGTTCTTTTTGTAATTTATGATTTCCTGAATCCTTTGCCTCTGCCACTCACTGCTATGTCTGAAAATGTTTATCTTTGTTGAATCCCTCTCATCGCGGAACAGGTTGACACCCACTATGGGCTGCTGTCTGGAAATAAAGTTTTCACCCAGCTGGTATCGCATTTTGCTAATTTGATCTTCCACCCAGCGATCCATGAAACACTGTAGGAATCCTCCCTTCCCCTCAATAACCTTAAGAAGTTCCCAAATCTGTTCTTCCAACTCATCCGTAAGACGTTCCAATAGATAGGAACCACCCAGAGGGTCCACTGATTTAACGACGCCGGTCTCGTACGCAATGATCTGTTGGGTCCGGATGGACAGCTTATGACTCTCTTCCGTTGGAAGGGAATAGGCTTCATCAAAGCTGGTCGTATGGATCGATTGGACTCCTCCCAAAACTGCGGCCAGTGTCTGTATACCAGCTCTGACGATGTTATTCAAAGGCTCTTGGGCGGTGAGAGGAAGAGCAGAGGTCTGGACTGCTGTCCGAAACCACATGCTCTTCTCATTTTTGGCCCTAAATTTTTCTTTCATGATGCGTGCCCAGATACGCCTCATCGCACGCAATTTCGCGATCTCCTCAAAAAAATCCATGTGAACTGCGCAAAAAAAACCAATCCGAGGGGCGAACACGTCTACCTCCAGCCCCCGTTCAATGAGCCTCCGGACATAGTCCTGGGCTATCGCCAGAGCAAATGCAGCTTCTTGTATTGCATTCACCCCTGTCTCGCGGATGTTGTAAGCGTTGATATTCACAATGTTCCATTTAGGTGCCCGCTGGATCATGTATTCCATGACATCCAAAGCTATCTTGACGGCATATTCGATGGAGAAGAATGTTGTAATAGCCTGATAGGTTGGTCCGACAAACTGAGTGAGGGGACAATTCATAATCGTTCCAATCAGTTTCTCCCACGGAGTGCCCCTCTTTTTCGCAACGAGCAGGTATTGTGCAATGATCACTGCTGAAGTTGGTGCTTCAACAATCATGGTATTACTAACTTGATCGAGGGGTATGTCGTTATATAAATCAGCTATGTCTTCCAAGATGACAAGGGAAGAGCCTTGAAGGCCCACATCTCCACGCGCTAAAGGGTTGTCAGGGTCAAGAGCTAAATGGGTGGGAAGGTCCGGATCCATATTTATCCCTGTCTGGCCCACGGATAACAGATATTTAATTCGTTCATTACTTTCCTTGCCCGAACGGTATCCACTTTGTTGACGACGGGTCCAAAGCCTGTCACGATACATTCTCTTATGAATCCCGCGGGTAAAGGGATAATCGCCAGGTAGCTCTCGTGGGCCTGTGATATCTTCAGGCGTGTAAACTTCTTTATAATCCATACCTGAAAGGGTCTTGAAGTTTTGGACCCGTTCCCCTTCCAAATAGCTGCTTTGAATTTTTATGGTCTCTTTTTCTTTCATCTTTCCTCGCGTTCTTTACGTTGGAAGCTCAAACTGTAAGTGCAACCCTGGGTGATTGTCTTCCGAATCTCAATCATTCAGGTTCATTAAAAAGCTTGTTTAGCGCCTCGATAATCGTGTCTCGCAGTGTTCCAGGGGTAAAAATGTGAGCAACCCCAAGGCTTTTGAGCTCATCGACATCTTCAGGGGGTATCACACCTCCCAGTATTAGTTTAATGTTATCGATACGTTTTTCATTCATCAAGTCGATCAGCCGTCGAGTATAATATAAGTGCTCCCCTCCTAGGAAACTACAACCAATGGCATCCACCCCTTCTTGAATAGCGGTCTGAACGAAGCTCTCGGGAGAATTGTAAAGGCCGGCATAAATCACCTCAAAATTTGCATCTAAAAGCCACTTGGCTACGATGACGATGCCATTTTCGTGAGCATCGAGGCCCATTTTCCCCAGTAAGATTCTCTTTTTCCCGTACTTTTCGTACTTTTCCATCCCATACTCCTCACGAAAAAACTAGGAACATTCTGCCATAGTGTGTTGAACCATTCTCTTGAATCTACTTATCTTATTTCTTGCCTAGCCACACCACTCCGTTTAGCCGAAATTGAGTCATGGTTGAACAATAAAGGCCCGGCCGAACGCTCTAGTCTTTAGGCGTAGACCTATTAACTTCGATTACTTTCCGCTTCTTCCTTGCGCCCAGAGAAAAGATAATTTCGAGACGAAAAATATTCGATAGGCCGCCGCCATGCTCGGCGAGTGACTAAGATACTCAAGATACTAATGACAACAGCGAGAACCGCCAGTATCTCTAACCACCCCGATGGAATGACAAACCAAAGAAAGATGCAAAGAACATCAATCGTAAAAGAATGTTCCATTTACGTGATAAGGAGAACCACTCTCTATGACCGTTGTCACGTCAAGTGGTCCTCCTTGACCCTGGAGACTAATATTTACTTTTTGCCTACTGCTTTTTCCAAATCAGCCGATCAGGGATGTTTACGCCAACTTCCCTATAGTATTTAAGTCCCCCAGGATGGATGGGAGCTACCGAAGACAGAATATCTTTTGGTGAAACCCCTTTCACAGCGGGATAAACCTTTTCGATTTCGCCCCAACTTTCCCAAGCCACTTTGGTCAACTTATAAACTAGTTCCTCAGAGAGAGCAGGATTAACAATTACATCTGAGTAGATTATCACCGTAGGGCAATCTTCGTTCTGAAATGAATATGTCTTTGCTGGCATCGAACCAGGACTAACCCACGGGGATTCCTGGAGAATCTTTTTCTGCTCTTCTGATTTCATCGGGACCATCCTGATTGGGACAGCGTGGGAGATATCGATAAATACGCTAAAGGGGACCCCAGTGCCGTAACCCATAGCGTCTGCTCGTCTATCTTTTATCATGTCCGCAGCCTCGGTTGGGGTTGAGAAAACAAGCTTAGGTTTAATACCCAAAATGTTAAACATCCTTTCATAGCTTACACTAGAAGGCGAAGCCCTGGCCCCAACACACACAGATTTACCATCTAAATCTTTCCAGCTTTTAATGGGTGAATCTGCATAAGTTATGAGTTGGTGGAATACGACAGAAATTGGAAAGAGTATGCAGAAATTAGTTATTTTTGTTTTGGAAAAATTCATTCCTTGCAAATTTCGATAATCCTCTTCAACGGCACCTGTAGCTAAGTCCAACTCCCCTTTGCTCAAAGGAAGATAATTTGCCACTGACCCAGCCGTAGCCGAAAGTGTAATGTCAAGGTCTGGAATTTTCTTTTTCCAAATATCCACCATAATAGAACTGAACATGTAAACCGATGTCCCGATATTCGATCCCCCCATCACAAGATGAATTCTGTCTCCGGCTGCAGTTACTTCAGGCACCCAAACCATGGGCAGTATCATCCAGATCCAAAGAAAAACAACAAGCGTAAATAAAGGACTCTTTACCAACTTTTTTCGTTTCATCTCTACACCCCCTATCCTCTTATTGTTTAAGAACTATTTTTGTTTTCGTCCTAATTCTTCCAATCAGATGATCAGGATACTGATGCCGATCTCCCTGTATTATTTCTCCGCCTCCAAGATGAATGGAGATCCCATACACATCACATTCTTTTAGCCAAACTGATTTCGCAGCAGGAACAATCTTTGCCCGTTCAGCTTCTTGATATCACCTCCTTCCCCTCTGTGTATTGTATCTCTTCCCCAGCATTACCCTTCGCTTTGAATCCCTTCGCTCTTGTTAAGCACAGCAGCGATGGTTTCCAGAACCTCCTCACGGCGTGTCCCCGGTCTCAGTACCGCTTGCACGCCCATGGACTTCATTATTTCGATATCTCTCGCTGGTATCACACCGCCGGCAAAGAATGCAACACCTGTTACCTCATTTTCCCTCATGAGTTTCAGCAGCCGATCGGTATAGAAGAGGTGGCTGCCTCCCAGAAAGCTCACGCCAATGGCCCGCACGTTTTCTTGAATAGCCATATTCACTATACCCTCGGGCGAGTTATAAACCCCTGCATAGATGACCTCATAGCCACCCTCCATCAGCCATCGGGCAATGATTCTAAGGCCATTGTCATGGGAATCCAGACCTATCTTGGCGAGAATGATTCTCTTGTTTGGCATCCTTGGCCCTTTCTCTACGCTGGAATCTTGAAATCGCATGCAGCCCGCATGGCGTCACAGATCTCTTGAATAGTAGCCCTCGCCTTAACCGCTTCCATCACTGGCTCCATCAGGTTTGTGTCCACTCGGTGACGGACTGTCCTGGATAGGAGCTCCAGCGCTTTACGCACGGATTCCCGGTTTCGATTCTTCTTGTACTGCCGCACATACTCAATCCTCTTGGCCTGCATATCAGGCGCTTGCTTGAAGATATCGATTTCCGTTTCCTGCCCATCCTCCCCGAAGATATTAGCACCCACGATCGATTGCTCGCCGCTTTCGATGGCGTCCGCCATCCTATATCGTGCTTCGTTGAGCTGTGCCTCTACCCAACCATCTTTGAAACACCGGATAAAACCACCCTTACTTTCGATCACCCTCATCAGTTCCCAGATTCGCTCTTCAATCTCGTTTGTCAGCGTCTCAACGAGATAGGAACCGCCCAACGGGTCAACCGATTTCGTCACACCTGTCTCATAGGCGATGATCTGTTGGGTACGAATGGCCAGTTTTTGAGTCTCCTCAGTGGGCAGACAGTAGGCCTCGTCGTAGGCCGTGGTGTGTACGGACTGAGTCCCTGCCAGCACAGCCGTAAGCGTTTGTATGCACGCGCGGATGATATTATTCATGGGCTCCTGGGCTGTCAGAGGCAATGACGAAGTCTGAACCGCCACCCGACACCACATGCTCTTTGGATTCTTTGCCCCAAACCTTTCCTTCACGATTCGAGCCCATATCCGCCGCATTGCCCTGAATTTCGCCACTTCTTCGAATAAATCCATGTCGACCGCCGAAAAAAAGGCCATGCGAGGGGCAAATGCGTCGATGTCAAGTTTGCGGTCGAGTAGCCCTTGGATATAGTCGCATGCAAGGGAAAGAACAAAAGCTACCTCCTGAACCGCGTCGACCCCTGTCTCTCTGATGTTTCTTGAGTTGACGTTGACGATGTTCCACCGGGGAGCACGGGGTATTAAAAATTCCATGACGTCGAGGGCGATCTTTACCTGGAGATCAATCGGGAAAAAGGCTGTGTTCGCCTGAAAGGTGGGACCCACAAGCTGGGTGAAACCACAGTTCATGATCGTCCCCAAAAGGTTCTCCCAGGGGATGCCTTGTTCTTTAGCCATGAGTAAATAGTGAGCCATAATGATGACAGAACATGGCGGCTGGATGATCAAGGTAGAACTTACCTTGTCAAGAGGGATATCCTTAAAGAGCGCCTTTGTGTCTTCATAGGTGCAAAGCGATGTCCCCTGAAGTCCCACATCTCCCTGGGCAAGCGGATAATCGGGATCGAGCCCCAACTTGGTGCCAATATCCACATCCATATTTATTCCTGTTTGTCCAACCCTCAGGAGGTATTTGAAGAGCTCATTGCTCTCTTCGGGTGACCCAAACCCGCTTTGCTGTCTTCGAGTCCAAAGACGACCACGGTACATGTCCGGGTGTATGCCTCTGACAAAAGGGTATTCTCCCGCATCAGGAATTGTCCCGGACCAATCCTGCTCGTCATATATCCTCTTGTACTCGATCCCGGAAAGCGATTTGAAATGAAGAATCTGTTCACCTTTGAGATGGTTAATGGTTCTATGATCTTTCCGCATGTTATTAACAGTCTATTAATAGTATAGACATTAGGCTGCGTATTTTGTCGTCGCATTATTGAAATAGGAACGTACCCGGTCAGGCGATTTTTGGATCAATCGCAAATGACTCATGACGGCGCCATGAAGATCTTTGGGAGAAGCAACTATTTTTCTTCCTACCGCATTATTCTTCACATCATTCCAAACCCGCTCGTCAGGGTTCAGTTCTGGAGAATAACGCGGCAGAAAGAAAAGCTGAAAGCGGTCTTTTACAGACTCAACAAACCGCATCACCGACCGCGCTTTGTGCGCCGGATGCCCGTCTACAATCAGGAAGATGGTGCGGTCAGCGTTATGGAGAAGCCGTTTGATAAATTCAATAAATCGAGGCGCACCCACTCATCCCCCAATGACCATGAATCGAAACTCACCCTGCGCGCTGACCGCCGAGATCATGTTCAATCCGAAACGCGCTCCTGTGCTGCTTACCACCGGTGTTTGCCCTCTTCTTGCCCAGGTTGTTCCCGCATGACAATCCGACCGAACCCCTACTTCGTCCCCAAAGAAAATC
>Ga0299915_10003584_pt1 | contig 11215 bp, 6 predicted proteins | sample RVTome_13_FD_200263 | JGI IMG/M metagenome (GOLD analysis project Ga0299915, IMG submission 200263) | Soil microbial communities from uranium-contaminated site in the Upper Colorado River Basin, Wyoming, United States - RVT92D227 (version 2) ... | reverse complement strand
GCCGCGCCTCATCGAATCCCAGGCCCTGCTCCGCCGTGCCCCCACCAGTCGCGCTCAGCTCCCACGGCTCGACCGATAGCTGCTTGGCCGTCGGGCCCTGCCCCACGCTGACCACCATCCCGCCCCAGTAGGCCTCGCCCGATCCATCACTCGCGCTGAAGTCCCCCACTTCGATCCGCGCCGCGGGCCTGGCGCTGCGCGCCCGGAAGGACCCGGCGGCCTCGCCGTTCACCAGAACAGTGACCTCTTGCTCGCTCTTCCGGGCAACGCAGATCTTGTTCCAGGCGGGCCGGCGCACGGAGGCTACACTCCGGCAGCCCTCCGCATCCTCCACCCACAGCGCCCCGTGCCAGTCATCCGGGCTGTCGGGCATCTTGCTGGCATGCTCGCGAAGCATGACCGTCACATCGGTCGGTTCGCCCTTGTCATCGCGGGCACGGTAGAGGATCAGATCGTCGTAGCTGGCGCCAGCGAGGTAGACCCAGCCCGACACCTCGTAAGGCGGCTGAAGGGGCGCCGTTTGCCACTCAGCCTTGGCGGTGGCGGCTTCCACGCTCTGCAGGTGCAGGATCCGCCCGGCGACGGGGTGGAAGTCGGGCAGCGTCTGAGCGGCCGCCCTTCCCTTCGCCCGAATGGTGAACTGGCCCGCCTGTCCGCCGAAGGCTGGGGCGAGGGCCAGGGAGAGCAGGCACATCCCCAGCACGATCGCGCGCAGATATGGGCGGGCACAGCCTGTGAGGCGCCGTTGCCGTGGCATCTATCTTTCTCCTGAGGAAGTGCGCCGCCAGTCCGGAGATCTAGCAGGAGCGAAAGCGGCCTGCACGTCCTCGGACGCACAGGCCACGGTCGCCATCCAATCCGGTTGCCGCACCACCGTTCAGGGGCCGCGCGCTGGGCGCAGCGCCCCTGCGAGCCGTTCTATCGAGATCCGTAGACTCGGGCTACGGTAGCGGGTACACCATGTGCTCTTCGAGGTCGGTTACCTTGATCCACCAGAGCGCCGGGCTCTCGTCGGCACCAATCCACAAGGACTGTTTCCCCTGCACGCTTGGAACGAGGAAACGCAAGGTTATGCGCTTTCCAGCCTCGTTCTGGCCCAGCCACTGCCAGCCGCCAGCCGGCCCGGTCTGGATCAGGTCATAGTCAACAGGAGCGACGCCGTTGACGTAGAGCTTCGTATCATCGTGATCGGCATAGCCCTTCTGGGTCTTGTCCCAGTTCTGCGCGCAGACCTGGATCCACAGCGCCACCGGGCCGCCCTGGCCCTGCCCGGGATCGCCCGCTGCGAACTCGTACTTCTGCCACCAGTAGCTGCCTTGCGGCGGGCCTGCCATAGGCTGCGTCCAAGGCGCGCCGCCTAGATACCACGCGGTGCCCATCCCTGGCGCCCGCTCGTTCGGGTGAACCTCCAGCAGCACCTCAGGCATAGGCCATGGGCCTATCTGGGCGCATCCCGGCGCCGCGAGGCCGGCCACCATCACCGCCATGATCACTCCGGCTAACAGTTCGAGACGACAACCGCGCCTTCCGCTCCGCATCGTCCTCGCCTCCTTAAGGTAAGACTCCCGACACGTAGTAACCTTTGTACCTCACCAACGCCGACTTGTCAAGGCTACCGGGTACACGCCACAGCCCTGCCCCGGCGCTCCAACTACTCTATAAGGGCTCGATGGAGACCGGCTCCAGATCAATCACCTTCAGCCACCACAGCGCCGGGCTCTCATCTGCGCCGATCCAGAGGGTTTGCTTGCCAGGTGTGCACGGCACCAGGAAGCGCAGGGTCACACGCTTGCCGCTCTCCGCGCCTCCCGTCCACTGCCACGAGCCGGTTCCGCTCTGGATGCCGTCGTAGTCAGTCGGAGCGACGCCGTTGACTTGCAGCTTCGTGTCATCGTGATCGGAGTAGCCCTTCTGGGTCTTGTCCCAGTTCTCCGCGCAGACCTGAATCCACAGCGGCCCGTGCGCGGCGAACTCGTACTTCTTCCACCAGTAGCTGCCCTGCGGCGGGCCTGCCATAGGCTGTGTCCAGGGCGCGCCGCCGAGGATCCACGGAGTGTTCATCCCTGGCGCCCGCTCGTTGGGATGCACCTCCAGGACGACCTCAGGGGCCGAGTGTATGAAGGCTTCCGCCCATCCCCAAGTGTTGGGGCTCACCGTGACAGTCGGGTCGGTGGAGTAAGCGACGCCATAGGAGCCGTCACCGTCCAGGTCATGGTGGAACTCGGCGCTGGTGATGGTGGCATCGGTGTTCGCACTAGCGTCCACGTAGCACCAGACGAGCACACGGAGGTTCTCCGGCGTGGGGGGCAGGCCGTCGGTCATGTCCACCGCGATGCGATCCGCGTCAGTCACCGGCAGGTCCGTCCCGCCATCGTAGTAGATGGCATCGTAGGACTCCCAGCACGTTGCGATGGGGCAGTCCGTAATGTCCCCGTCGAAGTGGAGCACGCCGCGCTGCGCGTGGTTAACGCCTGCCACCGCGTAGAGCTTCGGGCGATAGTCCGCGCGGTCGTCGTTGTAGTAGGCGTACGGCCCGAAGGTGCTCTCAAGGAACATGTTGTAGCCGACCCAGAAGAAGCCGTAGTCTCCGGGTCCGCCGCCGGTGCTGTTGCCCACACCCCAGTCAGGGCCCCATGAGTTCGCCACCAGGAAGGCGCCGTAGTGCGTGAGCGCATCTCGGTGATCCACGTAGCTCTTCGCGTCGTCGTAGCCCACGATGGTCACCGCGTGTCCGCCCGCGTACGCTCCGTCTGGGTAGTAGTAAACATCGTTGTCTATGCCGGTCTTGCTGTCATCCGGGTAATACCAGTACCAGGTCTCATGCACGTCGAAGTCGGTGACAACGACATACCCGTTCGCAAGTTGCTGCTTGATGGCATCGAGACCCGAAGGTGTGGACCCGTCTATCACATAAGAGGAGTCGGTGCGGTACTGAAGCGCCTCCACCCAGGCGGCCTCGGAGGGCCAGGAGGTCCAGTCGAGTTCGCTGTAGGGCTCGAGGGTCCAGCTTGAGGCGCCCACATCGTTGAGCCGGCTCATCACGAACTGGGTGTTTGCGCCCAGGTCGACGCCGTCATTCACGAGGGGGTACATGAAGTCGGGACTGAGGGTGTGGTCGGGGTCCCAGGTGGAGACGTCGTATCCCTCATCCATCGCCTGGGTGTAGGTGTTGTAATAGTAGCAGGAAGCCCAGCAGGTGCAGGACCCCAGGCCGCCTTGGTTACCTATGGGAGGGAAGTACTGGAGGAGGCTGTTGTCCACCGCGCTGGGCAGGGCCGGCGCCCGAGATGGCAGTCGCCCCGCTGCGCCGGCGGTTTCGGCTTCGGCCTTGACCCGCGCCCTTGCCAGGTCATTCGCTGGCACTTGCGTGACTCTGGTGTAGACGGCATCGATATGGGCTTGCTCTGCCGGTCTTGGCGGTCTATGGCCCAAGCCGCGCTCCGCTGCCAGCGCCGATCCCGCAGCAACCGACACGAGCACACATAATACGAGCCACGCCGTGAGGACATCGTTCCGCCCAAGAAGACGCCCGCGCATAGCCCTCGCCTCCCGCGATGTGAGCCGCTGGTCGTATTCGCGCCACCCGCCAGGAGGCGCATGCTACCATCCACTTGCCCAATTCGTCAAGATGATGCCGTATGCGCGCAGCAGAAGCGGTCGCTCTCCGCGAAATGGTGTTGCACGGGCGCGGCGAGGGGGTGCCGCGCCTCCTGTGGGACCGCAGCGCGAGCGCGGCGCCCTTCGCCCACCGCTCCCAGTCATCCCTCGGGCCATCACCGAAGGTGTTGCCGCGTGAAGCGCCGAATCCGAACTGGGGAGCGAGAGATGGCGGGAATCCGGACGAGACGACTCGGACGCGGCGCGCCACGCTCACGCCCACGCTTGGGGGGCGCGCGTTGGCTGTGAAGATGGGCGTCGGCAGTCTCGACCAGCCCAGGGACGGCTGGTCCTTCGACAATATCATCTACCTCCGGGGTTGGGCGCTCGGCCCGGACGGGCCCGTGAGCGAAGTGCGAATCCACCTTGGCGACTCGCACATCGGAGCCGCGCGGCTGCGTGTGCCGAGAGAGGACGTCGCGAGAGCGCATCCAGCGGTTCCCGGCAGCGACACGGGCGGTTTCCTCTTCTGCCATGCCTTCCCGCCCGAGTTCACCTTCGAGGGCGAGGTGCGAGCGATCGCACGGGGCTCTGCTGGTCAGGAATGGCCGGTAGGGGGGGCTGATATCTCCATCGGGCTGGGCCGCTGCACAGTCGCGCGGGTCAACGTCGAGCTGACGAACGCCTGCAATCTCCGGTGCCGGTGGTGCACAAGCCGGCTGCGCAAAGCGGGGCGGATGAGCACAGATCTCTTCGAGCGCGTGATCCGGGAGATCGCGGAGTCGCCGGCGCTGGATGTTCGAGAGCTCCATTACTACAACGGCGGCGAGAGCATGGTGCATCCGCGCTTCGCCGCCATGATGGAGGCGTCTCGTCGGGTCTTCTCGGAGTCAGCCACTAACCGGCCGAAGCGGATACTGGTCACGAACGGCACGAAGTTGGATGATCGCGGGGTGCAGACGCTCTTGTCAGGAGGCCTGGACGAGGTCCACGTAAGCATTGATGGGGGCACGAAGCAGTCCTACGAAGCCCACCGCCGCGGGGCAAAGTGGGAGCGGGTGCTCGCAGGGACCAATCTTCTTCTTGATGAGAATGAGCGCCGCGGGCATCCGCTGCGCACCGCCCTGATCACGATTGACCTGGGTGTCGAACCGTCATCGGAGTTTCAGGAGCTCGCCTCGCGGTTCGACGTCTACGCGTTGCGGCCTCCCCACAACTGGGATGGTAGCGAGCCGCTCGATGGACTCGCTCCGAAGCTGGCAAATCTGCTCCCCTGTTGGCACATCTTCAACAACATCGCCGTGCTCTGGAACGGCGATGTCACCGCCTGCTGTGCGGACCTGATCGGGCGCGGCGTGATGGGGAATCTCTCTTCGGGCTCGCTCGCGGAGCACTGGTCTGGACCGCATCGAGAGCTGCGCCTCATGCAGTGCATGGACCGCAAGCACGAGATCACGCTCTGCCGCTTCTGCGCCGTTGCATGAGGGCTTGCGCGCTGCCGTGGCGCCGCTGATGGATTCGTTGACCGGTCCTGGATCGCCAGGTACAATAATCCTCAGCCTCGCTGCGCTCCAGCACCTTTCCTCGCGGCAGCGGGAAGTCCGTTGGCGCAACGGGCGCCGTAGCCCAGTTGCCAGCACGTCCGGCGGGCAGGTCACTCGGTGGGCAAAGATCTAGCGAATAGGGCCCGAGGGTTCCTGGGCAGGATGCGGTCCGGAGCGCGCAGGTACGGCCTGCTTGCAGTGTTGCGCGACCGCAAGGGAGTGCACGCCGCGCTGGAGCGTGAGCGGCCATACCGGAAGTGGATGGCGCGCCAGCGCGATCCGGTGCAGCCCTGGGGAGACATGAAGTTCTCGGTCCCGACGGTTTCGTTCTCACTCGTCCTCCACAGCGACGCGGCCCCCCTGCGCGACCTGCGCCGGACGGTCGAGACTGTGCAAGCCCAGACATTCCCCTTCTGGGAGCTCCACCTTGCCTCCGGTCCTCTCTTCAGGCGCGAGCTGCTGAGACGCCGGTTCCGTGGCATGAAACGGATCGAGGTCGCTGGTCTCAAGCGGCTCCGATTGAGGGGAACCCACATCGCCTATCTGACACCAGGCGATCTGCTGGACAGGAACGCTCTCTACTACCTCTACAGGACCATCCGCGATCACCCGGACGGCCATGGCGCGTACACGGATCAGGATCGTGTGGACGGGCGCGGCCGCAGATACGACCCATGGTTTAAGCCTCGCTGGAGCCCCGAGTTGCTCCTGAGCCGGAACTACGTGAACCGCCTCTGCGCGGTGCGGCTGGAAAGCGCAAAGCGTGTCGGCGGAGCCAACCTGCGGCGCGGTATCGCCAGCGACTACGATCTGCTGCTGCGCCTCCGGGCGGCTAGCATGGACCTTCATTCGTGCCCTCGAGTCCTCTGCCACATAGTGGACTCAAGATGGAGGAGGGCACTCGAGCGGGGACGTGAGCGCAAAGAGAGACGGATTCTGGCGAAGCATCTGGCCGGCAGCTCGCCCCCCGGGCGAGTGCGGCCAGGCTTGGCGCCACAGACTCGGGTCGCGCGCTTCAACATCATCGGCAAGCCGATAGTGTCGGTGATCATCCCCTTCAAAGACAAGCCCGAGCTACTTGAGCGATGCGCGGAGAGCATCTTTCGCAGGACATCGTACCCCTACTACGAGCTGATCCTCGTCTCGACCAACTCCGAGCTTCCGGCGACGCGCGCCCTCGCTCACCGCCTGTCGGGCCGAAGGCGGGTGCGCGTTCTCGAGCGCAATGTCCCCTTCAGCTACTCGGCTGTCAACAACTGGGCGGCGCGCCGCGCCTCGGGAGATTACCTGCTGTTCCTCAACAACGACACCGAGGTGATTACCAGCGATTGGCTGGAGGCCATGCTGGAGTACGCGCAGTTCCCCGAAATCGGCGCGGTCGGCGCGAAACTGCTCTACCCGGATGGGACGGTCCAGCACGCCGGCGTCGTGGTGGGCGGCCGTTCGCTGGCGGGACACGCCTTCAGCAAGCAGCCCGCGTGGCTCTCCTACCAGAGACAGGCATCCGTGGTCAGAAACTGCCTTGCGGTGACGGCCGCCTGTCTGATGGTCGGCGTGGAGAAGTTCTGGCAGGCCGGCGGGTTCGACGAGACCTTCACCCTCTGCGGTAACGACGTGGCCCTGTGTATCGAGCTGCTCAGGCGTGGATACCGGACCGTATACCTGCCCCACGTCGCCCTCTATCACCACGAGCAGAGCACGCGCGGCACCGCCCTCCCGCCGCCCGGGGACTTCGTCGCCTCGTTCCGGCACTACCAGCCTTACCTCGAGCACGGCGACCCCTACTTCAGCCCGAACCTATCGCTGCGCACCAAGGACGGGGCCCCGCGCGTTGACGAGGACAACCCCTACCCCGAGCTGGCAAGGCGCTACGCCTCTGGGCCTCCCGCAATGCCGGCACCGGGAAAGCCAGCCGTCCCCCAACAGCCTCTGGCAAGCCCGCGACCGGCGCCCGCTCCGCGGGCTCGCGCCTGAGAGAGGATACGCTAGTGTCACCATCGCGCCTGCTCGCGGCTTCAGCTAAGCGCCTGCTTCGATGGCTGCGGGAGCCGGATCTGCTCATCCGGGCGAAGGCCGAACTGCTCAAGGAGATGAAGTCCGACCCCGCTCTCGTGAATGCCGCCCGGCAGCAGGCGTTGGCCGAAATCAAGACGAGACCCGAGATGACGCTCGACTGCCAGCGAGAGCTGTTGTCCGAGGTGGTTGAGCGCGCGCTCTGGGAGCGGGAGCGGGCCGCCGCAGCCAACGCGCTCGGCTTTGTGGATCTCTGTGACTTCACGGAAACGGATCTCGACGCCAATCGGAAGGTGCTGGAATCCTTCGCTCGTCTCGCCACCTTCCAACCGCAGTCCCTCAACTGGTTCGTCCCGCACTTCGACCACGTATTCCGTGGAGGTATCAGGACCATCATCGCGTTCGCTGACTACTTCCGGCAAGCAAAGGGCGTCAGGAACCGCATCATCGTCTATGGGCGCCGCTCTACCGACCCATCGGCCTACCACCAGCAGATCCAGGTCGCCTTCCCGGATTTCCCCGCCGAGGATGTCCTCGCCTATAGCGGTGATGACCCAGCTATGCTCCCCCCGGCAGATGCCGCCATCGCCACGCTCTGGACCAGCGCCTACCACGTGCTGAGGGTCAACGACACCACAGCCAAGTTCTACCTGGTGCAGGACTACGAGCCGCTCTTCTATTCGGCCGGCACAATGTCTGCCCTGATCGAGGCCACCTATCGGTTTGGCTTCTGGGGAATCTGCAACACCCCAGGCGTCGCCGACGCATACCGCCGGGTGTCCGGCGCCCCGACCCAGGCGTTCGTACCCGCGGTGGACCGGTCGGTCTACTATCCTCTCGACCCTTCCCAGCAGAAGCACGCCGAAGGCGAACCCAAGACCGTGGTCTTCTACGGGCGACCCGGCAACGACCGCAACTGCTTCGAACTCGGCGTCCGGGCGCTCCGCAACGTCAAACGGCTGCTCGGCGATGGTGTCCGTATCATCTCCGTCGGGGCAAAGTGGGAGCCGGGGCAGTATGACCTCGACGGTGTCGTCGAGAACTGGGGCCTGCTCCGGACACTCGAGGAGGTGGCCGACCTCTACCGGCATTGCGATGCAGGGCTCTGCTTCATGCAGACACCCCATCCCTCCTACCAGCCGCTGGAGTACATGGCCTGCGGCTGCCCCACTGTCACCAACAGGAACCCCGCAAACGCCTGGCTCTTGCGCCACGGCGAGAACTGCCTGCTGGCGGAGCCGACGGCGTCAGCGGTGGCGGAAGCGGTTGTCGGGCTGCTCCAGGATGACGAGCTGAGCGCGCGCATCATCAGGAACGGACTGCTGTCGGTCGGATCCACGGACTGGCAACAGCAGATGGACATCGTCTTCGATTTCATCTGCAAGAAAACGCCGGCCGCGAGCGAAGGTTGAGCGTGCGGGAATCGGCCAACGAGCTCGCCTCCCGCTGCGACATCGTCATTCCCGTGTACAACGGGCTGACACACCTGCGGCCCTGCGTGGAGTCAGTCATCGCCCATACCACGCCGGCCTGTCGTGTGCTCTTGCTCGACGACGCCTCCGACGACCACACCTTCGCCTATATGGAAGCGGTGGCGAGCGAGCACCAGCAAGTCCGGCTGCTCCGCAATCCCGAGAACCTTGGATTCGTCAAGAGCTGCAACCGCGGCATCGCCGAAACATCCGCCGAGTACGTCGTGCTCCTCAACTCGGACACGATCGTCAGCCCCCGGTGGTTGGATAAGATGGTGCGCTGCGCCGACTCCGATCCGATGATCGCTGCAGCCAGCCCGCTCTCCAACCAGTGCCCTCATATGTGGGTCAAGATGCTCCCCGGCCGGACCTACTTCGAGATGGCGGAGCTCGTGGAAGCCGCCAGTGACCGGGTCTACCCGGATGTGACCACCTGCGAAGGCTTCTGTCTGCTGCTCCGTCGGCGAGCAGTCGAGGAGCTTGGCCGGTTCGATGAGATCTTCAGCCCCGGATATGGCGAGGAATCGGACTGGTGCATGCGCGCAGTCTCAAGAGGCTGGCGGACAGTTGCGGTGGATGACACCTACATCTACCACCGCGGCAGGGGAACCTTCGGGGAGCAGCGCAGCGAGCTGCAGGAGCGCAACAAGTGGGTCTTCCACGGGCGATGGGGAGAGCTCTACAAGCGAGACTTCGAGGACTTCAAACGGCGCAATCCGATCGGCTATGTCCGCGAGCGCATTGCCGCCCTCGCGCACCCAGGCTGGTTCGCTTTCGACACGCCGCCAAAGCAGCAGGCCAGGGCCGCAGCCCGGTCGCCTCAGGTCGCCGTTCGCGCCCTGCTGCCCGGTGTGTCCCTCACCACTCAGAAGAAGCCAAGGCGCGAGGTCGAGCTTAGGGTGCGGTTGCCGATCCCCCCTGTGCTCAAGTACGCCAGGTCGGCCGGGCGGGCCCTCTGGGAGGCCCCTCAGCGCCTTCGGGCCGGCGCTGCCGCCCGGCAGGTCGGCCCGCGCACGGGCCAGCTGCGCGTTGCCTTCCTGCTCCCGGTAATCCACCCCTACGGGGGCGTCATCTCGGTGCTCAACATTGCCAACGAGATGATCTTGCAGGGAGTGGATGTGAAGCTGCTCACCATGAGCACCTACAACAGCATCTCGCATCCCATGTACACCGAGCCGATCTCTTTCGCCGGCAGGTCTGCCATAGTGGACTTGTTTCCGGATGTTGATGTCGCGGTGGCGACCCAGTGGGAGACGGTGGACCATATCTGCCGACTGGCGCAGCGTCGGCCACGGGTAAAGACGTTCTACTTCGTTCAAGGCTATGAGGTAGTGCTGGTTGACCCCAATGATGCTAAGAAACAGCAAGAGGTGATTTCCACCTACAGCCGGATTGAGCGCAAGGTCGTCAAGACCGAGTATCTGCGCGAGCAGGTGCTCCAACATGACCCGGTGGTCTTCAGGATCAGCCCCGGCATGGAGCTCGACAGCTTCTACCCGAGGTCCTCGAAGGCCCATCCCGACAGGGATCGTCGCCTCCTTGCGATGATCCGGCCCGATATGCCCTGGCGCGGGTTCGATGACCTCTGCCGAGTGTTCGAGGCGATCCATCAGACCGGGACAGACGTCGAGTTCGTGTTGTTCGGGAGCGACGACCTCTCCCACTATGCGGACGCCATTAGGTTCCCGTTCACCAACTGCGGCCGTCTGTCGCCAAAGGATCTGCCGGAGCTCTATAGCTCATGCGCCATCTTCTGTGACTTCTCCCACAGCCACGGGTTCGGCCGCACCGGCGTCGAAGCGATGGCCTGCGGGTCCGCCTGCGTGCTCACCGAAAGTGGTGGAGTGTCTGAATACGCCGTCAATGGCTGGAACGCGTTGCTCCGACCGGTGGGCGACCATGAGGGCCTCGCTGAGGCGGTGACCTGTCTTCTCACCTCACCGGACCTGCGGCGCTATCTCGAAAGGAATGGGCTTGCCACCGTCCGACCCTACTCCGACCGCGTCGCGGCGACGCAGATGCTGGACCTGTTCCGCCGCGCGGTCCACGGCGACATCTGACGCGGAAACGCAACCACGGTGGAGCATGGCTAGCCAAAGGAAACCCTATGCAGTGCTCGGCCTTTGACCATTACCAGCGGTACTCCCTCGCCAGCGAGCTGGTGGAGCTACTACGGCGCCAGGGGGGGATCGATCTCGCCGGACTCACGGTCCTGGACTTGGGCGGGGTTCAGGGATTCCTGCGCAGCTTCTTGCCGCGCGAGGTCGCCATTGTCACGGCGAACATCGAGCGTTCCTCCTATGACACGCCCTCTCGCGACAACGACCACTACGTGTTACTGGGGCGGGGTAATCTCCCTTTCCGTGACGACGCGTTTGCATTCTCGGTATGCTGCGACGTGCTCGAGCATGTTTCGGGAGGCGAACGGCTGCGCTTCCTCGAGGAACTCTCACGCGTCACCCGGTACGGAGTGGTTCTTGCCTGCCCCTTCAACACCCCGGGTGTCCAGGATGCCGAGTCGCTTGTCTCAGGAATCCACGAGAGTCTGTTCGGGATTCCCTATAGGTTCCTCGTAGAGCATGAGCGGGA
>Ga0299915_10003583_pt1 | contig 11218 bp, 13 predicted proteins | sample RVTome_13_FD_200263 | JGI IMG/M metagenome (GOLD analysis project Ga0299915, IMG submission 200263) | Soil microbial communities from uranium-contaminated site in the Upper Colorado River Basin, Wyoming, United States - RVT92D227 (version 2) ... | reverse complement strand
ATACTTATTATTGATTGACAAATTAAAAATCTTAATTTCAGGTTTGTAAGATTCAAAAATTTCAACAATTTTTTTTTCTTGTTCCATCGTTCCAATAGCATATACAGAGCGCCCCAATTGATTCATACTTGCTCCAAGAATGTCTAATTTATTTAAATTATCCATTAATTCTTTTTCTTTTTCTAATTTTAGAATATTTAAAATATTAGTCTCGTTAACATATTCGATAGAAGCTCTTACAAAAGTCTTCATATTTGGATTTTGAATTAATTTCTTTAACGCTCTTCTTCCAGATTCTTTAATCTTTGCGGTTAAAATAGGATCAGATAGTACGGATTTAGTTGGAATCATTCCAAAAGTTCCACAAATAATTTTAATGCTTGATTGAGCGTTAATTCGTTTACAAACGCAGGGATACCCTGGTTCTAATAGCATAGATAAACCTCTACCTAAGATTCCACACACTGTACCTAAACCTGTTTTATTTATTACTTCGGCTATATGTGCTATTCGCCCTCTTTCTTCGTAGGATAAATTGAGATTTAATATGTGATTTAGACCAAATATTGTTCCTAAGGCTCCAGATCCGCTAGCACCATACCCACAACCCACTGGTAAATCAAAATTATGTTCTATCTCTATTTTCATCGGCTCGTTTATGAACTTTCTGATGTAATTTACTATAAAATTTGTTGTTTCGGCTTTTTGATTTAGTTCTTCTCCATTTATATATATTCTACTTTCAAAATTTTCTTGTTTTTCTTTATATTCAATAGATATTTCTGTTTTACCAACAGCACTAAGACAAAATCCAGCTCCTCGCGATCCTATCTTTTCATATTCCTTTATCTTAACTCCATTGGCTTCATCAACTATCTCAAAGAAACCAGAAATTCTATGCGGTACTTCAACGATTACTTTTTCTTTTTCCTTATTCATGTACTTTAAGAAAAATTTTTTAACAAATAAAATATTTATTAAAAAAGAAAATTGAACAAAAAGTTTTATGAAAGTAAAAATATTAATATCAATCTAAAAAACATATTATATTAGAAAATTAGAATAGGATTTTTTAATTCCATTCTTATTAAGTGATAATTTTTGCCAGAAAAAAAAATTGTTATAAAAATAGGGGGCTCTCTATTATTTTCAGAGAATAACAAGATAAATTCAAAGAAAATTGCTGATTTTTGCAACATTTTAAAAAACGAGAAAAAATACGATAAATTGGTAATAATTTGTGGCGGTGGAATAATCGCACGAGAATATATAACTGCTGTTAGATTTAACAAAGGAAACGAAGCTTTATGCGATATTTTTGGAATTGAAATTTCTCGAATAAACGCTAAATTACTAATTTCTTACTTACAAGATATTGCTTTTCCAATCGTTCCAAAATCCATCGACGAGCTTTCGATAGCTATTTTAGCCAAAGATGTTATCGTTATGGGTGGACTACAACCCGGTCAATCAACGACATCAGTAGCCCTTGAAGTAGCGGAATATATAAACGCTAACGAGCTAATTATACTCACGGATGTGAATGGAATTTACGATAAAGATCCAAAAAAACATAAGGACGCTAAATTGTTAAATCAACTGAATTTCGACGGACTTCAGGAACTATTATTAAAAGCTTCTAATTACAATCAAGCTGCTGCTGGTGAATATCGCATTTTTGACGCAGTCTCTTTGCAAATTTTAAAAAGGAGTAATATTAACGTGTTTGTTACTTCTGGAATAGACCTCAATGAATTCAAAAAATATTTGAGCGGTAATAAAAACATAATTGGTACTTTTATTTCTAATAGTTGAGTGCAAAAATTTATTTTTGTCTTAACTTTTTACCTATTATAAAATTAAAAATTTGTATTACTCAGAAAAATGTCTCAAAAAGCATCTTGGAAAGAACAAATCAAACAAAAATGGGGTCCGCATGTGCACTGTTATATCTGTGGAAAAGCCATTCCCCCCGATAAAAAATTTTGTGGACAAACTTGCAGAGATAAATATCTCGGTACCGAAATGAAAAAGAAAAAGAAAGGAAAAATTCAAATGATATTTTTGTTAGGAATAATGCTGATGATGTTCGTGTTTATGTTCTTTGTGTTTAGATAATATTTTTTTTTATTACTTTATTAAAAATAAAAAAAAAAAAAATTAAAAATATACTTCAAATAAGCAGGGATAGCCAAGCTGGTCAACGGCACTGGACATTTAAAAAAAAATTCTTTAAAAACCAGTATCAAGATCGGTATAATATAAATTCCGTTTAATTTTACTCCGATGAGACATCCAGTCTCATAGGAGTTCGTGGGTTCGAATCCCACTCCCTGCATATTGAAATTTTTATTACCTATGCTTCTTATATTTAATTTAACTTTTTTTGACTAAATTTAACAGTTTGTACCCAATTTTTAAGAATTCTTACAGCAATATTTAGTTCTGAAACTTGATGGAGTACAATGTGCGATTAATTTTCATACGAAACCTTTTAATTTTCTATAAAAGAAGATTAATTCATTAATTTTTTTATCGTTGACATTTAATTTAATCTGTTTCTCTGGATTCATAACATGAGTTTGAACGTACAACGGATTTAATTCTACTATCTTTTCTTCAATTAAATTGTCTATTATTCTTTTTGAGGAAGAAGTCGAAATTCCAGTTAATTTTGCTATACCTGAAATGTTTAACCATTTTATTTCCTTTTGTAGAGCGCTATCTAAGAGTATATCAAGTATTTTAATTCGAACGCTGTCCCCAAAAATACTTGCGAGAATAAACTTATTTTTATTTAACATATCATTGAAAAAATCAATCTTTTTGTTCAGGTATTTCAGCTAACATCTTGTTTAAAGATTTTATTAACGGTTTTGCTATTTCTTCTTCTTTTTTTTTTATTTTTAAGAACAATAACAATAATACAGGTGCTTTTAAAGCATTTGATGCTCTTTCCGAAATTATTGTGGTTAAAAGTTTTTTATCTAATCCAAATAAATTATACGAAGCTGATGTCGATTTTAAACCTTCTATTAAGGAAGGACTTGCTAAGGTAACATTTCCGATACCCATTTCTTCTTGATCTGAGACTAAAAGAAGATAACTCTTATAAAGTTTAAAGAGTTTTACAAATATCGTTAAATCATCAATTGGGATTCTTTTATCTATTAAATTAATCATTTTATTGAAAAATATTATTTTTAAAAATTAAATGTGGAAACCAAAAATTATAAACTCGTTTCTCTCATTGCTTCGTCAACATCGTACTTCTCGTGTACTATTAAATAGAGTGCTCTTACAACCTTAGTGGAATCCTCTGCTTGAAAGATATTTCTTCCATAAGCAACGCCAGCGCCCCCAACTTCAATCGATTGCTTTGTGATTTCTAAAATTTCTTTAATTCCAGATTTTTCACCTCCGGCGATAATAACGGGAACCATACATCCATCAACGACTTCCTTAAACGAATCCGGATCTCCCGTCCAGTTTGTCTTTACAATATCGGCTCCTAATTCTGCTGCAACTCTGGCTGCTATTTTAACTACTTTGAAATCGTGTTCGTTTTCTATATTTTCTCCTCGGGGATACATCATTGCTAAAAGAGGCATTCCAAATTCTCTGCATTGTCTAGAAACTCTTCCTAACATTCCAAGCATCTCTGGATCTGATTTGTTTCCTAGATTTACATGAATCGAAACTCCATCGGCGCCCAATTTAACGGCTTCTAATACCGTATTTACAAGTACTTTATAATTTGAATCCGGACTTAAAGCGGTGGAACCAGATAAATGTAGTATTAATCCTATGTCAGGTCCATAGCCTCTATGAGCATATAAAGGGATTCCTACATGTCCTAACACAGCATTTGCACCGCCTAATGCAATTTTATTTACTACTTCACCTAAGTTTTTTTCAATCCCTTTTATTGGACCTGAAGTTAACCCGTGATCTAAAGGCACAATTATTGTTTTTTTCGTTTCTCTATTCATTATGCGCTCCATTCTGATGCTTTTACCAATATATCCGGAAATTTTTTCCTACACCTTTTTAAATTTTTTAAACCGAGTTTAAAATCTAAAACTGTCTAATTAATTTATATTTGATATTAATTATTTTAATAATTATAATGTTTTATAAGGGATAAAATCCAGGGAATTCAAGACCTGTTTTCTCTGGAAAACCACACATTATGTTCATACATTGAATCGCGTTTCCTGCTGTCCCTTTAATCAGATTATCGATTGCACATAAGGAAACTATTCGGTTGATATGTTCGTCTATTTGAAATCCGACGTCTGCATAATTTGTTCCCACAATTATTTTTGGATCGGGTAATCTAAATATTCCCGTTTTTTGATTTATTAAGCGAACGAAAGGTTCGTCTTTATAACTGGTTCTAAACGCTTGATATAATTGCTTATCGTCCATTTCTTTTGACTTATCGTAGAAAACGTGACAAGTTGATAAAATACCTCTAACCAAATTTACAGCATGAGCAGAAAATCCAACTTTAACATTTGAGCTCGTATTACCTTTCGATTTTAACGCCAACGTTAATTCTTGTTCTATTTCTGCTGTGTGGCGATGTCCAACCATCTTATATGGGCGTAAACTATTGGCTCTAACTGGATGATGGGACGATTCGTTAATGCCCGTACCAGAACCAGAAGAACCCGTTTTTGAATCTACAATAATATTATCAAATTCTATAAGATTCTCTTTAATTAAGGGATATAAAGCATAAATAGCGCTTGATGCGTGGCATCCTGCAACAGCAATCAAATTAGCGTTTTTAATTTCTTCCCTATGAATTTCTGGCAATCCGTAAACCGCTTTTTCAAGTAATTCTGGATGAGAATGGTCTTTTTTGTAATAATGCTTGTAAATAGTTGGATCTTTTATTCTAAAGTCTGCGCTTAAATCAATGACTTTTATACCTGCTTCTAATAATTCTGGAACCATTTTTTGCGATACTCCGTGGGGCGCTGCTAAAAAAATTAAATCGCATTTTTCTTTAGCTTTAGATATGTTATATTCGTCGAATTTTATGTCCGATATTTTTCTTAAATTTGGATATACAGAATGGAAATATTTTGAAATTAATTTACGAGATGTAATATAATTTAAATTGACTTTAGGATGAAATAATAGCATTCTAACAGCTTCTCCACCTGCATAACCGCTAGCAGCAATAACACCAACGTCCATACTTTTGATTAATATAAAAAGAATTTTAAATTTACTGGAAAAAACGAAAAAAAAAATATTAGGAAATATAAAAAATTTTGATTGTAATTAACTTTTTTTTATCAATAATAAGTTTATTTATTATCTTTGATTTTAAACGCCAAATAGCTGTCTTAACTCTGCATAAACTTTAGATAATTCTGAAATAATTTGGTCATTATTTTGCTGAAGATAATAATTTATATATCCCGCTAATCCATCTGCATCCTTAATCCAATCTAAGAAGGCTTGAATTTCACCTTTCAATTGAGGATCAATTTGAGGAGTTGCCGATGCTGCAGGGGGTACACTTTTTCCTAATTGCGAAGCACCTTCTAGATAAGGAGAGTTCGAACTCATCGCTGATAAAGCTCTTGCCGTATCCACATATGCAGCGTTCATTGGTCCATCTGGCTCGACGTAAGCTAAAACTTTATGCTCTTCGTCTTTTGCTCCCACAATATGTCCTTCACCTCTTATTGAAGTTGCAACTAACCGCTCAGTAGTGCATTGTAGAACTGAATATTTAACTCCTGTTATCATTACGAATTGAGCGTTCATAGAAGACCAGCTTGATACTACTCTTTCAATATCACCACTAACATCCCAATTGTCCGTTGAATAGATTATACTATTTCCTTTTAATACAACTGCAGCAATAATTGTAGGTTCTGATTGCATTAAATTATAAATTACTGTTCCGGGATCTGCTGGCATATGATTAATTCCCTTATAGATAATTATTTTTTAGTAATAATAAAATATCAAATAATAAAGTTCAGTATAATTATAATATTTATATAATAATTATAAATTTATGGTTAGAAAAAAACTCATTTTTTTCTTTTTCTAATGTTTATTTTTCCAAATTTTGGCAAGTTATATTCTTCTTTATTGCTTGTTTTGACAAAACTTTCATCGTGAGATTTTACGTCAAAAATTAATTCATTTTCGTAAAAATTCTTATGTAGAACATCAAATTTTTTTAATTCTCTAATATGGCTATCTCTATCATCGCTCTTTTTAAAAAATTTTCCACAAACGGGGCAATAAAACGATTCTTTTACAAACAAATCTTCTGGACTCTTTATTATAACGGGATATTTATCTTTACTCCTTTTACTTTTAGATACGACACATATATGTCTTATTAGCTTTCCATAAATAGGATAATTAAAAAATATTTTACTTCCATGAATACACTCCCAATATAAAACTTCTGCTCCACAATTTCTACATGTAGTCTGAAATGAACGTAGATGACAATGTTTTCCATGACTTTTATAAACAATTCGCATTAATTATTAGAAAAAAATTAATAATAAAAAAATTGTGATTAATAAATTTAAAAAAAGCTAAGAACGGGTTAAAATATAACATCAAACGCGTTTTAAACGGTGAAAAATTATTTTTTTTATTGAAAAATTAGTTACAGCCACCGACAAAAATATCACTATTACAATTTTTATTGAAACTTTATAAAAGTTATATTTCAAAATTAGTATTATTAACCGGAAAATTATATAAACGCAAACATTTAAATTTGTTTTTTTAATTATAGATCTTAAGGAAGGAACATTTAAATGGGTATGGATATTTTTGCCTGATAAAGATTCAAATTTATGTCCAGAGTGTGGTACTAGAACTTTAATATCGGATGAATCTCGAGGAGAAATCATATGCAATAATTGTGGTTTAGTTTTAAATCAAAGAATTATAGACTCTGGTCCCGAATGGAGAGCGTTCTCGTCCGAAGAAGCGAATAGAAAAGTAAGAGTAGGCGCCCCTACAACGCTCACATTACACGATAAAGGCTTAAGCACTATGATCGGTTGGAAAAACAAAGACGCATTTGGTAAGACTATAAGTCCTAAAATGAAAGCGGAAGTATATAGATTGAGGAAATGGCATGTCAGAACAAAAACCAATAAATCGATAGATAGAAATTTAGCGTACGCAATGAACGAATTAGATCGATTCTCGTCTCAATTGAATATATCAAAAGATATAAAAGAATCCTCGGCGCTTATTTATAGAAAAATTGCGAATAAAAACTTAATTCGCGGAAGATCTATTGAAGCTATTTTAATTGCTTCCATATACGCTGCCTGCAGAATAAATAATATCCCAAAAACTTTGGATGATTTTATCGAATTTGCTTCTGTAGACAAAAAAAAAATCGCAAGGTGTTATAGGCTAATCTTTAACGAGCTCAAATTAAACATTCAAGTATCATCACCAATCAGTTTTATCCCAAGGTTCTGTGCTGAGCTTAATTTATCTGGGAACACGCAAAATAGAGCCGCTGAAATTTTAAAATTGGCTAAAAAATATCACATAACGGCCGGAAAAGCGCCTACAGGTTTAGCTGGTGCTGCCCTATATGTTGCTGCTCTGCAAGAAGGAGAACGAAGAACCCAAAGGGAAATTTCTATCGCTGCGGGAGTAACAGAAGCAACAATTAGGAATCGCTACAAGGAAATCGTAAACAATTTAAAACTCAATAGCGAAATTATCTTATAATTACTTAAAAATTTAAAATTTTAGAAGTAGATTTAAAGTATAAACAAATATTTCAAAAAAATTAGCGAACTTTTATCCTTTTGATAACATCTGGTCGCTTTTTATACAAAATTCTAAAACCACAGTGACTGCATTTAATTCCTGGGAGTGCGCTCAATTCTTTTTTACTTACTTCCTTCCCACAACTTTTTCTAGCACAAACGTATTTCATGTTAAGTTAATATATTTATCGAAATTAAAATATTTTTCTATTATTATTTGAGACAAGAAATTCTAAAAAAATAAAATAAAACAAAATAAAATTTTAAATTTTAAATATATAGAGATTTTTTCTTTTCTTCCGTATTATCGATAAAATTAAAAGTATCAAGATCCTGCTCTAATTTATTACGCTTTTCTTGAAGATTTTTGGTAATATCTTCTATTTTATCTAAAGAATATTTATTTTCAATTGGTAAAGAAAACAATTCCTTTATCATGTTTAAAAGAGTAATAGAAGCTTTTAAATCAGTTATATCCTCGTTAACCATCGCAAGGTTATCTGTTTCACCTAAAAAAACCAATCCGTCAATGCTAAATCGAGCTTTTGCCAACGTAGGTATTAAGCCATTCGCGCCTATAATAACACCCTTCTTTATTTTCTCGCAATTATTCTTCATTAAAAACTTTTCAAGCAAATCCCGATTTGTTGATGTTAAATAGATTTTTGGAACTTTAGGATTGATCTTTTGACTACTTATAGGATACGCACCTAAAGCTATTATTAGTTTTACTCCACATTGAGCAATTATTTCAGTGAGAAAATTGGATATCTTGTAAATTCCCTTTGGAGTAAGACTTTGTGCATCGGCTGTGATTAATAAAATATCTCTTAATTTATCAGGATCTTTCCAAACAAGTATTTCTGCTTTTGGAGCAGCTAAAATACTATCGTCTATAATAGCTCCAGCAGGATAATCGTCAAATATAATATCAATATAATTTTGTGCTTTTAATTGTCCTATTAAAGAATCAACAGCAAATTTACCCACGTCTGCGATACCCGGACATCCTATGAATGCGAGTGGATTAATAAAATCATCTTTAGTATAATTCAAATATTTTATAATCTGGATTCCATGTGGAACGTTTAAAATTTGATTATCATTTATCATATTTTTATCATGTCAATATAATAATATTCTTAAAACAAAATTAGTTTTTCTCATTATTAATATGCTGTATTACGGAGATAGAGCGAAAATATAGTGAATTTGTAATAATCATCTAAATATAGAGATATTACATTAGCAGTTAAAACTATTAGAAAACGAAAAATAAATTTAAACTTCTTAAAAATTCCTTTCTATTTCAATTTGAATTATTTATTCAACTCTAATCTCAGAACGCTCCCAATTGTTTAAATAAGTTTTGAATTCTTCTACAGTTATTTTTTGCGGGATTTTTATTTTTTTTTCGTATTCCATTTCCCGTATTTTTAGCATTAATCTTTTATTTTTTCTAAAAAACTTTTCAGCTTTAGGATATTCCTCTTCAAATATATTTTTTAAAGTATTGACATCAATGTTACTTAATTCGTTATAGAACGATAATACAAAATTGCACAGACAATCAATAGTAATTTCGTAATTAAAAGCATCAATCCTTTTCAACGCTAATGGATACGCTTGGCACGCCATAGGTTTCGAATCGTGAATCGTGCACGAAAAGTTTTTATCAAAAAAAGGACAGCATGAATCGTTATTATCTAATAATATTCTATAACATACAACAAGAATTTTTTGATTTAAGATATCAGGAAATACTATGTCCTCTATCACTTTAAAATCTATTTGCCTTTGTTGTGCAAATAAAATTAATTTATCAACTTCTTCTGGATATAAAGGAATCCGCTTATATGAAGAGGAATCTAAATTTTTTGGTACTTCGTAACAGCAAACGCCACATTTAGTACACTTAAATTTCAATTTATTCATTAATTTAAAAAAAAATAAAATAAATAATTAATTTTATGTTAATTAGAATTACTTAAAATTTAATTTCGTTTTAAAACATGAAAAAATTTATATCGTTGCTTTCAGGAGGATTTGACAGTCCCGTTGCATCTTATTTATTAATTAAAAAAGGATTAATCCCAATCTTTGTTTCCTATTTAACATTTGGTAATAATAACAATCTTGCGAAAGATCAAATCGTATCAATAATTCAGGTTCTTAAAAAATTCCTGAAAACTCCGTGTAAATTGTATTTTGTTGAACATAATCTTAATCTAGAGACTATTAGTCGCGAATGTATTAGAAAGTTAACCTGCGTTTTATGTAAAAGATTAATGATCCAAATAGCAATACATATCGGAAAAATCGAAAAAACTAATTTAATTGTAACTGGAGATATTTTGGGAGAACAAGCGAGTCAAACGATTAATAATTTATTTGCTTACAACGATTTAATTAAAGATATCATTTTATTAAGACCTCTTATCGGATGGGATAAATTAGACGTTATAAATTTAAACAAAAAGATCGGATTATACGATATATGCGCTCAGACCCTTATCGCTTGCCAACACTTCCCTCAATATCCAGAAACCAACGCTAAAAGCAACGAATTAAAGGAATCAGAAGATAAATTGAAAAAAATAAACCTGATAGAAAGTTCGTTAAAAAGCATTGAAATTTTAGAATTCTAACCTTAAATCGTTAATACGGTTAATAAATTCGTTATCTTTCAATTCTACAACTTTATATTCGTTTAAAGCTTCGCATATTATTTGTGAAAGAATATGTTTACAGCATATTTTCTCTTTTTCAATGATAACTTTTTTATAAAAAAATTTACAAGTACAAAATAGTTTAGGATAAACAATATATTCGGTTTCAGTTCCGCTTGCCGTCCAAATAACTCTATTTGAAGGATTATAAAGGTATTTTGTTATACCTTTTTTAATTGTTTCTTTAACCTTCTCTGAAGTATTTGGGAGAATCTCTTCTATTTTTTTTACTATTTCCTCGTCGATGATTCCTTTTTTTCTTACAAAATCATAAAACGAAAATAAAAATTCTTTAGACAATTGCATCTAATGATAAAATATTATTATTAGGTAAAAAGGTTCTACAATTTGAACAAAATATTGTATATTCCCACAAGATACTTTCCTTCGCTCTCAGGAGCAGAATTTTACATACAAAGAATAGGAGAAATTTTGAATTCGAAATACCAATACGATGTTGATATATTTACATCAAACGCAATAGACTTTAAAGCTTTAAGAGATTCTAACGGAAAAATTTTACAAGAAAACGATAAATACTATTCGCAAGTGAATAATTTAAAAATTAATCGATTTCCAATAAATTATAATATTTCTATAAACGAAAAAATCAACTTAATTAAAAAGTTAGAACCTTATAAAAGATTAGGAATATCCGATTCTTGTTTAGAGAGATTCGTTGAAAATGGACCTTTT
>Ga0299915_10003582_pt1 | contig 11219 bp, 11 predicted proteins | sample RVTome_13_FD_200263 | JGI IMG/M metagenome (GOLD analysis project Ga0299915, IMG submission 200263) | Soil microbial communities from uranium-contaminated site in the Upper Colorado River Basin, Wyoming, United States - RVT92D227 (version 2) ... | reverse complement strand
CCAGGGACAAGCCCGTTGACCCAGCCGCCGTCGTAACTGGCTCCGGGTCGGCCACGTCATGAATGTGAATGGTCGATTGGCCGGAAGTCTGAGCCGAAACGTTCAGAGGCAGGATGACAAGCGCCGTACAAAGACAAACCAGCCAGAGGATGTGGAGTAGCCTGTGCATCAGTTCAACCATCGAATCCTTGAATGGGAGAGGATACGAACAGCCCCTTGGCGAGGGTCCGGCCTATTATATGCTGATTTGTCATGGAAGGCCTGAGGCTGCGTGAATGCCCGGGAGTGTTAAGCTGTGGGTCGACCCCCTCTCCGCCCCGCACCTGCACGGTCAAAGTGAGACGCCGACGAGGCACGACGAGCTGGTCCGGCCGCCACGCGATCTCCGAACGAGGTTCGCGTGTGAGGACATTGCCTGTCCTTGGCCTGCGGCCGGCCGGAGAGGCCCGGTAGGCCGTGTTCGATGAGGCGGCGGCGAAAGAGTTCTACCGGGGCCGGTTCAAACTTGGTCGGGCTGTCCCACAGCGTCCTTCAACTCCGTTCCCTGGCCTGCGACGAGGCCGAAGTCGAAGGGGCGGGGGGGGATTCAGTCTACCCACAGCGTCCTTCGACGGAATTCATCCCGAGCGAAGCCGAGGGACTCGGCCCTTCGGGCTGAGTGAAGTCTAGCCTGACCGAAGCCGAAGGCCTCAGGATGCTGTGGAGGGGTGGAGTCCTCCTACAGCCCCTTCGACTTCGCTCGGCTTTCCGAGCTCATTCCGCTCCCTGGCCTACAGTCATGGCAGGCAGGCCGCAACAAGAGTTGCTTAGAGGGTTTACCCATCGCGCAGCCGGGTCGCAGGCGCGCCTCACCTGCACGTCCCTGAGGTGTGCCTTGCAGGAATGAGTTGGATTGTTAGAGAAGTGAACCCTCGGGAGGAGGGCTAGCTCGCCGCCCTCCCTCCCCAGGTGCGTGATTCGCAACTACTGAACCGTGAAGTCGAGATACATCCCTTGCTTGTAATGCCCGGGCTGATTACACATGAGAACGTAGTGCCCGCTGGCGAGGTTGACGCTCAAATCCTGTACCGCGGCCGGTTGCAGGTCCTCGACCTCGTCGACGACGGTGACCTGCTCTTCATTGACATCCCCGTTCGCGTCAACCGGAAGCTGGCTTGCGGCCAAGTCGCTTTGGACCACAACGAACTCGTGCGCCTGATCGGTCGCACTGTTGGTGATGTGGAAAGTGACATCTCCGGCATTCATCGTGTCGACCGACGGCGCAATGGCATAGCTCGTCAAACTGACGTCGATCTTCTTCGGTCCGCAGGCGACAAGCGCCACCGAGAGCAGAAGCAGAACCACCAACGAAACCACCTTACTCGAAATCCTCTTCATCCTCATCTCCTCCTTTGACCTGCCCGCGAGAAATGACCGGCAGGGATCTTGCCGTTCACATCTGTGTGAGCCTCTAGTCTCGCCTTCGAGTATTGCATGGATCCAAGGCGTTGTCCTTATCCCTCTCCAAGCACGACCTTAGTGCAACCTAAGCGGCCCAGCCGGCGCCCGCTCCGAGGATGCCGACCATGGCAGCCTGATCGCTCTAAGGGATTGCTTGTGCCCTCTCAACCGGAAGGGCCCAACCAGGCATGCGACGTACCCGCCCTACTTCATGGAGTAGGTCTACGCAAAGACATCTAATTCACATTGCGGTGAATCGTTCCAGGGGGATCAAGAGCTGCCGAGAGGGCCCGTGCCGGCCATGAGGTTGAGGGGGCTCGGCCGGATCTGGCGACGGCGCCTGGCCTGTCTCAGGCCGTGGAACAAGGGCGTCACGCCAACGGCAGTGTCAGACGCGCAAGCAGGCCACCCTCAGGCCCGTTGCTCACCTCGAGCACGCCGGAGTGGGCCTCGGCCAGCTGTCGGGCAACGACCAGGCCGAGGCCGGTCCCAGGACTATCGCCTCTTGAGCCGCCACCGCGGTAGAAGGGTTCGAAGAGGTGGGCCAGCTCATCGGCCGGGATCCCCGGCCCCGTATCGCGGACATGAATCTGCAGCCATCCATCACGAGCACAAGCCGACAGTGTGACGCTGCCGCCTCTCGGGGTGTACTTGATCGCGTTGTCGATGAGGTTCGCCATGATTTGCAGCAGACGACGCTCATCTGCCATGATCGTCGGCAGGCCGCTCAACGCTTCACCCATCAGGTGGACCCCGGCCGCGTCAGCTCGCATGGCAAAACGCGTCGTCAAGCTCTGCAGGAACGGGGAGGCATGGACCTCCCTTCGATCTAGCGTGACCGGGCGTGTAATGGGTCGGGCGGCCAGAGAGAGGTCATCCGTAAGCGCCGTCATCCCTTCAATGGTCTTGTCCATCTCTTCAAGCAGGTCCTGTGCCAGATCGGGTTCGCTGATGGCGCCGGCCTGCAGGCTCTCGACGCCCAATCGCAGTCCCCCGAGCGGTCGCCCCAACTCGTGAGCGATGTTTGCCAGGAACATCCGCCGGTCGTCGGTCTGCTTTTCAAGCTCGGCGGCCATCCGGTTGAGGTGTCCGGCAAGCTCGGCGATTTCGCGCGGCCCTTCTTCCGGCAGCCTCAGGCTGTAGTCGCCTCCAGCTACCCGCGCGGCAAGTTTCTTCGCCTGCGTCAGCGGCCGGGTGAGTAGCACCGCCACGCCCCATCCGAGTATGAAGCTGAGCGCGGCCAGTCCAGCGACGAACATCAGGACCTCGGATCGCGTGTTGACCATGGTCGCTTCGAAGTCGCCTAGCGGCAGGATCAGACACACAGCCCCGACGACTCGCCCGGCGGTGTCGTACAGAGGAGCGGAGGCGTAGATGCTCTCGCTCACTCGATCCTCGCTGTAGACTTCGCGGGTGAAGGCCTCTCCCCCAAGCGCCCTGGTGCCCATCTCGATCGTGACTTCGATCTGGTCGGGCGTCAGTGCGCGGTCCGAGAGGTTGCGCACCTGCAGCTCGGGCGTCAACAGCACCACCCGAACGTTTCCTTCCAGCGAAGCGTAAGAGGCGGGCAGCTTCAGCCCGGCGCTCGAGAACTGATTCACGTCGATCAGCGTAGCCAAGAGTCGAGCGCGTTCTTTGAGCTGGTTCCTGAGTACGCGTTCGGCCGTCTCCTCTTGTTGTGAGAACCACACATAGGCCGCAACGCCGATGACGAGGAAGACGAAGAGGGAGTGGCTCAGAGCGAGGTAGAAACGGACGCCACGCTTTCCGATCATGGGACGAACTTGTATCCAACTCCGCGCAGGGTCTTCAAATGCACCGGCTTTGAAGGATCGCGTTCGATCTTCTCCCGCAGGCTACGGATCTGAACATAGACGACTTGCGGTTCCCCGACGAACTCCGATCCCCAAACGCGTTCGATGATCTCGTCGGTCGTGAAGACCCGATCCGGATGGGTGATGAAGAAGCGGAGCAGATCGAACTCGCGCGGGGCCAACTCAATCGCCCGGCCGTCCGAGGTCACCCGATGGGCCAGGGGCTCGAGGGAGAAGGCCCCTGCCGTCAGTTTGGGCGCTTCAGCGGAGGTCATCACAGACTCGGCCGGCATCCGCCTCAACACGGCCTTGAGGCGCGCCAGAAGCAGGTCCATGCTGAATGGCTTGGTGATGTAGTCGTCGGCCCCGACCTCCAGGCCGATGATCTCATCCAGCTCTCGGCGGCGGGCGGTCAGAAGAATCACGGGCAGGTCGCACTGCGCCTTGAGTCGACGGCACAGCGTCAGCCCGTCGTCGCCCGGCAGGCCGATATCCAGGATCGCCGCGGAAAAAGACCGGCGCTGAACATGATCGAGCGCGGCCGGGACATTACTGGCCGTGGTGACCGCGTATCCTGCCCGTTCAAGATTGTAGCGAAGACCTTTGCAGATCAGGGGATCATCGTCAACGACGAGGATGCTTGCGGCTATCATGCCGCTCCTTGCATTGGATAGGGGGAATCGTCAGACCCGGGAAGACCGCTGAGGATTTTACTATAGACGGGGTCCGATTTGGCGGCCAGATTCGCGCCGGTCCAATCGCCCCCGGGCTGGATGCACGCAGGCTGGGCGGGCTGCCGCCGCGGGTGAGTGCCCTCCCCCGGAGGAGGGCCTTGCGACGGGTACGCCGCAGCGACCGACCCCTTAGCGGATGTAGGGCAGGACCGTGGAGAGGATCAGGACGATCGGCACAATGACAACCAGCCCGAGGACCAAAGGCCAGGCGAAGACACGCGAGTCGGATTTGAGGTGCATGAAATATAGGGCCACCAACACCGCCTTCGTCCCAGACAGGATGACGAGCAGCGGGACCTTGACCATAGGCGCCAGGTAGCTGACACCGACTTCAACCGCCGTCAGCGCGGCCAGGGCGATGAAGACCAGGTGATAGGCCGGCTTCGCTCCGACCTGCGATTGGTTGCCTGACATGGGCCGGCTCCTCAGATCAAGTAAATGACGGTGAACAACACGATCCACACGATGTCGACGAAGTGCCAGTACAGTCCGAAGAGCTCCACCGCCGCGTGGCGCTTCTCCGAGAACCGGCCACGGATCGCCAGGACCAGGATATAGACCGCCCAGATGATCCCCACGAAGACGTGGCTTCCGTGAATGCCGGTGACGGTGAAGAACGGAGTTCCAAAGACCGAAGCCAATCCGACGCTCTCCCGGAAGAGGCCGGCCCATTCGTAAGCCTGCCCGCCCAGGAACAATGCCCCGAGTAGGATGACCCCCAGGATATTGTTGCGCAATCCGTTCCGGTTCCCGTCGCGGATCGCTTCCAGCCCCCGGACAACCAGAAAGCTGCTCAAGATCAGGACAAACGTGTTGACCCCGATCAGCGGGATCGTCAGATGGGCAATGAACTCGTGATATTCCGCCGGGTGCGAGATCCGAGTGAAGACAAGAGTCAGGATCAGGGTGGCAAAGAAGACCACCTCCCCGCCGAGGAAGAGCCAAACCGCCAGCTTGGTGTTGTCGCGTTGGGCGACGAGGGCCGGCTGGGAGGCGGTTTCAGTCATGATGCATCTCCTGCGTCATCTCCAATCGGCGATTCTCCTGCGTCCAGCCGGCGATCGCCACAAGCAACACGATCACACCCAAGACGGAGATGACCAGCCCGAAGATGATGCCGACGGCGATCAACAGCAGTCCGAGAGCGAGGACAATTGGCCAATAGCTCGGCGGCGGGAGGTGGATATCGGACAATGAGTCGTGAGCCATCATCAATCTCCTGGATCGGCGCAAACCGAAGCGTTCATTCAGACGTTGCCACCTTGGGTGGGTGACCCTGGGCGTAGCGCCCGGTCTGGTCAGCCAGCCAGCGATTCCCGACGATGAGGGCGGCGAGGATCAGGATCATGTCCGCCGGCAGCCACATCAGCAATCCTCCCACCTGTTGATCCAACATCGGCGAAACACCGAGCTGTAGAGGCGCATTGGCGTAGAAAGTGTAGAGCTGGCGGGGTGAAAGCGTGATCACCGCCGCCAGTGCGGTGCAAGGGAACGTTGATAGGAACAGGTAGAGGATCCTCCACGGTCTGGGATCATCGTCGGCCGCCGGCCAGCTCTGGATCACCGGCCACCATCCGATCACGGCCGTTGCCATGAAGGTCAAGTGCTCGACGATATGAAGCGGCTCGCTCCTCAGCGCTGCGTCGTAGGCGAAAGGGACGTGCCACGCCCACATCGTGCCGTTGAAGATCACGAACGCAACCGCCGGTCGAGTGAGACGGACACCCACTCGCGCCAGCCGATCCCGACGCGCCAGCAGGCCAGGCATCCAGGCTGGAAGCCCGAGGAGCCACAACGGCGGTGCCACGAATGTCAGCAACATGTGTTGCGCCATGTGGGCACTGAAGAGCTGCTCGTCGCCGATGGTGTCCAGCGGGCTGACCATGGCGACGAAAACGCTCAATACCCCCGCGTAGAAGCACAGCTGGCGGCCAACTGGGACCCGCTCACCTGAGTGATGACGACGACGGAGTGGACCGACGAGGACGGCGTAGCCGACGCTCGTCGCCAACAGACCGATCAACACGCTCGGTTCCCAGGCCCAGCTTCCTGGGCCGAAGAGCAAGGACATGATCCGCGACCTTAGATGAGGAATAGGGCGGCAAACAGCACGAGCCATACTGCGACGACGAAATACCAAAACCACGATCCCAGGCTGACAGCCATGTGCCTTGCCGGTGAGAAGTCTCCGGCGAATGCCCGAACGAGGTTGATTGCGAGAATGACGATCCCGGCTAAGACGTGCAGGGCGTGGAACCCCATCAGTGCGAAGAACACCCCGCCAAAGGCTTGATCACTCGGGCGCATCCCGGCCCGATTGAACTCAAACACCTGCCCGGCGACAAAGACGAGTCCCAGGAGCAGGGTCACAAGCAGGCCGAGTCTGAGGCGGCCTTCCCGCGCCTCGAGGATCGCGCGCTCGGATCCCCAAGCGCTCACGCCGCTCAAGAGGAGGATGGCAGTGTTGAGGGCCGGGATGATCAATTGGGAGAGCGTTGGGTGATTGAACGGCCAATCGAACTGACCGACGCGCAGGTACAGGTAGGAGAGAATCAGCGTTCCAAAGAAAACGGCCTCGGCGGCCAGGACAATGTAAAGCGCAGTCCGCTCCTTGCCATCGTCACGCGGACGAGCCGCCAAAGCCTGGCTGCTCATTCCCGCACCCGCCAATCCGCCAGGTCGGGGTGTTTCTCGTCCCAAAGCGGCCGCAGGCTCTTGACAGTCGGGATCTCGGCAAAGTTGTACGCCGCCGGCGGTGAGCTCGCCTTCCACTCCAAAGTGAAAGCGTCCCAAGGGTCCGCCTCGTAGGTCGCCGGCTTGCGCAAGCTGACGACGAAGTTGACCATGAACAAGAGGATCCCCAGTGCCACGACGAAAGCGCCGATCGTCTCGATCAAGTTCCAAATTCCCCACCCCAGACCGTCACCGTAGGTGTAAATTCGCCGCGGCATGCCCAGGAGGCCCAGGACGTGCATGGGCATGAACACCAAGTTCATGCCGATGAACATGAGCCAGAAATTCCACTTTCCCAGGCCCTCGCCCATCATCCGACCGGTGATTTTCGGAAACCAGTAGTACAAGGCGCCGAACAGGCCGAAGATGGCGCCCCCGAAGAGCACGTAGTGGATGTGAGCCACGACGTAGTAGCTGTCTGTCACCTGCCAATCGACCGGGATGACGGCCAGATGCACGCCGTCCAACCCGCCGACAAGGAACAGGGCGACGAAACCGACGGCGAAGAGCATCGGAGTCTTGAATCTCAACTTGCCCCCCCACATCGTTCCGAGCCAGGAGAAGATCTTGATCCCGGTCGGTACGCCGATCAGGAAACTGTCGGCGGAAAAGACTGCCAGCGTGGCGTTCGGCATCCCGGTGGCGAACATGTGGTGCGCCCAAACGGTGAACCCAAGAATCCCGATGGCGATCGCCGAGAGCACGATCGCCTTGTAGCCGAAGATCGGTTGGCGTGAGAAGACGGGGATGATCTCAGAGATCATTCCCATCGCCGGCAGGATCAAGATGTATACCTCGGGGTGACCGAAGAACCAGAACAGGTGCTGCCAGAGCAGCGCGCTCCCGCCTTGGGCGACGTTGAAGAAATGGGTGCCGACCTGACGATCGAGAAGGAGCAAGCCGCCGGCGGTCGTCAGCGACGGCAGTGCGAAAACCGCCAGGAACGACGTGACCAGAATGGTCCAGACGAACACCGGCAACCGGCCAAAGGTCATCCCGGGCGCCCTCAGTTGCAGGATGGTGACAATGAAGTTGAGAGAGCCGGTCGTTGTCGCCAAGCCGAGCAGCAAGATCGCCAGGGCCCAGAAATCCATGGCATGGCCCACCGAGAAGGGTTTCTCCGTCAGCGGGGCGTAGCTGAACCACCCGGTGTCGGGGGCTCCCCCAAAGGCAAAGCTGCTGTACAAGAAGATGCCGGCAAAGAGGAACACCCAATATCCGAGCGCGTTCAACTTCGGGAAAGCCATGTCGCGCGCCCCGATCATCAACGGGACGAGGTAGTTGCCGAGCCCGGCCGCCAAGGGCATGACGACGAGGAAGATCATCGTTGTCCCATGCATCGTGAAGATCTCGTTGTAGGTCGCATTGCTGAGCACGCGCCCATTCGGCTGGGCGAGTTGCAGACGCATCAACAAGGCAAAGGTCCCCCCGATCAAGAAGAACGCGAAGGCCGTGACCATGTACATGATCCCGATCTTCTTGTGATCGACGGTCATCACCCAGTCGAGAATGCCGGCTTTCTCGCTGGCCGTTCCGTAGGGGTGCGCCTGAGCCTGTGCTTGTGCAGTCATCCTTCCGCCTATTTGAGTCGAGTGAGATAAGCCATCAGGGCCTCGATTTCGTCGGGGTTGAGCTTGACGATCATATCGTTGCCGGGCTTCATCCGCTGTGCGTCCTGCAGCCAACGCTTGAGGTTGTCCGGCGTGAGCTCGTATGTCGCGCCAGCGATCACGCTGCGCGACATCAGATGATTCAGGTTGGGTCCGACCAGCTTCTTCTCGGGTTGGCCTGGCGGCGGGGGAGGAACTTCGCCCAACGCGTGACAGTTGGAGCAGATCCCGTGAGTGATCAGATCGAAGGCCTTTTGCTCAGCCGGGCCCTCCGCTGGAGGCGGGGGGAGCTTCTGGTTTGAGACCCAGGCATCGAATTCAGCTGGCGTCTCCACGACGGCCTTGATCCGCATGTTGGCATGATTCAGACCGCAGAACTCGGCGCATTGGCCGTGATATTCACCGGGTTGATCGGATTGAAACCAGATAGTGTTGGTCTGACCCGGGATCACGTCGACCTTGCCGGAGAGTTGCGGGATCCAGAAGCTATGGATCACGTCGACGGAGTCGAGGGTTGCATGAACTGCTGCGCCGGCCGGGAGATGCAGCTCATTGGCGGTGACGACTCCCAGGTCGGGGTAGTCGAACTCCCACCACCACTGATGCCCGATGATCCTGAGCTGGATGTCTGTCGAAGCAGCCGGCGGTGCCGCCACGGCCCCCATCGTACGGATCGTAAGAACGAAGAGCGTCGCTACGAGCAGCACGGGGGTTCCGGTCCAGATCAGTTCCAGGCGGGGGTTCCCGTACAACTGAGGGGGTTCTACCCGATCGTCAGACCGCCTCCGGAATCTGAAGATGCTGTAGATCAGAAGGCCTTCCACCAGCACGAAGACGACGGCAGCCATATAGACGATGATTCGGTAGAGCCAGGCCACGTCTTGTGCGACGGGTGATGCCGGGGTCAGGAATGTGGGTGAACCGGCACAGCCGCTCAGCACGCCGGTCAGGGCAAGCACGCTGAGTTCCTTCTTGAGAAAGCGCATAACTCCTACCTCATGACCAGCGAGTACGGGGGCGGCGTGGGCTACCCCTGTCGGCTCCCCAATGCGCGGACACAGTCCAATCCCACGGCGCGCCAAACCCTCCCCTTCGTTCGAGTCTCGCGCCTGCGAGAGCCCCCTGACCTTAAGCCCTTCTAACACCGAGTTAACCGCAAGCTAATGGCCATCGGTCGAATCCCTTGGCCACGCCCCCCCAGTGGCAGGAGCTCGCGGAACTGGCGGCGAGAGGCTACTTCGACGCTGCGGATGGATCTCTCGGCCCAGGGGAACCCATTGCGGGCACCGGAACCTTGAGCCCCGATCCAATTGGCCTCGGTGGCGGCCCCGAAGCTCTTGAGCCCGGGTTGGAGCGATCGATTCTCTCGGTTTCCGCGGCGCCGATTGTGGAGCCCGGCGACGACGTACCAAACGAGTACAATGACTCGCAGGCAGATTGCGATCCATTAGCCGGGGTTCGTCGCCGCCTCCGCATGCCCCTGTGCCAACCGGTGTGGACCAGTGGGTCCGGACTGTTAAAGAGACGAACACGATCGGCCGTCCCTTGAGGTCCAGGATCTCCGACAGCCCGCGCCAGGCTGGGTTCATCCTGCACGGGGCATTCATCGGCATGTTCTTCTGCAATGTGCTCGTGACCTTACGCCGTCGACGCGGGGACCGAGAGTCCTTATTCGTCTCGATCAGGTTCGGCGATCTCATCCGGGCGCCGATCCTTCCGCCGTACGACAAACATCGCTTGCTTCCTTACGCTGTCCCTTTGGCTCAAAGCCGGCACAGCATCCGCTAGCGCCAACGTGACCTGGCTATATATGTGGCGCAGGGAGACGACGAAAACTCTTAACGACACCTCAGGAGGCGAAATGGACTTGGGATTGCATGGTCAGGTTGCCCTCGTGGTGGCGGCATCACGTGGCCTGGGAAAGGCGGCGGCCTTGGCGATGGCGCGGGAGGGTGCCCGCCTGGCCCTCCTGGCGAGGAGCGATCAGATCCGGGTGACCGCCGACGAGATCCGCAAAGAAACCGGGGCCGACGTTCTCGCCATTCAAGGCGACGTGCTCCAAGCGGCCGACATCGAGCGCGCTGTACGGGAGACGCTCGAGACATTTGGCCAAATCGATATCTTGATCGCCAATTCCGGTGGGCCAAGACCCGGCGAATTCCTCGATCTCGCTCCGTCGGATTGGGAGGCCGCCTTCCAACTGACTCTGATGAGCGCCGTCCGATTGTGCTACGCGGTGATCCCGCACATGCTCGAGCGCGGCTCGGGGACCATCGTCGCCAGCGAGGCCTACCTGGTGAAGGAGCCGGCCCAACGCCTGATGCTGTCCAATTCGTTGCGGCTGGCAGTGATCGGGATGATGAAAACGCTCGCCAATGAGCTGGGCCCCAGTGGGATCCGAGTGAACACGATCAATCCCGGCTGGACGTGGACGGACCGGGTTCAGCACCTCATGGCCGACCGGGCCCAAGCCAATGCCACGTCAGTAGATGCTGAAGCCAAGAAGATCACCGATACGATTCCCCTGGGACGCATGGGGACGGTCGAGGAATACGGAAAGACTATCGCCTGGCTCGCCTCCCCGGCGGCGTCGTACATCCACGGCCATGCGCTGGTGTTCGACGGCGGCATCGTCAAGACCGCGTTATGAGAGGCCCGATCAGGCTCGCGGTATTCGCATCAGGCGGCCGGATGGCTCGATAAGCTGGGGCCGGGTGAACCTCGTCGATGCCGCGCGAGGTCGCGGCGAGAAATGACCTTGAACTGGATGCTCTCAATGGGACAGTCGTCCGCCACGGCCGCGCCGCCGGTGTTCCGATCCCGGTCCACCGGACGACTTACACGCTGCCCCTCCCGGCGCTGTCGCCTCGGGAGGGGGAATGAGAACC
>Ga0299915_10003579_pt1 | contig 11228 bp, 10 predicted proteins | sample RVTome_13_FD_200263 | JGI IMG/M metagenome (GOLD analysis project Ga0299915, IMG submission 200263) | Soil microbial communities from uranium-contaminated site in the Upper Colorado River Basin, Wyoming, United States - RVT92D227 (version 2) ... | reverse complement strand
GTGTTCTGCAACGTGGACGGGTATAAATCTATGAAACTTGCAGAGATGGTGAAGTATGAGACGGAAAATTTCTTCTCCACGAGAGGTCCCAACGGAGCAAGGGGTATGAACTGGGACACCTGGAACAAGCTGCCGCCCGACATCCAGAAGGTCTTTGAGGTAAACAAGGAGTGGTGGTCCTTCGAAATCGTAAACATGATGGAAAAAGGGGACATCGAGGGCAGGGAGTTGGCGAAGAAGGCAGAGGTCCAGATCATCCAGATGCCAGCCTCCGAAGTCCAGAAGTTCTCAGACGTTCACGAGGCCGAAGATATCAAGATGGCCCGGGAGCTTGACAAAAAAGGGCTCCCTGCGACAAAGCTATACAATGAAGCGCGCCGTCTCTTAAAGCTTTACAGCAGCACGAAATAGGACATCCGATAAAGGGAAGGGGATTAACTGTTTCAGAGAGTGTGACCATGGATTGATACGAATTCAATTTTAGGAAAGGATGAGGAAAATATGAAGATTAATACGATTGGTGTGGTAGGCTGTGGAATCATGGGCTCAGGTATTGCGCAGGTATGCGCCCAGTCGGGGTACCAGGTTGTGGTATCAGAAATTAACGATGAGCTATTGAAAAAGGGGCTTACTTCTATTGATGCTGTACTGAGTCGAAGTGTCAACAAAGGCAAGTTATCACCACAGGACAAAGAATCTATTCTGTCTCGGATTAAAGGGACGACGAATTTAAATAGTTTCTCTGTTTGTGACCTGGTAATCGAGGCAGCCCCTGAGGTGTTAGAAATCAAAAAGGATATTTTTAAACAGCTCGGTCAAGTCTGCCCGGAGCATGCCATCCTCGCTTCAAATACATCCGTATTATCGGTAACCGACCTGGCGGTCGTAACGAATCAACCGGATAAGGTCCTTGGAATGCACTTCGCCAATCCCGTGCCTGTGATGAGGAGCTTAGAGATAGTGAGGACCTTATCCACAAGTGATGAGACGGTGGCTACAGCGAAAGCGGTCGGTGAGCAGCTTGGAAAAAAGGTGATCGTTGTCAAGGATCAAGCCGGGTTTGTTGCCAACCGCATCATGACGCCATTTCTGCTCAATGCGATCCGCATGGTGGAAGCAGGATATCCCAAGGAAGATATCGATGCCCTTGTCACGGAAGGCCTTGGGCATCCCATGGGACCTCTTGCCTTGCTGGACCTGATCGGCATTGACACCGTTTTTCGCGGTGCCAGCGCTATATACGAGGAGTTGAAGGACCCTCAATACAATCCTCCGACGCTAATGCGTAAGATGGTCGCTATGGGTTGGCACGGACGAAAGACAGGAAAGGGATTCTACGAATACAAAGTTCCCGAGAAATCTTAGTGATTATTTATATACGGAAACAACAAGTTTAGATTAAGAGAAATGACGAAGGGACTCAGGCAAGTGTATATGAACTTTTAAGAATCAAATTGAGAAGTAGAATATGAGTGCTACAGATTCGTTTTGCGTTTGGCGGGTTGGGTAACGTGTTTTTCTAATTGCAAGGAATCAAGCAACACAAAAGGAGGTGAGGTGCTATGGAATAGCAGAGAAGGTGTGTTTAATTTTGCAAAGAAGAACACAAAAATCAAGGAGGTCTCAAATGAAAAAGTCAAAAATGTATATTTTTATTTTGTTGGCGATAGTGGGACTGGCTATTTCACCTCTAAATGCTTTTTCTCAGGGAAAGCCGATAGAACTTAGACTGGCTCATATGTTTCCTGTCGGTTCACCCTCTGACCAGCATATTAAGGATTGGGCGAAGAAAATAGCTGCGGACAGTAATGGTAGGCTCACCATTCGGATTTTTCCTTCAAATACGTTAATTGGCGCCACAGAAATGTACGATGGCGTGGTGAAAGGTGCTGCTGATATAGGGTTTGCTTGGCGATATAAGCCGGAGGGTTATGCTATTGGTGTTTTGTTTCCTTTCCTTATAACAGCCCCTGATACGGTTAGCGCAGGACATGTTTACGACGACATATGGAAAGAGTTCCCTAAGGTCATGGCGGATGAATGGAAGGATGTTAAGATTCTCTACCTCGTACCCACTATGCCTGTCTATTTGTTTGCCAGGAAACCTCTCCGCAAAATTGAGGACATCAAGGGGCTGCAGATTAGGGTGCCATCAAAGGAGTTAGGCGATGTAATGAAAGATCTGGGAGCTGCCCCTACATTTATGTCGACAGCCGACTTTATAGTCGGCCTGGATAAAGGCACAGTAGATGGTGCCTGTGCGCTCTTTGGATTAATTCCTGATTATAAAATTGGCGGGAAAATAAAGTATGTCCTCATGCACAGCCTGGGCATATCAACTCCTTTGATGCTCGTTATAAATAAGGATTCCTTTAACGGGTTGCCCACTGACCTGAAGGGTGTGTTGGATAAGAGTTGTGAATGGGGAAAGAATGATGCCATAAAATATTGGTCTAACGATTATGAGAACGCTAAAAAATATTGCAAAGCCGAGGGCGTTGAGATGATTTCCCTCTCACAAGAGGATCGAGCCAAATGGAATACGGTTATCGATCGCACGCGTGATAATGTCGCAGCAGATCTCGATGCGAAGGGTTATCCTGGGAAAGAGATACTTCGATTCATAAGGGGACGTATAGAGCATTATACTCGGTAATCGGTTTCGAAATCTCGTTTCCGGGTGAGTCTAACTTGAGGATGTACCAGATGTACCAGGGGGGTCCTCTAAAAACGTTACCATGCTGTCATTTATGTTGAGATAGAGGAGTGATGCTTTGACATATATTTTTATGGAAGGTGATACTTGAACCACATTGCTGTTCAATGACCGCATCGGATATTGGCTGAAGATTCTATTAAGAGAGAGAAAGGGGATAAAACATGACATTTTATTCCAGGCTCAGTCATGTGATGATCAAAGTGCTCCTTGTAGCTGGGGCTGTTGCTTTGATGGTGATGATGACAATTGTCGTTGGCAACAGCATCGGGCGGGCACTATTTAAGACTCCGATCTTCGGAACAATTGAGATTGCTGGATTAGCGGGAGTTGTCGTGGTAGCCATTGCCGTTGGTTTTGCTGAACGAGAACACCGCAATGTTGTTGTTGACGTAGTGGCTAACCGATTCACACCTCGCGCCAGAGCGTTTGCTGATGCTTTAACTCTATTCCTTAGCCTGGGGGCGGTCGCTTTTTTATTTTGGGCTGTGTCCAATAACGCACTAAACTCGATAACCAGACGGGAAACTACCTTAACCACAGGCGTTATTACCGCCCCCTTCAAATTTACATGGGCAATCGGCGTTATCATTCTTTGTCTGTTTCTAATACAACATATGATTGAAGCTATCAGAAGGGGGAGGAAGAGATGAATCCCATTACTACGGGCATTGTCGGTATATGTGTTCTCCTCGTACTGATGTTTGCTGGAATGCCGATTGGTTTTACTATGCTCTTAGTCGGTTCTACCGGGTTTTTCTATCTGGTCAAGTTGAGCGGAGCCATTCACATTCTTGCAAGCGTTCCCTACGCGCTTATCTCCAATTACGATTATGCCGTATTACCCCTCTTTTTGCTTATGGGTACGATCATCCTTAATGCTGGATTTGGCGGAACCCTGTTCCGGTTTGCCAATACTATGCTGGGACGACTACCAGGGGGGTTGGCAATAGCTACCATCTTTGCATGTGGCGTTTTCTCCGCTATCAGCTCCTCCAGTATAGCTTGTACCCTTACCATCGGGCTTATCGCTATACCTGAAATGAGAAGGTATAAATATGACAGCGCGCTATGTGCTGGCTCTGTCGCTGCCGGCGGTACTTTGGACATACTTATTCCTCCCAGCGGGCTCTTTATTATTTATGGTATTATGACCGAACAATCAATAGCCAAGCTTTTTATAGCGGGCATGATACCAGGTATCATTCTGGCCCTGATGTTTATTGTTGTGGTATATTTCCGTGTCAGATTAAATCCAACCTTAGCTCCCTCAGGCCAAAGCACAACATTCCGAGAAAAGATGGCAGCGCTTGGCGAATGCGTCGAGATATTGCTACTGTGCATATTGATTCTGGGAGGACTCATCATCGGCTGGTTTACACCAACTGAAGCTGGAGCGGTCGGTGCTTTTGGGGCAATTGTATTTGCCCTAATTAGAAAGCGACTGAGCTGGAAGGGATTCAAAGATTCAGTTATTGATACCATCCGTAACACCGGCATGATATTTATTATTGTGATGGGAGCGTTAGTCTTCAATGCCTTCTTTGCTGTAACTACAATACCGATGGAGCTCGCTGAGTGGGTGAGTGGCCTTGCCTTGCCACCGGTGTCTATCATGGTAATTATTCTACTGATGTACATAATCCTCGGGACCTTTCTTGATGAACTGGCAATGATCCTGCTTACCCTCCCCATTTTCTTCCCAGTTGTGACCAGGCTTGGCTTTGACCCAATATGGTTCGGGGTAGTCGTCGTACTGGTAGTGGAGATGGGAATGATTAGCCCACCGGTGGGGATGACCATGTTTATCGTTAAGGGAATCGCCCCAGATATACCGATGCAGACTATATTCAAAGGTGTTTTGCCCTTTGTGATCGCCGTGGCTGTTCTTATGGTTTTGCTCGTTGCTTTCCCCAAGATGGCACTCTTCTTACCCAGGTTAATGGATTAAGCGGGGGGGGAATTTGCTGAAGAATGATTGGATGAAGGTAAGCTTAGCTCATGAGCTGAGCAAATTCTATCATTGATTTGAAAGGGGGTGATATTTGAGAGACATGAAACGTAGATCGTTTAAGGCATAGAAAAGAAAATTTTTAATCCAAAAGAGGAGGTGTGCCATGAAAAGATCAATGATGAGTATTACTATTTGGATCTTGGTTGCTTTAGTAATAACCTCTTTTTATTTTCTAAACGACATCCATGCGCAGGCTTCAGCCCAAAAAAATTGGGTCACGTTTGGCGTGCTATGCCCAACGACCGGCCCGCTTGCTGGAATAGGACAATATATAGTAGATACTGTTAAGCTGGCGGTCGAGGAAGTCAATACTAAGTGGAATCCGCCTGGCGGGGGCCTTATGATCAAAGACAAAAGGTACTACGTTAGGTATGAGTATTACGATGACGGAGGAGATCCTTCTAAGAGCGTTGCTGGTTTTAGAAAACTGGTCGAAATGTACAAAGTCCCGTTTGTTATTGGTCCTTTTGGAACTCCTCAAGTCTTGGCTACCATGCCAGTCAGCAAAGAGCTAAAAACATTTCTCACATCATTCTCATCTTCCGACAAAGCCCACAGGATGGATAATCCTTATATGTTGGCAGTCCGCCCACCATCAAAATACTATGGTATTCCCTTGGCAAAGGCCTGCTTTGAAAGGGGTTGGAAGAAATTTGCTGTGTTGACAGACGTATCCGATGCTACGGTTTCAACAGCTGAAGAATTCAAGGCAGAGATGGAAAGGTTAGGTGGCACATCCTTGGGCTATGAGGTTGTCGATACAAAAACTGTATTTGATTTTCGTTCCGTCATGACCAAATTTAAGGCTAAGAATCCGGATGTTATTTTTTCCCTTGCTTACGCAGAGCCTTCTGCAACAATGATCAATCATGCCCGGGAAGTTGGCTACGAGGGACATTTCATGGTCACCAGTAATTATAATCAAGTTTCTTTAAAAATGGCTGGCCTCAAGAACAGTGCTGGGATACTCGCTGAAACGATGTATTGGGATTACTGCCTTGCACATCCTGAGTTAGATAAATCGGGTACTGTAACTTATCTTTCTAATCTCTATAAAAGCAAGTATCCCAATGTTCCATTAAGTGAGGTCATTGCTACTACTTGGGACCCAGCCCTTACATTCTTCAAAGCATTGGAGGTAGCTGGCACTTTCACCGACACTTCGGCTATTCAAAAATCATTAGACAAGGCAGTAAAATTGCTTGCAAATAAATTTGCCATCCCACATGATGGTGTCCTGCCTTCTGGCATGATCACAGGATTTGTCGAGCTTATAACAGAAATTCAGCCAGATGGGTCAATTAAAAAGGTTGATGAACTGGTCATTCCGGTAGATAAGCTGAGATAATACTCGTCCCCTCCCTCCTGCCTACCTGCAGGCAGGGGAGAGGGGAAGGAAATTGTTGTTTGAATTTGAATAAGGAGAAAGATTTTTGAATCACTTATATCCCGCCCCATTTTTATGTGCTTAAGATAGGGTTTAAGTTTTAAATAAAAAAATCAAGGAGTCACTGCAATTATTGAATTAGGTCAACATATACTGAATGGCATATCCTTAGCGTGTGTCTATGCTTTATTGGCTTCGGGACTTACCTTGATATTGGGCGTACTGGGTGTGCCCAATTTCGCTCATGGTCATCTTTATATGATCGGGGCCTATATCACATTTTATATGGTTGTATCCCTTTTCGTGAACTACTGGCTGTCGTTGGTACTGGCTGTCATGGGTATGGGAATCATCGGGTTCTTTATAGAGAGGATCATTTTTCGTCCCATGCAGAAGGCCCCCGAGGAAAACTTATTTGTGGCTGCCGTAGGTCTGCTGATGGTCTTGGAAGGTATCGCCCTATACTTTTTCGGTGCACACATAAGATGGCTTGAAACACCCTATACTCGAAGAGTGTTGACTTTTTTGGGGCTTGCCCTTCAATCTCAGCGTCTCATCATCATTGTGGGTACCATGATCGTAATGGCCGCCTTGCAGCTATTTGTTAAGAAAACAACTATCGGCGCAACTTTAGAAGCTGCTGCTCAGAATAGAGAGGGGGCCATGCTCTGCGGGATAAAAGTTGGTTGGGTTGCTGCCTTGGCTTTCGCTATAGGCACATCCTTGGCTGGAGTAGCTGGAGCATTGGTCGGTCCTTCTGTACAGATCATGCCTACGATGGGAATGGGACCATTGCTGATTGCTTTATCAACGGTGATTTTTGGAGGTTTGGGTAGCATCCCCGGAGCAATGATAGGATCCCTTGTCATGGGTTTGGTAGAGAGTCTTGGGTCTGGTTATGTTTCAGCTACCTATAGCTGGGTTTTTATTTTTGGAATCATGATTTTGGTGCTCCTGTTTCGACCGACAGGGCTTCTTGGAAGGACATCTTGGAGATCTTAAGAAGAAAATATTTACCGAAGTGGAGTCCTTGGATTGCAGTCCTCATATTAGCCTTAGCTATCCCTCCATTATTAGGAGGATACCTTAAAAGCATCCTGATATTGGTCTGCATCTGGATTATGATGGCGATCAGCCTAAATTTAATATTCGGCTACACAGGATTACTTTCCGCATGTCACTCTGCCTTTTTAGGGATAGGAGGTTATTCATTGGCTCTGCTCACTGTTAAAGCAGGGATGAGTTTCTGGATAGCTTTCTTTGCATCCATTGCTATCGTCGGCCTTGCGGGATTACTGATCGCTCTTCCGGCCTTGAGATTAAGAGGACCCTATTTCATCTTGGTTACCCTCTGCTTCGCCATCATTGTGCAAGTGGTGGCTATCGCTTGGATCCGCCTAACTGGGGGAACCAATGGAATCATTGGCATTCCTAGGCCTCCCCCATTACCATTGCCTTTCGGTATGGAAGTCACCTTCGACTCTTTACTCCCTATGTATTATTTTATATTATTTTTTCTGATCGTGATTGCCCTGATCAATCACAGAGTCGTTCATTCTCTCGTGGGCAGAACCTTCATTGCCATCTCACAGAATGAGGACTTAGCCCAGTCTCTCGGCATTAGCACTGTTCGTGTGAAGCTCCTCAGCTTTGTAATCAGTGCCATGTTTGCAGGGGTGGCTGGCGCACTCTATGCAACCTTTAACTCGGTGGTCAGTCCGGATTTGGCACATTTTCTCCGTGGTTTCGATGCCTTTGTCTTTTTGATCATAGGTGGCGTAGCCTCTACAGTGGGACCATTTATAGGGCCTTTGGTGATGATTGCAATCCCTGAACTGCTTCAGGTTGTCGTTGGACTCAAAACGCTGATCTATGGAGTCATTCTCCTGATGTTCATCCTTTTCATGCCATACGGAATCACTGGAATATTCAAACGATTCAACCCAATGTTAGAAAAGTTGAAAAAGAAGGTAATAAAAGTATCCCATGGCACTGCTTGAGATTTTAGGATTGACGAAGAATTTTGGCGGTTTGATGGCACTGCACAATCTCGATTGCCATGTCGATTCTGGTGAATTGCTGAGTATTATCGGTCCTAATGGTTCTGGGAAGACCACTTTATTTAATCTCATCACAGGGATATATGAGCCGAGATCAGGACTCATAAGATTTAACGGCAAGGAGATCACCGGATCCACACCCCACCAAGTGGCATGCCATGGAATAGGCCGCACCTTTCAAAGAACCACTATCTTTAAGAAGAATTCCGTATTGGATAATGTCATCATCGGATATCGTCTTCATACCCGGGCAGGTATTTGGGGAGCCATTTTCAAAACTCCAGCCACCCGTAGGGAAGAAGATAAAGTAAAGAAGAAAGCGAGAGATATTCTTCATTTTGTGGGGTTGTCAGATAGAGAAGATCAAATAGCAGAGAACATCACTCAGGAAGCCCAGAAGAGACTTTCAATCGCAATGGCCTTAGCTACAGAGCCTAAGCTATTGTTATTAGACGAACCTACAGGAGGGGTGAATCTCGAAGAGATCGATGGGCTCATAGAGCTGGTGAAAAAGATTCAAAAGTTTGGAATAACCATTTGCATTATTGAGCATAAGATGAGAGTGGTGATGAATATCTCCGACCGTGTGATCGCTATTAATCATGGAGAAAAGATTGCAGAGGGGACATCTAAAGAAATAGTGACCAACGAAGAGGTCATCAAGGCCTATCTGGGAACGAGTTATGTTACTTAAGGTAGATGGGATAAACACTTTTTATGGCAGTTTCCGGGCATTGAGGGATGTGTCGCTTGAGGTTGACTCGGGAGAAGTCGTTACCGTTCTGGGTGCCAATGGCGCTGGAAAGAGCACGTTGCTTAGGACGATTTCTGGTCTGATCCATCCCCAAAGAGGTAAGATTGTTTTCGATGGACATCAGATAGATCAGTTGAATCCTGATGCCATCGTTAAGCTTAGCATCTCGCAATGTCCGGAAGGCAAGCTTCTTTTTTCAGAGATGCCTGTGCATAAAAACTTAGAGTTGGGAGCCTATGTTCGCAGGAAAGATCGAAGGCTGGTTGAGAAATTGAGGCAAGAGGTCTATGAACTTTTCCCAATATTAAGGGAGAGGAGAAGACAGCTGGCAGGGACCCTCTCTGGTGGTGAGCAACAGATGTTAGCGATTGGTAGAGCCTTGATGTCTGATCCGAGACTGATTATGCTCGACGAGCCCTCATTAGGTCTGGCTCCCCTTGTTGTTTCGAACATCATGGACGTGATCGTCCGTATCAAGCAACGCGGTACTACGGGCCTCCTTGTGGAGCAGAATGCAGCCGAATCGCTTCGGATAGCCGACCGCGGATATGTCATGGAGACTGGTAATGTTACCATCGCCGATACCAGTGAGAACTTGATGCGTAATGAAAAAGTAAGGCAAGCCTACCTCGGTACTTAGAAATTCACGAGCTTTGGATGGAAGTCAGATATCAATAAAATTTAATACGCCGCTGAATTCTGGGGAAAGAAGTTTTAATACGATTGAAGCAACAAGTGATAGGCGATATGCCATGTTTCAAACCATTGATTAAAAGGCAGTAAGTATGGGGAAGAAGACAGAGGAAGCAATATGGAATTCAAATTTTCGAAAAAAGAGGATTTATGGCAATGGGCGGTAAGAGAATTCGCTGAAGGAGAGCTCGCCAAGCAAGAATTGATTACATTGGATTATCTGCCCGCCGATATATTGAAGAAGATGGGAGAGTTGGGTTTCTTTAGCGTGAAAGCTCCGGAAGAGTATGGAGGAAATCCCGGAACTTGGGTGATGATGGGGATACTAGCTGAAGAGATTGCTAAAGCGAATATCCCCATTGCCTATATGACAATGATGGCCTATGAAATAAGCCTTTCTCTTGCCAGGTATGGAACAGATGAGGTCAAAGAAGAGTGGCTTCTGGGATTTGTGAAAGGGACCAAACGAGGGTGCATCTCTTTAAACGAGCCTGGCTCTGGAGTTGACGTCGGTGCGATAAGAACAGAGGCCATTAGAAAGCAAGATTCCTACTTCATTAAAGGCGAGAAAAGCCCTGTGAGTTTTGGCATGCAAGCAGATGCTGCACTCTTGTTTGCCAAGACCGACCTTGAAATAAGACCAATAGCCATAACGGCTTTCCTTGTTCCTCTTGATCTTTCTGGCATCACAAAATCGGCAATAAAGAACATGGGTTTATTTCCCTTAGCTCCGTGCTCATTAACAATTGATAACGTGTGCATTCCGGCCAAATACCGCATTGGCGATGAAGGGGAAGGATTCCAACTTCTCACAAACATGGGCTTTTCCAGTGACTTCCATCAAATTATTTCAGGGATCATTTCTCTGGGTGCGGCTCAGACTGCAATGAGATTAGCTATCTCTTACTCCAAACAACGCGTTGCCTTTGGCCGCCCATTAGCTAAGTTCGAAGCAATCTCCGAGAAGATAGCTGAAGATGTCACCTTCCTCGAGGCGGCAAAGTGGCTTTGTTACAGGGCTCTGGCACTCAAGGATCAAGGCTTATCGAACGCCAAAGAAGCTGCGATGTGTGGTTGGTGGTGTCCGAAAGTAGCTTTCCAAGTTATTGAGAATGCTCTCCTTATCCACGGCCACGCGGGTTACAGTCACGACTTTCCTTTCCAGCAAATGCTTAGAGATGTAATTGCGTTTGAGATCATTGCTGGATCAGAGCAAATATTAAAGCTAACCATTGCCCAAAAAGTGGTGGGGGAAATAGCCGTTCCTGACAGCATGGCAAGCAACATCTATCGTTAGGGTTTAGGGAGACCCATATGAACAGGAAGGATACGGTATGATATTTTTTACTGAGGCCCAAAAACAATTCTGCTCTCAGGTGAAAGATTTTGCCCTCAAAGAGCTTGCCCCCGGAGCCAATGAACGGGCCAAGCTGGATTATATTGTTCCTGAAGTATTTAAAAAACTTGCCGATGAGGGTTTTTTGAGACTAAATACCTCACCTCGTTACGGAGGAAATCCAAAAGATTCTGTGACAATAGGGGTCGTTTTTGAAGAAATATGTAAAGTAGATTTCTCAGCGATGATCGTGCTGCTCAACCAAATT
>Ga0299915_10003578_pt1 | contig 11229 bp, 11 predicted proteins | sample RVTome_13_FD_200263 | JGI IMG/M metagenome (GOLD analysis project Ga0299915, IMG submission 200263) | Soil microbial communities from uranium-contaminated site in the Upper Colorado River Basin, Wyoming, United States - RVT92D227 (version 2) ... | reverse complement strand
ATAGGCCAGGTGTTCCCGGAGCCAGGAGTCAAGGTGGTCGCGGTTGTAGAACCAGCGGCTGGCGGGAATGATGGAGTTGGCGTCCCGGAGCCAGACCTGGGGGTAGCCCGCTCCGGCCCTGAATCCTTCGATCCGGCCTGTGCGTCCCTTGAAGGTCACATCGTTGCGATTAAGGGTAATGCGGATGAGCTTGAGAAGCCCGGCCAGTTCCTTCCGCTCGGCCTGGAAATTGGTAAACCGTCCATAGTCCAAGGTCAGCGGCTGGGAGTTTTCGGGCCACGGCCTGGGCTTGACCTCCAGAGCCACCAACGATGTCCTGGAGCCCAGGTCTTTGAACCAGGAGACACCTTCCTGCACCAAATCCAGTTCCAGAAAGTACCTGCCCGCCGACAGAGGCGCCTTGCCGACGAGGGCCAGGCCGGTCGAGCCTCCGGCCGGGACAAGGCTGCTGAACGAGATGCGGGTGTTGTCCCGGCGGAGCATATGCTTTTTCTGGTCGAGGAGATGATAGGACAGCAGCACCGGATTCGGGCCGGAGGAGATCCAATCTTTCCGGCCGGTATTCGTCACTTCGACCTTCAGCCGGAACGGCTCGCCCTCCCAGGCCTCGAGGCTTTGTTCGGCGGCCCTGATCCGGCAGGCATAGTCCTTGGCCATGGCATTTTTCAGGGAATCCCGGCTGTCCCGGCATCCGGAGGAAACGGCCAGCAAGGCGGCCAGCCCCAGGCCGGTGGCCTGAGCAATGAATCGGGTTCTAAGCTTCATTCTTCCAGTCAGCAGATCCTGGGCAGAAGTTCCGAGGTCAAAGGCTCCAGCCGTCGCAGCCCGCCGGCCAGCGTGGCCAGCAGAAGCTCGCCAGGCTTGCCCACTTTGTTTTCCACCCGGCCGATGACCGTCGCTCTTCGACCCTGAGGATGGCGCCGCAGGGAGCGGATTGCGGCTTTCGCTTTTTTGGCCGATACGACAAGAACCGCCCGGCCTTCGCAGGCAAGGTAGAGAGGGTCAACTCCCAGCAGCTCGGCCGCGCCCCGTACCGGCCTGGAAAGCGGGATATTTTCTTCTTCAATCAGCACGGAGTAGGGAAGCCGTTCGGCCAGTTCTGAAAGGATGGTGGCCAAGCCCCCCCGGGTGATATCCCGCATCCACAGCGCTCCCTGTTTCCATAGGGGGAGAAGAAAACGGAGCGGCGCGCAGTCACTCTTGACCTTGGCCGACAGGCTGAAATCGCCGCGGGCCAAGAGCACGGCCAGGCTGTGCTCGCCCAAATTGCCAGTGACGATGACCGCATCGCCCGGTTTCACTTTGGCCGGGGCGGGTTTGGCCAGGATTTTTCCCACGCCGGAAGTGACGATGAACACCTTGTCGGCCTGGCCGCGGCGGACAACCTTGGTGTCGCCCGTAACGACCTCAACCCCGGCTGCAGCCGCGGCGGACCTGATGGAGGCCAGAATCCTCTTCAGGTCGGCTAACGGCAATCCTTCTTCCAGAATGAGCGACAGAGAGAGGAACTGCGGCCTGGCCCCGGAGACCACCAGGTCATTGACCGTGCCGTTAACGGCCAGCCGGCCGATATCTCCGCCGGGGAAAAAGAGGGGGTCCACGACATAAGCGTCCGTAGTGAAGGCGATCCCGGCTTCCAGATGGACGGCATCCGGAAGGTCACGGAGCAACGGGCTCCGGAAGGAAGCCAGGATGTGCCGGTGGAGAAACTCCCTCATCAGCCGGCCCCCGCTACCCAGCTCCAAGCTGATCCTGGCCGGTTGTTCAGGGGAGAGGGGCGGGCTCATGGTTGTGAATACTTATAATACACCAGGCAGGCGCCTTCCAGGGAGACCATGCAGGGCCCCAGGGGAGATTCCGGGCGGCATTTCCGGCCGAAAAGGCCGCAAAGGGGCGGGGCCAGCACGCCGCGCAGAACCTCTCCGCACCGGCAGCCCGGTAACTCGGAGGATCCCGGGTCGAGCTTGAGCCGGTGCTTTTTCTCCGCATCCCAGGCGCCGAACAAGTCCCTGATCTTCAGGCCGCTCCTGGGAATGAGGCCCAGCCCCCGCCAATGGGCGTCCTTGAGCTCCAAGATTTCCTCCATCAAGGCCAGAGCCCGGGGATTGCCCTCTTCGCGGACGACCCGGCTGTATTCATTGGCCACGACCGGTTTCTGGCGGATGATCTGGTCGAGGACCGAGGAGACGGCCAGCAGGACATCGGCCGGCTCGAACCCGGCCACAGCACCCGCCAGGCCGAACTCCTCGGGCACAAAAGCATACGGCCGCAGGCCGATGATGGCCGAAACATGGCCGGGATAAAGGAATCCCCGGAGGCGCACTTCCCCGGACTCCAGGATCGCCCGCAAGGGAGGGGGGATGATCCATAGGGCGGATAAGACGCTGAAATTCGACAGATGCTCCCTGGCCGCCTGCTTGACGGTCAGGGCGATCGAGGGAATGGTCGTTTCGAACCCCACGCCGAAGAAGACGACTTCCCGGCTTGGGTTCTGCCGGGCCATCTCCAGGGCTTCCTGGGGAGAATAAACGATTTTGAGGCGGGAACCCGAGGCCGGGATCGCGGTCTGGAGCGAGCCTTGACGAGTCGGGACACGAGTCATGTCCCCGAAGGTGGCCAGGATGGTGTCTGGGCGGCCGGCCATCAGCCCGATGGCTGCTTCATGGTACGCGTCGGGTGTAATGCACACCGGACAGCCGGGCCCGGAGGTCATGATCACGCCGGCCTTTTCCAACAGGGGCTGAAGGCCGAAGCGATGGATGGTCATGGTGTGGGTGCCGCAGACCTCCATCATCCGTACGGGCGGGCTCGCCTGCTCGGCCCGGCGGCCTATGGACCGCAGAAGGCCGGCCAGGACCTTCCGGTCGCGGAATTCCTTCATGTGTCCTGTGCGGAAGCCAATTCCCGCAGAAGGGATAGAGTCTCCTGAGCTTCCTCTTCATCCATTCGGGAAATAGCGAAGCCGGCGTGGACAATCACCCAGTCGCCCGGCTTGGCTTCCTCTAAGAACGCGAAATTGGCCTTGACCCTGGTCCCCAGGTAGTCCACTTCGCCCTGCCTGCTTTCATCCAGGCTGACGATTTTAGCGGGAACGGCTAAGCACATGGTCCCACATTAACAAATCTTTGTCCGCTCGTCTAGAAAAAAAGGCTAATTTGATGACATCTTGGAAAAAGAGATGGCCGGGGCGGTCGAAGCGACCATCCGTGGGTGCATCTCTAAATAGGTGTTCTCGAAGAGGCGTCGGAACCGCCCCCGGGCCCTGGGGAACCAGTCTCCTTGGAGGGGGAACGGCGTTAAAAACCTTCCCGGGAGCAAGACTGCTCCGGCCATCTCTCAAGGCCTGCCCAAACGATATAGAAGGTAACCTTTTTTTGTTATAATAAGCCCCATGCTGGATAAGCTTAAAGGCTACCTCGAGCCGGGCACGCGCGAGGCTGAGCTGGCCGAAATGCTCGACGCGGACAGGATACCTCGCCATGTGGCCGTGATCATGGACGGCAACGGCCGGTGGGCCAAGGACCGGAATTTGCCGCGCATTGAAGGCCATCGGGCCGGCGCCAAATCTGTCCGTGAGATCGTAGAGGCCAGCGCCCGCTTGGGCGTCCAGGTGCTGACCCTTTTCGCCTTCAGCCGCGAGAATTGGAAGCGTCCCAGGACCGAAGTGGCCACCCTGTGGAAACTCCTGGAAGATTACCTGAAAAAAGAGCACAAAGTTTTGATGGACAACAGCTTCCGGCTGTCGGCCATAGGCCGGCTCGATGACCTGCCCGGCGTGGTGAAAAGGGAGCTGGAGCGGGTTATCAAACTTACCGCCCCCAACACCGGGCTGCGGATTGTGCTGGCCCTGAACTACAGCGGCCGGGCGGAGATCGTGGAGGCCGTGCGGCGGATGATACGCGGTGGCGGGGTCAAGCCGGAGGGCCTGGACGAGGAGACATTCGCCCGGCACCTTGATACGGCCGGACTGCCCGACCCGGACCTTCTCATCAGGACAAGCGGGGAGATGCGCGTCTCGAACTTTATGTTGTGGCAGATCGCCTACGCCGAGATCTGGATCACCAAGGTCTATTGGCCCGATTTTCGAAAAATTCACCTTCTGGAAGCGCTGGTGGATTACCAGAGACGGGAGAGGCGTTTCGGAGATATCCGGGCGGCCGGAGGTTCCTCCTGATCGAGACGAGACACGGGCAGGCCTGGTCCGGCTCTGCCTGAGCAAAGAGATGTGGAAAAAGCTCGAAGTTCACAAAAGGCTGCCCACGGCTTTGGTCGTCCTGGCCGCTGTGGTGGCTTTGATCCATTTCGCCGCCGACTGGCTATTGGCCGCGGTCCTCAATCTTTTGATCCTGGTCGCGCTTTTTGAATTCTACGGGCTGGCCAGGAAGAAGAAGCTCTATCCCCAGCCGGCGGCCGGAGCCGTCCTCAGCCTCATCCTGGGAGTTCCCTTTTTCTTTGCCCGGATCCCCTTGGCCTTGTCTCTCCTGGCCTGCTTCCTGGTGGCCGGCCTCTACTTCCTCGTCCGTTTCAACAACCTGGAGCGGATGATGCTCTTCCCCCAATCGTTCGCCGTCACCTTCCTGGGCGCAGTTTACCTCAGCTTCACCCTCAATCATTTTCTGCCCTTGCGTAGGGAGTTCGGCCCGTGGGCCGTCTATTTCCTGTTCGCCGCCGTGTTCGCCGGCGATACGGGATCTTTCCTGGCCGGCTCTCTCCTGGGGCGTCATAAGATGCTCCCCCTGGCCAGCCCTCGCAAAACCTGGGAAGGAGCGGCCGGCGGCCTGGTGTTCGCCGTCCTGGGAGCCCTGGCCGCCCGGGAGCTGTTCTACGGCCAGCTGACCTTGGGACAAGCCGCGGCCTTCGGCTTGGTCCTTCACGTTGTAGCCCAACTCTCCGATCCCCTGGAATCGCTGTTCAAGAGGGCGGCGGGGGTCAAGGATTCCGGCCGGATCTTCCCCGGCCACGGCGGGTTGCTGGACCGGGTGGACAGCCTGATCCTGGCCGGCCCGTGCTTTTATTACTTGATGCGATATTTCCAATGAAGACTTTGACCATCCTCGGCTCAACCGGCTCGATCGGCCGGAGCACGCTGGAGGTTGTGGCCCATCTGAGTCGCGGTTTTCGGGTGGGAGGATTGGCTGCCAAGTCGAATGTTCGGCTTTTGGTCGAACAGGCAGAACGCTTCCACCCTTCTTTGATCTCCCTGGAGGGCAAGATCCAGGCCGACGAGTTCAAGCGTCTTTATCGGGGCCCGGCCCTGCGCGTTTTTTACGGCCCGGAAGCCTCCCTGGAAGCGGCCAAGCTGGAAGAGGCCGACATCGTCGTTTCGGCCATCAGCGGCATCAGCGGGTTGCGGGCCACCCTGGCTGCCGCTGAAACGGGCAAACGCATTGCCCTGGCCAACAAGGAATCCATGGTTTCCGCCGGAAAGCTGCTCCTGGAAACCGCTTCCCGCTCGGGCGCCGAGATTTTGCCCGTGGACAGCGAACACAGCGGCATTTTCCAGTGTTTGGCCGGAGTGCAGCCCACCGAGGTGCGGCGAGTCATCCTGACCGCCTCGGGCGGGCCGTTCCTGCGCACACCGACCGTCGACCTTGAGAAAAAAACCGTGTCCGAAGCCCTGGCCCATCCCCGCTGGAAGATGGGGCGGAAGGTGACCGTCGATTCGGCCACCCTGATGAACAAGGGGCTGGAGCTCATCGAGGCCCGCTGGCTGTTCGACCTGCGGCCCGATCAGCTCGACGTTCTGGTCCATCCCCAGAGCGTCGTCCATTCCCTGGTAGAGTTGAGGGACGGGTCGGTCCTGGCCCAGCTCAGCCGGACCGACATGCGCCTGCCCATTCAGTTCGCCCTCACTTACCCCCTTCGGGAGGACCCGCCTTTTCCCAGCCTCGACCTGACCGAGGTGCGCAGCCTGGAGTTTTATCCGGCCGATGCCGCGAAGTTTCCTCTCTTGGGCCTCGCCCGCCGAGCACTGGAAGAACCTTCCAGCTTCAGCGTGGCCCTCAATGCCGCCAACGAAGAGGCGGTGGAAGCCTTCCTCCAGGGCCGCCTTCCTTTTCCGGGCATCGCCCGGGCGGTAGCCGCGGCCCTGAAGAAGCACCACAGCCGGGAGGCGGAGAGCCTGGAAGAAATCCTATCCTTGGACGCCGAAGCCCGCCGGGCCGTCCAACATCTCATCCATTAAAGGTGCCCTCATGCAAGCTGTTTTGAACGCCCTGGCCAGCAATGCCCAGTATCTTTTGGCTTTTCTCATTGTCTTCACCGTTATCGTCTTCGCCCACGAATTCGGCCATTTCCTCATAGGCCGGCTGATGGGCATTCGGATCGAGGTCTTCTCCTTCGGGATGGGCAAGCGCCTTTTCGGAGTCAAGCGCGGCCACACCGACTACCGGGTCAGTCTCCTGCCCGTGGGCGGCTACGTGAAGTTTCTGGGCGAAGGCCTGTTCGAAAAGGATCGTCCGCTGGAGCCCGACGACTTTATGGCCAAAAAACGATGGCAGAGGTTCCTGGTCATCGCCGCCGGGGCGGTGATGAACATCCTGCTGGCCGTGATCCTGATGGCCGGGGTCAATATGGCCGGGGTCAGAATCCCCATCTATCAGGACCAGGAACCGGTGATCGGCTGGATCGAGCCCGGCTCGCCGGCGGAGAAGGCCGGCCTGCGGCCCGAGGACGGACTCTTGCGCATCAACGGCCGGAGGGTGACGACCTGGACGGACGTGGAGCTGGCGGTGAGCACCCAGCCGGACAAGCTGCTCCGGCTCGACATCGTCCGTGACGGCCGGCCGATGACGGTGGAGCTGCGCACCGGGAAGAAAACCCGCTACGACATGGGCTACGCCGGATTTTTCGGCAAAATCTTGACCCAGTTGGACTTGGTCGTTCCCGGCTCGCCCGCGGAAAAAGGGGGCTTGAAGCCCGGAGACGTCGTTCTGCAAGCCAACGGCCGTCCCGTCTACTTCTACGGCTTCGTCAAGGTCCTTGAGGCAAACCCGGACAAACCGCTGGCCTTGGAGGTGAGGCGCGCCGGGAGGACGGTCCACCTGACCGTCACTCCGCGCCGGGAAGGGAAGGTGGGCAAGATCGGCGTCCAGCAGACGCCCGAATCCGAGATGAAAAAATTCGGTTTCTTTCCCGCTATCGGCCAGAGCATCAAGGACAACCTCCGCCTGACCACCCTTGTTCTCCGCTTCATCAAGGGGCTTTTCGCCGGAGAAGTTTCCACCCGCCAGTTGGGCGGCCCGCTGGAGATCGCCCGGATATCGGGCGAAACCATGCGCATGGGCTTCCTGGCCCTGGTCAGCTGGATCGCCCTCTTTAGCCTGCAGCTGGGCATTATCAACCTGGTGCCCATCCCCGTGCTGGACGGCGGCCAGCTCTTTGTCCTGATCCTGGAAGGGATATTCCGCCGCGATTTCGGCCCCAAGCTCCGCACGGTCTGGCTGCAGGTCGGGTTCGTCATTTTCGTCTTATTGATCGGCTTCACCATCCTCAACGATATCATGAACCGTTTTCCCAAAGGCTGGGGAACTCTGTGGCCGTTCTAGAACCCTTTTTTCCACGGCGCGGGACGCGGCAAATCCTCCTCGGCCGGGTGGCCATAGGCGGCGGCGCCCCGATCTCGGTTCAGTCCATGACCAAGACCGACACCCGGGATGTCGCGGCCACCGTCCGCCAGGTTCGCGTTTTGGAACAGGCCGGTTGCGAGATTGTCCGGCTGGCCGTGCCCGACGCGGAGGCGGCCGAGGCCTTGGCCCGGATCCGGAAGGCCGTCAGCCTGCCCCTGGTGGCCGATGTCCATTTCGACCACCGCCTGGCCCTGCAAGCCTTGAAAGCGGGCGTGGACGGCCTGCGGTTGAACCCCGGAACCATCGGCGCCCCGGACAAGGTGAGAGAAATCGTCAAGGCGGCCAAAGAGCGCCGGACCGTCATCCGCATCGGGGTCAACTCCGGCTCGCTGGAGAAAGACCTGCTCAAGAAATTCGGCGGGGCTACGGCCGAAGCCATGGCGGCCAGCGCCCTGAGGCATGTGCGCCTCCTGGAGGATCTGGACTTTTGGGAGATCAAGGTCTCGCTGAAAGCCTCCGACGTGCCGCGAACGCTGGAGGCTTACCGCCTGATGGCCGGCCGGACGGACGCTCCCTTCCACGCCGGCATCACCGAAGCGGGGGGGCTCTTGGCCGGCGCGGTGAAGTCGGCCGCCGGGCTGGCCCTTCTCTTGCGGGAAGGGCTGGCCGATACGGTCCGTGTGTCGCTCACCGCTCCGCCTGAAGAAGAGGTGCGCACGGCCTTCCGGATCTTGGCCGCGCTCAGGCTCAGACAACGGGGGCCGGAGGTCGTCTCCTGCCCGACTTGCGGCCGGTGCGAGGTGGACCTCATTCCCCTGGCGGCTGAAGTCGAAAGCCGCCTGGCCGGCCTCTCCTATCCGCTGGTTGTGGCGGTCATGGGCTGCATGGTCAATGGTCCGGGCGAGGCCCGGGAGGCGGATATCGGAGTGGCCTTCGGCCGGGATAAGGCCGTGATTTTCAAAGAGGGCAAGCTGCTCCGCCAGGTCCGGCCCGCCGCAGTCGTAGAAGCATTGGCCCGGGAAGCATTCGCCCTGGCGGAACAAAAAAAGCGCTCGCGAAAATGACCAGGAAAAATGCAGGGGCCAGGGCCGCCCTTCCTTCTGGGCAGCGGGCGGGCGGAAGCCGGCCGCCGAGGGCCAGGCCTTCCAGGCTCGGGCCCGGCACGGCCGGGAAATACGAGCTGTTAAAAAAGAAATTGCGGGAAATGAAAAAGGTCCTGGTCGCCTTCTCCGGCGGCGTGGACAGCACGCTTTTGCTGAAGACGGCGGCGGACACCCTGGGCCGTGAGGTGCTGGCGGTCATCGCCGCTTCCGAAACCTATCCCCGGCGGGAAATCCAAGAAGCGAAGCGCCTGGCCGAAAGGCTGGGCGTCCGGCGCAGGGTCATTCACACTCGGGAGCTGGAGAACCCGGATTTCAGCCGAAACAGGCCCGACCGCTGCTACCATTGCAAAAGGGAGCTTTTCTCAAGGCTCAAGGTTATTGCCGCGGCCGAATCCATCCCTTTCATCCTCGACGGGCAAAACGAGGACGACCGGACCGATTATCGTCCGGGCTCAAAAGCGGCCCGGGAGCTGGGCGTCCGGTCCCCCCTTCAAGAGGTTTGTTTGACCAAGGCGGAGATCCGCAAGATCTCGCGCCGGCTCGGCCTGCCCACTTGGGAGAAGCCCTCCCTGGCCTGCCTGGCTTCGCGTTTTCCCTATCGGGAATCCATCAACCGAAAGGGGTTGGCCCAGGTCGGATTGGCCGAGGAATTTCTGCTCGGCCTGGGATTGCGGCAGGTCCGCGTCCGGCATCACGGCCGGACGGCCAGGATCGAGGTTGAGCCTCAAGCCATCGGCCGGCTGGCGCGGGCCGGAGTTCGGGCCAGAATCGTCCGCCGGCTGAAAGAATTGGGCTACCTTTACGTCACCCTGGACCTGAGTGGCTACCGCACCGGCAGCCTTAACGAGGAGATAAAAAAAGGGTGACATGCTCCGAATTGTCCAAGATTTTCTTCAGGTTTCCTAACCTGATCTATTCATAAAAATGCCGATGTGTTTCTTAACTCAAGCGATATCTGCAAGTTCTCCGCAGGCCGATTCTTCATTCGGTTTCCGAAAGATTGGTTCAAAAAAGACCGGCATTTTTACCCTCCGGGCGAGCCGATCCGGCCGCATCTGCTGTGTTGCGAAGGGTTCGCAGTACCGGGAGTACGGCTTCACCCTCCGCGCCTTGCATCTGCAGCCGCCTCGACTCGTGAATAGATCAGGCTAAGAACTGGTTGATAATCATCAACTCTATAAAAAAAACGGGGAGGAAGAGTCCTCAAGGACTCTTCCTCCCGGGTTGAGGATGATCAGTCTGAACCGTTCGGCCAGGCCTAAGCTATCCGGCTTTTTCCGCTTTTTTCTGAGTGATGATCCCGACGATTTCCACGCCGGATTCACGGACGATATCGATGAGGTCCACGATCTTTCCGTACTCCAGCTCCTGATCGGCCCGCAGGTAGAGCTTCTTGTCCTGGGCCGTTAGAAAAGCTTCTTCCAGCTTTGACTGGAGTTGTTCCAGGGTGACCTTATCAGTGTTAAGCCACAGCGTTCCATCTTTTTGGATGTACATCACCACTTCCGGGTTTTCCGGCATGTCCATAGTGTTCAGGGCGCTGGGTATGCGGACATCCGGCCCGCCTCGGATCATAGGCGTGACGATCATGAAGATGATGAGCAGCACCAGCAGGACATCGCACAGGGGGACAACGTTCGGTTCGGCCACGTATTTTTGCTCGCTGCCGACTGAGATAGACATGTTGAGTACCCTTTCAGGCGGTCCTGGCCGCCAGCGCGGCGGCTATTTGTTTTCCTTGCGGATGAAGTAGTCGAGCAACTGGGAGGACGTGTTGGACATCTCGGCCTTGTAGATGTCGATCCGGCTGTTCAGGTAGTTGTAGATCCACAGGGCGATGATGGCCACCAGGATGCCGACGGCGGTGGTGATCAACGCCTCGGCGATGCCCGAGGCTACGGCGCCGATGCCGCCCGACCCGGTACGAGCCATGCCCCGGAAAGCGTTCATGATGCCGAAGATGGTCCCGAACAGGCCGATAAACGGCGCAGACGTGGCGATAGTGGCCAGCCAGCTCAGACCCCGGCGCAACTCTTGCTCGAACATGGTGGAAGCGCGATCGCACCCTCTCTCCGCCGAAGCGATAAGCTCCTGAGTATCCAGGTTGGACTGCTTGGCTTCCACATATTCGCGCGTGCCGCCGGCGGTGACTCGGGCCAGGTGGCTTCCCACAAACTCGCCGCGGCTGGAAAGGGACAGGGCCTCAGCGACCATTCCCTTTTTCAGCAGCTCGGACAGCTTGGGCGCGACTTCCCGGGACTTCTGCTTGGCGGCCATATAGGTCAGGATTCTTTCGATCAGCAAGTAGAGCGAAACAAGGGACAAGCCGAGCAGGATGATGGCGACGGCTTTCGCCACAAAGGTCATCTGAGTCCACATTTCGATGAGACCGAATTGCATGTTTTATACCTCCTTAATAATCAAGCCATCGGATGGGATGGTCAGGTTGATTTCAGTTGGAAGCGGACGGTGACGACGAAGATGACGCCCCGGGGCCGGCCGTTGATGATCATCGGCTCATAGACCCACTGCCGCACGGCGTCGATGGCCGACTGGTC
>Ga0299915_10003576_pt1 | contig 11230 bp, 9 predicted proteins | sample RVTome_13_FD_200263 | JGI IMG/M metagenome (GOLD analysis project Ga0299915, IMG submission 200263) | Soil microbial communities from uranium-contaminated site in the Upper Colorado River Basin, Wyoming, United States - RVT92D227 (version 2) ... | reverse complement strand
TGATCAACAGTCCTAACCCAAAAACCCCTCCGCCTCTTTTAAGGAATTTACCCTGTATCTGTTGTGTCGAAAGCGTGCTCCGTGCTCGTGAATTGCTAAGCGTCAGAGAAATACCGACAAGCAACAGAAATGAAGTGCTAATCGGATACAAAAACAGCAGAACAGGCAGTGAATTCAAATTTGTTCTATACAGGTCGTAGTAATTCAGATCAAAAACAAGATGATACACAATCATCAAGAAGATTGCGATGCCACGGAGAAAGTCTATCTCCCAAAACCGCTCTGACGGATTTTTTTTCACAGAACTATGGGAAAAGAAATATCTATATAAATTTGGTGAAAAAAAATAAAGTAGCGGGGAATGGATTTGAACCATTGGTCTACGGGTTATGGGCCCGTCGGGATTTCCTGACTACCCCACCCTTATAGGCACCACCCCAAAAAGAGATGGCAGCTCGCTATGGAGGGCAGTCTCCACCGCCTTACGCTGTGTCTTTCGGGAATACTGTTGCTTATACTTAAACCTAGTACATCCTCTCACCCTATTCTCCAGAAGAGACATAAAGTTTTAATACCTTGACAGACCAATATAATAGGAGGAGAGATGATGGAAAAGATAATTGAAACACGCTTGATAAAACGCCATTCGCAATTTCCCACCGTGTGTATTTACTGCAATAAACAAATCCTTCCAAATGACCTTCATTATGTCGAAGAAGGCGTTACCGGACATATCCATTCATTGATTGCACGGAAATTTTGTGAAGACTGCTATACAAAGCATGGGGAACAACTTTTACTGCATGAAACCACAAAGTAACCCCTTGCGATAGCGTCGTATCGTTACAAACATTTTTTATGAGAGATGAGATTAGCGGTGGGTAGAACTGCAGGGGTACCCGAGCTTGGTCCAAGGGGCAGGGCTTAGGAGTGCGTCGGCATGGACAAGAAAGATTTGTTCCATGATATTGCACGAAGAGACCCTGTTGCGTAGGCACACGAGCGTTCAAATCGCTCCCCCTGCACTCATTATTATCAAAAGAAGGAAGAACCAATGAAAATCATCGCGTTCACCGGCATGCCTGCCTCAGGAAAATCAGAAGCGGTTCAACTCGCAAAAGACAAAGGAATCCCGGTTATCCGCATGGGTGATATGGTCTGGGAGGAAACCAAACGACAAGGAAAACCACTCGATGACAAAAACGTCGGAGACGTCGCACACAGCATGCGTGAGAAACATGGAATGGACATTTGGGCGAAACGAACCGTAGAAAAAATTCACTCCTTAAAAAAATCACCTCCTCTTGTTATCGATGGCGTACGAAACATGGAGGAAATCGAATATTTTAAAAAAGAACTTGGCAGGGACTTCCTAGTAATTGCGATTGATGCACCAGATCATCTACGAAGAAAAAGAGCGATTTCTCGAGGAAGAACCGATGACAGCAAGAATCTCAAAGATTTAGAAGAACGGGATAAACGGGAGATCCGCTGGGGCCTGCAAAAAGTCATTGCTGACGCAGATATCGTCATCCCGAACAACGGAAGTCTTGAAGATTTTAAAAAACAGGTTTTAACAGTGTTTAAAAAACTCTGAGAAACGATACTTTAATCTATCTATTTTCAGATTAGGCGACGCGATTCGTATGTTCGAAGCCAAAGTAACCATCCAACTTAAGAAAGGTATCTCAGACCCAGAGGGTGTCAACACCCTCAAAGCAATCCATCTGCTTGGTTTTCCGAAAGTAAAGAACGCGAAAACCATCAGGACTTTTGATCTCCTCATCGATGGAACAGACAAAAACCAGGTGAAAAAAGACGTCGAACAGATTTGCCAGCGGTTACTCACCAACCCAGTTATTCATAATTATGAGATAACGATAGAAGAAAAATAAGAAGGGAAGTTGTTGTGCAATTAGATAGCTTATTCAAAAAACTCAGAGCAGATATTGAAACCTATGAAATACAACTGCAAGCTGCCTCTGAAAAAGAGTTACTCGAAATCAGCAACCGGATGGGACTCGCGTTAGCGCTTCCTGAGATGAAACGAATCAAAGAGTACTTCGGAAAACAGGGACGGAACCCGACCGATATTGAACTCCAAGCTCTTGGACAAGCATGGTCTGAGCATTGCTGTTATAAATCATCAAAAGTACCATTGAAAAAATATGTTTTTAATGTTGACGAGAACCGGATCATTGCCCGTGAAGACGCAGGTGTCATGGAATTTGACAAGGATCATTACTATTGTGTCGCGCTTGAATCCCACAACCATCCTTCTGCGATCGAGCCGTACGGTGGTGCCGCAACCGGTGTTGGTGGTATTGTTCGAGATGTCCTCTGCATGGGCGCCCAGCCGATCGCGTACATTGATCCGTTGTTCTTCGGACCATTGGATTATCCACTGGAGAAACTCCCGAAAGGAGTCAAACACCCGGTCTATCTCTTCAAAGGAGTTGTCGATGGTATTCGTGATTACGGGAATCGGATAGGGATCCCTACTCTTGCAGGGCAGGTGTATTTCCATGAGGGATACACAGGCAACTGTCTCGTGAACGTCGGCTGTGTCGGTATCATGAAAAAAGAGGAACTTGTGCACAGCTGGGCGAAAGCACCAGGCAACGTGTACATCTATGTGGGTGGGAAAACCGGTCGAGATGGGATCCATGGTGTTAATTTTGCTTCTGCTGAGCTAACTGATGAAAGCGAGGAAAGCAGCAGATCAGCAGTACAAGTGGGAGACCCGATTACCAAAGAACCGGTGATTCATGCCTGTCTGGAATGCAACAGAAAAGGCTTGCTTGAGGGATTCAAAGATTTCGGTGGCGGAGGACTTTCGTGTGTCTCCGGGGAACTTGCGTACTCCGCGAACATGGGTGCAGAAATTCATCTGGATAACGTGCCGTTGAAAGAAGAAGGACTCAAGCCATGGGAGATCTGGGTATCGGAAAGCCAGGAACGCATGATGATGCTGGTTGCACCAGAAAACGTTGAACAAGTTCTGCATATCTGCAAACAATGGGATGTCACGGCAGCCGTGGTTGGAACCGTCATAAAAGAACAGATCATCCGCGTGTTTTACAAAGGACAGAAACTCCTTGAAATGGACCTTGAGTTCATGACCGGTGGCCCGGTCTATGATTGTGATATGCGGCCGTTTTGTATTAAAAAACAAAATCAAACCGATAAAGACTTCCCTCTGCCTGATTTGAATAATTCATTGAAGAATGTATTATCATCACCGAATATTGCCTCGAAAGAATGGGTCATCCGGCAGTATGACCATGAGGTAAGAGGAAACACGGTCATTAAACCATTGCAGGGTAAACTTGGGTTGGAGACCCATGGTGACGCGACCGTGCTGAAACCTTTAGAGGAATCCTGGAAAGGGCTTGCGGTCACCGCGGATGTGAACCCACGGTTCATGGAACGTGACCCGTACTGGGGTGCAAGTTCAGCGGTTGATGAAGCCTGCCGTAATCTTGTTTCTGTCGGTGCGACACCTGATTCGCTGCTTGATTGTCTAAACTTTGGGAACCCAGAAAAACCGGAGCGGATGGGTGAGTTCTATGAAGCCTGTCGAGGACTTGGCGACATGGGCAGAGCACTTGATTTACCCTACGTCTCAGGCAACGTCAGTTTGTATAATGAATCTACGAAAACCGCGGTTCCTCCCACACCAGAGATATTTGGAGTAGGAATCGTCGAAGATATCAGGACTTGCATCACAAGTGATTTCAAGACCGAAGGTAACCTGGTGTACCTCATCGGTAAACAAACCGAGAAAGAACTCGGTGGTTCTGAATATTACAAGCTCATGAACGTAGAAGGCGGAGTTGTTCCAAAAACAGATTCAGTGATCCTCCAGCATAGCATGAAAGGGCTCTTGGCTTGCATCAAAAAAGGATACATCTCTGCATGTCACGATGTCAGCGAAGGTGGCATTGCTGCATGTCTTGCGGAAATGGCGATCGGCGGGGACAGGGGAGCAACCATCGACGTCTCAGAGATTGGTAACGAACTACGTACTGACTTCAAATTGTTTTCAGAATCAAACACCAGATGGATTGTGGAAGTAAAAAAAGACAAGCAAACCGAGTTTGAAAAACTGCTGAAAAAAGGACACGTCACGTTTACGCTGCTTGGAAAAACCAAAGGAAAACATCTCGTAATTCAGGATAAGAAAAAAACAGTCATTGACCTTGATGTCGATGTTTTGAGGGAATGTTGGAGAAAACCGATTTGGGACTTCATGGGATAAAAAGTAAAATATTCTGTTAAATGGTTTTCTTTTTTTTATTATGATAAGAAGCTATGCTGATTGTACTGCTCTCATTCCACCCTCAAACGCTTTCTTATTGACGTCTTTGTATTTCTCAGGGATGTCCTCAAGGATTGTCTCTAACAGAATCTTGGCTTTAAACGGAAGAACACCACTTGCAGCGAGTGCCCCAAGCATCACGGTATTTTTTGTGATAATCGCGCCTGCTTCTTTTGCAATCTTATTTGCATCTATTTTGTACAACTCTGCGTGAGTTTGTATTTCTTTGAACAAGTCATCAAGCTTAGGGTATTGCTCCCCACCTACAGCAACGGTGAACGGAATAATCGGGTTGATATCAGTAATCACTTTTGTTTTCTTATTTACATAACAGATATTACGGAGCGCCTCAATCGGTTCTGTGCTGAGCAGTACATCAGCGGTACCACTGGGAAGTAACGGACTGGAGACATCCCCCATCCGTACGGTACAGACGACTGCGCCACCACGCTGCGCCATCCCATGAATCTCAGAGACAAACACCCCGGTTTTTACTTTCACCGCAGCCTTCCCCAGAATATTTGCAGCAGTAATTACTCCTTGACCACCCACACCAGTAAGAACAATGCTGATCTTCCTACTCATGTGCTTCCCTCCGCTGAAATCGCACCAGAGGGACAGACTTGTACGCAGTTCCCGCACCCGTTGCACTGGGCTGCATCAATGTGTACGCTTCCATCCTCAGCAAAATACAACGCAGGACAACCAAACCTGCCGATGCAGGTTTTACATCGCTTACAAATCTCCTGATTAATATGATATAACTGGATTTCTTCTGCGGCTTTCCGCTTCCGCTGAACTTCAAGCAAAATACAGGGTGATTTACTCACGACAACAGACGGACCTTTGAATTTAAGTGCTCTCTTAAACGCAGCAGTTGTCTCTTTGATCTTATTGGGATCGACTATTTCGATATGTTGGACGCCACATCCTTTCACGACATCTTCGACGTTGATGAGCCTGGCTGGTCTGCCCATACCGTCAAATGGTGTCCCTGGGTGTGGTTGATGACCGGTCATTGCGGTTGTTCGATTATCTAGGATGGTGATGACCACATCGTGATTATGATGAACCGCATTGATGATTGGTGGGATTCCGGAGTGGAAGAAGGTAGAGTCGCCCATGAAAGAGACGATTTTTTGTTGAGTCGCAATGGAAAACCCGCACGCCATTCCAGCATTGGACCCCATGCAGAGAAGCACATCAGCCATCTCCAACGGCGGAGCCTTCCCCAGCGTGTAGCACCCGATATCGGTTGGATAGATTGTTTCTTTTGGTGCTGCTTTTTTCACCGCGTAATATGTTGCTCGATGCGGACAGCCGGGGCAGAGCGAAGGTGGTCGACTTGGGACTTTGATTTTTGAAAAAACAGGTTTTGGGAATGGGTTTTTTACCTTGAAGATTTTTGAGAACGCCTCGGCAACGATATCAGGCGTGTACTCATAGAGCCTTGAGAAATGACCGGTTGATTTCCCATAGATCTTCACATCAGCACCACTGTCATAGGCAAGTGCCTTGAACTGGTTCTCAAGAAACGGCTCTAGCTCTTCGACCATGATGAGAGTTGAACACGATTTCATGAATTTTCCACACATGGTCCGTGGAATCGGATGGGTCAATCCAAGTTTTAAGATCTTCACATTGAGGTGAAGTTCCTCTGCCATTTCTTTCACGTAGGTGTAGGAGACACCAGAGGCGATAATTCCGACGTCTTTTGGTTTTCCTATCGTGATTATTTCATTGAATGGTGATTTTTCCGAGAGTTTTTCTGCTTCATCAAGCTGTTTGAGAAGCACCCGGTGTTTTGCCCGTGAGGTAGCGGGAAAAGTGACCAGCAAGGGATCTTTGTTGAAATACCCCTTTTTCCGTGGTTGCTGCAACGCATTAAGTGTGATGGGGCCTCGCGCATGGTTAAGTCGCGTGGTCGTTCTTAAAAGCAGAGGTAAGTGAAGCTGCTCTGAAATATCAAAACCAATCCGAGTCATCTCCTTTGCTTCCTGCGGTGTTGTTGGTTCAAGCATCGGCGCACCGCCGAACAACGCGAAGTACCGATTGTCTTGTTCGTTTTGCGACGAATGACAATACGGGTCGTCCGCAGAAACAATAATATGACCGCCGCGACAGCCTACGTACATATAGGTCATAAACGTGTCACTGGCGACATTCAGACCAACATGTTTCATACAGGTAAGAGATCGTAACCCGCAAAAGGACGCAGCAGCAGCGACCTCCAAGGCAACTTTTTCATTGGTAGAATATTGGAAATAAAAACCAGGGTCTTTTTTCTGCCGGGTTGCTTCTTTTGCGATCATAGAAAACGTATCTGCAATCTCCGATGAAGGTGTCCCCGGGTAGGTTGTTGCGACATCAACACCTGCCTCAAGAGCACCGCGTGTGATCGCTTCATTTCCTAAGAGCAGTATTTGCTTTCCTGGTTTATCCTCGGTGATTTCTGTCATAATGAATACCATAGAGGTAAAAGATGTACAGTTCTCCAGGAAGTGGTAAAAAAAAAGAGCATATAAATCTAACCCCACTCGGAGCTGCCAGGAGAGTAATCTACCTGTGGTACCGCACCTGCATAACTAATTGCATATTCGTCTACAAACAAGGTACTTAAGACAGTGGCTATTTCTTTGGTCTGGAAGGAATTAAGCTGGTAGTTGTAGAGTGCATCCCATCCCTCCTAGTGAGACCAGCGTCCTTCCCTTTTTTATTATAAAAATTTTTTTTCTTGCCATGACACTGCATGGTTTTTTTGCACAAATACGAAAGTATATGTACTCAACGATGGTTACAGAAAAATTGGAGAGATAAAGTAAGAGTTATCGGGATCACTAGCACGACTACCAAGCCTGTTTGTTATCCTGATTCTTATCGATTCTTGACCATATAAAACACTGGAGGGAATGGACATGACAGCAAAAAATTACGTGACCATGGAGCATAAGACAATACCGAAACAAGTACCACTTTTTGAAGAACAAGATGATGGGAATCTTATTCCTTATGTCAAGGAAACGTAAACCGGTTTACCTGTTGGTTCCCCACGGTTAACCTCTGGTTTACCATGGTTTACTGTTGATTGTAATCGTTTTTTGAAACAAAAAAGAGAACGTTTCTTTTCAAAAAAATTTCATTCTCGTTGGAAAATAATGGGGGACTTTATCAAGGAAGAATCCATATAAATCTGAACAGTATTTGACGTTTGAATGGAAAAAAAGGTTGCGTTAAGTATCGCTGGGTCTGATTCATCTGGTGGCGCCGGGATACAAGCAGATCTGAAATCTTTTTCATACCTTGGGATACACGGAGTGACAGCTATCACCTGCGTGACCGCACAAAACACGCAACAGGTCAGAAGTATCTACAAAGTGCCAGCTGATATTATTGAACATCAAATAGAAAGCCTGTTTGACGATTGTTCAATTGCTGCAGTAAAAACCGGGATGCTGTACGATGAAGAAATCGTGAAGGTCGTTGCAAAAAAACTATCAGAGTACCATATGAAACCGGTTGTTGACCCGGTGATGGTTGCGACCAGTGGCGATGCACTCGCTAATCATACCTTTGTCGCCTCATTGCAGCAATATCTCTTGCCTCTGTCATTGATGGTTACGGCGAATATCCCTGAAGCACGCATCCTTGCTGACATGGAGATAGAAAAACAAAAAGATGTTCAACAAGCGTGTAAAAAAATCTTTGAGTTAGGCCCAGAGTACGTATTAATAAAAGGGGGGCATTTGGAAGACGACGACGTCGTTGATATATTATTTGATGGAAAACAGTTCCATACGTTTATTCTCCCCCGTATCCCCCATAAAAAAGCACATGGGTCTGGCTGTACGCTGTCCGCTATTATAACAGGGTTACTTGCGTTAGGAGAATCACCAGTCGATGCTGTTGAGAAAGCAAAATACATCGTCTGGAGTATGATCCAGCAGGGATATTCTCCAGGAAAAGGCGCTGACGTGCTACATCATTCTCCCACAATCCAAATCCCGCCTATTGTAAGAAATAACGAAAAGTTCTCGGTCTGGCTAGAGTTAAAGACCGCGATCGAAACGATGGTCTCTTTCCTCCCACCAGGGTATATCCCTGAGGTCGGGATGAACTTTGCCTACGCCCGTCCCAACGCAAAAACACGAAACGACGTCTGTGCAGTTGATGGAAGAATCACCAAACACAAAGAACGCCCCTCCCTCTGTGGAACGATTGATTTCGGCGTCTCTAAACATGTTGCATCCATCGTTCTTGCTGCGATGTCGTTTGATACAACGATGCGATCAGCGGTGAACATTCGATATTCAAAAAAAACAGTAGAGCTCTGTAAAAAAATAGGTTTTGCTGTCGGTACATTTGATCGGAAAGACGAGCCACCAACCGCTCCATCAACCATGGAATGGGGAACAAAACACGCGATCACCATACTTGGTCGAGTACCTGATATTATTTATGATACGGGCTCCGTGGGAAAAGAGCCGATGATCCGTGTTTTAGGAAAAGATCCAGAAGACGTACTTTTGAAAATCCAGAAACTAGTGAGCGCTCCGATATCATAAGATATAAAACTACGAAATGTTTATAAATGATGACATCCATCGGACCGCCCACTAACCTAAGAACTAACGGAGAGGTATAGTTTATGACACCAAAAGGAGAAAGCGAAGAAAACGTGATCTATGTAGGAAACAAACCACCAATGAGCTACGTTCTGGCAGTGGTTACGCAGTTCAACAGCGGGTCAACCGATGTGGTCATAAAGGCACGTGGCCGAGCGATTAGCAGAGCGGTCGATGCAGCAGAGATAACCAGAAATCGGTTTGTCACCGATGCAAAGATCAAAGAAATACGCATCGGAACAGAAGCGATCACCAACGAAGAAGGACGAACCTCAAACGTCTCATCGATTGAGATAACTCTGACAAAATAAACAGGAGTATTATCAGGAAATAATACTTCTTCCCTTTTTATTTTTCCTTTTGAGAGAACATCATGATAATATATTAAAAAGAGGAAGACGAGCCAAGAATATGGCTCTTATTATCCGTGTTTTTCTTTATTTTTCTGGGAGCATGTACGCGATATCGTCCCATGGGTGACGGTACAAGCCCTGTTTCAGACGCTTCTGATCAAGATAATGCCCGATCAATCCAATGCTGCGACCAAGAACGAATAATCCATTTAACGCACCCATTTTGATATATTCGTCTGCTTCTTGTTTCGTCAGCTCTGATCGAAGTAAGTCAACAAAACAGATTCCGATGCAACCATCCACGTTCAAAATGAGATTATCCCGTTTTGACGTGGTGATCTTCTCAACCTCTCGAGCATAATCAAGAAGTGGGGTACTCTTGAAATGTTTCTTCGCATAGTCACTGATGATCGTCACACGCATATCTGGGTTGTGGATGGATTTAATGAGATGACCAATTCCTTGGATATTGACTCCTTTTACCTTCATATCCTCGACGAACTGATTTGGCGTTTTCCTTGCGTCATACGCCTCAGAGAACATTTGTGCAGCGCCATCGATAGCTCCACCAAATCGTGGTCCGATGGTAAGCATCCCTGAGACAAGTGAAGAAATAAGGTCTTTTCCCGCGCGAGTCGCAACAATCGTGTTATGTGCACCAGACACGGCAGGCCCATGATCAGCAGTGACCATGATTGCCATTTCAATAAACTTTGTCGCGTAATCGGGCAACAGCTTCTTAAACCACAGGATGCTAAGCACACCACCGATGCCAATATCTTTTTTAAACACCTCAGAAATCGGTATGTTCCCGTAGAGCAGCTCTTCACCACGATCATCAGAAATCGTAGAGATGAAGTTCGCTGGCCGTCTCACCAATTTTGCTTTCATCGCAGTGTTATAATCCATGGGCATCTTGAGAACTGGCGGCTCTGGTTTGGGGACAATGATCTTCTTCTTCACGAGGTCTTTGTAGACCAGTCCTATCTTCTCACCATAGTCATCAAAGGAGCTCGGAACAACCGCACCAGCAACCTTCAGCGCCGCATTCTTCGCATCCGCGGTCTCCACGTCTGAACCTGCTTTTGCTCCCGCATGACCGAACTGCACCTCGGTCTTGAATGCCTTCGAACAGGTCCCGGTTACCCACATCACCAGGGGTTTCGTAATCCGTTTCTTCTTCAATGCATCAACAATAGCATATTCGTCAGACCCACCGACCTCACCGAGACACACCAGCATCTTGATTTCCGGGTTCTTCTCAAATCGCAATAAATGATCCAGCAACGTCGACCCAGGGTACCGGTCACCGCCAATGGCGATTCCCTCGTAGAGACCATCCGTGTTCTGCGCAACGATGTTATACGCCTCGTTGCTCAACCCACCAGATTTTGACACGAAACCAACAGAACCCGGTCGATGAAGTTTCGATTCCATGATATTTTCAATAGTCCCACCGGTGTTCCCGATCTTAAACGCACCAGCGACAATCCCTCCGACGGTTGCCGGCCCGATAATGATTTTGTTCAGTTGTTTTGCTTTCGTGATTAATTCCCGCATTCTGCGTTCCGGAACTCCTTCTGCGATAATCACAACGGTCCTAATCTGCGGAATCGCGAAGGCCTCTTCTGTTGACGCTGCAGCGGAGCGGAACGACGCAAAGTTGATCATCACATCTACGTTCTTATGCCGATTCGCTGCGTTCTTCAATGACTTATACACCGGAACGAGGATTTCTTTTGGCCCGAAGAAGAACTTTTGGAAGCCATCTGACCCAGTTGGGTTGATGATTGCTGCGACAGACGAAGTTTTTCTTCCTGATGTGTAATCAAAATCAAGCATCCGTTGCACCGCGTTTGTCTGCATATTATAGATGAAGGCTTGAGTGTCTTTATCAAACAAAATGTACTCTTTCTTTCCTGCCATGGTTACTT
>Ga0299915_10003575_pt1 | contig 11230 bp, 10 predicted proteins | sample RVTome_13_FD_200263 | JGI IMG/M metagenome (GOLD analysis project Ga0299915, IMG submission 200263) | Soil microbial communities from uranium-contaminated site in the Upper Colorado River Basin, Wyoming, United States - RVT92D227 (version 2) ... | reverse complement strand
CTGGGGGTCGAGGTCAACCAGCAAAACAGCCCTGCCGGCGCGAGAGAATGCCGCAGCCAGATTAACGGCGGTGGTTGTCTTGCCGCAGCCACCCTTCTGGTTGGCGATTGCTATGGTCTTCATATCTACGTTTCTTACCCCAACAGCCTACGGTTCCATTTCCCGCTCTGCAGAAGCAGAAGGGGCTGGCCGCTTTTGTTTGGCTTTACGGTCCGGCACCAGGACCAACAGCTTCATATCGACCTGGTGGCCGGCCGGCTCTCCGAGCGAGGAGGCGATGCTGAACGTATCGGCGAATATGGCGGGCCGACATCTTTCAATCGCATTCAGGAAGCCGGCAAAACGGCTGAAGCTCGCAGTGAAGCTTAAGTGGAGCGGCTTGGCCGAGATTCTGCTGCAGCCGTCTATCTCCAGGAAACCTTCACTGTCGGTGTTGGTGAGACTCAGGGAGCTGATGTTCATATTTCTGCTTATCTGGCTTATCTCAAACGGCAGGTAGGCGGCTCCACTTGGCCCCATCACAAACTGGTCCAGCGTGCTTTGGACAGCCGCAATTTCTCGTTCCAGTCCGTCTTTGGTATGCTCGCTGGCGCCCTGACGGGCCTGAGCAGCCTCGCTCCTGCGCTGCGCCAGCCGTCCGGCGAGCTGCGCCTTATCGCGTTCCTGAGGCATCAGAAAGACCAGATAGGCCAACAGAAAGACCGCCAGACAGCACATCCAGGCTGCAACCACCGACTTAAACCGCTTTTTCGAAGTCAACGCCATCACTTGAATACTACCTCTTTTGTTCAAACACACAGACGGCCTTGTATGACGTATTGCCCTGCTCGGCAGCATCGTTTGATTCTCTGGAAATGACGACATCCCGCAGTTTTGAGCCGAGATCGGGCGTCTTGGCCAGTCTGTCTCTGAAATCTATCACCTCTCTGTCATGGTCCTGCGACTGCTTACCGGCAAGGTTAATCACGAGCGACCTTTTGGGAACAGTCAGCTTTACATCAGTGTTGGGGTCGGTCCGGTGGGGCACCATTACGGTTGTGTTCTTGCACGCGGCCTCAAGAGCAGTTATCACCATATTCTCGGGCACGTTCTCGGCAAGTGTGAGAAGAATGGGCGACCACTGGATATGTCGGTCGGTGAACATGGCCACTTCCGCCAAGGTCTTTTCAATATCAGCTTTGCGCTTCTCAAGACCGCTTTTTGCCTCTACGGCGTCGGAATAGGAGTCAATTCTGCCTTGTTCCCGCGACAGCGCGTACGTCTGTATCTCGATAACGGTTCTGTTGCTCATATACCTGTCCAGCATTGCTGCTGCGACACAGAATGGCACCAGTACGACCACAACCGCGGCAATCGCCCCGGAGAGAGTCGTTTTCGGCGGAATGCCTTCACCTCTCAGAAGGTCTATTGTGTGCATATCAAATCGACCTCATTGCCAGTCCGGCAGCGACGGCCATTGCCGGCCCGCACTTTCGCAGAATGTTCTGCCGGAGCACCTTGTTGTGGTTTCGCGCAAAACCCACGCGCATCTTTTCGAGCGGGTTCCACAGGACCGTTTTTATTGACAGTTGCCCGCCAAGGACATCCGGCAGGCCGCGAGCCGATGCGAAGCCGCCACATACAAGCAGCTCTCGCACAGGCGCAGAGCCCTGCTGAGACTCGTAGTAACGTAAAGTCTTAGCGATCTCTGTGACAAGCGGCGAAGAGGCTTCCCGGAGCTTGTCGGCGGGTTCTTCTGCGGCGCGACCTGTGTCGAAAAGCGACGCTTCGACTTGGTCCGGCGGGATGCCGCTTTCGCCGGCCAGCCTGTCAATTATGTCGCGCCCTGCGAACCTGATCTCCCTGACAAATGGCTGGGCACTTGCGCCTTCGGCAACAAACGTAGTGAACGAGCTTCCGATGTTCAAAATGGCGGCAGGGCAGTCCGCATCTGATTTCACGGTCTGGTTGTAGCAGTTGATAAGCGCCAGCGCCTCGACGTCCACCAGGGCACAGCGCAGACCGGCCTCTTTGATGATGTTCAGCTTGCTGCTCACAAGCCTGCTGGTCGCCGCCGCCACGTAGCCGCTCGCTTTTCCGTCGGAACGGGAAAGAAACCTGTAATCCAGTCTCAGATCGTCCGTATCAAAGGGACAAGCGCGTCTTGCCTCGGCTGCGATGGTCTGTTCTATCTCGGAAGGCTGCGGGAAAGATATCTCAAAGCTGCGGACCGCGACATCAGGCCCGCCGACCCCGCAGACCGCAAGGCGCGTAGTGCTGCCGCTAAGTTCGATGCAGTCCAGTATTGCCCGAACGGAGTTCTGCCTGTAATCCCGGCCATTCTGGTGGGCCAGCCGAGCTACGCCGGCGGCGGTTACGGTCCAGCCATGGCTGCCCCTGTGAAGCTGGACTATCTTTGCAGCGGCTGAGCCGACATCAACTCCCATAACCTGGTTTCGCCTTATTCCAAACATCGTAGTTGCAAGTCCCAGCGTCTCCTATAGATTCTCATCGCAACTTCACCTCTTGCACCGGTGTATTTCATCGCTCCCACCATCGCTGGACCTGGAAGAACGAAGGCTCACTCGTCGGGTCCATCTCGCCGAGTCTTGTGTCGTAGTAGAATTCTCCCGAGTTTTTCATCTCAAAGGTTTTGCCGATAAATGAGCCGTATGAAGCTGCTGAGTTGTGGATATACAGGTCGGCGTTGGGTGCATACACCGCGCCGTAAAAGGCAACCGAATTCCTGAGCACTATTTTGCTGCATGTGGCTGTGCCGTACATGCGAAGTCTGCTGGCCTCCCCTGTCGCATTTATAATGTCCGAGGTATTGTCTGCGGTGAAGTCTCCTCCCAGGTACAACAACAAGGAGCCATTCTCTATCTCCAGTTTGGCGCCATTGCCAAGTTGCATGGTCCCCTCCACGTAGATACTGACCACGCCACCGGAGATGGTGAGTGTTCCCCCCTGTTTGCGGTCGATGTAGCGATATCTATGCGGCCCCTCCGTAATACGCCAAGGACCAGTTTCACACGGATCCTCCAGCGGCATGGAGAGCAGGTCCGCGGGTACGGTCACGGGGGGAAAGTCGATTGTGCTGTCTGCCGCATAGACCTGGCCGTCAATCTCGGAGCTTGCTTTGACCTGTACAACGTCGTCAGCACCGCCCGGCCCGACTACTATGTCTCCGGGGATGTGTGTGTCAGGACCCAGCCAAACAGCGCCAGGCACTGTGCTGTTGGTGCGAATATCGACCTCGCCGGCTGCATCGGGGTAGGTGTCTATTGTGGTCTTCGGCTTGAAGGTCAAACTGCCATCAACCGCGATGGCGTAACTCCAAAGCAGAGTTCGTGAGGTCATGGCGAATACGTACCTTGTCTCGCCGTCACGTTTGCCGGTTGATGTAATTGTGTACCCGCCGACCGTGTTGGGTGCGACCGAATACGAGTAGTAGGCTCGAGAATTCGGCAGCGGCACATCGCCCGCCGAAGGCAAGGCCGAATCACTCCATAAGGTGTTATTCATTTCGTGGAGGGCCAGGGTAAGGCCCGCGTCGGCCGCGCTGCGAGCGGCTATCTGTGTGCTTGTCATAGCGGCGATATAGCGACCGCCAAAGCCTACCTTGAGCACGGCGATTCCTATAAGAAATATAAAGACAACTATCGTCGCCACAAGCGGCAGAACAAGGCCGCCACAATTATTCCTCGACAACATCCTTTTGATTTTCATATCTGTTTCCTTCACGCCTATTTGTTGTGTCTCACAGCGGAGGACGTAACGAACATCGTCTCTTTCCCGTTGTCGAGCGGCAGCGCCATATACACGGTCCTGCCGCGGGCCGAAAATAAAGGCCCATTGCTTGCCGACATCTGAACGTCCCGCGCCAGCCGAACCCGCCCAGAAGAATTGCCTCCATACTCAACAAAGAGTTCCTTACCGCCTGTCTCGACATAGAACCTCGCGTAGCTGTCGGGTGTCAGGGTACTTGGGTCGGTGGGATCATAGTGGGTGGGATCACGGTAGTAGTACACATACAGTTCCGAGCCGTCCGGCGCCAGGTCACACCTCTGTGTGGTTGCTTTACGGACCACCCTGTCAAACGTCCGTCTGGTGGAGTAAGCATCCTCAACCACGCTGCTGTGCACTCGCTTGTACATCCTGTTGAATCCCTGCTGGGAATGGGCCAGCATTATTCCGATACCCAAAATCAGGACAAGGGCCGCCGAGACCGCTGCGATAAGCTCAACCAGCGAAAACCCTGGTTTCCATTTTCGGCTTGTCCTTTTCTTGTACATCATTGGCTCCCGTCGGCGCTAATTTTCCACGTATGTCGTCAGGCTGACCGACCTGACGTGCTCAGACAGTTCTTCACTCTTGTAGTTTCTGCTCCACGCCACAGTGACGCTGAGCGTCCGCGGATCGCCCTCGTCGTATGAAAGCGTCACGAAATAGTACACGCGGTTCAGGACCACGCGATACCGACCAAGCTCCTCACTAAGCCCCGGCAGCCCGACAGAAAAGTCGCGGATATCATCCAGAATCGGGCGGAATTCGCCAACCGGCGAGCCAAACCTCTCAACGGGATCGAACGGGTCCGGCTCGTCAGGTTCCGGGACCCGGCCTCCCGCGCCTCTCCAGCCTTCGAGCATAAGCAGCGCCAGGCGGTTCGCGCCGGCACGGACATCGGCCTCTCTGGCGTCAACGGCGCAGTAGTACTGAAAGCTCAATGCGCCGATAACAACCACTAAGATGGTGGACAGAGCCACCACCACCTCAACAATCGTCAATGCCGACCGCCGGGTTTTTCCAGTTGTCTTCATCTTCCGTTGTCCTATTCACGGACCGGCGAGCAGAACCACCACGCAACGCGCCCTCGCAAGGCTGTGTGCAGTCTGCAACGGCCGGTTGTACCCGCTTGCTTTGTGCGAACGGCGCACAGAGCAAAACTAAGCAGAGCCAACGGCCCTGCCTTGCGCCCAACTATGCCCGCGAACCGTTGCGCTACTGATTCTCGGTCCACGTACCGGTATAATCCAGTTCGTACGAAACGACCTTCCAACTGGCGACTGGCCGATTCACGGTTATCGTGTATTGCAACGGATAATCGGTTTGATCCTCATCGTAGGTGACAGTGCCGTTGAGCGAGTAGTTACCAATTGCGAAATACTTGCCCTTCAGGTCGCTGTCCTTGAACAGAGTCTGGACGGTGAGTGTAGCGTAAGCCCCGTCAAGGCCCTGCTCGGCGGCGTATGCCCGCAGCGCCGAAGCGATTGTGCCGGCTCCGGCCTTGCCCTCAGACCACTTGGCGGCCTCCACGCGAGCACGCATAAATGGCACCAGCACCGCGGCCAAAACCGCGACTATCAGCACCACGATCATCAGTTCAATCAAAGTGAACCCTGCTCTTGTCTTCATTTCTTTGACTCCTAAAAAACCTGACAACTCTACTTACGATTCTTCCTCACAACCGACCCCGGCAGTCACAAAACTGCGCAGGTTCTATACGCCGTATTCTTCTTAGTCTCTAATGTTTGATAGCTCTATCACCGGCAGATACAACGCCAGGACGGTAATAAAAACGATGGCTCCGAATATCATAATTAGGGCCGGCTCAAGCAAAGACACGAGTATCGTAACACTGGCATCCACCTGTTCCTCATAATACTCGGCGGTCTTGTCGAGCACTTCCGGAAGAGAACCGCTCTTCTCGCCGGACTGGACCATTTTGATGACCATATTGGGAAAGAACTTTGACTCCATCATTGCCTCCGCGATACCTGATCCTTCGACGATTCTCGCTCGAGTTTGCGTAATGGCCGACCTTGTGACGTCGTTTGAGGTCATGTCCGTCACAATTCCGAAGATCTCCAACACAGGAACGCCACCGCTCAGCAGGGTGGCTATCGTCCGGCAGAAGCGTACTATGAAGGCCTGTTTAAGTATTCGCCCGATCAAAGGAATGGCCAATGCAGTTCTGGAGAAGAAATGGTGGCCTATTTGTGTTCTGCGGTGAAACGCTGTCGCCGCGACTACGAGCAGGGCCGATGCGCCGATTATGTAGTGAATGTTGAAAACCAGCCCATCGTACACATTCATAAATGTCTGGGTGAAAGCCGGGATTTTCCCGCCCATCTCCTGAAAGATTTCGCGGAATCGAGGTATGACAAAGATCATAAGCACGCTCACCACGACCAAAACGAACGTAATGACGAAGATGGGATACACCAGCGCCTTGATGACCTTTCGACGCAGCTGGTCTCGCGTCTGATAGTGCCTGGCGACACGACCCAGTGCTTCGGCCAGGTCGCCTCCCGTTTCGCCGGCAACAATCAAGGCCCGCACGAGCGGGTTGAACACCGCGGGAAACTCGCAGACGCCGTCGGAGAGACTGCCTCCCTGGTTGATACGCTGCAGGATGCGTTCCAGTATCTTCCGCAGCCTGTCGCTGGTTATATCCTCCGCTATCGCCCCCAGAGCCTCGGTGATGGTGATTCCCCCTCCCAACATCGTGGTCAACTGCCAGAAAGCTGCTGCGAGCTGGGACGACCGTATGCGTCTCCTGCCGAGGGTACGCTTCAAAACCCGTGCTCGACTAGCCGGCTTCTCGATTGACACAGGAGTAAGGCCCTGTTCTGTGAGCCAGCCGAGCAGGTCGCTCTCGGTGGCCGCACGGGCAACGCCCTCCAGCTCCTGGCCGCCCAAATCTTTTGCAATGTAGCGGTACTCGATCATACTTTCTGCGCCTCATTGAGCGGTGTTGGGATTTCCGCGTGGTTGTTAAGGCTGTTCCTGTTCAAAATAGGCGCCTCGACGTCTTCGGTATATGCCGCGGCGAGGACCTGCTCTGCCGTTGTAAGCCCTGCCAACATCTTGCTCACGCCGCTCTCCAGCAGCCCACGGTACCCCTTGTCGCGGGATATCTGCCGTATCCGCGATTCGCTTGCCTTCTCAAGCAATGCACCGCGTACGTCGCCGCCGACTACAAGAAATTCGAATATGGGCAATCTGCCGAGATAGCCTGTGCTGCCGCAGTTGCCGCAGCCCGTGCCGTGGTAGAGGGTCGCGCTCTTCGCCTGTTCGGCGTCGATGCCCAGGCGCTTCAATACCGTCTGGTCCGGTTCGACCGCCTCTTTGCAGTGCGGGCAGATCTTTGCGACAAGTCTCTGGGCAACGACAAGGTTGAGCGTCGAGGCGAGCAGATACGGCTCGACACCCATATAGATCATTCTGCTTATCGCGCTCGGTGCGTCGTTCGTATGAAAAGTGCTCAATACCAGATGTCCGGTCAGGGAGGCCTTAATGGCTATATCGATAGTTTCTTTGTCTCGAATCTCCCCTATGAGGATGATGTCCGGGTCCTGCCTCAAGATGGCCCGAAGGGACATTGCGAAGTCAAGACCGATCTCAGGTTTCACTTGAATCTGGTTGATGCCGCCCAAGCGGTACTCGACCGGGTCTTCAACGGTGGTGATATTCTTCCTCGGGTCTTTGAGCCAGTTCAGGGCCGAGTACAGCGTGGTGCTCTTGCCGCTGCCCGTGGGGCCCGTGACAATAATAATTCCGTGCGGCTGTCCCAGCATCGCTTTGAATATATCAAGCAGCGCCGGCTCGAATCCGAGCCTCTCGAGATTGTGGTCGATGGCCGAAGAATCGAGAATTCGCGTGACCACCTTTTCCCCGTAAATCGTGGGGATGGCCGAGACCCTTACGTCAATGTCCCTGGCGGGAGCCTTTATCTTGAATCTGCCGTCCTGAGGCAATCGGCGTTCCGCTATATCCATTTTGGCGAGTATCTTTATTCTTGTAACCACTGCGGGCTGCATTTTCCGCGGCGGCGGCACCATGTCCCGAAGGACGCCGTCAACGCGCATGCGAACCGTCATTGAACGTTCCTGAGGCTCAATATGGATGTCACTCGCCCTGCTCTTGACGGCCTGTCGCAGAAGCAGGTCAACGAATTGAATCACCGGAGCTCGTGTAGCGGCCTCCTCGACACTTATGTCTGCTTCGATGTCGCCCTGCGACGCCGAACCCAGAGGCTCGTCGTCACTGGAGATTTCAAGCTCGGCCAGGTCCCGGAGCCGCTGCTCGTCTATGTCGGAACCGTGATACACCGCCTCTATCGCCTTGCGTATTTCGCTTGCCCTGCTGATTACGACTTCGACGTCTCTGTGCATCTTCATACCGACCGTGTCGATGGCAATGACATCAAGAGGGTCGGCCATTGCAACCACGACCCTTCCGTTCCTCTGGCCGACTGCAACAAGACAATATCGCTGGGCAACTGCTTCCGGAAGCAGACGCGCCACGCTCACGTCCACGCGCGACGGCTCGACGTGGAAGTATTCGATCGAGAGGAATTCCCCAAGTGCACTTGTAAGGTCCGCGTCACTGACAATACCCAGGGCGGTAAGCACCTGGCCTATCCGCCCGCCCCGGATCTTCTGCTCCTTCAGGGCTTCGCCGAGTCCAGTGCGGTTGAGCAGACCCTTTGAGACAAGATACTCTCCCAGCCTGCCCCTATACTGCGTAACAGGACCTTGTGAGGTTTGGCTCGAGTTGCTCACCCTGCTCTCCTTGAGAAACACAGTCCACCAATTTCTGCACTGACTGTCTGCCTACACGAACAGACCTTTCCTGGGATAACCTGATCCGTGGATCCTGATGCTTCCTCCCTGACTTGAAGTGCCGCCCACGACTACGAGGTCCTTTGGCGCTGCCGCGAGGCCCAAAATCGCGTATCGGCACTTGCCTGATTACTTTGACGTATTATACCCGAAATGCCGGTGAAATGTCAAGTAAAAACCGGCCCCGGAAGTAAGTGGTCAGTTTTGGGTGGGTTTGGCGTGCACCGAACGGTCCGTTAGTTCAAATCTGCCCGGGTTCATCTGCCGGTTTCGGGCGGTCCTCGTTGTCAACCGCTCAAGTTCTGACGGCAAACAGTCCGAATAAAAACTGACGCCCGAACAAGGCAAATCAGGAAATCCGCCGCCGGCGGCGTAGTAGTCCGCCGGCGGCGGATTTCCACAATCGCCCCAACAATCCGTATTCCTCAGTACTACAATCCTTCATCTTCTTGTTCTTTCTGCTTGATATTGGAATCCTGCTGCCATAACCACCGTCGAAGTAAGCCGTTATGTTCGTTTTGAATTCTGAGTTTTGGTGATTCGGATTTGTTTGCGGCCACAGGCCGCGCCAGGTGAATCCCTCCTTTCCTCAGAAGACATCCAGCCTTGACAATGGTTGAGAATCTTGTTATACTTTTTACTTTCTGCGTCTTTTTGCGCAACGTTATCAGGCTGGAAAGGACCCTATGGTGGGAAACAGACCCGACTTCGTCACGTTCTGTCGATACTTCTCCCATGAGGGTTTCGGGCCCGGAGCATTCGCGCATTTTGAGGACTGCTTCGACAATTATGAACGGACAGCCAAGAAAGGTCGTTATTATCGCGTGGGATGGAATCGGCAATGAGAAGTGAATTTCTGCCATTTTCGCGGCCGTCGATTACGGACGCGGATATTGCCGCCGTCGGCGAAGTCCTGCGTTCGGGGTGGATTACCACCGGCCCGAGAACCGCCGAGTTTGAGCAGAAGTTCTGCGATTATGTGGGATGCTCCGGGGCGGCGGCACTATCTTCTGCGACCGCAGGGATGCACCTTACGCTCAAAGCGCTCGATATCGGGGCCGGAGATGAAGTAATAACGCCCTCTATGACATGGGTATCCACCGCAAACTTGATAATTCTCGCAAGTGCCAAGCCGGTTTTCGTCGATATTGATAGAGATACCTTGATGGTTTCCCGTGATGCGTTGGAACAACACATCACCAGTCGAACACGGTTGATAATACCCGTGCACTTTGCCGGGGCGGCGGCTGATATGGGGCCGATTCGCAAGTTGGCAGATGATCGCGGAGTTTTTCTCTTAGAAGACTCTGCGCACGCCCTGGGCACGCACTATATGGGTGAGCACGTGGGCGGGAAAGGCACATCGATCTTCTCTTTTCATCCGATCAAGAACATAACAACCGGCGAGGGCGGCATGTTTTGCTCTTCCGACCAGACCTTGCTTGACCGCGTTCGGCAGCTCAAGTTTCACGGCCTGGGTGTGGATGCGTATGACAGACAAACGCAGGGCAGGTCTCCTCAGGCGCAGGTTCTCGAACCGGGCTATAAGTACAACATGACCGACATATCCGCCGCCCTGGGGATAAGTCAACTGGCGCGTGTGGAAGAGTTCAACGCCCGCAGGGCCGAGCTGGCCGCCAGGTACACCGAGCGTCTCGAAGAGGTGGATGAAATCCTGCCGCTCAGCGTTCCCGCGTATCCCATAAGGCACGCATGGCATCTCTACATCGTGCGGCTGAATACGGACAAGGCGCGACTGAGCCGGGATGATTTCATGCGTGAACTGAAACAGAGGAACATTGGAACGGGACTTCACTTTCGTGCCGTGCACCTTCAGAAGTACTACAGTGAATCGATGGGTATGCGGCGAGGCGCGTTGCCGAATACGGAGTGGAATTCGGACCGGATATGTTCGCTTCCCCTGTTCCCGGAGATGACTTATAATGATGTAGATGATGTTGTGAATGCCATAAAGGAGTGTTTGAGCCAATGAATGAAACAGATTTGATATCAATCGTCATTCCCGTATTCAACGAACAGGAGAATATTGAAGAACTGCTCAAGCGATGCATCAAGACCTGTAGCGATATGGCAAGACCCTTCGAGTTGATTCTTGTGGACGATGGGAGCAGCGATGCGTCGCCCGGGAAGATTACTCAGGCCGCAGAATTGAGCCAAGGCAACGTGATTGGAGTGCTGTTGAACAGAAATTACGGTCAGCACGCGGCGGTGATGGCGGGCTTCGCGGAGGCCAGGGGCGGCATTGTTGTCACGCTCGACGCCGACCTCCAGAATCCTCCGGAGGAAATCCCAAGACTTGTCGAAGCTATCGAGCAAGGATTCGATGTTGTGGCGAGCGTCCGTGTGCCGAGGTGCGATACCTTTTTCCGCAGGATTGCTTCCTTTATGGTCAACAAGGTCGCACAAAAGGCCACGGGCGTAATCATGCACGATTATGGCTGTATGCTGCGGGCTTATCGCCGGCATATAGTGGACGCGATGCTTCAATGTCATGAGAGAAGCACGTTTATCCCCGTGCTTGCGAACACCTTTGCCAGTAATGCAACGGAAATTGAGGTGCATCACGAGACGCGGTCCGACGGCGAGTCAAAATATGGTTTATG